>Ga0115006_10002532_pt1 | contig 12054 bp, 18 predicted proteins | sample ArcOceMetagenome_3_FD_88943 | JGI IMG/M metagenome (GOLD analysis project Ga0115006, IMG submission 88943) | Marine eukaryotic phytoplankton communities from Arctic Ocean - Arctic Ocean- Svalbard ARC20M Metagenome | ecosystem: Environmental > Aquatic > Marine > Oceanic | place: Arctic Ocean...
CAAAACAAAGCATGATACAACAGCTTAGCACACAAGACGCAACCACGTCCGCTCTATTGCCTCCCAGTCTTTACGCCACACATCTCGAATCTACATCTCGAATCTACATGGGCAAGGGCGCACAGCAGGCTCATGGCGGCAGGCGATTGCTCGGCGGGGACTACCTCTTTGAAACTCGCAGAGTACGGGGCCTGTTCTTGCGGTGCCCCGCGTACATGGCCCTCAGGCGTTTGCAGAGTGGACTGAGATGCCGCTTGCTTTTTCTGGCACGTGGCGCCCGAGTGTGTGTCTGTAAGCGAACCGCTGCTTTCCGCCTCCGGTGCATTCGCATGCTCGTTTGCCTCAATGCAACTTGCTTCTGGCGTTGCTCCAGCCGCGGCGCCTGCCACCGTGATTCGCATGCAACACATGATCGTCAAACTTTCTCTCCAGTCTCGCAGTCGGGTAAACATGGCACATTGACGTCGTTGCCGTGGCAACACGCTGCGATGAACAATCTGGTGTGCATGCGCATCTGGTGGTGTCAGACGTGCCGACATGTGGCATAGGCTCTCGAGAATGCACACCTGGCACAAGAGGCAAACTGCCATCGGCAGCAGCAGGCGCTTGACGGCTCTCCAGTCCAGGCAGTGGAGTGCTCACCTTGACTCCAGCCGCCTCCAGGTGCTGTTTTAAGACTGGCGGAAGAGGGGTCGCACCGTCTCCGGCCTCATCTGCCCTGCCCACAAGGGCTTCCCGCGACTGATGCAGCGTGCTACCGGCGGCTGGCGGCGAGGAGCTGGCGGAAATCTCTTGACCTGGCATAGATTCTTCCACCTTGTGCGCGCCCGAGTCTACGGACGATGCAGCAAGCGGCGCTGATGCAACAAGTGGTGCTGCAGATGCGGGGGGAGATGGGTTGGCAGCCGGCACGCTACTTGACGATGCATGTGAATTATTGGTCGGAGCTGCTGTCGAGGCGGTAGCGGCCGATGGTGCTGCCGACGCGTTGAGCTTGCGGAATATGCGCGCGTTTGGCAGCCCCGCCGGCGCCTTTTCTACCTTCTGCTCCGTGCCTTGACTCTGAGGCTCCTGCCGCTCAGCCGCCGCGGTGCCTGCTGGGCTGGCAACCTGTGTGGTCTGCGCCTGTGCAATCTGCGCCGACTGCGACCCGCCCTTGCCGTCCATCATCCTTCGGATTACCGCCATTTCCTGCTTCACCTCTGAGAGCGTGTGGTGATTGATAGCAGTAGACACCTGCCATGCAGATTCACGCGACCGGCAGTCCGGTTAGTGCGCGCGCTCCACAGGTTGCCAATGTCGGCGACAGAGTGAGAAGGGGCTTACAGATTGCGAGACGCCGCTCATGATATCAGACTTGATGCTTTCGATCGAGGGCTTGTTTTCAAGAGATCGGACGCGATCTTCGACGCGTTCCACAGCTGCACAGAGACCTCTTAGGACAAGCGCGGTGACACTGGAGCCTGGGCACAAGAGCGCAACTCACCTCGCGTGTGCACATCAACAGAAGCTTGCAGGCGATCCAGCGCCCGCAGCACTGTGTCGAGTTTTTCTTGCGTCTTGTCCACGTTCCGCTTGACGTCAGCGACATCTGCTGCCTGTGGCGGGGCTAGCGAGTGTGAGGAAACCGGCGTTGCGCTGCTTTGCTCCAGCAAACTTGACCCTTTGAACAGGAATGCACGCTGCACCAACATTGGTGCTTCTTGATTCTGCTAGACGTACGCACATCTACTAGACGCAGCATGCAAAAACGGAAGCACATAGCGACCATGGCAGACGCCTCCTTCCTAGCCTGGGCAGCTGCAGCTGCGGCGGCGCCAGGCTCAGCACGAGCACCGAACACGGAGGCGAGAGAATCGGCGCCGTCATTTCGCACAGCCTTGCGCACAAGCACTCCCAGCCTGCTCTCACAAGCCGTGCGTCAGAAGCAGGTCGCAAGAGAGTGCCCACATTGGCAGCGCCGGCACCGACGGGAAGGAACCACAGGGTGTGTGCGGCGCGTGCTTTCGACTCGCGACTGGTGGAATGTTGGCACGCGGGCATGCGGCAAAAAGGTAGCATGGTATGCATAAACGACAGACCCGCCTCCAAGGCCGGCGACGGCCATGCACGCCAGCAGCACCTTGCCCCAGCCATTGGACGGCGCAGGCGCAGGCGCGGCATGGTATGCGAGATGCGGGACGAGCGGTTGCTGCGCCTGATGCGGCACCGGACGCAGCTGCTGTCGTGCATCAGCGCCGCCTTGCCGACTCGCGGCAGTGAGCGGCTTGGCGGAAGGGCCCTGCTCCGCGAAAATGCCAGGCGCGGGCCTGGACGCCTGCCTTGTCCGCTCTGCAGCCTGCTGCTGGTCCAGCTGTGGTTGTGCAAGTCGGATCGCCTCCTGCCAGTGGCATCGGGCTTCAGACCTCGCACAGCACAGGCGGGAGCGGGCGCAGGCCAGCACGGACTGTTTCGCAATGCCCACCTCGATCTCCGGCTCCGTGAGGCCCTTCTTCACCAGAAATCTGCCCACGTGTTCCACGTCAGCCCCGCGACGGCAGGAGCTCGCAGCGCTGGGACGGGACGGGCAGGCGCGAGCGACGCGGGCTCTTACTTTTTGCGGTCTTCGAGCGACGCGTTCTGGGTCTTCGGGTGCGTGAGGAACTGCACTGCGCTCTGCACCTGCTCGTCTCTCGGCGCCGCGTCCTCCTCGCCCAGCCCCTCTGGCGCCGCCGGGGCGCTGATGGGCTCAGTCATGCCGCGACGGGGCAGGCGGCGCGGGCGTGCCAATGCAGCCGGTGCCGCTCGTCAGGCCGCGGCCGGGGGGCCGTGCACGCCTGCACCTGTGGCGAGCCGCCCATCGCTGGGGTCAAACACATGCGCGCACAAACTCCCTCACGCACGCCGCTGCAGCACCCACCCAGGTGAGCTACGCACGCAGCGGCAGACGCACATGCGCCGAGCGCTCGGGGCCAGGGCCAGGGCTCGGGTGCCCAGCCTGCTGGGCGCATGCGAGGAGGCCGCACCTCCGGTCCTGCCGTCCTGACCCCCCCCGCTCTCCACACACTCGCTGTTGGGCCCATGACTCAACTCCGCGTGGACCTCAGGATGCTTTCAAGGCACTTTTGAAAGGGTGGGAGCTGTAGCCTGTTGGCACGCACACACAGGCCGCCGGCGCAGCACGGGCGCGTTGGGCCGCCATGTCGTGGATATCACCGGCCGCCATGCAGGACCACCAGGGCTACTACGGCTACGCCCAGGGCCAGCAGCCGGTGAGGCATAGTTGGGCACGCAAAAGCAAAACGCCCGCGCGCGGAGGGGGGCGCTGCCGGGACCGGGACGCTGACGGGTGCGTGTGTGCGTACGTGCAGTATGGGAGGCCGGCACGCAGCGCAGGGCTGGGTTCGCAGCTCAAGGAGGACATGCGCGACATGATGAGTTCCTTTTTCGCCAGGTTCCTGCTTGCTGCGCTTCTTGCTGCGCTGCTTGCTGCGCTGCTTGCTGCGCTGCAGGCCTCCGCCCCGCGCGCCGCGCCCGTGTCCGCCACACGCGCCGCTGACTGGCCGCACATGGCGGCGATCGGCACTCAGCCGGAAGCAGCGGCCCGGCAACGGGGCACCGCCGCCGCAGCCGCAAATGGCGCCCCCGCCGCTGCTGCAGGCAGTCGCGCCTCCCGCGGCGCCCATGCAACTGGGACTCTCCGGCATGGGCTCGCCACGCCCGATGCCGAGGTCTTACGACGCTCCGGCGCCCATGCCCTTTTCGCCGGTGAGCCGACGTGCGCTCTGCTACGTCGCATCGTGCATGCATGCGCACGTCAAGGTGCAGCACGGTCCTCTCTCCAACAACAGCCTGGAATTTCCTCCAGATATCTCCTGGCCCGGACAGGCTGTCTGTCTGTGTTTTGATGATCGAGCCGGACAGGCTGTCTGTCTGTGTTTTGATGATCGCCTGCCATTTGTGCCCTCGACTCGCAGCTCTGAAAGTGACCTCTCCCACATGGAGCATGCGGCTCTTTCTGGACTTTCTGCACTTGCGTCGGTCGCGAGCTGATAAAGTGCATGCCTCCTGGCCTTGCAGGGCCCAGCGGAAATGCCCCGAGCAGGCGGCGGAGGCGGCGGCTTTGGATCGCAATTCAAAGAGCTGGGCATGATGCAGGTTGGTCCTGGTGGTGTTCGCTCACCGCTCAAAATGGACGCGCCGGCGATGCAAGGGTACGATAGGTACCCGCAGGATGCGATGCAAGGGTACGATAGGTACCCGCAGGAGCAGCGACGCAGGCCCCAGCAGGCGCCCCCGATGCCACACGGTGTGGACCCCCGCAATTACATGTCGCCGCGCTACATGATGGAGGGCCCGGCGCCGGCGCCTGCGGCGCCCTGGGGCGCGCAGCCTCCGGGCATGCCTGGCTACGCAGCCCGTGGCATGGGCCTGCCACCGGCACCGCAGCGCCTAGTTCGCGGAGGGCCTCCAGCGCATCACCAGATGCCGGACTACGGTCACGGTGCGATGCCGACACAGGGAGGTCAGCGCTACGAGCAACAGAGCGGGTATGAAAGCGACTCTTCGGATGATTACACCGCAGGTTGGTGAAAAGAAAATATGCACAACTCTTTTGCTCTCCGATGCCGCCGAGTGTCACTCACTCGGCTCTCCCAAAGTCGTCGTTTTGGGTGCTGTCTCCCGCTGAAGCACGCTGGTGAGCAGGGAGTTTAGAGCGCGAAAGCATGAAAGTGCAGCGGTCTGCAGGTCCGCCTCGCAATGCCCCGCAGGTCTGTGCTTGCGCAGCGGTATGCGTACGCTGCTGAGGCTCTGCGCTCGTGTTTGCCTGTATAGCTTTATGCGAGTCTTGAACAACATTGACACTGGGGGCACACAACACCTAGTGTCAAACGTTTTTGAGGACTTGTGTTTGTGCGGCACCTCATGCGCGTGTACGTTTGCGCGCGCGTTAATTGCACGCTGCGAGTCTTGAACATAGATGATCCCAGGGGTATAGTACGATTAGATTGTGAGGCAATACTCTTGGGAGCTGCGAGTGTTGAACACAATTGATCCCAGGGGCATAGTACCTGTTGACAATTAACTGCACCCTGGGATCAACTCTTTTGAAGACTCACGCCACCACAGCATCCGTCAGTGACAGCCTCTGTCCCACACCGTTTTAGGTGCCACTCATAGTGCACGATGGGCAGGAATTTACGGGCTACGGGGACGAAGGGGGCTACGGGAGCTACGGGGTGTACGATGACTATGGCCGGTTTGTCCCTGCCGCCCTTACCCGCATTGTCACCCGGCCTCTTACATCGGCACTGCCCCGTCGTGCTCATTTCTGCCAATACGTGATTTGTGTACAGGTACGCGGCAGCGGCGCCCGAGCCATCCGGAACATATATGGCCCAGCCGGCCCGCATGCCTCCCGTTGAAAAGCACAGCTCCAACCATCACCGGTGAGCAATGTGTGCGTGTGGCGGTGCACGCAAGTGCGCGCGCGTGTGCCGGGTTTTCTGGGCGCAAGCGACGGCCCTTCGAGACTTGTACTAGTTGATCCCAAGAGCTCCACGGATAACCTATCGAGAAACTCACTCCTAGAATGGCCTATTCCAAAACTCCACACGGCAACATCCGCCCTTGATCCAAGGAGTCATCTTGATCCCTCGTATCAACGGCGAAAGCGCGGCAAGCACGACTAACGTATGGGTCCACGTATGGGTCCGCAGGGAAGGCAAGGACATGGTGGTCTTGCTGGACAGAGACGGAAATGTCTTCGATGGCTATGCCGTCTACCCTGCTGCTTCTGCTCCCTCCCCGCCCAGGTCCTTGCTTGAGATGGTCACATATGCACATGGAAGAGCGGGAAGTGAAAGCGAGCGCATGCAGCAAGCGACACGCACGATGACCCCACTCACACCCTGATTTACTGAAACAGACACGGGGCCCGGGAGGCGCTTGACGACTATCAGCCGCTCAAAAGAGAGCATAAAAAGGTGCAGCGCTCGGCGGCCCCTCCAACTGCCGCGCCGCCGGCGGCGGCTCGCGTTTCGTCGCCGGAACCAGTAGAGGCCACCTGGTCCCGCGCCTCACCAGGTTGCCCGCCTCCCGCCTCCCGCCTGCTTGCCGCCCTGCCCCATAGGCCGTCCGTGCCCTCCTGCGTTGCCTTGCTATGCGTACGGGTACTAGATGACGTGGGTCTCGGCATCCATCAGGCCCAACTGCCGCCACCGCGAGCTCTCCTGCTGTCCAAACGAATGCCAACGGCGACTACGAGGAGGTCTTTGCTGCCCAACACCCCCACCTGCTAATCCTCGTGGTCTGCGTGCTCGCTCGCGGGCGTGTGATAACCTCGGCAGTAGATGCGATCTACCTTTCTCGCCCCCTCGTCCTCAGGTAGCAAGCCGGGCAGCGATGAGGCGGGCCGAGGAAACGGCGCTGAGTGAGCGAGTGGGCGTGGGTACACAGAGGAATAGACTGTAGGTGTGAGTGAGGGTGCACGCACCGACAAGGATGCGGATGATGCGAGCGAGAGCTCGTCCAAGTGCATATGCGCGTAGGTGGGCTCACGGCGGCTCCTGTACGCACAAACCAACAGGATCTGATGGCGCGCATTGAGCGGACGCTCGCCGAGGCCTCGCGCACCCTTGCTCTCCACTCCAATTTCAAGGTCGTGTCTCCTCCCCTTGGTCCCTTTGCGCCGGGCGGCTGGTTGAGGCGGGGGGTTTGACGTGCTTGCTCGCGTGCCGTTGCGTTCAGGTGACTGGCGTCGAGTCGGCAAAGTTTGGGGGTGATCGCGGCGTTGAGGGCGTGGGTGGAGGTGTGGATGCGGGCGAGGACGATCGGTTGCTGTGCTGAGCTGGCACCCTCACCTCCCGCGTGTGTCCAGTCTTGTGCGCCGGTGACGTGCCGTTGCGTTTGGCTGTCAAGCCTCTGCATGTGTATGCTGGAAGACAGAAGCCATGCTTTTAGACCTCGGCATCACTCGTGCTTTTAGCCCTCGCCATGACTGCACCGTCAGAGGCTTGGGCAGAAACCAGTCTCCAAGTCAGCCTAAAACACTCCTACTTGCTTCATTTGTACTATGCACAAGCGTCGTGGAAGAGAATACCCTGCTGGTAAATTAAACAAGAACCAGCGCGCTGGACTCTCTACCAAAGCCCAAGGGGGTTCAAGATGCACGGTGCGCACAGGAGCTAGACCAGGACACTCGAGCCTCCATCCGTCGTTCCACCCCCCTCCCCGCAATATGACGGCAGTGCACGTGGTATGTTGTGCCGCACGACGACGCGCCGCCGGCGCCATGGACACGCTCACCCACGAAGGGTTGACTCCGCATCTTCCGGCGCCTCTCACTCGTTCTCCCAGTGCCTGCGCCCTGCACCGCGTGCCTGGTGAACCCCGAGGCCGCTCTTTCCGTCGCCCTCGTCATGTTCCGTCTGCCACGCTGGGGCTCTCCGTGACCGCCTTCGCCTTCCCATCTGACCAGGAGACGCCATGGTGCCGCATGTGCGCAGGCGCGGGCTCAGTGTGGGGGAACGCACGCGCGCGCGCGCGTTGGCACGCTCTTTCGCTTTCTCGCCGCAGGAAGCGCCCAAGCAAGCGTGCCGTGCGCAGAGCAGCGCCTCACCGACGACGACGCCGCACTTTTTCAATCTCTCACTCGTATAGAACTCGGAACGGCACCCGGACACGCCCTCGGGCAGTCTGCAAACGGAAGAACGTCAGCGCGCGCCGCCGCCGAACCTGCTTGCGGGTGGTCTCAGGTATGCGTGCGCGTACCTGTTGACGCACAGATCGCAGAAGGAGGCGTCCGTCGCCTGGCTGATCGTGTGCGGCTCCAGCGTCGCCACCTCGTCCGCCGCGCTGCCCCGCGCGCACACACACACACCACATGCACATGCGCTGGTGAGTCTTGCCCCAGCATGCGCGCGTTGGCAGAAGGGGCAGCCGCTCCCAGCAGGGCATGGTTGACGCTAGGGGTGCCGTGCGGGTGGCCAGTCGCTGTGCCCCTGGCATCAGCTATTGTGTTCAGCCTCGCCGCTGGTGGGCATTGTGGGGCCATGCGGGCCAGCGCGTACGGGAGCTCGCGGCCACCATCGCATGAGTCTCCCAGACGAAGCGCGGGGGCAGCCGTCTCCACTCGCGCTCACCTGCCCCAGGTCAGCATCGACCGGAGAAGCAGGCCAAACATTGTCGCCCGCCCTCCGGCCTCCTTCGCCTGCGTCCGCCGTCCGCGCCGAACTGTCCTAAATCTGCTGACAGAACACGTTTTTGCAGCTCTACGCCCTTATTATAACACCTATTACTAGAACTTGGTGCTTCGGCGTCTCCGCCGCCAGCGCAGGCCGGCCGCATCAGGGAGCCCCGGCAGGGCGCCGGTCCGGCCCGGCGGAGTGCTCCTCGCGGAGCCATGGGGCAGCAGCTCTCGCAATGCGGCAACGCGCAGGCGTGCTTCGATGTGAACGACGCGCGCATGGAGCTGCGCGACTCGCCGGACGCGCCAGAGCAGCTGCCGCGGTCCGCGCTGGCGTACGGACGCGCGTGCAGCCACGGGGCGCATGGCGCGCAGGACGACCGCGGCGGCCAGGCGCAGCGCGTGTCTCCGCGAGGCCCCGTGGGGCGCAACCACTCCGTGCACCGCTCGTTCGGAGGCTCCTCGCCGAGCACGCCGCGGGGCGGCGGGGGCGGATCGGCCGCGATGCTCGAGGAGCTGCGCAACATGTATTCCGCGTCCGCGGGGCGTCCGCACACCGAGGCCGCGTCGCTCGCCGAGAAGATCGTGCGGGACCGGGAGCGGGCCAATGGAGGCGGGGACGGGCGGGACGGGCACCGCAGGACGGATCGGCGAGAGTTGCGCGATCTCGGACACGAGGAGGACGCGCTGGTGCGCAGCGCGTTGGATGTTGTTGCCCAGCGGTATGTCAATGAGGGCCTCGCCTCGACGTCGCGCCCAAATGGCCTCCTCTCGGCCTCCCGCTCCACGCCCCTCGCACGCGACCGGCCAGAGCAGGATCCGCGTGACAGTCGAAGGATGCACCAGGATCTGGGACCGCAGGTCGGCTGCCCGTGTGCCAATATATTGCTGCTCGTTCTCCTCCACCCCTGCTGTAACGCACCCGTGGCTGCGAGCATGATGCTCTTGACGTTCCCGCGGGCTTGCGTGCAAGCACAGAAGCGTCACTCCCGCTCCGACGCACGATCGCACATGCACACACACACACACTTGCATACGCACACACACGTGCTCCATCCCCAAAATGGGCACATGCACGTGCGCAGACGCAATTTTCGCGACGCAAGGCGGGCTCAAGTCCTCGCACACACGGGGACGCACCGAGCGGCAGCAGGGGAGGAGAGCATGGGAGTCCACGCCTCGCCCATCCCGGCTCCCACTATAGCCCCCGGGGGGGCAGGGGAGGCGACATCGGGGAGATTTGGGGGTATGGGGACGACTCGGGGCCCGCATCGGACGATGACGAAAATGACGACAGTGACGCCGATCCTAGTGCCCCCTTCCTTGACGCGCGGTTTGTGCCGCGCCCCTCGGTCGCTGTCGCGCGCACAAGAATACATACATATATATATGTATGTGTGTGTGTGTGTGTGTATATATATACATTATATTCTCCAGCGCTGCGAAGCGAGAGCAGCGCAGAGCGCACGCGCAGGATAGAGCGCGCAATACCTGTGTAGGTGGTTGGGTGATTGTGTGGACAAGGTAGGCGCGCGTGTCACGCGGAAAGTGCAGCTAAGGACCAGACGTGCCACTGGCCTGTCGCGGCCGCTCGAGGCTGCACCCGCATGCGATTGCAAGGCGTCACAAGGGATTGGAAAGAGCGCGGTGTGCAGGCGCTGGCGAGGGAGTGGGATGCAAGCGAGGCAAGGCTGCGTTTGCCAAGCGCGTGCGTGCCAAGCCCACGCCGCGCGTGACGGCGAGCCTTGTGACGAGAGTGTGCCGTGCGTGTCGTGCGAGGGCAGGACGGGTCAAGGGCGGCACGCATTTGCTTTGCCGCCACGTCCCCCGCTCGCGAGAGGACGGGATGCTCACAGTGGTGCTGGGCATGCCAGTCAAGCCAGTGAGCGTCGGACAAGTGAGTGTCCGCCCTACCCTGGACCTGCGCGCGGCGCGTCGCCTGGCTTGGGCGGTGCTAGTGAGCGTCCTGCGCGCGGCTGCCCTCTCCTGCTCGGCCTGCTGCTCTTCCTGTCGCGTGCGTGCTCGTGGATGCAGTCGCCGTCTATTCCTGCATGCATGCGCGTTTGCACATGCTCACGTGGTTGTCTTTGCGCGTGTCTCCCTGCGTGCGTGCGTGTGGCGGTGTGTGAAATGCGCCTGTCTGGAAATCAAGTGGAGGAAGTGCTGTGGGACAAATACGGGATCACGCTCGAGGACATGGCGGCGGCGGGGTGCGTGCCGCCGCCTCCGCAGCTGCTCTCCCTTCGCATGACGGAATCCGAGTATGTTCCGCCCAGAGAGGCCATGCGTGCCAACCATGCGGCAGGGAGAGAGGCATAGTGAAGTAGCAGACGAGGAGCAGCGCTGCGCCTGGCGTCGCCGTGCATGGCGCTCGCGGCAGTCTGTGCGTGCGTACATGCATAGGCCACGGCACGAGTAGGCACGCAGCAGTAGGCACGCAGCAGTAGGCACGCAGCAGTAGGCACGCAGCAGTAGGCACGCAGCAGTAGTTGGTAGTTGAGAAGGCCGGTAGGTTGGTAGTTGAGAAGGCCGTGCTGGCCGGCGCTCGCGCACGCATTAGAAGCACGTGCTCCTCTTGACAGTGCGCTCTTGCCTATCGGTGTGGCGCGTCATGGCGTGTTTGCACACGCGAGCAGGTGGAGCAAGCACCTGAAGCGAGCGGGGGTCGAAGGTTACCTACACCGCTCCGGACAGTCAGCCCACAGCACGCCCACCGCCACTCCCCGCTCGCTGCTGGGCGTGCCGCCGTATTCTCCCAGCGCGGGAGGACACACTGGACAAGATGGCAGAAGCGGGTCGAGCGCGTCTAGGCTTGGGGGGGGGCAGCATGAAGCTCACCTTGCTTCTGCGTCTGGGTCTCGGCTTGCTTCTGCATCTGGGGTGCCGTCATACCGTGCCCCGTCGCCATCAGTCAGCGCTGCGTTGCGTACGGGCAGAGGGGAGGGTGAGGAGGAGGAGCTGGCGGCGGGCTGGAAGTGCTATGTCTCCCGCTCCTCCGGCCGCCCGTTCTACAAAAACAAGGTGGCCCTGTGTTTCTCCGCGTGCTGGCCCAAGCATGACCCTGCATCAATCCATGTGTGTGCCTGTGTGTGCCTATGCATGTGTGTGCCTGTGCATGCGTGTGCCTATACCCATGTGTGTGTGTGCCTTCCAGCATCCCGCCCGTGTGTGCGTCTGCTCGCGTGGGTAAGCAAAGTGAAGGGTGGCAGGTGACGGGGGTGACTCAGTGGGCGCGACCAACGGGGCCGGCCTTTTGAAGCGACCAACGGGGCCGCCCTTTTGAAGCGTGGTCCGCGTGTGCCTCTCCTCTTACCGCGGACTCCGCGTGCGTACGCGTGCAGTCTGTCCCTGCGTAGTCTGCCCTTGTCTCGTTGTGCTCCGACCTGCCTAGACCGTGCGCCGTGGGGGCGCCACACCTGCCGTGGGGGCGCCACACCTGGCAGCGGCGCGGCTCCTGGCGTGCCGCGCATGCCTGCTCTCATGCTACGCATCAGAGCTCGGGGTGCATGGCCGTGCAAAAGGATGGACAGAATGGCAAGGCACGGCACTGCTCTCCCGACCGGCACGCACCGTGCGTGCCCACCGATGCGTGCTGGCTCCTGCTGCGAGCTCTGCTCATCGCGGCAGCGCCTGCCTGCCGCTCCATCTTGCATGCGCTCCCATGCCTTGAGACTCGCTCCAGACGCGACATGCGTGTCTGTCTCAGTGTCTGTCTCCAAGACGGACTGAGCACGTGAGGGCGAAAAGAGGAGTGAGCGAGTCCGTTGCCAAGCGCAGGAACGGGCACACGGGATTAATTGATTAGATTATGTTACAAGGTCTGAAATGCTTGCAAATCGCCTAAATCTTGTGACACATTTCATTCCGCCCCCCCCCCCCCCCCCCCC
>Ga0115006_10002533_pt1 | contig 12052 bp, 23 predicted proteins | sample ArcOceMetagenome_3_FD_88943 | JGI IMG/M metagenome (GOLD analysis project Ga0115006, IMG submission 88943) | Marine eukaryotic phytoplankton communities from Arctic Ocean - Arctic Ocean- Svalbard ARC20M Metagenome | ecosystem: Environmental > Aquatic > Marine > Oceanic | place: Arctic Ocean...
GGTAGGGGGGGGGGAGGTGGGGAGTTAGGGAACGGGTGAATGCTGTTAGGGATAGGGAGGTTAGGAGTATCAGGAGTAGGCGGTGGCAGTGGAAGAGTGAGATGGTGGATGTTAGGTAGGAGGGGAGGAGGGAGAGGGCGGATTTTAGGGTCGCTAGGGATAGGTAGGAGGGGAGGAGAAAGAAGTACGTACGGAAGGCGTAGAGGGGGGAGTTCTGCGAGGGGTTGGGTGAGAAGCGAAGCGACGAGCAGAAGGTAGTTAGTTGTGCGAGGAGAGAAGTGACGAGCAGAAGGTTCTTACCTCCCATGTTTGTAGGGATGGGATGCCGTGGGTTAGGTACCGTAGAGGCTACGGGAGGGAGCGTGGGGCGAAGCGAAGAGCAGAAGGGTGCGAGCGAAGCGAGGGGGGTGACATTCGTGGGTTAGTTATGTTGATACGTAAGATTAGTTGCTTTCGCTGTCGATTGTCTCAACGTTCCTTACCTCGTAGTAGTTGTAAACCTCATCGCAGTCGCTGATCGGACTGATGAGGCTCGGTAGTAGTGCGGTTAGGGTTATCAGGTACATTTGAGAGAAGGTTAAATTGGGAAACCACAAGCAGGGGGGGGGGGAGAAATCCCATCTCTGTAGTCCCTCGTTCAGAGGCGGGGAGAGGTGGGACGTCGAGGAGTTGTGCGTCATTCTAGGTGTTAGACTGGGGTCTATAACGAACCTCCATACCCCTCCGAGGGAGGATTTCTCAAGGGTTTCATTACTCCCTTTCATGGCACGAGCTATCTCAAGCAAACACGGGGCGTGACTGATGACTATAACATCGTCGTATTCAAGTAGGATTGAGGTTACTGTCTCGAGGAGACGGGCTGATAACTCAGGCACTGTCTCTGGGAATGTAGCAGATCCTATGGATTCGTACTCCTTGTTAATAGCGACCTCTTCGTACTCTGCGTCGTTTAAGTCTGGTGTGTAGTTACTGGTTGAAACCAAGGAAGGGTCTAACCACTCTGTGAACCCCTCCTCTACGTTAATGTGTTTGACAGAGTGGGTTGAGTGGAGGACTTTACGGATACCCTCGGCTGTCAGGCACGCGCGGAGGAAGGGAGACGCAAAGATACCGATTTTACGCGCGCGTCCCTTCTTTGGGTTTGGGGGGAGGAGGGTGGAGATTAGTTTCCCTGTTTGGGTTGCTGTTTCTCTTGCACTTGAGGTTATGGACATGTTGAAGGGACCGACGTACTCAACTAATAGGGAGGACCGTATGCCATAACTGAGGGAAAGGGTAGGGTGGAGAGGAGGGGATTATTTGGGAAGATCAAAGAGATTCGACGAGGGAAGGGGGGGAGAGGGGTCAGATCAACGCGTAGGTAGGTTTGGAGGCTTTCAATGAGGTTATAATATATATACCATCACAACTTACCGACATAATGTTAAAGTTTTAACGTTATTTGACATTTTAGAAGACAAACTTAGGGACAGATGAGATTGATTGTGAATGAAGAATTAGGGTGTGTAAATATTCACACGTAACAATGAAATTTTGGTAAAGTGACAATAATATGGCATATTATTAGAATATTGCGCGAAATAGTTTTGATACGTCCGTTATTACTAAAAATAGAGTTCAAGATCTTCTTTCAGTACCAAAACTGCAATATTTTATTTTATTATTTTGTTGGCTTCGCTTTTTATCCTTTATGCATACAGATACACTTGCATTCCTTTCGTTAGCGCCCTTTGAGTACCCACATTTAGGTTAGAAAAGGTCATAATTAAAGGTCATAATTTCGTCCTATATCGCGGTCTGATTGCAACGCGACGAATAACTAGGTGTACACATTGCCTGTACGTGCAGCTATGTTACGTAGAGTCGGTCGTTTAAAATGTTATGTAAACTTTAGGAACATATTTAAATACCTAAATCGTCCATACGTTACGACAACGATACATTTCTAGGAAGATATAATGCTTCTTAATACACTGTAAAATATTCAAACGTCATCACCTTATTTTAGTTTCCTAAAATTTACTGAAAAAAGTGCACAAATGATTTCATCACTGTCCCTGTCAGTCAAACTGAAAGCATCACTTTAAATCATAATGCCTGTAAGTATTTGATATAAAATAACTTTATATAGTGAATTTAATCCATACCACACCCCTATAATATAATTATATACCGTATAATGTCCAATAAGATAAAAACAAGATGATTTCTTCAAAGACTCCGTGTCACGTTTCTTTTCCTATTCTACCCCCTAATGATCATTATTTCGACACGCTAAAACGCCCACAAGCTCAATCATCTACCTTTTCACCCTTTTATCTTTTACCTAATCCCTTCCTCGCCTCCCCCATCTTTGAATCCCCCCCCAGAAATCCCGCGGTCGTTCCTCAATGGGTTTTAGCCGTCGTGCCCCCGCCCGTCAGTCCTCCACCTCCTCTGTCCCCGCCAAGAAGTCTTCTTCCGGTGGATCCATGCTCGGTGCTGCCGCCGGTATGATAGGGCAGGGTATGACCTTCGGTATGGGGTCCGCTATCGGACACAGGGTTGTAGGGGGGATCGCCGACTCCATGACTGGGGGCGGGGAGGCTCCGCAGGAAAGTAGGGAATACAGCACCCAGTCGGCTGCGCAGCAGAGCATGGAGGCGTGTGGGATGGAGAAGGGGAATTACTTTGATTGTTTGAAGAGCACTAGTGGAGACGCTGCTGCTTGTCAGCCGCTTATGGATATGTTGAAGAACTGCCAGGTCGGACAGACCGGGGGGGGGGAGAAGAACTGGAGCTGAGCAAGTGGGGGGTTCAAGGATACGCAAGAGATAAGATTACGAGGGTTTTTAGGTTGAACGTATCAGGTGAAGGTGGGAGGGAACGGTGGAATTCGAGCACGTTGTCGTTGACTCTGAAAACGTGCCGAGAGGCAACTTTTTTATATTTCTGTTATTCAACAAGACGTGAATGCGGGTGCCTCGCTTCGATCCAGCACTTGTTCGTTTTCCTCTTCTCCTCTCAACGACTTTCTTCGATGATTCGACGACGTTCGGAGACGGTGATCATTTACGGTGAACGAATGAGAAACTACAACGTTTACACGCGCTCGTTTTTTGAACCTTCAAACCAAACCAAACTTCAACAACAACAACAACAACAACAACAGCTTTCCAAAGGTCGGTTTTCTTGCGAAGGGTGGCAGGAGGGTGATGTATTCCAATCCTCCTAACCCCCCCTTTCCCCACTTCGCCCCCACCTCCCCCTCTCTCTCCCCAGGATCAAAAACAATGAAGCTGAATATCACCTTCATCATAACGAGTCCAATGCACGTCTGCGTATCCTCCATCGTTCCGGGGCCCACCTTCGACGCGTCATGAGGAAAGGGTAACTTATTCCAGATTGGGGACCAAGGAAGGAGGAAACTTGGGATCACAGTTACGAAAATAGAAACGGGCAGTGGTTACACACTCGACAAGTTCGCGGTCAATGGAAACTGATTCACCTCGTTGGAATCGGTTGGCAGCGAGAGCTGCAACTTCACGATGAGCGTTGGAGGGGTTATGCAAGTCATTCAACAATTTTTATTGGCACTTAACTGTAAGAGGGGTGCAGTATTCGGCCTTTGGCCCCGTTGATGTTACTGTTACGGCAGGTGATCAATTCAAGCGGGAGACTTACAGGTCGGTTCCTGGTTTTGAGATTTGCATCTGTCCCGTTGATTTCATTGGAAGAGATTGCTCGGCTTGCGCTGCTGGTTACAGCGGCTCCAACTGCTCTACCGACTCCTGCGTTGAAGACAAGTTCCAGCGGAGGGGCAAGCGTCTTGCTCCATTTGCGATCCTGGCACTGCCTGTACCCAGGGAGCGACCTCCATGCAGTCATGGGCGAATGAAGCCACCCCCGTCCCGGAAGGTGTATCCCCCGACACGCCCGGCACGACACTACATACCCTCGCTCTCCTTCTCGGCCACTAACGGACAGCCCGAGATCCTCCCCTGCCTCAACCCCTCTCTCTTTGTGGGCGCCCCCTCGTCAGAGGCCACCGTGTCTGACGAGGCTTCCACTCCAGCGAAGTCTTTTGCGTTCTCTCGACCTACCTGGAGGTCGACAGCCAATAAATGTAGGGGGGTTTAGAAAAATGGGGGTTTAGGAAAACTACATGAATAAAAATGAGAATAAAATCTACATCTATTACAACATCCCACCATCAATCAGACGCTGTTGTCCCTTCATCTTCTCTTGTTGAATCCTCTTTATGCAGCTTGAACTTGATCCCCTCCCCCCTCCCCCTCCTCCACCACCTTAATCGACCTTTCCCAAGCGTCTGCGATCTCCCCCCTCGTTCCGTCGACGTCCCCTCCACCCTCCCTGACCTTACTATACATCGCTCCGAGCTGCGAAGGGCGAAAAGGGGAGATGATGGTGAGGATTACCAAGGCGATTGGTAGGGAGGTGAATCTTGTAAAGAAGACAAAGTCGGCTTGGGACCCATCGTCACTCTAGATATGTCGCTTCGCTCTGCTCCTCGCTTCCTCCTCGCTCATCCCCCCCCCTTACCTCCTTAACCCCCACCCTCTTGCCCTTACTCTTCATCCAGTACCCCTTCCCATACTCAACGAATAGCTCCTCCCCTTCGCAAATCTTCCTCAGGGCCCTGACCTCAACCCGAGGAGGTTGAGCGGACGGGATCTTCACGAAAGTTGCGTTGTAGGCTAAGGGGTGAAGGGGATCGTTTATGTACCGTCCCAGACTACCCTGAGAGGAGAGGGTTACAAGCGAAGCGAGATGAAGATGAGGTAGATGGTACGTTAGTTAGATATATCACTAGCTCTCGCTTTGATCCAGCCCTCTAGCTCTCTCTTCGCTCCAGTCCTCCTCACCTTCTCCAAATCCTCCCCATCAAGCCACACAATACACTCTAAAGTTGGACTATGTCCCACCCTCAGTAAGTACCCACCATCTGTTCTCTCCTTGTACTTCTGTTGCGTCGCTACGTCTTTGGTTGTCACTGTGGTACCTGTGTAGAGACAAACTAATCCTCCTTTGTCTATTGTACCTGATGTGAGGTACAGACCTGTACCTGAGTTCGGTATTGTTGAGGATAGAGGACTTAGAGTAAAAGGAGGAGTCGTGGATGATAAAGAGGACATCAATGGATGTATATGGGGTGTAAATGAGTTACCCTTCAATCGTCGTGCTCTGCAGCGATGAATTAATTTGTGATTAAGGCCGTTATTCAATGATTGTGTCCTATTTATGTATACTTGGTGTTATCTTGAATGCTCAAGAAGTATGAATAAGCGTAACTATAACTATAATCAGGATTATTCCAAGGGTTTCTTTTACCTACTTTTTTTACTTTTTGCACTGATGGAATGTCGAGCGGTCGGGATGAAAGTTGGTTGCGCGTACGCTAAACGTAGGCTACAGAGATTTTCATTGAAAATATTTTATTTTATATCCTAATCCCCTCCACTTCAACAGTGGGCCGTTCCAGGAGAAGCTCAGACCCTCCTCCATGGCAACCTCCGAAGACTTTCCCTTCTCGGCGAATTCCATCACTAGCGCCACCAAATCCTTCTCCAAAAAAGAACAGACGAGCTGGATGACGATGCTATGATGGAGGTCAGCCATGTGAAGGATCTCGGCCTGAAACCTCTCCAAATTCTCCTCGTCAATCTCATGCAGAGTCTTGACAGCAACGAAAGTTCCCCTATACTTGCTCTTATGGACCTCCCTAAAGATCCCCTTTCAGATCACTCCATGGCTCTCAAGTTCATTGGCAACGATAAGCAACTTCTCAATGTCCTTTGCAGCGACAGTAGATCCTGCCCCTCCCTTGTCGGTCGTCTTCATCTTCTTGAAGTCTCCTCTGAAGGTCGTAATCTGTGCTTCAATCATATCGACCTCAGCCTGACTATACTTTTGGAGCATCTTGAGGTTTTCGTGAAGCTCGATGTTCTCTTTCCTCATGGTCTCAAGCTTCATAAGATCCTTCTTCCTTTCCTTGAAATGCTGCACCCTCAGGTACCCCGCCACGGTGAAGGCGGCGAAAATGGCAGCCGCAATGTCGAGGATTGACTCTAGGGGCAGCCCCTCCTTCACTGGAGCGCCCTGGACAGATACTTCAACATACTCCTTTGACGACAAGCTCTGGGCTGCATCAACAACCTCATACTCGATGAGAATAACAATGTCCACCTCTGGGAAGAAGTCAACGGAGTAAAAGAATATGGCCGTGTCTAAGTCATACGCGGTCCCTGCTGTCACTGCCGTTAGGGTTATCGCTCGCACCTCCAACCCTGAGAGAACCGATGGAGGGGGCTGCTAAAATCTTGACAGTCAAGTCCGATTGGTCAAGGTTCTGAACACTGGCACCGAAGTCTATGGTCGAAGATGCATTCCCTGGAGCGGCCTGTAAGGGTACCCTCATGACCATGGGGGCATCTGCTACAGCTTGAATGTCGACTAAAAACTCGGCGACTTCTCCAACGGTTGCGGAGTGTTAACCAGTCAGTGACATAGATCTCGAAGTTGTCCGAGCCAAATAGTTAGAGCTGGGCGTGTAATTAACTTGGGTGACCCCAGGAGGGAGGATACCTTGTGGGAGCACTTTGTAGCCTTTAAGCTTGACATAGTCGAGCTCATTCCAGTCTGGCACGGCTCCAGTGTCCAGCTCGAGGCGGCTTCACGGTCCCACGTCGCTTCTCACCCCGGCTCATCGTTGTCATTAGATGTACTTCCTTATCCTTTCTGTGCCTCTGGGCACCATGCCAGACTGTTGTCTGCATATCCGGATGTACTTGGAGGACCGAGAATCTGGATTGCACCCCACTTTGGTTAAGGGGCGCAAACGAAGAGAGCGTTTGGAGTGCGAGAAGCGAAGCGACGAGTGTAAAATGATTAGTTATGGCAGTGGAAAACCCTCCGCCAAGTCTTCCTTCGCCCCTTGTCCAATCTCACCTTCAGCTCAATGTAATACCACGTACTGAAGAAACCAACAAGATCCTTAGCGTACTGCTCAACTGGGATTTGTGTGCCATAGGGCGTGAATGGATTGAACCGGTCCAATTTCTTGGTCTCGCCCCAAAGTTCGTATGACAGTATTCCTTCGGAATTTGTGATGATTGTGACCATTGACGAATCATAGTCAACGAAGGAGAGCTCTTGCAAAATGGCCGAGTCCTCCGAGACGGTCAGATTGATAGTTGACTTCGCGGGTTTCTTAATTTCAGGCAGGATGTTGAAAATCATAATGTCAATGGATACAGTAACCTGTAAAAGATATGCAAGGCAAGGAGTGAAGCGACAAGAGGCGAAGGTGGTTAGTAATGACAGTAGGCGAATTAGGGACGTGCTTCTATGGCAGTATGCTGCTGTCGCTTCGCTCTTCCCTTCCCTCGCTCCTCCCATCCCTTCCCTCGCTTCTTCTTACCTCAGTCCAATTTGTACCATCCGTGTACGCCACCACAAAATAGTCGGTAGGTTTAATGCCAAGGGGGCCAGGCGGCGCGTGCTGATACTTGAAATACGGGGTGTAGAACTCCGTCTGGTCATACGGCAGATCCCGCTGTGCCATCTTGACGTCCTTATGCATGGGTTCAGGAAGCCTGGCTAGCTGGTTCAGCTCATACAAAAGCCATGCTGAGGGAGGGTCATGACTTGGTAACGCAATTCGTCACCGCCTTTGTTGAAGGCGAATATGTAAAGTGGGAACTGAACGAACTTGTTGGACGCAGCTTACCCTGAGAGCCAAGAGCAACGAGGAGAAATTCGTTAGTTATGCACGCCAGATCAATGTGCTAATATCGCTTCTCCTTTGTTTTTTTTCTCCCTCGTCTCCTTCTCACCTTTGAGCGTCAGGGTTAGCAATTGGTGCTTTCGAGGAGGCTGATATGGAAGAGCACATGGAGGCGGTATGACAATTGAACACCGGCGGAAGGCACGTGGAAACCGAGCAGGTATCCTCGACGCAGTGGGAAGCCGACATAACCTCCGCCGTCAGCCTGGTAGCTCCGAGTATCATGGGGTAAAGGCCTGATGTTGAGGGTGCCTGTTTGAGAACAGTGTTGGAAGTAGGATCGTTGAAGTCGTAGTATAGTAACAGGCACAAGTCAGCGGAGGAATCGAAGGCGTTGGTATTGTCGTATACAGCTTTGATTTCGGCGTGCGTGAGGACACCATTATAGATTGCAAGATCATCAAGGCCCCCTCTCACAGTCCAAATGTTGGAAACTGTCGAGTCGGCTCGGCAACCAACGCTCAAGAATGCGATCCTGTTATCAACTTTATCGCTCACTTTTCCAAAGTAATCGACTTTAGTTGCGTCCTCCCCGGTAGACCAGTTAGAATCTCCTTTGTTGTTTGTGGCGTTGCCAAAGTATTCCCCATTGTAATAGACCTTCCAAGTGTCCGTAGCTCGGTCGTAAGTGTGGGTCTCAAACACCCACTCCCGTCTGTCAATCATGTCGAGAAACGTGGTTGGTGTGGCCTCTTTGATGAGGAGGCAGTAGGAGTGAAATGCCGAGTAAAAGGTTGTTAGATAAGAAGGAAGGCGCGTGTGGTGCTTTTGAAGTTGCTTCGCTCCAGCCGTCGCTCCCCCTCACCTGATATGAAGGTCATGGTATTGCCCCAGTTCAAGTAGCACGCATATCCGACATCATGGTACGAGGACATTGGTATGATGTCGAACCTGTACTCGCTGTCGAGGAGCATGCGGCGGTTGTACTGGGCCTCGTACTTCACCCAGTAAGTAACCGTGAAGGAGCCTGAGGCGAGGGAGAAGACGGAACTAACGACCATAAGAGAGAGCGAAAGCGACGACGTGGAAGGTGACATTCATGGGTTAGTATGAAGATGGGCGGCGTAGTACTTTTGTACTCTGGGGAATCACTCGTGTGTCGCTTCGCCTCCATCCGTCCCTCAGTCGCTGTTCCTGTTCCTCCTCTCTCCATCCTCTCACCTCTTGGTAAACCCGCGCTGTCTCCAAGGTGGATACCCGAGCAGTACTCGAGACGACCGTAATGGAGGTACGACTCTGTTGGAATAGAGGAGGCTGGAAAAGGGGAGAGAAGGAGCAGGAGAAGGAATGGAAGAGGAGGTGGGGGATGATCATGTCAAAGGATCTCGGGATGTTAGGGGGTGGGGGAGTTATGGTTAAGGGGGGGAAGAAGGGGATGTCGGGTGGCCTTGTGATGTGAGGGTGGGAGGGGAGGGATGGGAGGGGGGAGAGGGGGGAAGGACTTTCAATAACAAGTATATGGGTGTAAACGCTAGGATAGGGTTTGAGAGGAAAATAGAGCATGGTCTTGTGATTTAGTTTGATTGAGGTATTCATGGTATTGAATGATGAAAGTAATTAGTCAATCCCACGCGTGCAATCGCTGTCACCCAAACAGATACTCCTCTTGTTACACTGTTAGTTCAGGCTCAAGGAGGACTCGTCGTCTCAGTGACGACCTCAGGCAGCGAGCAAAGCGTGCTGCCCGATGACGCATTCTATGCCAATATGCATGCAAGGAGTGAAGTGACGGCTAGAGCGAAACGACGGGTTGAACGAAGCGACAGGCAAAAGCATGATACCTCCCTCATGATTGAACATGACACAACTCAACCTCTCTACACGTCGCTTCTCTTCTCACCCTGTTTTCATCTTGTCTTGAGTTTAAATTAATTCTCGTTAAACGTTATTTACTTACAGGATATCCAACAGATTTTTCAAAATTGAGGGAAAAGTTGAAGAAAGTGGCAATTGAATCCTTTCTGTCTATAAATTAGACTGAATATTTATATTCCTCCGTCATTCTTATCTACATCATCTACATCTCCAATCTCTATTTTCTAAATCATCTCCCTTCTATAAATCCCTCTACCTCTCCTGACCCTCATTATCTCAAACTTCTAATTTAGCATCTAATATTGTATTAATATCTTACTAATGCTCAATAAATCAATACAATTATACATATTAATACTATATATATTAATTAGTACATCTATAGTTAACTCATTTATAATTAATCAATATACACATAATGTAAGGAAGAAAGGAAGGAAGGTGGGGAGGGGAGAGTGAAGTGAATTGATAAAAATGATAATGTCACGTTATCAAAACAATATCACATTGGAATATTGCAATCAACATTTCTTGCATTCCAATTTAGACGTATACCACTGCGCTATATCTTTCTCCTCTAACCCTTTCCTCTCTAACCCTTTCCTAATCTTCCTAATTGTTCACTGCCTACCCAGATGCAGTCCATAGTCAAACTCCGTACCCTCCGTCGAACCCGCACCCTCTCTTCCCCCCTAATCCGCACCCTTCTATCATCCTCCTCATTCCTCCCCCCTCCAATGCAAACCATCCCCCCCAAACCCCTAGTAACAGTGATAGTAGGTCCAACAGCAGTGGGTAAAACCTCCTTAGCAAGCACCTTATTCCCCTCCTCAATCCCAACGTCCATACTTTCTGCAGACTCAGTGCAGGTGTATGAGGGTTTGTATGTGGGGAGTAACAAAATGACAAAGGAGGAGGAGAGGAGGGAGGGGGTTAGACACTTCATGATTGATGTTCTGCCCGTACCGGCGTTATGCAACGGAAACGAGGGGGGGTTGCAAGAAAGGGGGGATGGTAAGGGGGAGGAACCAAGCGCTAAGGTATGGCTGGAGGGAACGTTGGATTTACTTGAGGAGGGAGGGGAGAATAGACTTGTCGTTGGGGGGACTAGCATGTACGTTGATTGGTTGGTTAAAGGGACGCCTAACAACAGGGGGTGGAACAGGTGAGAGGGGGGACGAGGGAGATTATGGCGTTTGTTTAAGATGTAACACTGACATTTCTTTGCCGCTATGAATTATTCAACAGGGGACTTAACGAAACCGAGGTTGAGGGTGTGGGGGCGTGGGGAGAAGTTATCGAGGGCTCTATAGACGCCGGCCGTTCCTTTTGGTTATCAGATTCTGCAGATTGGAGGAAAATCGGAGATGTCGTTGTCGATTACCTTATCGCGAAAAGCGGAAGCGGGGGATGGGGGGGTTGGGGGAGGGTTAGGATGGAGGCGAAGAGGACGGGGAAGAACGATTTTTATAGACTGAGGAGGAAAGTCGAGATTGGGGTTGAGAGGTTTGTTAGAGACCCGGAGGATCAGGTGAGGGAGAGGGAGGACAAAGGCTAAGAAGGGGGGGAGAATAGGGGGGCGGAACACTAACGACCCTTCTCCCCCCCGCCTCACCCCATCACGTGCGCTGCCGCTCACCATAGGATTACGATGGTATGTACTTGGGTTCCCGAGTTCTCGGTCGTAGCTCAGCTTATGATTTCCGTGTCTACTTCCTCTGTCCTCCATCTCGTTTGTCCCACGCCTCCGTGGTCGACAGGAGGTGCGAGGACATGGTCAGGAGGGGACTCGTGGGTGAGGTTGGGGGTTTGATTAGTGAGGGACTTGGAGGGGAGAGCGTTCGGAAGGCTATCGGGTATAGACAGACTATGGATTGGATCATGGACAAGGGGGTTGAGGAGGGGGATAAAGGGAGGGGGAGGAGGTTCTTGGAGGATTTTAAACAGGCTAGTAGGAGGTACTGTAAGCAGCAGATGCAGTGGTGGAGAGGACAGGGGGACTGCATGTGGGTAGTTAAGGATGAGGAGGTAGAGGTGAGGGAGGAGGGAGGAAGGAGGACAGCGGAAGTAACAAGCTGCGTAATGCTTATGATATTCTATGCGATGAACTAACCACCTTAATCGTCGCTTCCCTCCTCGCGCTCCTTGTCCCAGAATGTCATAAGGTACTACAATGGGATGGAGAGGGAAGAGTGGGAGAGAGAGTTGGGACGGGAGAGGAATATGTGCGTGAAAGCGACCAACGAAGAGCAAGGTAAGGGGATGAAAAGGTTCATGAGCACGAACGAAATGACTGAGGAGGAGATTGAGGATATGGTCAGGGAAAGAGATAAATGGCACGAGAAATGGGTGGACAGGATGGGAGGTAGGGGAAATTAAAAACTTGATTCCTATTTTTTTGTTCGTAGAAATGAGGAGAATTAGTGTGGGGGGGAATTATTAGTGTATACC
>Ga0115006_10002534_pt1 | contig 12050 bp, 4 predicted proteins | sample ArcOceMetagenome_3_FD_88943 | JGI IMG/M metagenome (GOLD analysis project Ga0115006, IMG submission 88943) | Marine eukaryotic phytoplankton communities from Arctic Ocean - Arctic Ocean- Svalbard ARC20M Metagenome | ecosystem: Environmental > Aquatic > Marine > Oceanic | place: Arctic Ocean...
CAAAGACACCCGACCCGGCAGGCTCGGTGCCTTTCTCGCGGAGGACGTAAAACTGTGCGTCTGCTTTGATTGTCGCACGCACGCACGCACGCACGCAGGCATACACACACACACACACACACACACACACACGCACACACACACACACACACACATACACACACACATACACACACACATTCGCCGTGTCCAGCGGCTTGTCAGGGGCAAACGACATCGCTCACACGCCCTAGCATCTCTCTCTCTCTCCCTCCCTCCCTCCACGACCAGAGAGCGTGTCGCGCCACTCGGCGTCGTCCCGCCTCTTTGAGAAGGACCGCGCGCCCCGTGGCGCCGAGCGGGCGGACGCAACGGCACGCGCAGAAAGGCAGCCGAGCACACTGCTGCGTCCGGGTGGCCGCCGCAACGCCGCCAGGTGGCGGACGGCAGCAGCGCCGCGCATCGATGGAGCACGGGACATCACGGCACGCAAATGCACGGACCCGTTTTCAAAATGCGAGGATGGCGGCACCCGAGCGTACCATGCGTCGCGGCCCGGCCCCTTCCTGAGTGAGAGGCGACGCCGCTGGCATGCCGCGGGGGGAGGAGGTGGTGCTGGACATTGCTGGCGGTGGCAGCGCGCCCAGCGTCACCCTCAAGGCGCACTCGGTGCAAAAGTGGGCAGACATCAAGGCCGACCTCGAGCGGCTGTTCCCTGACCTGCAGTACAGCGGCGGCGCCGATAAGGGTTTCAGGTACCAGGGACCGCTGGGGCGAGAGAAGGTTGTCAATGACGACGAGTCGCTGGCGCGATTCTTCAAGCATGCGACCGAGGACGACGATCAGCGCGGGCTCGCGCAGACGGTGGTGCTTGTGGCGGCAGCCGTGTTGCAGGCAGCCACCGCACCGGCGACGCCAGCCACACCTGCAACACCAGCAGCCGCAGCGGCAACTACAGCGGCACCTGCGCCGGCACCCGCGCCGGCAAAGCCGTCGGTGAGCGTAAAAGCGATAGAGTTTCCCGCCTCCCCGTCAGGAGATGCGCTGCTGCAAGTGAGGCCCGTGGTGGTGTGGGGCAAAGATGAAATCACCGTCAGCGCCTTCGTGTGCTGCAGACAGCTGCCCGCTCCTTCAGGCGCGCCAAATAGCTTCATTTTCAGCTACTCCAAACGCGTCTCCGGATCACAGGTGCTCGAATTGGGGCTTTCGTCTCCCGCGGCCCTCAAGGTGCATTTGAAGGGTGAAATCACAGAAACCGGCGTTCCCTTGGTTGCCAATACGTGGCAGCATGTCGTCCTCACACGGGCCTCAAAGGATGGCACGGTGACGCTCTACATCGACGGCAACAAGGCCTTTTCTGTTTCCAAGCTGCGCATTGGTGCAAATCTGGAGCAGGGGGGAGCCTTTATGCTGGGCAATACTGGTGACAATGGCGCGCACGCCTTTGTTGGCTTCATGGCAGAGGTCAGTGTCTGGAAGTGCGTGGTCACCCGCGAAGTGATCCGCAAAATGTCGCATAAACCGGTGCTCACGGGCTCCGAGGACAAGCTGTGCCTCTACCTCAATTTCAAAGGCGTCAGCGAGGACGACAGCTCCGTCCTCTACGACGTCACCTCCGAACGCGAGGCGCAGATGAAGGGGCGCGCCAGCATCCTCCAACACCCGGTTGACATTCGAGGTGAAAGCGGCTCTGCCGCGGGCGGCGCAGGCGGGGCGGCGGGGGGCGGAGGAGTGGGCGCAGCAGCTGTAGCGTTCCACAGCGTGGCCCTGCGGTTTGAAGAGCGGTCGTTTGGTCGCATTGCCACGTCCCCGCCTGTCGACATTTTGAGGGATCAGGTGTCGGTGGGGTTTTGGGTGTGTTCTGTGGATGGGCTCCAGAGCGGCTGCCTCTTGTCGTGGGTGTGGCCCATTGAAGGCGGAGCTCTCCACAGAATCCAAGTGCGCGACTGCTCGAATCTCGAGATCGCCATTGGCACTGAGGAGGCAGCCGTGTGCAGCAAGGTGGCGGTCAACGACGGCATGTGGCACTACGTGATGATGACGTGGAAGAGCAAAGACGGCGCGCTCACGCTCTTCGTCGATGGTGCGGAGAGGTATGCGGCAGCGGGCGTCGCACAGGGTCTGCGGCTCGACGAGCGCGCCGCCAATTCCGCGAAGCTAGGCGGCACTGGCACGCTGATGCTCGGGCAGCGATTGCGGGATCTGAGCAAGCGTGGCGTGCGGGATCTCGAGGACGCATTCTTTGGACTCGTCGCCCACGTGAGCATATGGAGTTCGGCCCTGAGCGCTGTAGCCGCGCGCAAGCCTCTGACGGCGCCCTTGATAGGCGCCGAGAAGGATCTCGTGCTCTACCTCAACCCAGACCCTACCCAATTCAGCGGCCGCCATCTTACGGACGTGGCAATGGCACAACAGGCGCAAAAGCTTATGTGGACAGTCATGGGCCCGGTGGACTTGTTGCCTGCTGCCGGTCTGGGCCCGGGAGTGCGGAGTGAGGCTGCGTGGCCACTCATCGACAGGCAGGTGCGCGGCAAGAGTATGACGATCGAAGCCAAGAGCTGGGGCCGTCTCGCACTGCAGCCGCTGGTTTGGTCGGCATCGAGCGATGCTTGCCATCTCTCAGTCTGTGCTTGGCTCCTGGTTTCCACAGACAAGAAGGCTGGTGTGGCTGATTGCATTTTCAGTTTCGACTGCGGACCGGTGGTGGAAGCGGGAGTTGGGGGAATTCGGTTGAGTGATTCTTCCAATCTGACGCTTTGTGTGGGCGAGCAAACGGTGAGGACTGGCTGCCGCCTGCAGGCAGGCGTGTGGCATCACGTGGGACTGACTTGGACAGCAAAAGACGGCGCAGCATGCCTTTATTTGGATGGCGAGAAGCGGTGGGACGGCAAGGTGGGCAAGGGTGCGCAGCTGGAGGGGGCGCAGGCAAGTCTGTGGGTGGGACAACGGCACGTGTGGGATGAGGTGCGCAAGGCCGTCGAGCAGGGCGTGCCAGACACGCTCCTGACTTCGCTGCTATTCTGCACCAACAAAGCCGAGGCTGCGGCTGTGCTCGGCGATGAAAAGGCAGAGGAGTATGCGGCGAAGCTGAAGGAACTTGCTGGAAAGGCCTTGCCTGCGCACAAGGGAGGAGATGCGGCTCTAGCCGGCGCTATTTACGAGTGGTTGTGCAACGCATCGTGCGTGCGTGATGAAGGGTTTGTTGGGCAGATAGCCGCGCTCTCTGTGTGGGGCCGGGTGTTGACGAGGAGTGATGTCATATTCGTGTCGAATGGCGCACTGCTTGGCAACGAAGCGGGGCTGCTGTCTCATCTTGAACTGTCTCGCTACTTGGATGACGACAAGACCATACAAGACAGATTCTTCGACGACGTCAACGGGGCAGTGGTGGGTGGATGCAAGGTAGGGTCAGAGTTGACATTACGAGCAGGCGTTGAATGGATGCCCCAGTACCCCCCAGGCAGTATCCCAAAGGAGGCTGGGGACATGTGCGCCCTTCAGTTGTCCAGGAGTGGCGGCGGGGGCGGCGGGCAAGGCTCGTGTGTATCGTCAGACTTCGCACTGTCTTCAGAGGTTTTGGGTGAGAAAGGACCGGGCAGTAAGGATCTGTCAATAAGTTTTTGGGTAAGGTCCATTGATAGCGGGATAGGAGCAGCGATCTTGTCCTTTGCCACGACGTCGGCGCCAAAGGAGATTTTCCTGGCCGGGCCTAGCGCGCTCGAGATTCACATAGCAGGCAATGTGGTGAAGACGGGCGTTGCTGTCAATGACGGGCACTGGCATCATGTCGTCATCACCTGGACTGGCCAGACTCTTAAGACGCAAAAGGGTGTCTCCCAGCAGGGCGAGCTCATTGTCTACCTCAACAACTGTGTTCTGCACAGGGGCGCGGGACGCAACTCTGGAGCTGCAAACGTGTCTCCGGAGTCGGGCACCTTCGCGCTTGGAGCTGTCGCGGCGCAAGGGCACCGGAGCTTTGAAGGCACGCTTGCTTGCCTGGCGGTGTTTGATAGACGGCTGGATGCGAAAAGCGTGGCCAGTATCTTCGGCGCGCCGGTGCTCCGTGGCCGCGAGCGGGGCCTCCGAGTGTTCTACGACTTTGATTTTGACCCTTCGGATGAGAAGCCACCTGAGTACGTTCTCAACAAAGCGAGGGGTGCGGGGGGCGGGGCGGGCCTGCTCCAGGGGGCAGCGCGTCTCGTGTTTCTCAAGGCTCCGTACCAGTTGTGCAAAGTCTGCCAATCTGTGCGCGCGGCCGACTCCGCGAGCGCTGGTCCGCGCGCCAAACGACCGGGGAGCTTTGAGGCCAAGTGTCTCGAATTCAAAGACAGAAAGTCTGAAGCGTGCGCTCTTCTGTTCCCTGCGGAGGTGGTGCCTGAACGGGCTTTTTCCCTCAGCATGTGGGTCCGCTGCGATGCGCCCGTTCTCCGGGATAGTGCGCAGGGAGGGGCGTCAAAGGCGGTTGGAGGCCAGGGGGGAGGAGGCGGGAATAGTCAAGCTGAAGGTGGGGGGGGTACCTTGGTGTCATATGCTGCCTACTGCCGACGGGCATTCAATCTGCGAGTAACGCACAAAGTCAAAGACGGCACTGACGCGGTGCAGCTGTTCCGTGTGGAAGGCAACATGCAGTTTGGGCAGCTCATTGCCAAGCTGAAAGAGGCTTTCGACGATCTCGTTACCATTCGGCACACTCTCAGCACTGGTGGAGGGGATCCCATCACTGTTGCGAGTGAGGCAGACTTTGACATCTTCTGCACGCTGGTGCGCAAGGGAGAGGAGGAGGAGGCGGCATCGACGCCACAGACGCCGGCGGCAACAGCGGGGAAGCAGGCGCGGCACAATGCCGTCGCCGTTACCACAGCACCTTTTAAGGGCGGTGCCAAGTTGCTCGCGAGCATGCGCGACGCACAAGACAAGATGGATAGCATGATGCAGCTTCGCGAGCTCTCAATCGCACAGCCTGCGCAGCTTGAGGTCACGTTGAAGGGGGTGGTGTGCAAAGGGGACGTGCCCATCAACATCCGGGATGGCCGGTGGCATCATCTGGCGCTGACGTGGCGGTCAAAGGGCGGCTGTCTTGCGCTGTACGTCGACGGCGTCACTCGGATGGAGAAGACTGGGGTAGCTCAGGACGAGCTGCTGCTGCCGAACGGCAGCCTCGTGCTTGGCCAAGCGCAGAATTCGATCGCCCGCGACTTTGCGCCCGGCGCGGGCTTCCAGGGGCACATAGCCCATGTTGGGCTGTTCAAGCAAGCACTGCCGTTGCCGCGAGTGCTTCGCTGCTTATCGGCACCGCTCAGGGGCGATGAGGATGGCCTGGTCCTTCTCTGGGACTTGGCGTCAGATCCCCTTGCTGGTGACGGCGGCATCTACAACTCGTCCACCTACGTGCCTCCGCCCTCCTCTCTCGCCGCCTCTTCCGCTGCCAAAGCGGCAATCAAAGACAAAGCTGCGCTGGGGTGGGTGGATGCGATCTTGCCGGGTGACGCGCGCATTTGCGGTCTCGGGAGTTCGCAGGACGCGATGGACGCTGTCACGGTCACGGTGACGTGCACCAAGCTCTCGGACCACGTGCTTGCTGACACATCCATCACGTCCCTCTTCTTGCACGTTGTCATCGGAGAGGAGGGCAACGACCAGGAGCATGCGCTGCGCCACGGCAGCTTTCCGTTTCCTAAGGCGTCGTATGCCAAGGCCAGGCACGTGCAGGTAATGCATGTGGACGCTATAGGACACCGCCCGCAACGCGAGGCGTTTGAGAAGCTGCTCATCAACACTTCTCGGGACCGAGAGGCGCTGATGATCCTGCAGCTGTGCCGAGAGATCCGCTCGAAGGCTGGCGACGTGCTCTCTGAGGTTGTCGCCCGGGCGAACATTGATCTCTTGAAATATCTTGGCGAAGGGCGCGACGAGGTGGGGAGAGAGCTGAGCCTGTTCGCCCCGGGGCAAACGGCAGGTACTTGTCGCCGCGCTGCATTGTGTTGTGTTGTGCCCACGCACGCATGCTCGCACACGTGTGCATACAAATAGAGTCCCCGGCTTGTTCTCCGCCCCCTCTTTCCTTCCTGTCCGCTCACCCCCCCGCGCCCTTTCTCCCACGCAGGGTCACGATCTACCAACAGCGAGCCAGTAGCCAAATTGAAAGTCGATATCCAAGCGCTGGCCGCCATGCGTGCTGTGGTAGCCGCTGCCAAGGCCCGCACGTCTAAGAGTAGCGCGGCGTCTGCGGATGCACTAATTCCGGAGGAAGTCCCGAAGTTAGAGAGGCGAAAGTCAAACTTTTCGCGCTCGGAGTCGGTGGTGTCGCAGACTTCACTGCGCACCCCAAGTGTGCCTGGTACCGTCCAGACCCCAACCCCGAAACCCGTTGCTGTGGTGGCAGCGACGCCGCCGTCCGCTCCTGCGCCTGCCCCTGCTGCGGCTCCTGCGGCAGCTGGTGTGCCGGAAGCAAAAGGAGCCGCGGCAGGTGGTGTGGCAGGAGCGAAAGCAACGTCAGCAGACGGGGATAAAAGCAAGAAGAAGGAGAAAAAAGATGACGATGGGGACCACAATCTGCCGGACCGCATTGTACTGCACTGCAAACGCAGCGGGATGGCACCGATCAAGGTCGAAATGGAGCATGGGCTCAGGTGGGATGCAGCAAAGAAGGAGCTGGAAAAGGAGCTCGGCCAAGGGCGTTGCATCGAGTTCACGGATGCCAAGTCCAAGAAGGCGTGCCGTGTGGAGGAGCCCCGGACGTGGGAAGCCTTGCTCATGCAGGCAGAGGACACATTCGATGAAGACACTGGTGAAGCGCATTTTGACGTCAAGGTGGTGTCGAATTCCGAAGTCGAGAGCGACGAAATGGCCGCAAAGCTTGTCGCCAATGCCTCCTTCAAGGCGCAGCGCAGCAAAGGCATCGACGCCGAGGACAATCCCGATCTGTATTCGTTTCTTTTTGACTGCTCGCAATTGGGCCCTGGTTGGTGGGCTGATGCCGGCGACTTCAAACTCGTGGTTGATCCCGAGATCCTGTGGGACGACTTTCGTGAAAAAGTGACAAAGACGTTTGGGGCTGCAGTCTTGATGTCGTTTGTCAGCACCAAGGGCAAGATCATGCCCATGGCCACTCAACATGACTTCAACGACGCTTGCGACCAGATAGAAGATGAGTGGGACGAGGCCGACGGCGATGGCTCGATACGCTGCGTGCTGAAACCTCCAAAGGGTGGCATGCCAGAGGTCAAGGGCTGGAGCGAGCAGCTGCTGCGGCTCCCCGTCCATGAAGAGCGCGCCCAACTTCAAGCGCTTGCTGCGAAGCTTGCCACACGGATGCAGGAGCGCATGGCTGATGTGTGTGCCGCAGCTCGGAAGAAAGAAAGATCTCTCGTACCCGCCTCAGCTGCTGCCAATGCCCCAGCGCAAACGCAGGCGCTGACGTCTGAACAGGCGCTCCAAAGCATATATGCCTGTAAGGTGCTGGAGGGGGACACGGGCGGGCAATTGCTGCAGGCCTTGGAGAAGCTCATCTGCGATGACGATTTGCATCTGGCCATCGCGCCGGCCAAGTCCAGCACTGACAAGAGCATGAAGGACGACGCGCCCAAGGACTCGGACAAGGCCTCTGCCGCCGCCGCCTTCGCAGATAGGCTAGTAGACTGGCTCTCGTTTGTAGAGCGCTTCCGCCTGGCAACTCCGCACGAGGAGCTCGTCATGCGCGAACTGCAGGACAAGCCGCTGCGAGCTGCAATGAACGGCGTCTTTCTCCAGCGGCATGCGCTGCGAGAATCTGGCGCCGCCTCATCAGGCAAGGCGTCGTGGGACAAGTGCGCGACGCTGCTCCGAGAGCAGTGTCATCTCAGCGAAGAGCAGAGTCAGCGCCTCACCTCGTGGGCCCAGACCCGCACCAAGCAAACAGGCCCGTGGCAGTCAGCGGTCTTGGACGTGTTGTCGCTCGCGGAAGAGGCCAATCTTGTCGATGTCGGGGCCCTTATGAGCCACGGGCTTCTCGAATTGGCGGCCCTGCGGGTGCTCAAGGCACGCGCCAGCGTCGAGGAGGCGCTGCTCAAAGTTCCGCTGCTCGCTTTCGGCGGCAAGCTCAAGGGACAGCGGAAAGGTGTGCAGTTGAGCGCGGCCGTGTCTGCCGTTGCCAGTGCCGCCGGCCTGACGCTGGCCGTGGCCCGGCAGCTCTTGCTGCGAAGTGCTTCCATCCTCTGTCATATTGCCACGGCGCCTGACGGCAAGGCTGCCGACGAAGACATGTCAGATACCGTGGTGGACGAGGTGGTGGTGGAGGGGTGGCTTGAGAAGCTGTGGATTCTGCATCCAGCGGAAGTCGAGGTCCTGGAACGCGCGCGCGATGAGCGCCGGCAGACCATCCGCCGTGCTCTTGTCACACAGAAAGATGCAGTCGTCAAAGGCATCCGCGAGTGTGCGAGCGAGGAGGCGGGCAAGAAGGCCGGCAACGACACGGCTGATGGCAAAGCAAGCAAGGCACCCAAGAAGGCAGGCATCGCGGGGATCAAGGATGCCATTGTCGATGCGTGTCAGCGCGAAGGTGTGGTGTGCTCGCTTCAGGAGGCGCAGGCCTTGTGCGATGAGGTGCCAACGGTTGGTGGGCGGCGCAACGTGGCAGAGTACATCGCGGAGATGCAACTCGTTGATGTCGTCACCGGCGCGTTGGACGCACACGCGCAGGATCTGTGCCCGAAGATTGGCGCCTTTTTGGAAGCATGCGAACGAGATCGGAGCGAGAGCTCGGGCTCGCTGTGCCTGCCCTCTCAACTCATGCAGGCCTTGCTGAGTGTGGGAGTGCCCGTCGACGTAGCGGACAAGCTCAAGCAACACAGCACGCTGCATGAGCGGGAGCCCGTGGACTACCGCGACCTGGCATGTGGACGTCTGCTGGTGCTCACCGAGCGAGAGCGCCAGCGTCTGATGACCCCAATGGGGCCGCACCAGCGCAAGACCCAAACGGCACGTCTGCGAGTGCTTGAGCGCAGGGGGCACCTCATGGCTGCTCTTGCGCATCACGATGCACCTGGCCGCGGCTTCATTGAGGAGACGGTGGCTCTTTCTGTCTTGCAACAAGTGCTGCAGCTCCCCGCGCAAGACTGCCAGGCGCTCCTGGATGCTGCCACAGGCCCCGTGCGTGCTGCGGGAATGCCAGAAGGCGGTGGTGCGCGCAAGATCAACTATGCACTACTTGCAGGCTTCCGCGTGGTCTTTGCCCGCCCTACTGTCGCCGCCTTTTGCCTGCCGGGGTGTCCGGGGTGCTCTGCAGTGGGCGAGACCTTTCTCAGCCGACAGGGCATTGTGGTCAAGGCGCTGCGCCAAGCTGCTGCCCGCTGGCGTAGCACCTCCTCTGGCAAAGCGCTCGCGGCTGTTTGGGGCGCCGGAGTGCTTCCGTATTCTGAGTTGGAGGCGGTCCTGCGCTCGGAGCTCAGTTGGGCGTCGGGCGTTGGTGGTGAGTGGAGTATGCGTCACCTCCGTTCCGTCGCCTTGGCACAGCCCCGGCTAGTCGTAGAGGCGACCGAGGGCGCCGGAGGCCAAGACGGCAAGGATGACAAGGCAAAGCCCGACGCCACCAAGCTTGGAGATCCGTGTGCCCAGCACCTTGTGCGCGTGGAGGCGCTGAGCGAGCGGTTTGCCGTTTTGGAGGCCTCGGACGCGGCGGCTGTGCAGAGACTGGGGTCTTTTGCTCATCAACGTGCGCTCGCTGCGGCGCATGGGGCATACGTGAGGCATTCCACTTCTGCGGCAGCCCCGCCGCATGCACCCGCGTGGGCGGCGCTGCAGAGCGCCGGCTCCCCCGCGGCGCTGCTGACGGCTATCACTTCTGCCCTGCCCAGTCTGTCGCAAGACGACGGAGGAGAGTCGAAAGAGCCTGGGGTGGAGGAGGAAGGTTATCTTCTGCCGTGCGGGGACTTGGAGGCGCTGGCTGCCATTTGGGAGGGCGGCGTGGGACTGGAAGACCTGCTACGGTCGCTGGTGCCAGTTTATTGCCATATGCTGCCAGCCCCTGCCATCCCGGCCATGCCGCGCGATAAGCCCTTGAACACGAAGAAGAAGACCACATCCGCAAAGGGAAGTGCCGCCGGCTCCGGCAAGGGGGCCCGCCCTGGGGCCCCGGAGGGCCTGACTCGGGGGCAGCAGGTGTTCCGCAAACTGTTGGCGAGCAGGCGCCCAGGTGTGATGCAGATCTTGCAGGCCATGGGGGCCATGACGCCTACCTGCGTGCCGTCGCCCCTCAACGACGCCACCAAGCGGTGCGCCTTGCCCAGCCTCGCGCTCTCCCTTGATGACATTGATCCCAAGTCAGTCCACTGCTTGCAGCTGTCTTTTGTGGATGCGGTCGGCGTGCCCGGTCCGGGTGAGAAGTACAATGTCAAGAACAGAATGCTCAAGTTGAGCCTCTTTGATGTCTTCAGCATGAAGTTCGTGGGTACGCCCATGTCGGTGGAGCTGATGGTGCCCAACAAGGAGGACAAGGCAGAGAAGACGCAGACCTGGACACCCACAAAGTCAGCCCCCAAGGTCTTTGTCTCTGCCGATCTCAAGACACACCCACAAATGTGTCTGTACTTTGAGCTCGGACAGCTCAGCCAGCGCAAGTCCGACACGGCGGGGAAGGAGATTATGGATGTGTCGTGTGGTCACGCCCTGCTTGGCTTGCAGAGCTTGCCCACTGGCTCCAGCGGCAAGCAGGTGTCGAGACCGTGTGTGCGTGTGTGTTGGTGTGTGTGCTGATGTGTGTGTGAGTATGTGTGTGTGCGCGCAGTGTGTGTCTGTGTCTGTGTCTGTGCCTGAGCCGTCGCCGTCTCCAGCCCTCATTCTCACGCACGCGCGCACATGCATGTGCGTGTATACAGGAGCTGGGTATCAGCGGCGGTACCCCCTTCATGCCCGTCGCCATCGACAAGGACATGCTCGGCGGCGGCAAAAGTAGTGGCTTGCTCGCGCGTCTTCGCGGCAGGTTGCCTCCATCTGTGCGTGATCATGGAGTGTGTATGCACGCGTGCAAGTGGTTCTCTCCATCTGCGCGTGCGCATTGTATGCGCGTGTGCGTGTGCATTGGTGTGTGTGTGTGTGTGTGTGTGTGTGTGCCTGTCTGTCTGTCTGTCGATGTACAAATTCAACGCGCCTCGATGTGCCAGCAGGCTCGCATGCATGAGCTCTGACCATTTGTAATGTCGCCCCCCCCCCGCAAAAAAAAAATCAACGCGCGCGCACACACACACACACACACACTCACTCACTCACTCACTCACTCACACACACACACACACACACACACACACACACAAAACGCGCCGGAATGTGACTGCCGTGTACAGCACGAAAAAGAGTGTGCTAGCCATCAAACTTGAAAAGGTGAGCTATGTGTGATGTACTATGTGATCCGTGTACGTGCAGAACGGGTGTGTGTGTGTGTGCGCGCGCTACTTTTTCCTGTCTTTTTCCTTTTCAAGATGTATGTGATATGCCATCTGATAGTTGTATGCGTGCATGCTCTGCTTCCGTTGCTTTGTATTTGCACCCCTACTGTGGTCCTGCGCATCAGCGCGCTGCGGTGTGCCGAACACACACACACACACACACACACACACACACACACACACACACACACACACATAATATGTATGTATGTATGTATGTATGTATGTATGTGTCATAGTGGCCGAGAGAGAGAGAGCGTGCGCGAGCGAGAGAGAGCGTGCGCGAGCGAGCGAGAGAGAGAGAGAGAGAGAGAGAGAGAGAGAGTGTGTGTGTGTGTGTGTGTGTGTGCCGCAGTGTGCTGACACACAAGATCTGGAGTTACTACACACATGAGACCACTTTACTACACACATGAGACCACTCATCGGTCTTCTCTCTCTTTGCAAAATGCGGCTCAGCCTTTCTGTCTTTCCTACTCAACACGTGTGTATTCACTGCACATGTTACTGCACATGCTCACGATCCAGGACGCTGGTGTGCGCATTGTTTGTGTCTCGGTGTGTGTGTTGGGGGGGGGGGGGGGGGGGGGGGGTCCCTGTGGGGGGGGGTTCGAAGGGATACATGTGGCCCCCCCTGGTTCGACAAGTGTAAAA
>Ga0115006_10002535_pt1 | contig 12048 bp, 14 predicted proteins | sample ArcOceMetagenome_3_FD_88943 | JGI IMG/M metagenome (GOLD analysis project Ga0115006, IMG submission 88943) | Marine eukaryotic phytoplankton communities from Arctic Ocean - Arctic Ocean- Svalbard ARC20M Metagenome | ecosystem: Environmental > Aquatic > Marine > Oceanic | place: Arctic Ocean...
ATTGCGCAGCTGGAGCGTGACCTCGAGGAGGCGAGGCGCGAGATGCGCCTGAGCCAGGCCAATGCGACACGCGTGCAGGCCGACGCCGCGCGCTACAAGACGCTGGTCGAGACGGTCACGGCCGAAGGCGACGCCGCGAGTCATGCGGTGCTGGTCCGACGTCTTTCCTCCTTTGTCCTTTGCCTCGTGTCGACGCCGGCCAGGTGTAATCCTTGCTGACGGGATGTGTGCTGTGCTGCAGGTGGGCCAGGAAACGCTGCAGGAGCGCCACAGCTTGACAGCGGAACAGTATCATCACGCTCGAGAGCTAAAGGCATGCAAGGAGGAGAGCGCCAGGGAGATTTCCGCGATGGAGACCTTGGCGAAGGACGCCAGCGCAAAGGTGCTTGTTTCGGCCATGTTGGGGCCGTAGACCACTCTTGCCGCTGCTGGTCCCACGCATGCACTCCAACGGCGGGGGCCCGTAATATCTGACACTGCGACGTGGACCTAGGAGGCAGAGAGTCGGAAGAACAATCATGAACTGTGCGAGACTCTTCGCAAGGAGCGTCGATTGGACGTGGAGACATACCGCCAACAGATCGAACAAATGAAGCAAGAGTTGAGCGAGTCGCAAGCAGAATCAGCAACACTCAGAGAAGCCCTGAAAATGGCCGATCAGGAGCTGGCGAGACAGAATGAGGTTCTTGATTCGTTCTCTGTTGTGTTTAGCCCAGTTCTGCTTGGTGTATTGCTTCCTCGTTGAGTTTGTGTTGAAGGTGTGCGCTGTCAACAGATCCACGCAACAGAGCTCGAACGTGTTAGAGCACAGACAGAGCTGGCAGCACGACCTCCACCGGTAAAGCAGCACCTTGCTCGTTTCCCCTACTGATTGATTTTGTGCTAAGTTGTTGGTGCGGTTCTGACGCTTTGGTGGTTCGTAGACACTTGCAAAAAAACAGGAGCAGCAAATTATTGTGGACTACCATCCTCTCGTCAGTATGATAGCGGAATCTGAGGTGTTCGTGACGACCATGAAAGACCAGGCAGTGTTGGAGGCCGCTCACTCAGAATCAGAGCGCATGCACACCGCAAAGTCCCCATGCTCTCCTGGCGTGGAAATACAAGGACAAGACGCCACCAACACCAGAGTGGAAGAGCTCCAGAATTTGTTCAGCGCTGAAACGGCGGCACGCGCGGCAGCAGAGGACAAAGTAGCGGTGTTGCGGAGTGAGCTTGATGATGAGCGGAGAGCATTGGAGGAGATGCGTGCTAATTTGAGCGGCGAATCGATGCAGCTCCGCGAGGCGCTCGAGCAGGCACGTGAAGAGAGCAGCACTTGGCAACTGGAGCTCGCCAAGTGGGTTGGTCTGTTCAAGGCCGCAGACATTGAGTTGAAGACGGTGAGGTCCGAGGGAGAACAACGAGCTCGAGATCCACCTGAATTCCTTGCTATAGTGAACGACTTGACGGTCTGTTTTTTCCATCATCTGTGTCATCCATACTCAAAATGGCACGTAGAAAGGGTCGAAAACCGCTCAGCATCTGCATGCTTATTTGTTTCTTCCTAATTGCTTTCTGGCCGAACAGAATCAGTTGGAGACTGGCAGAGACGAGGTCAAGGCCTGCAAGAAGGAGCTTGCTGGAACCAGATCTCAGCTGGAATTTTGTTTGCAGGTGATGAACCTACATCAACTTGCAGAGTAATCGTGCATTATCATACATCGGCTCCTTAATATTATGCAGCACGCTCAAAAAAATTATTTGTGTTCTCAAATATTTACACTTGCTTCAAGAAGTTGCATTTCGATTTTAGCACAAAACGCTAATGATCGGTTACGACAGGCTATGCAGAGTGCCAAAGAAACATTCTACCTCAGCCTGCAAGCCGAACAAGATGCTGCTGCGGCTCAAGAGCGGCATCTTCTTCAAAAAATTGAAGCATTGCAGGCAGTGATAAACAATGTTTCAGAAGAAGAGGGTCTTCATTTGCGAATTCAAAAGACGCGGCAGACTCGCTCGGCGGCTCCGCCCCCAAAAGTTCCGCCCGAAATTGATTCATCGCGGGATAAGATCCCCAGTAATGAGGTCTTACAACCGCCCTCAGATTTAACACACGATATCACTGCAAGCGATCCGGTGGATTTGTCTTCAGTTTCAAGTGCAATACAAGCAGGTCATCGTTAATCTGTTATGCTTTGAATGCAGTTTGCGTTTTGCCTTGCACGGCTGTACAAGGTATTGACCAATGTAATGGCAAACACAGGATATTCAATACTTCCGTCGGCGCAGTCAATACTTCCGTCAGCGCAGAATGTGCCGCAGCGACAATCCACGCGCGCTCGCGCGCGACTCGACCGAAGCAGCCCACCCCGAATTGCAAGCGCAACAGCGCTGAACAGGTCTCCGCAGCTTGCAGAAGATTCTTTCCAATCACCGCCAAAGTTACTTGCGCAGGGTACAATCAGAGCCCCGTCGATGAGGAGCCCCTCGCTGAGTCCAACAGTATCTGCAAATCCATCACCAGCGCCAAAACTCCTGAGAACCGCTGGTCGCTCAAGAAGCGACGTAAATTCTCCACATTCTCAGCAGCAGCGACAGTCACAGCAGCAGCCCACATCAGTGACAGTAACAGCTGCAGCCCACACGTCTGCGACGCAGCCTCAGTTGTTCGCATCTCAGCAATTAAAGTCGAAGGAAAGGAATGAGGCCCGGGATTCATCACTTGAAATTGTCAACAATTCGGAAATCAAACTCCAGCGGACAGCGCGTCGAGCAACGCGTGCTGCGCGCTCGTCTCTGCCTCCGCAGGGCAAGACGACACCGCCTTCAACTGTGGGCACCAAGGCAAGAGACCTACCTGCACCCCACCCGACAGATATTCGGGAAATTGAAGTGCTTCAATCAACACCTCCTGTTTTCCGGGGCCAACCATCTCTGGACTTTCGTGCACCAGATGCAGAACATTTGAGGCGGATTGAGCAGGAACTGCTTAAAATGGTGCAGACGGCATCGTCATCACCTCATCTGCACCAGACGTCTCAAGACACCGGTCTTGAAGAAGCGCCCTCATTTCCTGCATCACGGGCAGCTCCTATACTTGCGGACTTATCTGTGGTCTCAGAAGAATCGCTCGTGTTATCATCAGGGCCTGCCTCTGTCAAAACGGATTTGTCATCTTCTACGCGAGCCATCATGAAGAGGCCCGAAGATGCACATCAACTGCTGCCAGCATCTTCTCGACCCCCGTCCTTCCCATCTCCGTCCTTCCATTCTTCAGCCTCCGCTCAAGTTGGTCCTTATGAGTCGCCGTATATTCCCGCGGCGTCTGTAGATCTAGGAAGGTGAGCTTTGATCAACTTACGTTCTACAGCATGAACAAAAGGAATCTGTTTCAAGTGATCAGCCACTCACATCCGCTTCGGTGTCTTGGTGTTTGCAGAGCATATTCTCCATATGTCAGCGCGTTAGAAGAATTCGTGGACAAGGCAGAGCAGGTGTGCTTCGAAACGCCCTTCAAGAACCCAAATCATTTTTGCATCAAGAAGCGCCTCTCTCTTCCGGGGAACATCAACAAACATTATTCGTTATTTATTTATTCTTGTTCACTTTGCTTTTATCGCTGGATCTGACAATATTTCTGTACAGGAGGAGAAACATGATCGCGATTCGTGGATCTCGCAGGCTAGCGTCACGCTGTAGGAGCGTTACACGGTTCTGGAAAGTGCGGTTGTTTTTGGACACGTTGGACGTGGATTCGAAAGTAGCCAGAGGGCTCGGTGGCGTCTTCTCCTGTACGAGCACCCGCATCACCGCACACTCTCTGCGGCTCTTAGCCCTCAGTACGACAATTGTTCTCTTCTTTCGGCACATGCTTGACGCTGTGCCTATACACAACAATTGTATCTGAACTTCATCGACCACGGGCAAGTGCAGACCCTTGGCGCTATGCTTTAGCCAGAGCGCGAGCTGTGTCCTGTCGCATGGAGTCCCTTCTTGATCGGTTTGAATCCAGCCCGGACATACGCGAGGAGGGCAGGCGGGCCTGTTACGGGTCCCGAACAAAAGTCAGACCCGGCGTTTCGAGGCAATTGGAAAGAGCTGCAGGCTAATACAAAAGTAAAACGTACCGTTTGTGGCCTTTGGTTGGGTTTTGCAAGCAACCCGTGGGTCAGATCAGAGAGATCGAGCTTTTTGACCCTTGCTGTGCTGTTTCGCGCTGTTTGTGGGCGACCCCGCGCTGAAAACGGTCCGGATATCTCAAGACGCGCAACACTCTCCTGCAAAGGGAAGTGCATAGTTGAAGAGAAAAGAATTGACGAAAGTGGACAGGGAAAGGGAAGTGAACACCCAGTAAGGGAAGTGGACAGGAAGTGAAGGGCAGTGAAGCAAAGAACACAAGCAAAGCAGTGGACAGGAAGTGACACACCGGGCGCTGTGTCCTGCGATCTCTCTCCCCCCGGGCTGAGATCGCGGCAGCAACGGACGCTCCTGATGACCCCGTCCGCAAATGCTTGGTGACATGCTCTGTATTTGCATCTGATGAAGCTCGCACCAAGTCATATGACAAGGCCGACTGATGCGCAAGGCCTTTCGCATGTGGCTGAGGAATCCAATCTGTTCGAGTGCGTATGGGATCAAGACCAGTTTGAGTATGCCTGAAAAAGTCTAAAAACATCTGCAGTTTCACATGAAATTTGATGCCTGGTGACTGCAGTTTTTGGGCCCGATGTCGACCCTGTTCTGAATCGGAGGTGCTGCAGGAGGAAAAACCAGAGCCAGGTCAATCTTTGTGTTTTTGTATGTGCACACATTTGCATTAACATTCTCCGTGTGCACCGTAGTACGCAAGACTCACCTAATGTACTGCATTGGATTGAAGCGCGGGATGTTTCGGTTGATACGTACTGTTTCTACATCCTTGCATTCAAATTTCTTGTAAATCCAAGAGCCCGTGGGTTTATGAGGGGGCAAACTCGAATTAAAAAGCCTCGTCAAGTTCTGTGTGAAACCAGTAGCCCTAAGGCTCCTGCCAAACACCACTCAAGTATCATTTAAGAGCCCCTAAGAGTATAAAAGTGGGAAATCAGAGGGTTTGGCATCATCTTTTACCCAATTTTGTGACGGGTGCGATGATCAGATGCTTCTGCACACTTTTCAGGTGGCTTAAAGGCCATAATGGAGGATTTCACAGGTGTCTGCCAGTCTGATGCGCCTCCTCTCGGTGCGGCTCCACTTTGTGTTCCTGATAAATCAGCGACACGACCTGTCAAGTCCGATTGGATAAACAGGACGGACTGGGGTGCCAGGATAGCAGTGTTGTGCGCTCGAGTGCGGGCAAGCACGCATGGATGCACGCGTGCGCTCGCGAACGTGTGTTCGTACCGACATGCACGCTTATGCACGCTCATACATCCGCAAACTTCGCATAAGAGATGCATGGAATGTACAATAATCAGCATACCACTGGGTGCTCCAACGATATCTGGGTTAGGCGATTTGCTGCGTTGCACAGAATCAGACGGCATAGTGTGCCCGTGATCTGCGTGCTGCGAACGATAGAGGGCAGCCACAGTATTCGTCGGCCTTGGTACAATCGCCTGTGGTTTCATTGCGGTAAGGCCATGGAATGTCAATGTCTGGCAAATCCGCCCTCAACTCCTCGCAGTGCTCACTTTCGTGATTAGGACACGTTGCATAAGGTGTTAATCGAAGCCAAGTGGGCTTCTTCCTATTCAATTGCTGAACGTGCGCATACCAGCAAACAAACAAAGAGTCACACTCACCTCGGAGGCTTCAGAGTTTTCATCCTGCCATTGTACCTTTTCAACATCTACAACACCTGCACAGTCGCTCGTACTCAGACATGGCCCACAGATATGTGTCGCGATGGTTGCCTACAAAACAACATGCACTGTGATGACATTGTCCCCATTGCATTAGCTAGCCATTACATGTCTCTGTTACGTCCACACTGATCATTCATGCTTCGAGATAGGCACGTGTGATGTAGACTCTTGCTTTGAAATATGACCACGGTCTTGCATACATGCATGTGGACAGCCTGATATCATTACCGTATTCGACATTTTCTTTTGTCAAGACTCCAATATCTCGCAGATGATCGAAATCCCAGCCGTGTACTGCCCTGTGTTTGATCGTGTAGGCTTTTTGCGACTGACCAGCGATGTGGACTCTGGAGTACACGGTCGCTTTTTCTTCCGCTTGCCTACCCTTGCTCGCGAGGATTTTGTCCAGCAACGGCTGATTTAGCACTGTAGAAATGATGCACGTTCAGAATAGAGCAGACGGTTCTGCAAATTGAAAGAAAAAAAAATCATCAGGAGAAATGCAAAGTTGTACTCACTCTCATAGGTTTCGTTCGGAATGCCCATCTTCTCAGAGACGGCTTTTACACGATCGTTGACGTCGTCGGAGTTCTCGAGACGCTTTATGTATTCTTGTTTGGCCACCTCCTTGGCTAATTTACGCTCACGTTCTTCGCGCTCCTCCTGTATCTCATCGCATTGCTCCTGTAATTGGCGTTCTTTCTCAAGCCGTTCCTCGTCCAGTTTCATCTGTAGATCCAACAGCTCATTCTCATGCTTCTGTTTCTGCATCAGCAATTCTGCTCGTCGTTTCTGCCCCTGGTTTCTAGCTTTCAAAAACACTCTTGCGTCCCAGTGGCTGAATCCTAGCTTACCCACTAAAACGCCATCTTGAGTCCACACTTTGATTTTGTTGTCAGATCCACAGCTGATTATCAAGGGTATTGGGCTCCCATCGATCGTCGTCGATGGCTTTGTAAGATGCATGTTGAGGATTGGGCCATGATGCGCTTGCCATTCCGAGTATACCTCTGGCTGCTGGTATTGCACGTCCAGACGTACTGTCACGCGAAGTCTACCATGGGGTTTTGGAAGGACTCCAGGCTCTGGATCTGGGTCTGCAAGAATTAGCCATTGGGTCTTTTCTTGGCCGAACTTGAGATTGTAGACATCAAGGCTGGTAATACCTAATTCATCATGTCCTCCAAATCGGTCATAATCATACACAGTAAAGTGCAACGCCCAATGGTGCTTCATGATCTCATGGCGATTACCAGAACCTACCAAAAATTTGAAATTTTCTTCCCAACTTGGCGCAAGGGTTTTTGAAATGACTTTCGTTTGCGCTTCCTGGCTTTTGTTCGATACACCGGCTCTGAAAGCTACTTTCACGTACGGATCGGAAAATCCATTTGCGTCCGCTGCCACAAGACCATCCGCGGCATGGATCTTCAATTCCAAGTTGATGACCTCATTCGTCACTGTCGAGACTTCGAAGGCTCTGATCCTTCCCAGATCGTCTGTTGTTGCGAGCATGGTCTGATCTGGATCAGATGCCATACAGAGTACTGGCAAGCGATCATACTCGCCATTGATATTAGGCTTTTCGCTCAAGTGGCCAGAATCAAACTTTCCGCACATTGATCCGTCCAAACAGTCGAACAAACGCACGAAACCATCCATGCCAGCAGTGACCCAAACGTTATTCGTGGAAATGCTTGAGAGCCATGAGATTGCATTGATGGCTAAGCCATCCCGGAGAAAGAATTCGTCTTTTGCCCTCTGGATCAAGCGACTTTCGGCGAATTCTCCTTCCTGCAAATCGGGCGTGTCCAACAGGCCGGATTTGCGCCTTAAAGAGTGATGGGAAGTCCTGTGCATTTCTGTTGGTGCACCCTCATTTTTGATTGCGAATGATTTCTTCCAGTTACCACTTGTCAGATATACGTTGACAACGCCATCATACATCGCGAAGGCGATCATCTTCAAGTGCTGACTGTGTATGTTATCAATCAGTCAGCCAAAATTATGCACTTGCAGAAAAGACACAACAAGCAGCATGCATAGTCTCACTTCCAGGCCATGAATCGCACATCCGAGTAGCTGTGCAAATCGATTTTCCGAATGGAGGCCAGGGCGTAGGAGTCAGGGGGATCATTCCAAACGTACACCTGCGAATCATAACAGGGTTAATTCAAGAATCAGGTGGGGCATGGTGAGCTATACCATTGGATACTCGGGTGCTTACGTGTTTGTTCCACCCAGTCGCTACCGTGTGGCCGCGTGCAACGTCCATGCGGTTGGTAGAGGATATCGTATTCAATACACAGCTCACTTCGGAATCCATATCACTCTCCAGATCATTCAATCTGACCCCACTGTTCCAGTTGTATACCCAAACATGGCCTGTAGATGTTCCAATCAGGAGTCGTCGATCCGATCTGTCAAAAGCAGTTGCTGTGATTCTTTCATTTGCATCATGCTGGATCGACCATGCCGTTATCTGTTCGCCAGTGTCCAACTTCCAGACGATCACCAACCCCGATTCATCCACAGTGACAATGTTAGAAAAGGTGGCATTGTGCAAACCAGCAAGGATTCGGCTTTTATGGAGCACGAGACCAAGTCCCTCATCCGCGTCGCCCCTGTAGGGCCAGATCTGTAGGCGTGAGTGCGCCAATATCAAAGATTTTTTTTTGTCATCCCATTCCATGCACGTGAACGTATTCTCCGGACGATATTCATGTTGAATATCCAGCACGCTGCACAATCGTTCGTACGTCTTGGGGTTCCAAACTATTATATTTTTGTCGATGGACATGGTGATCAGGTGGCAATGAGTTTTGTTGAAGGCGATACTTTTGACGCAGGCTGCATGGCCTGTCAGCGCTGTGATGCGCCTTCGCGTGTAGGGGTTCCAAAGCTGGATCTCTCGATTTTGTCCCGAAGATGCCATGTACTTATACGTTGAGACAAAACACACACAATGAACAGATTTGCTGTGGCCATGAAAGTGTTGATACTCTTTTGTCACCAGATCTATCAGACAAACTCTGCCATCCAGCGACGTCGTCACAAGCCTATCTATGTCCTTGATGTATTTGATTTGCGTGATATGATCCGAGTGCGCCTTTACCGTCATGATTGACGCTGTGACGATCACAAAATGTCACCTTCATGTACGTGGCGCTAGGGGCGCTGCTGATGACAATCGATGGGTGGTCCGATGACACTCGGGTTGTTCCAGTTACACGCAAGGGGCCTCCTCGAGACCGTCCACACGCAGCGCTGCCATCGGCGCAAGTGGGAGACGCATGCGTTTTTGTAAAGATATGCACGCGCCGCATTTTGTCCTCACTGTGTGTGGGTGAGTTACCTGGGCCCTTGTCTTCATTAGGCAGCTTCTGTCTTGCGGATGGCAGTCTGTCGCGCTTGGAAAGGAATGCTTCAGTCTGTAAGCACAACGTGTAAATATCAACGCACTCACGTGGAGCAGTGTCGCCATCTCCCGGCACATGCTGACCGCATTGTGATGTTCTCTGGAAATGCAAGGGAATCCTAAACAAGGCAGTCATCAGCAGAAAGACGCACCTGCTCATACAAATGCACCCTGCCATCGGCATCTCCAATTGCGGTGAAGTACTGCGCATCGGAATATTTCATACGGCGCAACACATCCTTCCTGAGAAAGCCATAGCAACACAGGGGCGAAACGTCGTCCCCAAGCGCGACCGCACCGATGAAGCCAAAGCTCTTTACATCGTAAAGCCGTAGGTATCTGTCTGAGGACGCTGCAGCCAGAATCCCGAACGGGCATGTGCCTGATTTGAATCCGAGCAGAAGATCAATGCCCGTAAAGCATGTCGCGGTCGGCTTCTCCGATATCCTAATCGTTTGCAGGTGCTGGAGGGTGGTGGAGGACCACACGCGAATGGTGCCATCGCGCGAGCAGGTCACGAGTTTATGAGTGGCTTGGATGACCACGAGACCAGTGACCATGTCCTTGTGGTACGCGTTGGTGTCGTTGTGAGCATAGTCCAGCTGGTGGTCCGCAAAGATGCTGATGTCTTCCTTCTCGATGAGGGAGCTGGCCATGGCCTCAGACATGACGAAATCAGTGAACTCTTCCCAGCTCACGCGGCCGTCGCCATTGGCGTCGATCTTGCGGAAGAGCCTGTCCAACGTGATTGCCGCCATGGTGGCATCGACAGGTCGCTTCCACGGCGGAAAGTGCCCTCGAAAGGCTAGTTCGAACTCCTCGGGGTCCAGGCCGTCTTGCTGCGTCACGTCCGCGCGGGTCCAGATGTCCGCAAGCTGGTCCATGTGCGTCTGGTATTCCATTTGTTTCATCTGCCTGTTTGCAATGTTGTCGCGCCACTTGCCACCGACGCGCTCCGCCATCCCGAACTTGTTGCCCATCCCGGCAAGCGCGCTCACGACTGACCCGTCTGCGTTCTCCTGCGCGGCGGGCTGCGCCGCGCCCGCGCCCGCCGCTGCCATCCTGCCCCCGCGTGATCGCACACACGGTGGAGTGGGCGTTGGAGCGAGCTGATGAGTTCGTGGGGGAAAAGAAAAAAATGATGTACCCGCGTGGCGAAGAGAGTAGCGGGCGAGGATGGTGGCGGAAGAGAAGGAAGGAGAAAATGTGTATCTATTTATACCCAACATCATCGGGTGCGTTTGCCGCGCGCCGCCTCCCGCTCGCGTCTGCCCGCTGCTCCCCCGCGCGTGTTGCCCTGGGCGCGCCCGGCGTCCCCGCGACGTTGTACGCAGTGCCGCCCCACCGGGGCGCATGGAGGGGATGGGATGGGCGGAGGGCAGTGGCTGCCGCGAGCGCTGCGGCCGGCGGCAGCGGGCGATGGAGCATCCGGGACCGGGCGTGCAGGGCCGCGGGCCTGCGCGCTGGGCGGGCTCGATTGCTGCTGCACGCTCCGGCTTCCCTCTCCCGTTGGCGCCGCGCGTGTGCGACGCAAAGCACCGTATACGGCGCCCGGTTTGCTGACGCCTGCGTCTGCGGCCGTGTGGAGGCCACACTGGTGTCGCGGCAGGGTGCACGCACGGGAGGCGTGCCTCATGTGTGCGTGCAGACAGCGCATGCCAGCGTGGATTTTGAAAGTTTGAGCACGCTGTGGGGCCGGGCTCAGATACGTGAGAATTATCGCGGGCCTGGCGGCATTTTGGTACTGCGACGAGTGGAAGCTCTTCTTCTGGTGCTACTGGGTTTCATACTTCCTTGACTGCTTCGACGGAGCTGCTGCCCGAAAATTCAACCAGGCCACCCGCTTCGGCCAGATGTTGGACATGGTGCTTGCTCCCCCCCTGGCTGCGGAGGAAGCTGTCCTCCTCATCTGCCGCTTTCTCTGCCCCCACCTTACTCCCGCTGGTGGCCTTTGACGCCTGTTGCATGCGCCTGCGGGAGGCGCACACTTGGACGGAACGAGGGGGCAACCCTACCGCGCGCTGCCTCGTGCCCGCGGCCTCGCACCGATCTAGAGTGGATAGCGCGACGCATGCGTCTATGCGCTGGCGCTTCGCATCACCTCTTTGCACGCTGCCATGGGCATTCGCACCGAAACTGCATGCCTGCGCGCGGACGCATGAGGACGGTGCTGCGTGCTCCCTGTGCTCCCGTGTGCTCTCTGTGCTGCTCGTCGCCTCGCGGTCCTTGTGCCCGGTGGTGTTGCTCAAGTGGTGCTATCGCCACCTTTCCCGCTACTCTCTGTCCTCTCTTGCGTCCCCCCCCTCTTGCCATCCACTCCTTCCCTCTCCCCCTCCTCGGCGCACTTTGCACCAGGTCACGGACCGGTGTGCGTCAGCATGTTTGTTTGCCCTTTTGGCTAAGCTGTACCCGGGACCGATCGGCTTCTCTTGCTATTTCAGTGAGGACCACCTATGCCCATAAACCCGAAGCTAAACCGAAACCCGACACCGCACCCGGGCCACTGCGCTCATACACATACATCCATACAAGCGCGCACCTGCCGCATCTGTGTGCGCGTGCATGGCCGTGCCAAGGCACACGGCAGCGGCATGCACGTGCATAAATGTTAAGGATCCCACACAAACAAAAGATCATGACAAATCCTCGCCAAACACATGCGTAGAAATGTTTGTATGCGTGCACCGTCAACCCAAATTCTCGTCGCAAAATCGTGAGAGATCGCACGAGCATGACGAGGACTGTTGTATGTGTGTATATGTGTGTGGGGGGGGGGGCAGGTGTGCGGGTGGGCGTGGGGGG
>Ga0115006_10002536_pt1 | contig 12046 bp, 12 predicted proteins | sample ArcOceMetagenome_3_FD_88943 | JGI IMG/M metagenome (GOLD analysis project Ga0115006, IMG submission 88943) | Marine eukaryotic phytoplankton communities from Arctic Ocean - Arctic Ocean- Svalbard ARC20M Metagenome | ecosystem: Environmental > Aquatic > Marine > Oceanic | place: Arctic Ocean...
AACATACATGTAACAGGCTCACGCCTCACGCCAGGCTCACATCACAGGCTCTCATCAGCTCTCAGAGCCTCACCCACATGTATGTACCTAGGTACTACCGGTACTCGTGACCAGCAGCGACGCCGAGCAAGCCAAAATGTTGAGACTTCCTTTGGGGCCGTCGTCGCGGTCGCGCTTGTTTGTCAGTCGTCTCGCGGGGGCAAACGGCAGCAAATCAGCGGTTGGGGCGACACGCGTCTTTTCCTCTTCAATATTCGATGGTGATGATGACACTAGTGCTGGCGCTGGTACTTCTCGCGACAGTGCCGCTGTGCTGCGGGCCATGAGAAATGGAGAAGACGTGGCTGCTGTAACAGCGGACGATGGCATTGACTACAGATACCGGAGCGTCTCTAAGTCTCATCATGATGCCTCCGTGGATAGTTTTCGAGGCAAGAAGTCCCCTCTCGATCTGTGGGAAGAAACTGCCGCCCGGACCGAACAGGAACGGCAGCGTCAAAATGATGCCAAATCCCGCAATCCCGTGCCTTCATTGAGTAGTATCTACGACCAAGATATGGATGGCCGGCGAATGAGTGCAAGGAAGAGAGGAGGGCCTAATGGGAAAGGGGGGGAGAATAAATTTATTTCCTTCTTTGACGAGGTAGACGAGTTGATTGAAAAGCGTCGTGCCGAAAAGATAGGCACTACACGTAGCAAAAATGGGGGTGCGATGGGTTCGAGTTTGGCCAACTTGCTTGACAAGCTAGACAACTACCCCGATGTAGGACGACTTGATGACGATCGATCCTCCTCAGTCGGCTACTCGAGTAGACTCAGCGACGACTTTGTCGGCAGCAACAGCATCAGCACCAGCAGCAAAGCTACTTCCACATTTTCCCATAAATATGATGACAATCTCGCACCGTCGGCAAATAGAGCCAGGTCGATATTTGATACAGACGATGATACAGATTTCGAACCCGAACCTGTGAATCCCCATGCCTACGATAAGGAAACCTTCGAGCAGTACGAAACGCTCTTGCGAGAAGAGCTCATGAACCAGAAATTTGTTCAAATGAGGATAAGGAGTATGAAGGATGCCACGGAGGAAGAGAAACAGGAATACCTGCGTCCTGTCTACAAGTGGTTATTGACTCATGAGCGAACCGTGTCATACGACTTGCCGACGCTTCGACAGGCTAGTGAAAATCCAGAAGCCGTCTTCTCAACAGGTGAACTTGACGGACAGGGGGGATCACAGGGAGACTGTTTTCGGGGCGAGCTGGAGAAGCAGCAGCAGGCATTTCTGGAGGAGACCGGCCTGTCACCGGAACAATACCAAGTTGCCAAGAAGGCTTTTCAGGTCTTAGCAACTCAATGTGCCAAACGTGCGAGGGCGGCTCCTGTGGAAATCATGTGGGAGAAAATCAAAGAATCTGGAATGATACTCTCGGCGGACGTGATGAGCACGATACTTTATGTTGTAAGCACTGGCGGGTCTGTTCTCTCCTCTTCCTCCTCCTTTTCGAGCAGAGATAATGAAAGGCAGGGAAGTAAGTTGTCTTCTATCAGCTCGCTATTTAGCGGCATTTCAGGTAGGAACGATAGTGCCGGCGCTAACAAGGACAACGAAGAAGACGAAGGCACCGATAAAACAGAAGAAGACGATAGTGTGAACGTCCAAGATGAAGTTGCCTTTTTCCACGACATGCTCTACGAGCCGACGGACAATAGCACCTCACTGCGCGTAAAAGGTCTAATATCCAAAGGTGATGCTGAGGGTGCAGAACGGCTTTTGGAAGCATTTGCTTCAAGGGAAGGTACCGTCGTCCGACTCCGGTCCTATCTTCCGATATTGAACCTCTACTGTCAAAAGGGAGAGATAAGCTCGGCTATGAGGCTCTTCAAGCGCATGAGGAACACAGAATCAGTGCATTTGGAGCCAGAAAACTATGTCATGGTGATATCAGCTCTCGCGGAGAATGGATGCTTCCGTGAAGACGCAGAACCGATCGAGAACGCTACTGAACTCGGCTATTCCGAACCATGCGGCTTGGCATTGTTTGATGAGCTCGTGACAGAGATGGCAGAGGAAGTGTTGGAAATTACTTCGGCATCTGCGAGAAAGATGTACAATTCTCTTGCAATTGGTTTCAAGGATCAACGCGCCGGAAGGAACCTACAAGAGATGCATTCGCTCGCTGGAATGCGTGTCTTCAATGATCCCTCAGAAGACGACGAGGTCGTTGCAAGTCGAATCTCTGTCGACCACGAGACTGGCATGTGTCCAAGAACGAAAGCAAAACTGAGGCTGGTAATGCTTGATGATGGGCAAAGGAAGCAGCTTAGACAGAGTTTGTCGCAACTTGCAGCTTCTGAGACGGCAAAGTTCGCCAAAGGTAACAACAGGAAACAAAAGGAAGACGCCCAACGAGCCATTGAAGAAATGACTCGCTTTGCAGATTGGCTCGAGTAAGTAACGGTGCCATTTCGCTTCATCTTGAGTTAGTATTCCTATACCCCGATCCAAAACTTTTCATTCTGGTACTAACTGTTAAATGCTCTTCTTCTCTGCCCTGCGTAACTGTCGTCGCGACACGTCAATAAATGAAAGCACCCGAACGGGAGAACCATTCACGGCCATCGTCGACGGAGCAAATGCAGCGTACTACATGCAGAATTTTGATCAGGGCAGCTTCAACTTTTATCAGATCCAATTCGTCGTTGATGCCTTGATCAAAATGAAGGAAAATCCACTGGTTGTTTTGCCGTACAAGTACGGCTTTGACTCTTTCAAAATCAACACTGGATTCGCTGGAGAATTACAGCGCCTCAGCGACGAGGAACGGAACATCCGCGACAGGTAGGTAGATCTAACGACTTTTCGTGACGATTTTTTTTTCGCCAAGCGTAGGTATGCTCATTTGAAAAGAAATTTTGTGTCTTCTCGGTGCTCAACCTGGACCTTCTGAAATCATTAATGCCATCATGCCTCTTCTTTTCCTTTCCATATCAGTCTGGTGGAGAGAGGAATGCTTTATCGCGTCCCACCGAGATTGCTTGACGACTACTACTGGATGATCGCGTCCGTCTCGGATCAAATTGCCTCTCGCAAAGGTGTCAACATTGACGTATTGCCACAGAATGAGGATGGGCGTTGGCCAGGAACGCGGCCGATGCTTGTGAGCAACGATCAGATGCGCGACCACAAACTGGAAATGCTGGAACCGCGTCTCTTTCGGCGTTGGTACAGCTCGCACATTGTCAACTACAACTTCACCGCCTTTGTTGGCAACGAGTGCGTCGATCGTTCGATCGGCTTCTCTACTCCCGACTTCTTCAGCAGAGAGATTCAGGGCAATCCCTCTCCCAACGGAGGAATGGCGTGGCACTTTCCAGTATCGGACTGGGACATCGATGATAGGTTTGTGGTGCGAATCCCGTCGACGAGGAACAGTTAGTAGATCATCTACCGATGTCATTGAATTGACGATGCACCTGTTGCTCTCTAGATTAGATATAGAATCTATACACACACATTGAGATCTAGATCTACATCTTCTAGATCTAATCTCCCGGCCAAAAGCAATCCAAATCGCTCTATAGGAATCTTCCTAAAAAGACTAGATCTATTAAGAGCTACCGGTACATGGTGTTGAGAGATACATGTGCATATGCAGGCACCGGTAAAAGTACGTGTAAATTTATTATTACCGTAATATGTAAGTTCATCTCTCTCTTTTACGGTACGATTATTAAATAAAGACATTAGATCTTTAAAGTAACTCTAGATCTAGCTAGAATCTACAATGTGTAAAAAAGATCTACCGACCGCGGCGGTGATCGGTACGGATGGTACCTACTAAGTATAGGTCTACTACGATGCAGCTACGGCTGCCCAGCTGTAGAGAGAGTCACGACAGCGAGTAGATATATATGATGTAAAAATCACACCACCACCAACCACCCCTCGGTCGGTCGGCCGTCGGCCGTCGGCCGTCGGCCGAACGCAACTTGGGGACTTGGGGAAACGAAACACGCAACGAAGCGAAGCTTGAGCGAAGCTCGCTGCTTCGTACGTACGGTACGTACACACGACAGTGTCATTTTGCAACAACGCGAAAACGGCACACGGCACACGCAACCGGCACAACATAAAAACGCGAGAGGCACAACGGCACAACAGGCAGGTCGACAACAATGGACCGCTTCGATCGCCTTCCCCCGCCGCCGCCGCCGCCCGGTGGATACCCCCCGCATGCGCACCCCCCGCAGCCCCAGCAGGATCCTACTTTTTATCGACCGTACGCGCCGGCACCGGGGGCGATGGGCGAACAGCCTCGCCAGGACGCACCAACGGCACCAACACATGCTGGCCATCGCAACTCAACCTCTGATCTCCGGGCTCCTGGCGTCATTCCTCCTCCTCCTTCTGCTTCTCACCCTCATCCTCACCCGAGTAGCATTCCGTATCATCAGTATCCAATCCCGATGCAACATCAGCAACCGCCACTGCCGCCGCCGCCGCCGGCGGCGGCGCCACCACCACAGCAGGAACAGCCAAGCTTGCCTTATCCTCATCCGCATCCCCCCATCGAATCGATCTCCGGGCAGATTGGCACGGTCACCCCCTCACCGTCCGTACCCCTTGCCCTCCCGGGGGACCCCGAACGTCTGGCCCAACCCCTTTGCTTCCTCCGTCAGCAGATCGAGGTGTTCGCCGCGACGGCGCAAGATATCAACGAACGCAAGACAGGCCCGAAGCCACCCCTCGGGTCGGTCGGGCTTCGGTGCATGCATTGCGCTCACGTTGTGCCCAAGACAAGGGGGGCCGTTGTCTATCCCAGATCCCTCTCCCTCATGCACCAGGCCGTCCGCAACTTCCAGCGCCACCACTTTTGGAGTTGTCCAAACATGCCTCACGAGAAAAAGGAGGTCATGAACAGCTTCAAGCCCGGCAAGGAACATCAGTCCAAGCGAAATTCCAACGAGTATTGGCTAAAGTCGGCCATGGCCTTGGGTCTGATCGACGTCCACCCCGTCGACGCTCCGCCGTCGCCGCCCCCGCCCGCGGAGGAGGGCAGCACCGCTCCAGGTGGAAAGAAGAGGAAGAGGACCAGCATCAGCAAGATGAAGAAAGAGCGAGGCAATGCCGCACCTCACATTCGCTTCGGTAGTAGCAGCAACGGTGCCCCCGTCCCCCATGCCATCCCTTCTCAAGCTCATGCTCCTCTGACTCCTCACGCAGCTGGCGCCGATGATGCTGCTGCTGCCGCCGCCGCCCACGCTGCCACTGGCACTACCGATGCCGTACCCCCCCTCCCCGGCACCGCAGTCGCCGCCGGTGATTCCACGACTCCACCGGCTGCCGCCCCTTCGTCTCTTGTCGCTGCGCCTGCGCCTGCTCCTCCTGGTAAGAAGCCTGGTCATGACATTGATGCTGCCGAAGTGCTGTACGGTCTTGCCAAGAAGGGGGATACGCCCAATGGCACTCCTATCTAAGAGAGAGAGAGAGAGAGTACCAGTAGAAAGTCCTACAAGCAAGATTCCTTTGTAATCTAGCTAGTTATGCCTGTACAGCAAGAGTGGAAGATGCCGTTCCTTTATTAATAGCTAGATCTAATGCAGCGGCCAGCAGGATCATGTACTAGTAGATCTACTACTATGAGAGCTGCCGTTGCGCGCCAGAGCTTCTATCGCCGACAAGAAATTGCTCGCCTGCTGCATCTTCTTTTCGTCCCCCTTCCTCCGGCGAACTTGCTTCTCGAGCGATGATACCTCAGCCTCGAGCTTTCCCGTCAGGAGACGAGTGATCATGATATCATTTCGCAAATCTCGAACTTTGCACTTGGCCGCTTTTGCTGACTTAACGAGCTTTCGATTTTCCAATACCACGCCACTTTGCCTGTCGACCCTTTCCTTCACCCGTTCCACCAAAACGTTCAAGTGCTTCTTCTCGCCCATGGACAGATGAGGAGGCTGTTTCTTCCTTCTCTTTGAGGAACCAGAGGTTGAGTCCTCCGCTTCTTCGACACATATAGGGTTCATGTACTTATACACTTCGTCTGAAAATACGTGACACACCGCGGTCAGTTCCGTCCATTGTTGCTGCCCGCCTCTTATAGCCCTGGAAACAGCGGAGACTATCATCCCGGGCTCGTCGTTGGCTCGTCTCTTTTTGTTGGTGGTGCTCGCGCTCGCTCGAGTTGACGCCTTTTGCTTTGTCATCAGCGCTCCTCTGCCAGTGGATGCGCAACTACTCGTAGTACTCGTAGGTCTAATATCAGAGGAGTTGATGCTGAATTCCGAGTCCGAGTCGCCACCGGCCTCGGCACTACTACTCGTACGCGTAGAATTCCTACCGGTACTCGGGCGGCGGGGCCTCTTCTTGGCCGTGCCGGTTCCGATTCCTGCTGTATCGCCTGCTGGCATAGCTAACGTAGCGCTCCGAGCACGTGCTCCGATGCCGAGGGCTCTCCTCTAGCTACGTAGGCCTAGTCTCCGTGTGCGTGTGTCGGCGGGGTGGAGCGCAGCGGCCGCAGAGCGGTGGAGCGGTGGAGCCGGAAATCATCATGATTATGACGAGATGACGCACTTTCGATCGTTCTCGATGCACCGCCGTTCGCCGTTCATTTCCTCAGATCTCAGATGCTCATCAAGCAGCAAGCAAGTCAAACCGGAACAATGGCGTCCCAACGTGTTGTTCTTCTCGCCGCTCTTGCATACCTGTGCACCAATAACGTACAGGGTTTTATTCCAGTACCATCCTTATCGCCACGCGGCACCGCTGCTTTCGGCCTCCAGCTGTCTGCGCGTACTCGTACGCGCGAGACTACGAACACGTCACTCCACGCAACGTTGAAGGACGAAGACGACGACGAAGGTGACGAAGACGAAGGAGAGATGAAGGCCGACCCCTACATGGCAAACGCGGCATCGGAATTTCTCGACGGCGGAAATGACAGCGGCAGCAGCAGCCTCGCACCAATGGGTGCTACCTCGCTGGATTGGGGCGGTGCTCTGGACACATTGCGGGACCGGGTTGACGATATCGAGTCCGGCAAAAGTGGTGCGCCCAACGCTTTGTTTCGGCTCATGGCGGCTGAGACGCCCAACCAAACGATTGGTACATTTATCCAGGAAGCTGATCCAACCGTCGTCTCTGCCATGTCAGGCGCCGTCGGGAGTTTGTTGGGTGGTTTGAGCAATCCCTCAATGGGTATCGAAGTTGTTGTCAAGGCATCGGGAGAAAAGCTGGGCAATCTTTGTTTCCAGCTAATGATGACTGGATATCTGTTCCGAAATGCGGAGTACGTTCTAGCTCTGAGGGACCTCATCGGTCTTAAAGGATCGGCGTCTGTGGCGGAATATCGCAAAGCTTTTGATAAGATCGATAGCGACAATTCAGGATACATTGAGGTCAATGAGATCGAAGATTTGTTGCGTGAAGTCTACGGAGACGAAGTCCCACCATTCGAGGTGTCTGCTTTCCTTGAGTTCTTCGACAGTAATAAGGACGGCCGTATTGAGTGGAAAGAGTTCGAGGGAGGCTTGGGAGGGACATCTGCTAAAAAATCCAACGACGAAAGTATCAGTAGTGCTGGCGGGCAACGCGCTCTACCTGGCCCATCCAACGTTATAGATGGCCATGAAGATGATGACGATGATGATAATGATGATGATGACGACGACGACGATTATCCGGATTTCGAACAATTATTTGGGATTCCATCAGTCGAGGGCAAGGTTCAAGTTGAGCTCAAAAATGGAAAAATAATTGAAGTAGAGGCAGAGCAGTACATGCAAAGCTTGAAGGAGGAAGTCGAAGCGCTCAAAGAATCGCTTCGGATGGAGCGTGGCGGCGAGCCAAAAGCTTCAAGGGGTGGAGCGCCGGGTGGGCTCGTCCCTGATGTACCTACTTCGAGTGGGGACAAAATGGGCGGCATTGCCGGATATATCGCATCTCTTCAAGGCGATTTGACGTCGCTGACGAGTGGAATCAATCCAGAAACGTTGGAAACAATGAAACTTTTAATTAAGTTCGTATTGGAGGGTGGTTCCAAGAAACAAAAGACGGCAGACCCAGATAATGAAATGGAGCTGCCTGGGTCGGCGTTGCAACAACTTGCACTTTGGCAGCTGGTTCTTGGCTACAGACTTCGGGAGAATGAGGCGAATGGCGAGTACAAAAAGCTGCTTGATTCCTAGCTACGTAGAGCTACTCTAGCTACATGTAGAAGTAGGCGGCATGTTAGTTTAAGTTAAGAAGGTCAACAGGAAGCAAGCAAAATCAAAACAATTATTCTCGAATCTTGGCGAGGTGGGCAAAGTCGACGATCTTGAACTCCTCATTAGCGTCCTTCAAAATGGCATCTGTTCCGTCGATGCAAACAAGCTCGCCTTCCACACCAACATCAGCACCGCCGGTGACGAGAACGGTGTCGTGCTCCTTGGGGGCAGCCATGGTCACATCTCCTGGACGGAGCGTTGTGGTTGACTTATCTTCTAACTCGACGACGGCGGTGCCATTCGCATTGATCTCCTTGATGGATGCGGTCTTATCGCCACTCCTGGTCTGGATGCAAACACGTTCCATCCACCATACGGGCGCCTCTTCGGCAGCATCGCCCTCTCCCATGGCGGCGGAAGCATCAAGCGTTGCATCCGCGCCGCCAGGAGTATATGTGTCGGCATTTGCATTGCCGCCATCAAAGCCTCCGGTGCCACCATCGGTCGCTGGAGCCCAGGTGGAACCGCCCTGGTCAGCAGAGGAGCCCCATCCACCACCATCGGCGGGAGTGGAGCCGGAGAAGGGGTCGGCCTGCTGCGAACCAGATGAAGCCCCCCAGTCATCGCCGATGGCGTTGCCGTCGGCATCCATCGACCCTTCGTGCATTGGTGTACGGTCGATTGCGCCTCCTGGTCTCCAGACGTCCTCACCCCCACCGCCGTCATGCATGGGCGTGGCTCCACCATGCATAGGCGTCGCTCCTCCATGCATAGGCGTGGCTCCACCGTGCATAGGTGTTGCACCTCCAAGGAACGGGGTTGTCGGCGCAAGGCCACTTCCAGCATTGCCATTGGCGCGCTCAGGATCTTCTGTCGCACCGAACTTGTCGCCAACGACGGCGACGCGTTCGCGTACCACCATCACCTTCTTCAGACGGGAATGGAGCTCAACCTGAACGTGCGTAGCGGTCGCATCGGCTACCGATCCGAGATATCCCTTCCACTGCCCAGCCTGAATGCGCACGGTCTTGCCAATAAGGCCATCGTCTCTGCGGCCTCTGGCCGCGGCGGGACCGCCTGCCTTGCTGTGCTGGGACTGCGGGGTGGCGAATGGGCTCTCTCCGCCACTTCCGGCAGTAGCTCTGCTTTGGGAACCAGATCCGGCCAGGACGCAACTTCTACTCCGAACGACAAAGATACCGGCATTTTCGGTCCTGGTCTGAGAATACAGAAACAACTGCGCGCGGCTCATCCGCTTGATCGTTGCTGTCTTACCCTTGTGGGGGCCCTCGGCAACGCTTACTGTGTCGCCGACGCGGATCTGTTGGCCCTGAACATCAAGAGCCACCGCGCGGTTGGAACTGGCATTGCGCTTGCCACGAAGCTCCTCCGGGCGAACCTCGCGAACGATGCCGTGATTGTTCACGACGGTGAACTCCTCCCGACCGACGCGGACAATCACGCCTACCTCGTTGGTTGATCCTCCGCCGCTGAGAACGACGAGATCGTGCAGCTCATATCCTGCCAGCTTATCTTGACCGGAAGCAATTTCAGCCGACTCTTGGAGCTGTGAAGTGCGAACTGTACAATTGTACGGGCAAAAATGTGGAATAGAAAAAAGGAATATGCAAAATTTTATGCGGTGAGAAATGTGTTGCGATTGGAAATATATGGTGCAGTAGCGTGTTGAAGAAAAAGCCGCCTCCGCTTGTGCCATCAATCGCAGCAAAAATAAGAACACAACTCACCGGAAATTTCCTTGTGGGTCATATCCGTCAAGACGACGGCGACACAATCGGTATCGCCCTCGATCTCCTCCACAGCAACGACGACGCCTGTCTCATTCGCGTATCGACCATCAGTGACTTTGACGTGGGCACCAATCGCAATAAACTTGCGAACTTGACTGGAAAGGAATTCGACCTCGGCGGTGTCACCCAGCTCGGCGGCATTGCTGGGCTTCACCTTGACGGTGGCGCCGTCCAAACTAAGGACCTTGCCGCGGAGACCGATCAAATCTCCCTCGACGACCTCGACAGTATCTCCTATGATGAGGCCTGACCCGCCACTGCCTTTGGCGCCTAATCCGGTCTTGCCCTGCAGCTCCGACAGCTCGTCAAGGAGAGACGATGCCATCTTGGAGCCCTCATTTTCCTCGTCGTCGTCATCGTCGTCGTCGTAGTTGTCAGCATCGGCCTTCTGCCTCTTTCGGAAGCGCTGGAGCTCATCGAGACTGGGAGGATCGTCCTCCCCGCAGGGCTTGACCATGGATCCAACGGTCACTTCCTTGAGGAGGTACCCATCGTGATAGTAGTTGGCCTCGAAGTAATCGCAGTACATGTTGTCCATTCCCGGGAAACGCTGGCGGGCGACGGAATGTTTGCCCATCGAGGCAATCTCCTGCGGGTTGAAGAACTTCTGCGCCGGGCGGACCGTGCGACGACGGACCCGGGCCTCCTCGGGCGTCAGCTCGGACAGCGTGAGGTCCAGCCGCGGCACGCACTGGACGATGCACTTGAGGCCGGAATCGCGGACGGCCCTGACGAGGGCCAGATCGCCCTTGTAATGGCTGCGGGTCATCCGGACCCAGTCGTTCTTCTTGACGGGCCTCTTGCTGGGCTGGACGGTCATGACGGTCGTCATGTCGCTGATGGGGATTTTGGTCCTGGTGTAGTGCATCAGGTTGCGGATGCCCTCCATGGCCTCGATGACGGCGGGCTCCTCGTAGGCCTCGATGTAGACCCGCCCCTTGGACTGGGCCGCGACGGCGCCGGTGATGCCGAGAGGACGGCCCTGCCGGGCGAATGCGGCGCACTTGTTCATGATCTGGTACACGAGCTCCTCCTCCTTGCCGGTGGAGCAGTTGATCATGAAGAGACTGGGATCGGACACGGACGGCACGAGCGACTGCTGTGCGACGGCGCCGTAATCCTCGGCCCCGCCGATGCCGCCGGCCCCGCCGTCCAGGACCGACCGATCGACGCGGCTGCGCTGCATGCGATGGCGCTCCTCGATCTCCCGGGCCACCTCGGCCACGTCGGCCTCCGACAGGTCCCTCCCGCCGGCCTGGGCACGACGGCGATCCTGCAGGCGGATGAGCTCCTCGGCCTCTTCGTCGAGCTGCTCCTTGCGGATGTCCTCCTCGGTGTAGTGCCGCCGCACGACGTCGTCGGGGTCGCGATGCGTCCCGTACGCCTCCTCGTCCTCCTCGTCGTCGTCGGACGCCTCAGCCTCTTCGTCGAAGAAGGCGTTGCGGGCCGCCGCCGCCTTCTTGCTCTTCTTCGATCCGCCTCCACCGCCAGATTCGCGGCGGCGCTTTTTGCTGCGCTCTTCCTCCTCGTCCTCGTCTTCGTCATCGCCTTCGCCATCATCTTCACTATCTTCGTCCGAAGAAAGCTTGGCGCTCGGCTTGTCGTCTCCGTCGTTCTTCTGCCGCACGACGACATCTTCCTCCTCGTCGGAGGAGGAATCGTCATCGTCGTCATGATCCAACTGGTCGGGGCGGAGAAATTTCCCCCCGCCCGAGCGAAAGAACTTGCCACTTTCGGTTCGAGGAGGCAGTGCAATGATAATGACATGAGTGAAGAACACAGACGACAGGGTTAACAACAACCAAGTAGAACAACGAGCGAGCGCCTTGCCGGGAAGCTACGTACCTCATGCTGGAGCACTCTGGAGCAAACCAAAGCTTTGTGCAAAATGGCAATGCAATGCATGGAAGAACGCTTGGCGGTTGACGGTTAGACTGCAGGTTCGAGAATAGTGCCCTAGAATTAATTCATCCCTTCATTGTTAGATTGTCCCCTTTCGATTTTCGCTCTATTTCGCCTGTTCC
>Ga0115006_10002537_pt1 | contig 12046 bp, 13 predicted proteins | sample ArcOceMetagenome_3_FD_88943 | JGI IMG/M metagenome (GOLD analysis project Ga0115006, IMG submission 88943) | Marine eukaryotic phytoplankton communities from Arctic Ocean - Arctic Ocean- Svalbard ARC20M Metagenome | ecosystem: Environmental > Aquatic > Marine > Oceanic | place: Arctic Ocean...
CGCCATATTCGAGGTAGCCTCGGCCATCCACGCATCAGCCGCTCCTGCCTTCTCCATGAGAGATACAATCTCAGTGTCAAGCTCGGACTTCTCAGATTCTAGTGCACTTATCTTCGACGTGAGTTCAGCAGTATCAGCAGAAGCCTCGCCCTTCGCGTTAAGCTCTTCCTGCATCCTCGCCATATTCGTGTTCGCCTCCGCCATCCACGCATCAGCTGCTCCTGCCTTCTCCTTCAGAGCGACGATCTCAGATATTTTCTGTGCCATTTCTTCTCTCTCCTCTTCGATTGTATGTACCATCTTTGCGTTACGCTCCTGAACCTTGACCATCGTATTTTCGGTTTCGCTCAATTTCTGCTCCAAATCTTGTATCACTGCGTGTAATTTTTGGCCCTCGCTGCTTTGTGTCGATGGTGAGGGCGATGATAGATCAATGCTATCGAAGCGTTCGATGTTTTGGCTTGAAGATCCAGTAGAATCGATGGTAGAGGATTCGCTGAGCTTTTGCTGAAGAGTTGAGGTCTGAAAGCTTAGCGTTGCAATCTCATCCTTGAGCGATTTGACCGAAATACTTGTTCGCTCTTCTAGCTCTTGTTTTTCGTTTTTGAGATTTTCGATAATACTGTTGCTTGTGTTAAGGTTGGCAAGGAGATCATTGTTCTCCTTACCAAGACTTGTCAGGTTCTCCTGCGCCGCCTTCATCCACTCGTCCGCAGATGCCGCGTTTGCCTTGAACTTTGCGACCTCTCCCATGGCCTGCTCCTTCTCCTTCGTCAAGGAAGATAGTTCTGCGCTGAGGGCCTCGTTGTTGACTCCCTTTCCGTTTGAGGTTTCCTGGAGGGATGCTTCGAGTCTCTTGTTCTCTTCGCCAAGATTTGTCAGGTTCTCCTGCGCCGCCTTCATCCACTCGTCCGCAGATGTCGCGTTCGCCTTTAGCAGAGCAACCTCGTCTCCCTCCAAGGCCTGCATTTTGGCGACAAGTTCGACAAAGTCCTCTTTCTCCTTACGCAAGGATGTTATTTCTTGGTGGAGAGCCATTTTGTTGGTCCATTCTCCTTCCCCGATCTTTCCAGAATTATCAGCGAGTTGGGTTTGGAGCTTCTCGTTCTCGGCGGCAAGCTCGTCGATCTTAGCACTAGCTGATTTCATCCAGACATCTGATGATCTAGCGTTGTCCTTCAAGCGCTCAAAGTCGCTCCTCTCCTTTTCGGTCAGACTCGATCCCTGAGCAACTGTGCCATCGCCACTATTACCTTGTCGGCTAACTATATCCTCTAGCTCCATGTTACGACCTCCTAGTTCCTCCATTTTTTCCTGTGCCATCTTCATCCACGCATCTCCTTGTCGGAGCTTCTCTTTAAGTTTTTCGGCCACTTCGGCATCCTGAGAAGAACTAGTGGCTGTAGATTTTGTATCGTGTAATTCAGCCTCAAGAGCTTGATATATCTTGTTCAGTCCTTCGAGTTCCCCATCTTTAGCAGAGAGGAGCGTGTTCAGGTCTTGGATTTGAACGGTAAGAGTCTCCTCGGCCCTCTTCAACCTTGCTTCCTCCTCTACATTGGAGACACTGTCGCCGCCCATAACGACGTTGATTTTCGTGAGAAGACTAGCGTTGATTGCCTCAGCGTCCTCCTTTGACTTTTTCGTTGCTTCCAGGTCCTTCTTTAACTCTTCAATCTCTGTCGTCTGTTGTTGGATGACAGAATTTAGAGGATTTTCCTCAGCAACATTCGAGGCTGCTCGCGTCACCTCCTTGACAAGGCGCCTTCGGATAGTGTCCGCGATATCGGAGTACCACTGTTGCGTGAGTTGGGATTCGAGAGTTGAAGAAGTTGAGGTAAGAGGAGTTTTCCTGGCGGCTTCGAGCATGTTGGTGAAGTTCGAGATGCCAATCTTTGTCTGGATAAGCTCCAAAACCGTTTGCCTTGTCCAGCCAGAGTGTTCGCTGTCCCCAAAGTGCTCCAGACTTGTGCCAAAGAGGAGGGTCACCAAGCCATTCTGTTCGACATCGTCTGATTTTAGCAGCTTGATGAGTGCGATTGAATCTGGGAACGATAGGAAGGAATGCACGGCAGTTGGACACCTGGTGCACCATTCGCAAAGTAGCGTGATAAGCGCTGTTCGAGTCCCCTCCTCATCAGAGGCGGGGACAGAGGTGGAGAGGTATGTCACGAGAATTTGTAAGAGCGATGGGGGGATACGTAAAAGGATCTCCTTCGCTGCCTCGTCGCCAGAGTTAAGCAGGGCGAACAGGGATTTTGCCGCGCCGACAATATTGATTGAGGGGGGAGCAGCTTGGTCGGAAAGAGACCGGGAGAGGTCAGTAATAATCTGCTTCACAATGGGTTGCGTGACTTCGACCTCCATCCCGTCGTCGTTCATGGGAGGCGGAGGAGCAAGTGCGTGCATGATGAACGTTGATGAAGTTTGGGGGGTCAAAAGGCAGCGAAGGGTCGTTACTGCCGGAGTGGACGATGGGGAGGAGGAAATCGCAATGTTCAGAAGAGGGTTTGTAACGATTGATGCGATGGCGTCCTTCACAGGGTCAGGGGCGCCGTCGCAGATGAAGGAAAGTACGTCCAGCGCGAGGTTCTGGATCTCGGTGGGAGGAATGGGGTCGTAAGAGGAGGGCGACTTGGGTGGTATGTAGATGGCCAGCTGCGATGAGCGAAGCGAAGAGCGGGGCGAGGAGCGAAGCGACGAGTGGAATTTTGTTAGTTTTAGTGGTGGGTGATATGCTGCTGTCGCTTCGCTCCTCGTCCAATCTCACCTTGTAAAGGTTGTTGACAAGGGCGGGGACGGAAGCAAGGAACTGCTGACGCTCTGGTTTGGACTGACCGGGGGCATCGACGATTGACGATTTGATCGTTTGAAGCGCTAGAGAAATGATCTGGGGGGAGGTTGGGTTAGGGGGGAGTAATATGGTTAGGTTAGAGCATATCTGGGGAGGAGGGCAGGAAGCATGCACTCACCTTCTCCTCCGAAGGCTTAAGCGATGTGCATGGAAGCTCCGCTTTGGAGGTGTCTGTTTCCTGGCCTAATAGAGCAGCAATGTGAGCATCGTCATCGTCAGCCATCCCTGGTCCATCTACCGTCCGGTACACCCATGCGGAAGCAGTTGTTATATCTAGGAGGGTCGGGAGGACTGTCATGGCGACCTTTGATTGGTAGAGGAGAGTCACTCCATCGTCACGGGCAAGAAAGTTGATTAGCTTTAGGGCGTCTGCGACGAGCAAGGGGATTGCGAGCAAAGGCTTTTAGGTCAAACTCTAGGGCTGTCTCTTCGCTCCTTGTCTGGCCTCACCTTGAACTACTATTGAACCGCCTGTGAGGCCACTTTCGTGCTCAATTATGGAAAATAGGCGGTCGAAACCTTCCGAAAATGCCACGAGCTTGCGAACAACCTCGGACTTCTCCACCATGCCAGTCAGGAGAAGGAGGACCTCGTTCCTCACAGACTCGTCACAGATTGATTCATCGGACGTGAGCAAGTCTACGAGCCTGTTAAGTCCTGCAGGAGTCTCAATGACGGCCTGTTCGAAGACCTGGGACTTGAGTTGGAAGAGGATCATGAGAAGCTGGACGCAGAGTGTCCTAGCAACAACATCCTCGACGACATTCTGCGATAGAGGGAGAGCGTGGTGGAGGGGAAACGCGATTGAAGCGAGCGACATGAATAGCTGTTAGATGAAGACGCATATGATGTGCTGTTGTCGCTTCGCCACTCTCGCCCTTACCTCCTTGTCATACATCATGTCCAAAAGGGACGCAACAACACCCCTGCCTTGGTCAACAGCATCACGGGAAAGCCGAAACTTCAACATTGAATCTGCAAGCTTTGTTCGAGTGTGTTGAGAGGTCGACGGCGAAGTCAGGAGTAATAGGAGGAGATTGCACATTTCAATGCTGCGATGAGCGAGAGACGGTGAGGAGCGAAGCGACGAACGAAAGAAGGTTGTTAGTTATAGTTATAGTGTTGGGCGGTGTGCTGCTGTCGCTTCGCTTCAGCCTTCGCTCCCCCTCACCTCCCCTCAATGACCTCCGTGTTATTCACTAGTTTACAACGTGTCAGAATACTCATCGCGTTCTGCATGAAACTATAAGAAGAAATCAGAGCATTACCGTCGGCCAAGTGGGTTTCATCGTCCATCTCAGCAAAGGATGAACAGAATGACGAGATGGCCGATCGACAATCAGGACCATCTGTGGCAGATATTAGTCGATTCGACAAGAGGCTATTCTCAGATGACAAAGACATTTATATAATATAAGCTACGGTGGCGTATGTAGGCGTATGTGTAAATTTTGCTGCCAAAATACAAACCTCGCACGTTCGAGGGCGGAGATGCTTTGGGTAGTGGGGGTTGAGGAGGGGTGAGAGGTGAAATAAGGGGATAAATTTGAAGAGGGGTTGAGGAGATGTGCTATTGAAGTGTTTTAAGTGATGGGTTGGGGTTATGGAATGATGAAAGATTGCCCAAACATCAAAGAGAGGAGAAAAGGCATTTCCATTGTAACGCACGACAAATATTTTTGCTTTACACATTTGGATGATAGCATTCCTCGAACCAAAGTGCTACTTAGAGAAAATGTCTTAGCAATCGCATTGGAGCAGGTAAATGGGAATCAGCGGGTGACAAGGCAGGGGAGGCGATTGAGCCCGGGGGAAGTTCTCGAGGTTAGTGACGTACTTTGGGACCCGATGGGATGTTTGAAGATTGGTGTATATAAACGTCACGATTCTCTAATGCCGTTCCTTCAAGGGTTGACCAAAGCTTTCAATGCCAAGAAATGGAAAGAACTCGCATCTCTCCTCGACGGCGACGCGTTTCTTCTTCGTCGTCAGACATTAACCCACGAGCAACGGTGCCAGGAGGACTTGCGGTGGTCTTTAATGGGATGCTTGGGGACAGAACCTGATGTGGGGAAGTTTGAGGGAATAGCTGCGTTCATGGTGAAGATTAACGACGAAGGGCCCGGCATCATTCGCACGATCTTAAACATGCTCTAAGGACTTGAGATGAAAAGAATTGTCCGTTATTTTGTTGAAAAGCGCACGCAAAGTTATTATTGTACGGATGCGAACAATTCCCTGGCTTGTTTGAGCTCATCTGACTCCTCCTTTGTCTTTACATGTGCAACATAAACCTTTTTTGCGGTGTCTTGGTGTTTCCTTGCTTCGGCAACCTGCTTAACCCCCCCCTCCGGTCTAGTCTCGAGGCGATCTGCGGTTTGCTTGACCATGAATGCCAGGAGCTTGGCCGACACAGCCGGGATCTTTGCTCTTCGTTCGATTAGTTTCTGCCCTATGTTCCTGACAAGCTCCCGGGCTTCGTCATCTGAGAGTTCGGCGAATATTGGGCTTCCAATCTCAGCGACAAGCTCGATCGTCTTCCTAGACACTTCGAGAATCTGCTCATCCTTATCATCAACGTTGGCAATGGCCGATTTCTGCCAGATTCCGAGAGGGTCGATGGCAAGTCCAAGGAGTGAGCGCTGGCCTCCCAAAGCCAGCCCGCTGCGCTCGCGAAGAGTCATGAATCCGCGCCTAGTAGTGGCGCCTATCACCTTGGCGAGCTGTTCCAAAATAACGTCGTTGATGGGCGTGTCGTTCGACAAGATAATGTCAAGCACCTGGTCAGCCTGATCCTCGAGTATCTGCAGTCTCGACGCCGTGAGCTCGTTGGAAGCGGAGGCGGTGAACTCACCGAACCCCGACGCAAGTTGTTCTACGCGAGTGATATCTATGGTCCTATCTTCCGAATTCTTCTGATCTCCAAAAATGAACGAGTCAAGGGCCCCTGACATGCGCTCGCTCTTGTCGGCTATGAGGCGCTGAGATATGTAAGGTAGACACGCGTTGATCACGGAATAGTTGTCGTCGTTCGTGAGGCCGATGCCCTCGAGAACCGAGAAGGCCTTTCCAATGTAGAAAAAGTAGGGAGGCACCTGAAAGATGGAACCCTCACCAGCCTTCGTGAGGCCGCGAATATCGTTCACTACGCTGTTTACGTCAATCCTATTGGCTCCTCCGCCGAGGCTCCACTGTCCGTAGATGTCTGCGAGGGTCTCAACGATCTTGGCCTCCTTCATCTTTTCGATCATGCTCGGGGGCACGAATCCCAGCAAGACGAGGTCCTGGGGCACCTCCGCGTAGTCTCCCGAAGTTAAGTGAGCGACGTGCTCGATGAGGGTGATCTGAAGGTCGGGGTCCAGGGAGGTTACGAGGCCCCAGTCGAGGATGCAGAGCTTGCCCTCGGGGGTGCGAAGGAGGTTTCCGGGGTGGGGATCGCAGTGGAGGACGCCAAGCTCGAGCATCATGGAGAGGTAAGTGTTCATTGCGACGGAGCACAGCGTGGATATGTCGTCTTTGCTGCTCTTGTCGAGCCTCTCTCCGTCAACCCACGTCGTTGTGAGAATGTTCCTGGTGGAATATTTGTCGATGGGATCGGGGGCAAAGACAACGTCCGAGAGTGTGGTGAACTTGATGGCCTCGTTGAAGACTTTAGCGTTCTCTGACTCCTTCATGTAGTCGAGCTCGTCGACAAAACCAACCCCCCAATTGTCGACTGTCCCAACAAGGTCAGTGGCCAGGTTGAAGAGAGCCTTCAGAGGGGGCGATACAGTCCTCACGAGGTGCATGTCAAGGGCTATCTTTTCAACCGACTTTGGCCGCTGGATTTTCACCGCCACGTCCTCCCCAGTCTCCCTGAGGGTGGCCTTGTAGACCTGACCAAGGGAAGCGGATGCAATAGGCTCGGGCGTGATGGTGGAGAAAATCTCGTCCACAGGTTTCTTGAACTGCTCCTCCATGATGGAGAAAGCCTCCTTCGAGGAGAAGGGAGGAACGGCATCCTGTAGCTTGGTGAGGCCTAAGACGTAAGAGGGTTGAAGGAGGTCTGATCGGATCGAGAGGGACTGTCCGACCTTGATGAAAGTAGGTCCTAGCCTAGTCAGGAGATCTGCCAGCTCTTCGCCTCTCCTCTGCGATGAGCGAAGCGAATCGCGAAAGGAGTTGGGATCATGGGTGAGGCGAGGAGCGAGGCGACGAGTGGAAGTTTGCTAGTTATGTAGGAAGGCAGTATAATGCTTTTGCTGTCGCTTCGCTCCTCGTCAAATCTCACCTCCCCGAGCTTCTCCTCCTCTACCCCCCCCTTGGACCCAAACAGCTTATCCAGCACAAGTGTGTTGACGAAAAATCCAGCTGATAATCCCGTGATCTCTAGCACCCTGATGAACTGTGTGAACGTGCGGGTACTGAAGTACTGCGCGGCAGTCTTTGCGTTGTAGCTATTCGATGGGTAAGGGGTGGAGAGGGGAGGAGGGGAAAGAAAGGCAGATATGAGGTTGAAGGTGAGAAATGCACCCACGACGAACTGTTGAGGAGGGGTGAGGGGAGGGAGGGAAGACACCAGGGAGGAGTACTTGGACTCTAGGAGGGGAAGGTCAAGGTTGCCATCTTTGACTGCGGGACGAGGGGGGCGAGGAGCGAAGCGACGAGCAGGAGGTTGTTAGTTATAGCGGTGGGTGATATGCTGCTGTCGCTTCACTCCAGCCCTTCGCTCCTTGTCCAATCTCACCTGCATCCACCATGAAAATACCGACATCAGATGCAGATGACAAAATCTTCTTCACCGGTTCGACGATCGTATGAGGCAGATCGACGGTAGGAACGGCGGGAATTTTCGGTAGATGGATAGGAAGCTTAGACTTGATCTCAGTCAGCAGAGGGGCGAGGGAGTCAGGAATTGTTGGAGTGGCATGAAGTGGACGTGAGGATGCCTGTTTAGATAAATAGCGTGGACTGAAGGAAGTGACGTAGGTAGAGGAAATAAACAGGCATAGCAGTATTAGGAGAGTGGAAGAAAAGCGCATGTGGACCAGCCAACTCGGGTTTCTCCTTTTGGAATTAGATAACAGGCGTCTGTCGGGATTTTAGATAAAAATTTTGGGACTTTATGAGATTGCAGTGGGTCGTGGAGAGGTTGGATGTGCAGACTTTCGTTATGTTAAGTGGGAAAGGGTGAGGGCAAAAAAATTTGAGGTTTTTGGTTGATTTTTGAGGTTTGTGCATTCGTGACGAACTTATTTTACTCTTCCCATCATATCCCATCATATATATATTCAGGTACTACACGTTAATATTGTTGTAATCAACATTGTGATTGAAAGTCCTGAGAAACAGCGGGGCCTACGGTTTCTATAGTGCTTTAATTCAAGATTTATAGTGCTTTAATTCAAGATTTATAGTGCTTTAGTGCTTAATTCAAGATGTCCAAGTTGACCCTTCGAGAAGATTGGACAGCCGGAATCGGTGGAGGTTTGTGGTCGACTGGTGTTGCAATGGCCAAATACTTTGAGGAGCCTGCTGTGATCTCTAGGCTCAGCGGAAAGCGGTGTCTTGAATTGGGGAGTGGTAATGGTTACCTGAGCGCGGTGTTGGCGTCGCTTGTGCCAGACTGCAAGGTGACCGTGACAGACACGGAGGAACATATGAATTTGATGAAGAAGACCATCCAGGACAACAAGGAGTTCATAGAAAATTGCGACGAGAGGGTTGAGGTAAAGGTTCTCATGTGGGGAGAGGAGGGGGGCGAGAGAGACGAATATGACTTCATCTTTGGGACGGATGTGGCCTATAGGGATTACCTCCACAATCCTCTGATAGACGCCCTACAGGCTAGCATGGGTAGCAAGTCGACTGCCCTGATTGGCGTTTGCATGCACGACACCACAGTCACATTTTTCGAGAAGTTGGAGGCAAGGGGATTTGTTTACGAGCGGCTGAGGGACGAGATTATACCCGAAAAGTTCAGGGGGGTCATATTTGGCCTGTTCGCGATTGAGCGGAGGTACTAACTATTGAATGTTTTGTTTACTGAGAAAAACTATATTAGATTGTGATATTGCGCAAGCCAATACGACAGTAGCCAAGCCCCTGGATCATACTCTGTGACCACGTCGCCTCCGTCTGCCACCTCGTACGGAGATCGGTTCCACCTGCGATGAGCGAAGCGTGGCGCGAGCGCGGAAAGGATTGCTAGTTATAGTGGTGGGCGGTATGCGCTAAAGGTTTTTGTCTTGAATAGAGTTATGCGATATGCTGTCGCTTCGCTCCAACCCGCCCTTGTCCGATCTCACCTGAATTGCCTTCGCTCGTTGGCGGGTAACGGCGGCCGTGTTTTCGTGCTTTCCATCCCTGGCGCGACGAAACGGTCCTCTCCGGGCTCCATCAAAATATCTATTCTGGCTCCATTGTACGTGGTATGGTCTATCATGTCCAAGGGCCACGTAGCGAGGTTGTAGATCATGTCGTTAACTATATCTTCCTCCTCGTCCTCATCTGACACAGCGAGGTAAATAGCATTCCACAGGCTGCTCTTCAATGGTTTCACAGCAGCAAAGGTCCGCTTCATGCTTGCCATGACTGGGTCGGCATCGAAGAAAGCCAGAGCGTCCGGTTCGAATATGACCGCCATATGGAAGGTGTAGTAGGGGAGGAATGTGAGTTCGTCATCCGAGTAATTCAGGTCGTTGGGGGAGAGGATTTTAGTGTTGACTATGTTCGCGTTGTATCCGTGCTCTCCTGTTAGATCCTTGTAGGCAGACTCTATGCGATCGAATAGTGGAGAATTGGTAGGAGTGACCGAGGCTGCGGCTGCAAGGAAGGAGATTAACTGCAAAGACTGAAGACCTCGAGTGTCTGAGAATGAACGATCGTGGTTCACTGCAATGAGCGAAGCAAATCGCCAAAAGGGTTGGGATAAGGGATGAACATTATTGCGGTAGTTACGGAAGAGGCGCGCCTTGTACAAAAGTACGAAACCGCGCAGACTTCGTTCCTAACATTGACGTTGTCAGCGGTCTCACCTGTGTCTGGACCCCACTTCCCCCAAGTCGTCGGCAACCCTGTTGTTGGATCAATCAGCATAAATCCGTTGTCTAGGAGGTGCGTTATGATTCCCCGTAAGATTTTTCCGGCTATTTCCCGTTCACTCGAATCCGGTGATAGCTTTGCAGCAGCGAGGAGCGCAAATACCTGCCCGACGGCCTCGTCGCTGCTGGTGTCGGTCTTGAAGATCCATCCTTGGTATTCATGATTTAGAGAATCTGCCCACTTGCCCTCGTCTAGGTCAACGTGACAGGTCTGCAATTAGCGAAGCGAGTCGCAAAGGGGGTCGGGATAATGAGTGAGAATTATAGCGTTGGCCAGGGAGGGGGTGCGTCTGGCACTCGTCCAACCTCACTTTCCCAATCTCGTCTGGCGAGCAAACACTACGGGCAAAGTAGCCTGACGAGCCTGTGATTTGGTTCAGTAGGATGATGCCATCTAAGAAATAAGATGCCGTTGAGAGGGCTGTGGGTGACAACGTCACGGCATGTTCGAGGTACTTGGCGACAACAACGAGGGAGGTCCAGAGGCCATTGTTATCACTGTCAGAGCTAGTACATGTAGTGGGGGTTGTGTACCTACACTCTGCCGTCAACCCGTGTCGTCTGTGTGACTTGTTAAGCAAGTTAGAGTATTTATTTGATTTTTCATCCAGGGTCATTTTCGTCGGAGTGATATGGGATATGAAGTCGCCGCTTGGGTGTGAGGTGGTGACTGTGTGAGTGGCCTGGTCGACGGATACTGACTTGACGTAGTTTTCGACGAGGTACCGAGGACCAGCAAAATACCTGCGATGAGCGAAGAGAAGAGCGGAGCGGGGAGCGAAGCGACGAGCAAAAGCTTGTTCATTTATACCCTATGTAGTATAAGACCGTCGCTTCCCTCCACCCATCTTTCGTGACTAGAGATGGCGTTGCTAGCTCGTACCTGAACGAGTTCGTGAGCGGCTCAAACAGGACGAGGCCCTGCCCTGAACCAATCCAGACGAAATTGAGCTCCTCGTTGATAGCGAGGGATGTGATGTTATTCACTGGAAGGCCTTCGTCTCCACCGATCCTAGAGAAGAAACCGGTGTCACAATCAAAGGCACTCAATGAACGTTGATTACCGATGTAAAGGTTGCGAAGTTTTGGAGAATAAGCAAGGGCCGTTGGGTTATCGTCAACAACGCCACCCCAGTCGTTTTCGTGTTCCGTGACCCACTCCCACCGAAGGATTGAGTTTGGTTGAAAGGAGGAAGGAAGGAAGTAGATTCTGTTGGATGTGGCAGCCACAATGATGTCCTCCATCTGTGTGCGCACAAGAATTGGAAAATCGTCGATGGGGAGGTCGTCGAAGGCTGGGAACGCTACGCTTTGATGTGGAGGGAAGGGAAGGGAAGGGGGGAGGTGGGGGGTGGCGTGCAGCCAGAACTGGCAGAAGGTACTTTGGAGCTCGTCGGGATAAATTCTACATGCTGTTCGGTGTTTTGAGGAGTTACGGGAATGAGCGAGGTGCACAACAGGAGTGCCAAAAAATACGGTAAAATGTTCATTAACAGATTGACAGCAAAAAAGATTAGAAGTATGTTGGCTTCCAGAGTTGCACGTTTCGCTACTCGCAGGTCCATGAGCTCGCTTTCTGTGCCTGGTGAGTCTGCGTCATTCCGGCCAAAACGACTTAATTGAAGACAACTGACACAACTTCACCGCCCATCACGACACTCCGTTTTGCTTTCGCTCCTTCCATTTGATTTCGCGCCTCACTTTTGCTGTCATGTCTATTATTAATTATCCTTTTCCGGTCCAGTTCCTAAGTTTGACACTGTTGCGTGCGTTGGACTGGGTCTTATGGGCCACGGTATTGCGCAGTCCGCAGCACAGAGTGGATTCAAGGTCATTGCCTACGAGGAGGAGGACCGCTTCCTTAAGGGTGGTAGGAACCGTATCGAGGGGAGCTTGGGGAAGATGCTTAAGAGGGAGAAGATCTCTCGGGAGAAGTATGACGAGGTCATGGGCAACATCACCTACACTACCAACGTTGGGGACCTCGCCGACAGCGACTTGGTGGTGGAGGCTGTCATTGAAAACATGGACCTCAAGAAAAAGGTACGGTTGGGGGGAAGGGGGGGAGGACGTTTTTTCACTCGTATGACAGAATAGAATAATGATACCA
>Ga0115006_10002538_pt1 | contig 12042 bp, 2 predicted proteins | sample ArcOceMetagenome_3_FD_88943 | JGI IMG/M metagenome (GOLD analysis project Ga0115006, IMG submission 88943) | Marine eukaryotic phytoplankton communities from Arctic Ocean - Arctic Ocean- Svalbard ARC20M Metagenome | ecosystem: Environmental > Aquatic > Marine > Oceanic | place: Arctic Ocean...
TACACCCTTTGCCTCGCCGTCTCGTCCCTGAACGTTTGCGCCCAGCTTCGTGCGAGATTACAATGCCAACAAGGGATGTGTGCGATGCGGCCGTGTCGCTGTGTGGAGGTGCGCGTGCGCACCGATGTGGAGTGGATTCGTGTGCGAGGCGTGTGTGAGATGCAAAAGGGGAGCGCGAGATGACGCGGAGAGGACGCGCGTCACAGGCCGATGTTCTTGAGCGCGAGCGGCGCGCCGAGCGAGATGGTGGCGCCGAGCGCGCCAAAGGTGACGGCGTTGCGCAGCATCACCGGCGCGAGTGGCTGCTTGGGCAGCAGCTGGCGCAGCGGCACCTCGAGGCGCGCCGAGGCGCGCTTTGCGGCGAGCCACGCCACGCCGAGCAGCGCGAAGCCGACGAGGTTGCGCACGAGCAGCACGAGCGGCACGAGCGAGCGCGGCGTCGGCACGTCGTCGGCGCCCGCGTCGCAGTGGTAGGCGTTGAGGCAGGCGTTCGAGCCGAGGATGAACGAGGTGCCGAAGGCGATGGCCTTGGCCGAGTAGGCGAGCGCCGTCCACGAGCGCGGCTCGTTGGGCGTGAACGGGTGGACGAGCAGCATCGTCGCGCCGACGAGCAGCAGCACGAGCCACTGCGGCAGGCCCCACAGCTGCGCGTCCGGCTTGACGATCCACGCGTTGGCCGTGTCGCAGATGGGCAGCCACAGCCGCACGAGCACGCCGCCGACCAGCATGCCGCCCTGCACGTCGGCGGGGCTCGAGACGCCCGAGTAGAGGCGCGCGCCGCACACGCACACCACCCACAGGCACGCCAGCGTGTACGAGGCGGCCGTCGCCAGCTGGTAGTGCGCCGAGAGCGGCGTGCCGGTGCCGACGCCGCCCCACCAGTAGCGCACCGCGAAAAAGGGCAGCCCGACGGCGTTGATCGCGTACATCGACGGCCAGCCGAAGTCGTTCTCGGTGGGGCCGCCGACGGCGGGCTTGGGGCGCGGCAGCGCGAAGAGGTTCTTGAAGAAGTTGCCCACGTAGAGGTTGACCACGAAGAAGGTGACGAACATCGGCATGTTGAGGCCGTTGAGCAGCTGCTCGGCGTTCGACCAGCACAGCAGCGGCACCGCCAGGAAGTAGAAGGACTCGGAGCCGAAGAAGTGGCCGATCGAGAAGAGCGCGTGCAGCGCCGCCGAGCGCGTCGAGCGCAGCCGCTGGATGGCGGGCATCACGGTGAGCTCGTGCCACTCGGTCTGCTGGCGGATGTAGCGGCGGATCATCTGCCGCACGAGCTCGAGCATCGCGAGCAGCGGCACCGTCACGGGGACCGGCGCCTCGCCGCCCGCGCCGCCGCCGCCCGGCTTGGCCAGGCCGCCCGCCGCGTCGAGCGGCGCGCCGTCGGCGTCGATGAGCATGTCGGAGGCGTCGGAGGCCATCGAGGCGAGCGACGCCGAGCGCGACATGGCGCCCGCCTTGAGCAGCGGCTTCTCGACCGACGCCGCGGCGTCGCCCTCGATGCTGGCCGCCTTGAGCGCGGCGGCGAGCGGGCGCGTCCGCTTCTCGAGCGCGGCGGCGAGCTGCTCGGCGGCGGCGTCGAGCGCGGCGGGGTCGACGTCGGAGTGGACGGCGAGGCGGAGCGACGCGGCGATCGGCGGCAGCACGTGCGCCTGCGCCGAGTGGCGCATCAGCTGCGCCGCCGCGCCGCCCTCGGCGCGGCGCGCCTCGTCGGCCGCCGCGTGCAGCAGCGCCTCGAGCTCGGTCGCGCCGAGGTGCTCGGCGGCCGACGCCGTCAGCCGCACGTGCGCGAGCGGCGAGCTCGCGTCGGAGAAGGCCTCGACGAGCGGCACCTTGCCCTTGCCGAGGCGCGCCTGCAGCGCCGTGTGCAGCGCGGCGGACGCCGCGCCGAGCCGCTCGACGCGCGCCGGCTCGGCGTCGAGCAGCTTGAGCGCCTCGAGCGCCGCGCACGTCGCGTACGCCGGCAGCGAGGCGGAGAAGCAGTAGCCGGCGCCCGAGAGGCGCTGGTGCGAGACGACCTGCCGCGAGCCGGCGCAGAAGCCGCCGACCGAGCCGAGCGCGTGCTCGAGCGAGCCGACGAGCACGTCGATCGCGCTCGGCGGCACGCCGTAGTGCTCGGCGAGGCCGCGGCCGGTGGCGCCGAGCGCGCCGAACGAGAGGGTCTCGTCGACGATCAGGTAGCAGCCGTAGGCGTCGCGCAGCCGCAGCAGCGACGGCAGGTCGGCGAGCGAGCCGTCGTTGGCGTAGAGGCCCTCGACGAGGATGAAGCGGCGCGGCCGCTTCGACGGCGGCAGCGCGAGGTCGGCCTGCGCCTGCGCGCGCAGCTGCGCCTCGAGCGCGGCGCAGTCGTTGTGCGCGAACGTGCGCGCCGCGCCGCGCGAGAGCGTCGAGCCGACGGCGGCGCAGAAGGACACGCCCGCGTCCATGTAGAGCAGGTCGCCCTTGCGCACGAAGGCCGGCACGACCGACGAGATCGTCGCGATGCCAAACGAGTAGATGATCGCCGACTCGGTGCCGAGGAAGGCCGCCAGCTGCTGCTCGAGCGTCAGGTGCACGTCGAGCGTGCCGTAGAAGCCGCGCGGCCCGCACGTGCCGCAGCCGTACTTCTGCAGCGCCGCCGACGCCGCGGCGCGCGGCGCCGGGTCGACGCTCATGCGCACGAAGTCGGTGCGGCGCAGCTCGGCCGACGGCGTCGCCGCCGTCGTGCCCGCCGCCGCCGCCATCTGCGCGAGCGCCGCGTCGGGCGCGCCGAGGGCGTGGCCGCGCGTGCCGCCGCTCAGCGGCTCGGGCGCCCACGGCGTCGCGGGCGCCGCCTCCATCGACGCGCCGCGCAGCTCCTTCTGGCGCGTCTTGGCCTCGACGTCGAGCTCCGCGCCGCTCGCGATCGCCTTGTGCGCGGGGCGGCGGTCGTAGAGCACGCCCACCTCGATGGCCGCCTCCTCGACCATCTTGAGCGCAAAGTCGAGGTCCTCCGCCGTGTGCGAGGCGGCGATGCAGAAGCGCGCGCGCGAGAGGAGGAGCGGCGTCGCCGGGTAGCCGACGACGACGGTGGCGAGGCCGCGGCGCAGGCACGCGCGCGAAAAGGCGCAGATCTTCTCGGGGTGGTAGAGCATGATCGGGATGATCGGCGAGTCGATGTCGCCGAGCACGCGGCAGCCCATCTTCACGAGGCCCTCGCGGAAGCGGTTCGAGTTGGCGCGCAGCTGGCGGATCTTGCGCTGGCCGAGGTCGGTGCCGGCGCCCTCCTCGGTGCCCATGATGACGTGCAGCGCCGAGAGCGCCTGCTGCACGGCGGGCGGCGACATGGCCGGCGCGTACAGCGAGCCCGCCGCGTGCCGGCGCATCGTCGCCACCAGCTCCTCGCTCGCGGCGATGTAGCCGCCGACCGAGCCGAACGACTTGGTGAAGGTGCCCATCATCACGTCGACGTCGGAGGTGGGCACCTCGAGCAGGTCGGTCACGCCGCGGCCGCGCGGGCCCACCGCGCCGATGGAGTGCGCCTCGTCGAGGTAGAGGTAGGCGCGGTACTTCTTCTTGAGCGCGACGATCTCGCGCAGCCGGCAGAAGACGCCCTCCATCGAGTAGATCCCCTCGACCATGATGATGATCTTGCGCCACGGCCGGCCGCTGGGCTGCCCGTACTCGGTCGCGTGCTGCAGCAGCGCCTCGAGGTGCTCCATGTCGTTGTGCAGGAAGGGCTGCACCTTGCAGCCGGAGCCGCGCACGCCCTCGACGATCGACGCGTGGTTGAGCGCGTCGCTCAGCACGAGCACCCCCTTGCCGTTGCCGGCGGGGTCGACGATGACGGGGATGATCGTCGAGTTGGTCGCAAACCCCATGCCGACCACGAGCGCGGCGGGCTTGTCGAGGAAGGTGGCGACGGTGCGCTCGAGCGCGACGTGCACGGGCGTCTCGCCGCACTCGAGCCGCGATGAGCAGCCCGACACGCCGTGCTCGCGCAGCGTGCGGTCGACCGCGGGCGTGCAGCGCTCGTCGACGCCGCCGAAGCCGAGGTAGTTGTACGAGCCGAGGTTGAGGCAGCGCTGCGTCTCGCCGGTCATCTGCAGCGGCGCCGCGTCGCCGCGGCCCGCACGCTTGCGCACGCACACGTTGATGCGCGACGACGCCTCGCCCGTGATCGGCCGGTTCCAGCAGTCCTCGATGCGCTGGTAGAGCCGGCGCGTGTAGAAGATGACCCAGCCCGTCCAGATGGGCGGCCCCGCCTTGGGCGCGCTGATCGGGCCGCCGCTCGCGCCGGCGGCGGCGCGGCCCAGCCGGAGCAGCGAGAAGACCCCCTCGAGCAGGTCGAGCACCACGCCGCGCGCGATCAGGAAGGCGTAGCCCGAGTAGGCGTGCATCTTGATCATCGCCGACGGCTCCGCCGGGTCGTGGGCCTGCTTGGGGTTGCCCTGCGGCATCTTGGGCCGGCGGGGCGGCTTGGCCTTGGGCGCCGGCGCCGGCACGGCGTACATGTTCCACAGGATAGCCGCGACCAGACAGCCCGCGGCCAGGAAGAGCGGCCACAGGTGCAGAAACGGCAGCTGGTCGGCGCGGATGGCGTTGGGGCCGGTGCAGCTCGACGGGTGGCGGACGCACTCGAAGACGCTCGGCTGCTCGGGCGGCGCGGCCGCCGGGGCCTCGCGCTTCCACCACATGGCGCCTCGGGGGCTGCGCAGGTTCAACGCGTTTGCGACGGCGGCCCCCTGCTTGCACCCAAGGGAGCGGCGCACCCCACCAGTCGCTGACGGGCGCAATCGTGCGGTGATGTGACAGCGGGGACGTGCTTGCGAACTTGATAATAGTGTGTAAAGCGATAAAGCGAGAGCTCGAAATGAAATTCGGCTGGACCAGCGATAGCGCGATTGAAACACTATAATTGATCTTATGACGACATTGCCGAGCTCACGTCTTTCAAACGCAAGGGCAAAGCACCGCAGATCTCGAGATCTGCCACTGCGCGCACTGCCGCGGAGCCGCCGGCCACGATGCGCGAGCTGTTCCTGCTCCTCCAGGCTCTCCCGCTCGCCGTGGGCTTCCCGAGCAAGTGCGGAACACTCTGCGACAGCGAGGCGCCGACGGGCCCCTGCACGGTGACGCAGGACATCCAGCTGCACAATGTCATGAGCTGCGAATGGAGCGGCGGCTCGCCGACGCATGCACTGGTGGTCGCGGACAACGTGACGGTCGCGTGCTACTCGCCCCTCTGCACCCTGCAGTTCACCTTCAACGGCGGCATCTCGCTCCGGCCGGGCGCGAGGATCGTCGGCGGGAGCGTCCGCCTGACCTCGGCGGGCCGCGTCACAGTCCCCTTGGGTGCCATCGTCGACGCGGGCGGCATGGGCGTCTGCGGCTCCTCGGCGTCGTTCAAACCGCCGCAGCCGTGGTCGGGCAACGACCAGACCGGCGCGGGCCACGCGGGGTACGGAGGCGGCTGCTCCCAGGGCCACCAGGACCTCTTCGGCCAGCCCTACGGCGACGGCACCAAGCCCGAGTGGGCGCCCCGCCTCCCGCTCATCCTGGGCGGGTCGGACCATCCCGACGCGTGGCTGTACGGCAGCGGGAGCCAGGGCAGCAACGGCACGCACCGCTGCTGCGGCGGCGGACTCGTCATCGTCTCCGCAAAGGGGGGCATCCAGATGGACGGCCAGATCAGCGCCGACGGACAGAGGGCATGCCGCGTCTGCTCGGCTGCGCCGAAACGGCCGGCCTCGCTCGTCGAATCGGCCGCGGATCCGCCGCCCGACACGCCGTGCTGCACGGCCGACGAGCTGGCGAAGGATCAGCACAACTTGTGCCAGAGCCTCGGCGGCGCCTCGGGTGGCACCGTCGTGCTGCTCACGCCGCCGCCGCCGCCGCCGCCGCCCGGTCCCGCGTCGCCGCCGACTTCGTCGCGGCGCTCCGGGGCCGTGGCCGGCGCGCTACCCGTGTGGCTCGACGTGCCCAGCGTCAACGGCAGTGGCACGGTGAGCGCCAACGGGGGGGCGGGCAATCGTGGCGTCGGGCGGACTGCTGGCAGCGGCGGTGGCTCGGGCGGCCGCGTCCAGCTGCCCGAGACCTCGAGCGAGTCGCTGGGGGTGGTGGCGTTCGGCGGCGCGGCGTTCTCGGCCGATTTCCCCGGCCAGTGCGAGGCGGGCGCGGCGGGCACAATCCTGTTCCTCGCCGATCACGAGGACGGCATCGACGACGACGGCAGTGAGATCTACATCGACAATAACAACCTGCCTCGCTCGGCCAACACCCTCATCGGCGTGCCCGTCAACAGCAGCAGCGCCGCGCTCGCGCTGAAGAAGGACGGTCGGCCGTTGCCTCCCTACCAGCCGCACAGGCAAATCTTCGACGTTTCAGTGAACAACGGGGCCGTGCTCGGCGGCTATGGCTCGAGCAACATCACCGCAAAGGGCCAGCTCGCGCTGAACGACAACGCCGCCATCTCGGTTGGCTGGGGGCAGCAGGTGGTGGCGGGCAGCCTCACGGTGCTCTCGTCGTCGCTCGTTTCGCTCGACCCGCGCGTCTCGTCGCCGCAGGTCGGCGTGCAGCTGCACGTCGGCTCGCTCGAGGTCGACACGCTCTCCAAGATCACGAGGCTGCAGAGTGCCGTCGTGAGCGGGGAGCTCTCGGTCGAGGGCAAGATCTGGGGTGAATTCGAGGCCGACGTGAAAGTGGGCGGCAGCCTGACCGTCGGCACGCTCGGCGCGCTGTACGCGAAGCAGCTGCGCGTGTCAGCCAGGTCGTTCAAGGTGGAGGGCCGCATCCAGGCCAACATACCCATCGACGGCGACGACCCGCCCGCCTTTGCGGCCAACTGCACCGTCACGGGGCCGTGGCCGCCCGAAGAGTGGGGCCACGCGCTGCAGCTGCTGGCCGACAGGACCTTTTACGTCTCGTCGTCGGGCGTCGTTGCCGGTGGAGCAATCCTGGTTTGCGCGGAGAACTTGACCACGGGCGGCCAGTTCATCGCCTCCGGGCAAGGCCACGAGGCCAACCAGGGAATCGGCGCGGGGCGCGCCGCGGACCCCGGCAGCAAGAGCGACGTCGGCCTCGCAGCGGGCAGCGGGGGTGGCCACGGCGGCCGTGGTGGCCACTCGGGTGCGCTCGTCAACCAAACGGGTTACGAGGGCGGCGATGCGTATGACGACGCCTCGTCGGCGCTGTACGCGGGCAGCGGCGGCGGCGGAGCCAACGGCGGCAAGGGCGGCGGCGTCATCCACATCCATGCGCGGCAGCAGTTGCAGCTCGTGGGCTCTGGCCGCGTCCAGGCCGACGGCGCCGACGCGCGCACCGACGCGGCCGTGCTGCGTGTCAACCGCCGCGAGCTCCTCGCCTTCTCCTCCTCCGACCAACGCGATGCCGTCTCTGGCATCGTTGATGTCAAGGGGGGTGGCGGCGGTGGCGCGGGCGGCTCGGTTGTCCTGCAGGCTCAGCAGCTTGAGGGCAGCAAATGGTCTGGCTTGGTGACGGCAAAGGGCGGCAGCGGTGGCAACCCAGGCGGCGGCGGCGGCGGCGGCGGGCTGGTGGTGTTGAAGCCGCCGGACGGCTACGCAGACTGGCCCGACCCACCCAACTTTCCGGTGGATCGCGTGCTCGGATCGGCAAGTGTGTCCGCCGGGGCAGGGGGCAGCTCCTCGATCTCCCGCAATACCGATGCTCCAGGACCAGGCGAGCGCGGCGAGCGCGGTGAAGGAGGCAACGTGACGGGGCCCGAGTGCATGGCGGGGCGGCACGGGCCGCTTTGCCAGCGCTGCTTCCATGGCACGTACAAGCCTCAAAAGGGCGCAAAAGAGGAGTGTGAGACCTGCGGGCCCGGCAAGTACGCCCCCGACGAGGGGGCCACCGAGTGCAGCGTGTGTCCTGCCGGCAAAATGGCCCCTGGCTTTGGCGAGTTTGCTTGCACCGGCTGCCAGCCCGGCCACTTCGCCGCAGAGAGCCAGTCGAACACGTGCAAGGCGTGCGCGGCAGGCACGCATGCCACCGAGCACAATGCCACGTCGTGCATGGCGTGCGAGCTGGGCTGGTACGCAACCCAGGGCCTCGCCAACTGCTCGATCTGTTACGCTGGCACGTATGCGAGCGCCGACGCGTCGCAGTGCGTCCCTTGCGCCGCGGGACACGTTCAGCCTTGGGACGGGCAAACGGAATGCACGCCATGCCCCGCCGGCATGTATCCCGACAAGCAGGGCCTCGAGTGCCTTGCTTGCGAGCCCGGGCATTTTGCGGCGGACGAGGGCTCGTCCAACTGCACGGCGTGTCCGGTTGGCTCCGTTCAGCCCGATTCGAATGGCACGACGTGCAATCCGTGCTCTGGCAGATTCGCGTCCACCAAGCCCGGCAGTACTTCGTGCGAGTACTGCGTCGCAGGCTCCAAGCCCGAGGACGGCACGTGCCAGGCATGCCGAGGCGATTTGCCGCCGCGCGCAGTCTGGCCCGAACCCGAAAGCACGGACTCGCCGTGCTCATGGGAATGCGAGAGCTTTTACACCTCGCTCGGCATCGACAAATGCGGGCCGTTCTTCGACGTCATGCTGCTGCAGCCGCTGTGCGGGGATGAGAGCGCGCAGTCGTGCCCGTTGAGCGGCGACTGGGCGCGCCGGCTGCTCCTCCTCTCACCGCTGCTGGTGACGTTGGGTTTGCTCCTCGCGCTGCTTGTGGCGGGGTGCTGCTTCCGCTCGCGTGTTGCGACCGGCCAGCTGCAAAAGCAGGAGGCGCGCAAGGCGAGGCGCGCCGCCTCCATGCCGGCGGAGTCGGCGGACAGCACCGCGCGGCCTCTCGACTCGTGTCAGCTGACGCGCGCGCTGCGCGACAGCGCGGAGAAGCTCAAGAGCCTCAACCAGGCGCTCATGTGGGAGAGGCACAAGTACCGCGCCAAGCAGCACGTCTCGCGCATCTACTTCATCGGCTGCAACAAGCCGTCGCAGCCGTGGCGGCTGCCGCCGCTGCCTGCCGAGCTGCGGCCGCTCATGCGCGAGGCCCACTACTACCGGCTGTGCGAGGGTTTCAATGCCGCGGCCTCGTGGCGCGCGTGGGAGCTCATCGCACATGGGCTCCTGCACGTGCTGCCGCCGCTGGCGGTGCACTTTGAGGACATGCGCAAGCGGCAGCACCAGCGCAAGGTGGCGGCGCTCGTGCGCTCGTATGGCACCGAGGAGACCTCGTCTCGGCTGTGGCGCTCGCTGCACACACGCGTGTGGGAGGGCCACCGGCTGGAGCACGGCTGCTGCGCGCAGTCGAGCCTCGGCTGGCTCGACATCTTCGCGAACGTTGCGGCGCCACTCGCGCGGCCTGGCTCGCCAGACGCCGACGTCGCGCCAGCGCTCACGCACCGCGCATCGACGGCGTCGCTTTCCGCCTCGCCGCCACTCGGCGCCTACCCGGCGTGTTTGCTCGCCTCCGGCGCGAGCGGCCGCCCGGGCCAAACGACATCGCTCGGTACGGCGCCAGATGACTTCTCTGCTGACGACCACCAGCCGCCGCCGGCCTCGCGCGAGCGGACACCGGCGCCAGAGACGTGGGACGCCACGGCCGACGGCTGGCAGCTCGACCCGCCAGCGTCGGCCTCGAGGATGTCGGTCTACCTCGCGGAAGAGGCCGGCGGCATGGCCGATGGCTGGGGCGACGAGACACGCACTCGCAGCAGCAGCATGCCGGAAGATGCGCAGCCGCCCCGCGCCAAGCAGCCCCGCAGCCTGCTTCGCGCCGCGGTCGCGCGTGATAGCTCGGCGAATGCGGCAGCGAGCATGCTCCTCAGTCAGCAGCAGATGGGCGGCGTGGCGGTGGCCGATGAGCTGGCGGACAACGACGAGGATGGTGGCGAGTTCTTTGACCGCGCACACAGCCCGATGAGCGGCGACGGCGCGATGTCGCCGCGGGAGACGCTGCCGCAGCAGGACGATCGCATCACGCACGTGCTCCACCTGTCGGGCGACGCGTCGTACCTCTCACCGCACCTGCTCGACCTGCGCGACTTCCTCGTCTTCGCCGCACTCGCGAGCCTGCTCGAGGACGGCGCAGCGCAGGTGGGCGGGGCGCTCAATGCGCGGCTCCGCCGCGTGGACCACCGCTCTCCGCGCTGGCGGAGCGCGCTCAAGGACGTCCTGACGCTGCTGCGCTCCATCAATCGCGCCGCCGCCACGGCCCACGCTGCGCGCTCCGGGGGCGGCGCGCCAGAGGGCGGCGCGCAGCCGCCGTCGCTTGCACTGGTGCATGCGGGCGGCGCCGTCGAGCGGCGCAAGCAGCTGCTGCTCTTTGTCGGCGTGGGGCGGCCCGAGGAGTGGCGGCTGCACCGCAGCTGCACGCTGCTCACGCCCGAGGCGTGCGACGAGGGCCTGCAGCTGCCGGGCTTCCGGCCGCCGCCGCTGCCGGTCGCACTGCTCGGCCGCGTGCTGTGCGGCTCCGTCGAGCCGCTCGCTATGCCCGGCGCCGCCGCTGCCACGCTGCTGCTGCTCCTCCTCCTGGAGCTCATTCTTGCCGTGATGCTGCTGGGCACCGTCTGCCCGGCCGACGTGGGCGCGTGCGCCGTGGTCGCCCTCTGTCCGCCACTCGCCGGGCTCATCAGCCCAGCCGTCGGCCTCGCCATCCTCGGCCGGACAGCGGCCATCCGGCTGCGCGACGCGGCCAACCCCGGCGCTGCGCATCTCGGCCACGCGGGCGCGGGTGCGCCGACGCGCTGGCTCCGCCTCTGTGCCGTCTGGAACGGCGCGTCCTTCGTCAATGCGCTCGTTGGGCTCCTCGTGGTCGAGCTCGTCCCGCAGGTCAACGAGGTCTTCGTCTCGGAGCAACCGTGGCTGCTGCCCGCCGCGTTGCTCGTCGCCAAGCTCCTGCTTGCTCAGGCAATCAAGGTGTACGAGGCGTCGCACGCACCGCAGTTGTGGGGAGTCCTTTGCGCTGGCTCGGGTGGCTGAAAAGAGACAGTGTTGCGGTGCGTTCATTTTTGCGGTCAGAGATGAGAGAGTGTCCGGAGCGGGAAAGCATAGGGAAAGCATGACATACGTAAACCCGCCCAATTGCATACGTACACTCACGCTCACGGCCTCGAATCGGCGTTGATCGAGAGCAGCTCTATCTCGTACAGCAGCCGCGCGTTCGGTGGTATGCCGCGCTTCGGCAGCCCCTTGGGCCCAAAGCCGAGAATTGGCGGCACGTCAATCTCGCGCCGCTCGCCGATGCACATGCCCATGAGCCCAAGATCCCACGCGGGCGGGAACTGGCCCGCAGGCTGCTTGCCGAGCACAAACTGTATCGAGTCGTCCGCTAAACGCGCCGCGAGCTGCATGCCGTCGAAGACTTGGCCCTCCGCCAGACGTCCTGCGTAGCGAATCTCGAGGAGGTCGCCATTGTCGGCTTGGCGGGTGCACAGGTTGTCCTCGGGTGCCTCGAGCCGTCGCACTGCGAGCACCTGTGCTGGCTGCGTGTCTGTGCGCGGCGCGATCGTCGTCGCGACTTGGCCGCCACCGCCTGCTTTGGAGGTGCCCATGACCAGCAGCGCCTCGTTGAAGGCGAGCGCGTTGCGGAAGGTGACGGCAAACGTCCGGCCGGTCTCGGCCTTCAGCGCGGCCAGGCGTGCCTGCACCTGCTGGGAGTCCTCGCGCTCGACGTTGACGCCGTCCACAGCGACGATGATATTGTCGATGGCGACGCGACCGCTCGCCGCTGCCGCCCCGCCGGCAGCCACGGAGGCGACGAGCACTCGGCTCGTGCCGTCACGCGTGCCGTACTCGAAGCCGACGCGCAGGTCTCGCAGCGTCAGTCCGAGCGGCTGGCCCGCCTCGAACGTGATGGTGACCTCGTCGGTGGGCGGGGCGGTGGGCAGGGCAGCTGGCGCGGCTGCCATCGACACCTTGGCTGCTGGCCGCGGGTCGCTCGCAGCACGACCCGCGGCCGCCGCACGCTGCCCGCGCTCGTCACGAGTGAGCGGCGCCAGCTCGTCCACAAAGGGCATCCGGCCTTCGCCGCGCTGCGCCGCAAACGGGTCCTGCACCTTCTGCCTCTCCTGAGCGGCACGCTCAGAGCGGCCGGCGAGCCCCTGGTCAGCGGCGACGCTCGGCGAGGCGA
>Ga0115006_10002540_pt1 | contig 12040 bp, 17 predicted proteins | sample ArcOceMetagenome_3_FD_88943 | JGI IMG/M metagenome (GOLD analysis project Ga0115006, IMG submission 88943) | Marine eukaryotic phytoplankton communities from Arctic Ocean - Arctic Ocean- Svalbard ARC20M Metagenome | ecosystem: Environmental > Aquatic > Marine > Oceanic | place: Arctic Ocean...
CATGACGACTTTTACACAGAGGCGCGGCCGAGTGAGAGAGTCGCTTTGGGGGGGGGCTGTCACGGTTTTTTCAAAAAAAAATTGTGCTGGCGGCGGTTGTCAAAAAAAAGGGGGTGCGGCAGGTGCAGCCACCGGACGTTACAGGCCACACGGAGAGCCAGAGGGCGCCGCCCGGGTCCGGTGTGATGAGCCGGTGCTCGGGCGCTTGACGCCTGCGCACCGCACACGGCGCACGGCGCGCCCGCACCGCCGAGATGAGCGGAAACACGCCGCCGCTTGGCATGCGCTCGCCTGTTGGCAACGTCGGCATGCGGTCGCCTATGGCTGCGCTGCAGCCTAATGCATCGCGTCGCCCAAGCGCCCTCAGTTCGCGGAGCCCTTCGCAGTGCTCTCAAGACGGAGGGGACGCGGACGATCGATCAGCAACACCCGGGTCCGAGGCGCACGCGAGCCCCATGGCAGGACCGATACGGCGCAACCTGAGCAGCGAGGGACTGGGAGGAGTCTTGTCGAGGACCGTGTCGTCGATTGGAGATGCGTGGAGCATGACACCAGAAATGGCGCACCTCAAAGACCTCGTTTCATTACGAGACACCCCGCCAGAAGCGCGTGAGGACTGGCAGGTGCAGCGAATTCTTGCGCTTGCACTGGGATCGGATGCATGCGGACTCGCGCCGGGAGTCCCTGGGGAGGAGGGCGAAGGGTGGTCTGTCATCAAAGGAGCACCTTCGAACCTGCAAGCAGCGCTCGCGCGACAAGGTTTGCGCGTGTCTGTGCCGCAGTGCGCACTCGATTGAATTGCGCCTGTCCTGCTATGCCCTCCCCGAGCGCGCGTACGTGGGCACGGCGCGCTTTCTGCGAGTCCGCTCTTGTGCCCCGTGCGCAACATGCTTGACATCTTTGGCATGGCGTGTGTTTTGCAGTGGTTGTGCAGCTTGTGCCAGGAGGACGAAGGATAGTGGCTGAGGGCCAGAAGGTGGTCAGGTCCTACTTCGTTGTTCACGGCGAGGTAAGACCCAGAAAGCTGGAGCCTTTGATTTGATAATGGGCGCTGTTGGACGCTGTTTGCTCTGCGGCGACGTGTGCATGCGTTGCATTCTTCGCATCCCGCGGCCTCTGATTGCATCATTTCAGGTGGCCATCAAGGAGACGTTTGGAAAGCCCATTGTCGACGCCAGAGTCCAGCAGGTGAGAAAGTTTGCGGTCATCCTAAAACCGCACGGCGCAGTCTAGCGCTGGCTGATACTGTTTTTGTCCTCCACGCCCAAACGTGTGCCTGCAGCCCTTCCATATGCGCACCATACGGTCAGGCAGTGCATTCGGAGATCTTCCAAAAGGGCCGCGGGAACCGGCAAAGACGTCGCCAAACATAGTGGCCAAAACCGATTCCATGATTTTCTATATTGAGCACGAGAAATACTGGAAACTCGTTCAAGGTCAGAAGGAGGCGGACGAACAAGCTCGTCGGCGAGCTCTGCTAAACTCTCTTTACCCTGCATGGGGCGATGCTGGCGACGAAGCTGCACATCATAAACGGGATTATGAAATTCTGAAAATGGCAGCAAAACTAAAGCTCAAGTCTCTGCAGCCCGGCGAAACGTTGGTGGCGCAAGGGAAGGAGATCTCGGAGATCTTCTTTGTCGTGTCTGGGGAAGTGCACATCACTGTCGATTTGGAGCTTGTGGAAATTTACCCAGGTAAATTTGGGGACTAGGGGGACCAGGGGGACTAGAAGGACTGAAGGGACTAGGGGGACTTGGGGAAGTGAAGGGAGAATGTCCTAGATCGCGTTGTTTTTGTGGACAAAACAACACCAAAACTAACACCACGCGAACACCACGCGGGGGCGCGTGGCGTCTGCGCTTCTTCACAGGTTCTGTGAAGAAGATCGAAGAGCGACGCGCCACAAAGGCTGGAGCAGCGAAAAGCGTCGCCGATGCGGCCAGCCGCGAGGAGATAGATCGCTTAAGCACCCGTATAGAATTTTCGCAGAGCCTTACTCCTCGTCAGCTGGGACTCGTCAGAGACAGCCAACTCAAGCTGGGCTGTGCATGTCACGGGGATTCGATTGGCGACTCTCATCTGTGGAAGGACTACCCCACGTACAAGCACTCGGCTGTTGCCTCCACAGTTGCTGAGGTGGCGTGTATGCCAGTGCAGGCCTTCAAGAACTGTCCATCTCGCTTTTTGCTGTTGCGGTACAAGGCTTCTGAACTCAACGTTGCTGAGAGCCGTGACAACATGGCCCGTCTCCTGCGCATCGAGGCCCTGGACGGGTGGAAGCCGTCCATTCCCACTGAAGATATTTTGCCGCATCTTCCAACCAAAATGCCCGCTTGGCTCGGGCAGCACACCTCAGTAGGACGGGCGCAGCTCAAACCAGCCTCCATCAAAATGAAAAACGACGACAAGGAGGCATGGCTTGACAATCCTGAAGGCATGAAAAGCAAGCTGCTCTTCCACACTGCAAGCCAATCGATGACAGCCCTCGCAAAAGGTTCCAGCAGTCAGCCCCCTCTGGCAACCGCGACCGAAGAGGAAATTGTGTTCTCCGCCCAGCACCAACTCCTGTTCGGTGGCAGAGATGTTCTTCGTGATAAAAATTGGCGCCCATACACTCCGCGAAAGCAAGAGACTCCTCGAGAAGAACCGTATCAGCACCCGCGCGCACGCCCTGCCACGGCACCCCAGCCCTGGTGGAAGCGTGGTGAGAGTGAGTTTTACTGGTCCGCTCCAACCCGCAACAAACGCATTACAAAGTCGCTGTATGCAAGCTTACCATCGAGTTGTGTTCTTCAAGCAGAAAAGGAGAAGGAATTGCCGTTCACCGACGAGGAGCGCGTAAACAAGCTCAAGCCCGTCTTCAATCCCCGCAATGCCAGCATTAGTTTAGGTAAGAAGAGCAAAATAGTGCTACCTCACGCATGTCTCAGTTGTCCCGATTGCAATCTTGACTTTGGGGGTTTATGGATGGCTATTGGCTGCGATGATGTGGGGTAGTTGGCAGAGGGCAGTGGGGTCGAGGTTCTGTGAGTCAGGATCTGCTGACAAATGTGTTGCACACTCCACAATCATCACCCCGCTGCCCCTCCTAAAACGTATAAAGACCCGTACAGGCGGCCCCGTCCACCGACAAAGAAGTCAGGTACTCAGTGGCGAGAGAGTCGAGCTGTCTCACTTATTTCCCAGCGGCAATTTCTTGTCGCCGAATTTCACGCACGGTGTTCCCTCTGCTGCAAGCAGCAGCCCAGAGATAAGGCACCCTTCTGATTCTGGGAAATTTGCGCAGTTCCCCCACAGCCGACGAGCCTCAAGGCACTTCCGGACCCGAATGGTGGTGAGAGCTACTTTGTATTATTCTTGTGCAAGATAATAGCGCACCACAGTAGGAATTAGAAGGTGGCGAACAGCACCTATTTCTTTTGTGTCGAGAGAACGTGAGCATGACGAGAAAAGGTGAAAGTGACGGCCGAGGAGGTTTGCTGTCTTGGCCTGTGATTCCACCCTCAAGCGCATTTCATTTGTCATTTTGGTGTGTTTTAGTGCATTATGTTATGATCCTCATCACAATCACCAGTAGATTGACACTGCCCTTGTTAACCTGTCATATGCATGTTGATGTCACATGTCTGCAGCAACACTGCAGCCTTTGGGGCAGATGAAGTCGCGCTCTGTGTACATGGCACCTCGCCAAGTCCACCGTCGCCGATTATAAGCAACGTGCGAGTGAGAGTGTCTGGCACGCCCGTGCTGTTGATTTTGCGTACGCAAGAGAAGGAATTCGTCCAAAGGACTACGGACAAGAAACGCCTGTTCGCCATCAGCCGAGAAAGATGGACTCAAGTGGCGTTGTGCGGCTTCTGGGTCTCCGACATCTTGACATTAGCGGTGTCGCTTGGCCCATGTACATATCGAGTGGTTGTCAGTTTTCATGTTCATTACTAATATATTTCAAGATTAAAACTCTAGGACCTTAGTACAGCATATCAATGCTCTTCTCGTCGCCAATCCGTCCGTGCATTCCCTTTCACAGCATCTCTTTCATCTGCCCCGACGGGCGCTGGCGGTGGAGCTGTGGTCCTTGTCTGCGTGCGTCCCAGATTTGCCCCGGGATGCCTCAGGAGATTTGGTAGGTTTTCTGGTAGGCTTGCTCCCTTTTCCAGCAACCTTTTTGGATGGGGATTTGCTCTTTCGGCTTCTCTTCTTTCCCTATCAGGCGTATGAGCGAGCAGCACCGTGATACACCACGATCGTTAATGCAGCGAGTTACGTGACGCATGAAGCGTCTCAAAGATGGGAGTATGAGTACAGGCACAGGCACACAGATCGGCGCAAACACACCTCGTCCTGTCCAGGAGCATCGTCGGCTTTAGATTTGTCTTTTGATTCTGCGACAGTCGTGTCCCCTGCAGCAGGACCTTGAGCGCCCTCAACTTGGTCCTCGGCAGCCGCATCTTCAGCCGGCCTGGGGGGTGCGTAGAGCCTCACGACATCCCCAGCGCTGCCAACGTCTGTACACTTCAACACCATGATGTGCCTTGACAAGGTGCGTGCGCACGCGTGCATGCGCGCGAGCACGTGCAAGCGCACGCGTGGTTTTGTCTTTGCGTGCACGCCGAGAGGCATGAGGGAAGCAAACCTGTGCACTTGAACTGCGAGTAGATACCCGACCTCATCAGTGTCGTCATCCGCAACTGCATCAACTGCCTTCTCCACCACACTGGCATCCTGTCCTGTACCGGTTCCTGCGCTCGCGGCATTCTCATCATGCGGTGTGTCCGCATCCCCGTCTTGTGCATCCTCTGTCTGACCTTCGGCGGTCTCCGGAGCTGCTTGCAACGCTGTTCTGATCCCTTTGATGCTGTCATCCATCAGCCGCACGTCCAAAAAAGAAAAGTATCAGGCAGTGCCCTTGCACACACTTGAATGTGAGAAAATCAGCAGATCAGGACACGTGCCAGACGTATGTTTAAAGTGACAACCCACCCGTTTGGCATTTGGCGACCATTAATAATGAACCTTAGCTCCCCGTCGTTGCTCTCCAGATCGACCTCCACCTCAATTGTGTCGTCCTGTTGTATCTGGTAGAACCGTCCGTGGTTGTTGTACTGTGCCGCGCATGAAACGAGAGATTTATAGGAAGGGAGGAGGAAGGGATAAAGAGAGATGGAACAGCCATCATTAAAAGCCGCTGGTCGCGTTTCGTATGCCCGTGCATACACACATGCACACACCCGCACAAACTCTCTCCTACACACATGCCCACATGCACGAACACACGCGCGCGCACGAGCACAGACACGCTTACGCACACGCAAATTTGCCACACTCATTTGCTCAAGAACACCCTCTTTCACATGCAAGCACTAATAAATAGCGGGTGATACATAACATCCGCCAGCGGGGAAAGACACAGTGCAATCTCGTGGACCATGCTAGTGTCTGTCCTTATCTGGTTTTCTCTTTCTCTGGAGTTGCCTTCTCTCCCTCGCACTCGCCTACCCTCATTCGCTCTCCATTTCTTCTTTCGCTGATGGAAAATACCTCGTAGTTGATCGGAGGCATCCAGCCATTTGGGCCGAAGTAGGAGCCTTTGTCGGTCGTCGCATCAGTGCTGTATTTACCGCGCCATAAGTGGTGTGCCCGTGCGCGCAAGTGCGCGCGTACTGTATGCGCGCATGCACACTCTCAACGCATAACCACGCATCAGCATGCATTGCTATTCTTTCCTCCATGAAGCCTTCAAACGAACCTGCCAGTGCGACCAAAGTCGTCATCTGTTGCATACGGACCATCAATGCCTTCAGACTCGAAGTACTGTAATAAGGGACCGTTGAAGAGGTTGCTTTTTGCTGTGTTAAGGTAGAATACCTGTTCGCACGCACTCGCACGTGCACACGAAGGAGTACATACATCCATGAATACACATATCCCATTACGTCTCTGCACTCGCATATGCAAACGCAAATGTACCCACAAATGCAAGCTGCATGCATGTACAGAAAAGGCGTTTGAAAGGGGGAAAGATGGACACGTCAGGCAAGCTCTTGTGTATCAGAAGACACTGCAGCAACAGCGGCATGGAACTTCCTGCAACCCAGCAACCCCCTCAAAATTTGCCCACTGGCTCAACACAAATCCCAAAAACTGAATGTCTCAGCCGCCAACTCAACCTGATCTTTGAGGCTTGACGTGCTCCACGCGAGCCCTGCTGTAACTGTGTTGCGCACCTGGGGGAAATTTCAAGCACGAGCAGGTGTGCGTTTGTTATCGCGTGCACGGTACAGGCCTTGACGCCCTGGAAGGGGGGGCGTCGGGTGGAACACGCACGAGTGCAGGCAAATGGGACAGCTCATGCGACGGGTGGGCGAGCAGATGGAGAGCAATGCAAGGAAAAAACGACAGCGACAAAGAGACTCACAATGCCAACACTCCAGGCACCGCGGCCTTTTTGGATGACCTTGATCTTGAAAACTGCTTTCTGTCCTGGGCAAACCTGTCAATCCACAGACAGATGATGACCCAAGAGGCGCCACTGGAGCGCAGCATGCAACACGTATACGCCTAGCCAGATTGGAGAGCGCGGGTGCGTCCACTGGCACACGGGACCGACGGCTGCGCAGGAAAAGAGGTTCGGTGACAGAAACAACACTTATGCGAGGGAACATTGCTTTCAGACGCCATGTACACGCGCACACGCGTGTTGAATGACCTTTTGCTTCGAACGCACTTCGGAATAGCCTGAAATTCTGGAAAGCACGGGAAAGCCTGTTCACGAGAAGACCAGATCGAATTGAGTAATGCCGGCGGGAAGGGGCACTTTTGCTGGAGCGCAGAGGGACTCACTCTGTCGTTGGCAGCACATAAACTCGCCGCCCACCACTCCTTGTAGCACTTGTTCTTCGTCATTATCTGGGTCCCAGGCCTCATCTGCCTCTTGCAGCGCGTGCGACTCCTGGAAATTTGTGTGTTTGCGTGCGCAGACATCAATACGCGCGGCAATGCTTGAGAGGCGAGGACTCGGATGCCACCAGCAAGAGCGACGATACAGTGGCGGGCCTGGACCGAGGCGCAATTGGCGGCTATCCACTGCACTGCGTGGACAGCCGCTGTCAAGCGACCCGGCACGCCGCTGTTGTCTTTGACATGAGACGTTAGCGAGGCCACCCTGGGTCACGGTGGGGGCTGTGGGTTTCTTACGGCATTCTCCGGCGCTGCCCGAGCCCCGTCCACGGAAACAAAACCGCGGAGATCCACGGCAAAGTGAGTGACGGTCGCCCACGGCGTCCAATCGTTGGCTCGAGCCTCTAGAAACTCAAGCGCGGCGATGCGTGCCTTCTCGGCTTCCTCTGCCAAGCGCCGCTTCCGCTCCTCCTCGGCCTTTTTCTTCTTGGCAGCCTTCTTCTTCTTCTCCATCTCCGCGCGCAAGGCCTTTTTCTCTTCGGCGGTCATCGTGATCGTGTTGACCGGCCCGCCGCCTCCGACCGACGTGGCATTCGATCTGCGATTTCATACTCCCCATGGCGGAGCCCGGGTCAGGCGAGGCGGGGGCAATGCGGGGCGGCGGCATCGGAGTGCGGGGCGGCGGCATCGCCAACGCCGACCCAGCAGGGCACGGCGCGCCCCGGTCGCAAACCTGCAGGGCCAGGCGCAGGCGCCCGCGCGGCACGGCAAGCTTACCGCCGGGACCCCATCGAGGTCTTCGAGGCAGACGACGCCACCGAATCTGCCACCGACACATGCGAGGCCGCAGAGCCTGTGCGCGAGAAGCCGCCATCCGGGCCCTGCTTTTGCCGCCATGGCAGCGGTAGCGTGTGGTGTTAGCGGCCCGCGGGTCCCCTGCCCCAGGCGCTGCTGGCCGGCGCAAGGCACGCGCGCCGTGCCGTGCCGCACCTGCGGCCATGCACCAAGCTCTGTCCCCGGGCGGTCTGTCTGCGGCGGCGCGGGCGGCGGCGCGGGCATCTCGCCGCCTCTCCCTTGTGTGACTGGACCTATGAGTAGTCTACTGCGTCTACTGGAGTCAATTGTAGTTACAACCGCCGCCATCCATCGGGAACCACGAGGTAGAGTGGTCGCCGAGTGCGCATGAGTGCCACTGCATCGTCGTGTTGCGGCATGGCGGGCCGGCGGCGCGCTCCAGGCCAGTCCGGGCCCCTGCTGGCCTGGTGCGCGCTGGTGATGAGCTGCGCGGTGGTGCGGCCGCAGGCACCGCCGGCGCACGGGCGCTGGCACTCGCCCGTGCACGTCGTAGCCGAGCGCGGGCAGTTCCGCGCGGCGCGCGGCGTGGGCAGCATCACCGTCGCTGCGCACGGGCTCGTCGCGGGGTGGCCCTACCTGCTCGAGGTCTTCGTGGACTGCGGCGGGCGCACCTTTGCGGACGCGCGGGAGTACCTGAACGCCAGCGCCAGCGGCAGCCACGCTGTGACCCTGACCTCGCCTTTGAGCTCCCGCGGGGAGGGGCCGGCGGAACCATGCCGCACAGCAGCCAGCGTGTGGGACATGGCCCAGGGGCTCTCGGGGGAGGACGCGCTGATTGCGGCGGCCAGCGCCACTGTGCCGTGGGACCTCATCACCGACGAGGAGAACGAGGCCCAGCCGCAGCACGAAGACGTCGCACAGCACGAACGTGGCACGGCGGCGCCCGACTCCGACCACCAACCCCGCGCGGCGCAGAGCGCGCAGCTGGACGCCGGTGCAGGCGCCAACGCGGAGCTCCACGGCGAAAACCACCCGGCCGTCACCATTCATTTCGACCGCGTCCCGCTCGTGTACAGCGCGCGCGACGAGCTGCGGATGGAGCTTCGCTTTGCCGTCCGCGGCCTGCTGGCGGGCTTCACGTACCTGATTGTCGTCAAGGAGGAGGGGAATGGCAAAATCCTCCAGCAGCAGCACAAGCTCGTCACTTGGGATGCAGGGCGTGGGGATGTCTATGAGGCAGTGTTTGCCATGTTCGTGGTCGGCGACTCGGATGCGCCGCGCCGCTTCAACGTGCGAGTCACAGATACATTTCAACTTCCTGCGGCCGCGGGGGCTCGCGCGGCAGGCAGCACCGGGCAGCGGGGCATCGCCACACATGCCGGCGAGGGTGACGGCGACGACGACGGCGATGCACCATCGCCGTTCCTGGAGCAGGAAGACCCGTCCTTGGTCGCCATGATGGACCGCACTGTGTCCCTCCCGGGCCCCCTCGACGACATTGCGGAGAGCACCGACCTCGAGTGCGACACAGCGCTTATCGCAGATACCACTGCGGGGGCGGGCGGTGGTGGCGGCGAGAGGGGCACGGCCCCCGTCGTGACCTTGGCATCGGTAGCAAGCATCGACCGCTTCATGGTCGTCCTGTATTCGGCGGCGCAGTGGGACGGGGCGCTCTCCCTGGCATTCTACGCCCGCACTGAGCACGAGCGCGAGCTCCTGCGGCAATGGGTGCGGCACACACTGGAGCCCTTTTGCGTGCAGCAGCAGCAGGCGTTGAGGGTGACCCTGCTGGCTGAGTGCCGCGAGCCCGGGGCGTCGGAGGTGCTGCTGTTTCCCATCAACACCCTCCGCGCCGCAGCCATGGCAGCCGCCCCCACGGACTTGGTACTGTACACGGACGTGGACTTTATCCCATCGACCGGCGCAGCGCAGGCCATCGCAGAGTACTTTCACGCGGACGCGGGGCGGGCGACGAGGGAGCTGCTTGTCCTGCCCTGTTTCTGGGCTGTTCAAGGGGGCGACGGCGACTGGCCGCGTCCCCCGCACCTTGCCGCCGCGCATCGTGGCGCGGGCGAGTACCACGTGCGCGTGGAGGATCTGAGGCGCGAGCGGCTGCTTGCCGAGCTCACCGCGGGGCGCGTGCGCCTCCCGTGGCATCCCTTGCACTCGCATGGCGCTACCGACTATTTCCGGTGGCTCAAGGCGCAGGACGATCAAGGACGCGCGCATGCCCCGTATGGCGTCCAGTACTCGAGCTGGTACGAGCCTTACTTTGCGTTGAATGTAAGCGCGTGGCGGGGGTTGCGCGGGCGCCGCGTCTTCGATGAACGCTTCAAGTTTGGCGTGGGCGACAAGGCTCAACTGAGCCTCGAAGCCGCCGCCCTCGGCTACGCGTTCGTGGTGGACCCGTCCATGTACGTTATACACGTGCCCGAGCAGGCGTCGTGGGAGTGCACGCGGCTGTGTGCGCAGGAGACGCGCGCATGCCGCGACCAGTGCGCCGAGGCGCAGGCAAGCGTGCTCGTGACCCAGGAGGGCCTGCAGCAGCGCAAGGCGCAGGCTGGCTTCACCTACTACTTTCGCAGCGCCCTCGCACACGCGTTGCTGAGCCTTGCGCCATGGGATATGGCAAGAGGGGGGGGAGGGGATGTGGCAAGAAGGGGAGGAGGGGGGGGGCGGTCCGGCTTGCAGTGCTTCCCTGCGCGACAAGAGTATCATGCGATGCTGTCGACGCGGGAGGCGGGGGAGCTGATGGTGAGCTTCCTCATCCATGTGGAGCAGGGCATGGAGAATCTCGAGGAGTCACTCACCGCGCAACTCATGACAGAGGGGCGCTGGCGCGCCGTCTACGGCAGCAGATTTCTGGAATTCATCCCCTCTTCCCAGGACGTAGTGCTGCCCGCAGGGGAGGGGGGGTCAGGGGAGGGGGGATGGCAGGCGGCGGAAGGCGGCGCGGAGGCCACAGACATCGACAGGTGGCGCGCATGTTTCGGTGCGCAACCCCTGCAGGGCTGTCTGGGCAAGAGTTCAAAGAGTGGCGGGGACGTCTGGCTAGAGGTTGACCGGCGGTTGCTCGAAGGTTACGCGCCGTCTGTGTCTGTTCTGGGCGTCCACGCTCTGTCGCACGAACTCGTTACTGCCGAAGGTGCGCGGGTGTCACTTGACCTTGAGGAGGAGTATGGAAGGGAGGAAGCAGTGACGCACACGGAGATGGCGCACAAGGTCACCCTGCGGGGGACCGGCTGGGGGGGGGACTTGCAGGGTGGGGGCGTAGTCAAGTGCCGGTTGACTACCTACGTCTTTCTGCGACCGGGGGGGCATAGCGAGGACTTCAAAGTCGATCGTGCGCTGTGGCTCTTTCCCGCTACGCACCCGGCGTGTCAATCCTCGGCCACTGGGGCATCGTAGGCTCGCTGTGGGGAAGGAGTGAGGGAGGAGGAGGAGGAAGAGGAGGAAGAGGAGGAGGAAAGTTTATTCAAAGCTGACGCAGTGAACGAGGAGGACCCCAAGCGCGAAGGAGGAGGAAGTTTTATTGACTGTACATAACAAATGACGGGCGGCTTTCGCCATCTTTTCGATTTCTGTGTGGCGTCACATTTTGCCAGCGTCGCCGCAGAAGGCGACGACGTTTTGCACTCGCTGGATGTGAACAACGATGTGTTGGACAACAGCAGCCTGCGCGGGACGATGCACTGCGACATTGGACAACAGCAGCCTGTGCGGCACGATGCACTGCGACATACTGTTCTCGTCATCTGTCAGGACTATTCATCGTGCCGTGGTGGTCTCGGTACCACGGAGTGCGGACTGCGCAGCCACTGCACGTGACGAATGATTGGCAGCAACGCAATATTCATATCCAAGATCATCATCAATTGGAGTGAGGGAAGTATATACGCATTTCTGCGACAATAATTTTACAGCAAACACGTGTTGACTGTGATGGCGTTGTATTGAAAATCAAGAACCAAGACGCCAACAGTCATCTAAGTCTTGAAATATCGCAGCGCGTGCTGTTTGACACAGTGAATTATACAAAAATTGGGGAGGAGCAGACGCTCGTCAATAACGACCGCGTGCATGTTCTGCTCACAATGCACACATTCTATAGTAAGAGAACACATTCTAAAGTAAGAGAACACATTCTATTTCTCCAAGGCATGTTCTGCTCACAATGCACACCAAGCATGCTCCGCAGTGTTGCGATGTTCGACAGTTCAAGTGCGCGACAAAGTCGTCAGCAAGTATCTGGGCAGCGTGTCATACTGTAACGGCAGCGTGTCATACTGTAACGGCAGCGTGTCATACTGTAACGGAGTGACCGTGGACCAAATGATGAAGA
>Ga0115006_10002541_pt1 | contig 12040 bp, 7 predicted proteins | sample ArcOceMetagenome_3_FD_88943 | JGI IMG/M metagenome (GOLD analysis project Ga0115006, IMG submission 88943) | Marine eukaryotic phytoplankton communities from Arctic Ocean - Arctic Ocean- Svalbard ARC20M Metagenome | ecosystem: Environmental > Aquatic > Marine > Oceanic | place: Arctic Ocean...
CACACGCACCAGCACCCAGACGCTCAAGAGGCGACGCCATGGCGCCTGCTGGCGGTTAGGTGAGGCTCCAACGAGTGAGGCCGCAGGCTCCACCCTCGCCCTCGTGACAGTCGCTGCGTGGCGGTGAGCGGCCGCGCGCGTCAGCCGTGGCGGCAGCGGCAGCGCGCACGCACCCGTAACCGCCGCGGTCGCCACCGCCGCCGTAGCCGCCGCCGCCGCCGCGGTCGCCGCCGTAGCCGCCGCCGCCGCCACCGCCGCCGGGGCCGCCCCCGGGGCCGCCGCCGCCGCCCCCATAGCCGCCCTGCATGAGGTTGGTCTCGGCGATGTCGGTCAAGAGCCGATGAGTGGCGCTGCGTCGCGACCTTCGTGTGACTTACGTGCGGTGCTTGTGCAAGGGATGATGGCATCCCACCCAGATCTATTCTAAAGGAAGCCGACCTCAGACCGGCGGTGCGCGCGCCGCGGGTGGCGCGCGCGCAATGACTCTGGAGGCGTCAGGCCTACGTGCCCAGGGTCGCGGGGGCAGCTGCAGGTCAGCTATCTATCTCTATCTATCTATCTATCAGGTCAGCAGGTAGACCTTTCGCTACACCGCGAAGCATAATCTCCTGCGCACAAATGTCGTCCCGTCACGCTCGCCGGCTCGCGGCCGGCCCAGTGGCCCCGAGCGAGGACGACACCGACGACGAGGCCGCTCCCGCGCCCGCGCCCGCCAAGAATGCCTTCGACTTGCTGGGTGGCGACGACTCGCCGCCGGACGACGACAGCGACGACGAGGCGGAGAGCGCTGCGCCGACTCCAGCACCCGCACCCGAGCCGCCCGCCCCTCCCGCAAAGGACAAGAAGGCGAACAAGAAGCAGAGGCAGAAGGCAAACAAGAAGGCGGCCGCCGCCGCCGCCACTGCCGATGAGGCCGACGAGGAGGAGGACGAGGACGCGATGCTCGAGTCGGCGGCTCGCGACAACGCGGCGGGCGTCGAGACGTCGCGGCTCGCCAGCGTGTGGGTGGTGGACAGCCGCACGCTGGACGCCGAGGCGGAGCAGAAGAAGCTCTTCGGTGCCAGGGCCATGCGGGCGGCGCAGGCCGAGCTGCGGGCCGAGGGCCGCGGCCGCGGTCACGGCGCGCACGGCGGAGCGGGCTCGCACGCGCCCAAGCCGCGACGCGTGCTGCTCGTGGCGCCGCAGGCCACCTGGGCGCGGCCACAGGGCCTGCTCAAGCAGGTGCAGCTGGGCGAGGCCGCGACCGACGGCGCCGTGTCCGGCCCCACGCAGCGCGAGTACGCCTTCGAGTGGTCGCAGCGGCTGCAGGCGCTCACGCAGGAGTTCTGGGTGCTGCAGCAGCACTCGGCCGATCCCAACCTGATGATCGAGCTGCTGCGGCACGAGCCGTGCCACGTGGCCGCGCTGCTGCAGCTGCAGCAGGTCGCCGCCTCGACGGGCCAGGCGGAGATGGCGAGCGACTTCCTCGAGCGGGCCGTCTTCACGCACGAGGCGGCCTTCCACCCGACGTTTGCCGCCGCGTGGCTGCGTGGCGAGGCGGCCATGTCGTTTGCCCACGCCACCAACCAGCCCTTCTTCCGCGCCGTCCACAAGCTCGTCGTCTCGCTCTCGGCGCGCGGCTGCCACGGCGCGGCGCTGACGGCCGCGACGCTGCTGCTCTCGCTCGAGCGCGCCGACGACCCCACGCGCCTCCGGCTGCTCATCGACGCGCTCGCGCTGCGCGCGCGCCAGCCCAAGCGGCTGCTCGACCTCGACGCGTGCTACGGCGGCTCCGCGCGCCAGCTCCCCGGCTGGGCCTTCTCCGTCGCGCTCGCCGCCTGGCAGCTGCGCACTGGTGGCGGCGGCGGCGGCGGCGGCGCGGAGCCTGCGGCCGCCGCCGCGGCGAGCGCGGCTGCGAACGGCGACGCCGAGTCGGCGGAGGCGCTGCTGCGGCGCGCGCTGCTCACCTTCCCCGCGATGCTGCCGACGGCGCTGCAGGCGTGCGCCGCGAGCTCCTCGTCGGCGACGGCGCTCTCGGCGCGCTGGCGCGAGGCGCTGCGCGTCGACCTCGCCGCCCTCGAGGCCGGCCCGCGCGCCAACGGCTCGCTCGTGCACCTGCAGGCGCTGTACTGGGAGCGCGCCGCGCCGCTGTGGTCGGCGGCCGAGACGATGGCGTGGCTGCAGGCGGAGGCGGCGGCGCTGCTCGACGCGCTGGAGGGCAAGCCGCCCGCCAAGGCCGCCGCCGCCGCCGCCGCCGCCGCCGCCGCCAAGCCGACCAAGCCGACGAAAGCGGGCGCTCCGTCGGCCGCCGCGGCCGTCGCCGCCGCGTGCGACGAGGCGCTCGAGCTGCAGCGCGTTTGCCGGCAGCGGGCGGGCGTGTGGTACCCCGCGGGCGGCGCCGACGCGTACCGCGGCTGCGAGTTCTCCTCGCTCAAGGACGAGCAGGTGGTCATCCCCGAGGAGGAGGAGCCGGCGGCGCCGCCCCCGCGCCAGCAGCCTCCCCAGCAGCAGCAGCAGCAGCAGCAGGACGACGACGAGGAGGAAGACGAGCGGCAGCGACGGGACGAGGGCGCCTCCGCGTCGGCGCAGCCGGGCGGCGACGCGATGCTGCGGCCGCTGCTCGAGGAGGCCGACGCGCTGACGGAGCGGGTGGCCGAGCTCGAGGGCCTCCTCGGGCCGGGCAAGATGGTGCCGGCGGCGCTCCGCGCGATGGTGGCGCAGCGGCTCCTCACCACCAACGAGCGGCTCACGCAGCAGATGATCAAGATCGACGGCGTCGACGCGGGCGACGACGACGCGCTGCGCGCCGCCAAGCGCGAGCTCACGAGACGGATGGATGCGCTGTGCGCGCGCACGGCGCCGCTGAAGTCGCCGGCCCCCGCGCCCAACCCTGCCGCTGCCGACGCGGCGGCGCGCGAGCGGCGCGAGCGCGAGGCCGACCGCGCCAGGCAGGATGCCGCGTACCAGGCGTCGCTGCTCGCCGACCAGCAGCGCGACGAGCTGGAGGGCGCGGATGCGGAGGGCTGAGCCGGGCTCCTGGGTCTCCGTATAATTGGCCTGGTTTGTCCCTGACGTGGGTCCCTTTGGTGTCTTTGGTGCCTTTGGTGGCTTTATTTATAGGTAGCATCAGATCCCCCCCCTCGGGTGCCGTGCCCGAAGCAGGGGACCGCCTCAGGCTCCCATCTTTCACCCCGTGGTGGCCAGGGTCATGGTGGCCAGGGGTATGGTTGACCGGCGCATGGTGGTCGGGGTATGGTTGCCGGGCAGAGGCCGATCTGCAGACTGCCGCCGTCGCATGAAGCCGGTGGTGATGCCTCCCTTGATGCACTGTCAAGTTTGCCGACAGAGCTTGTTGTAGTAGTATAGAAGTTGTCTTACATCTCCGCCCTCACACCCTGTTGCATGCGGTTCGAGGCGACGGAGCTCCTGCCAGGCCTGACACTGGGTCGGCTCCTGGACATTGGGCTGGCAGTATTCTTCGCGCGGCTCCTCCTGGCGGTCGCGGCACACCCGCAGATGCTCTATCCACGCTACGGTCGCTCTCACCGCATAGTTGGTATGGGCTTCTTCGCTTACCTGCTCTGTGGGATCATCGACGCGCGGCTCACGCACCCGATCTTTCCGCAGCGGTACAGTATCGCCTTCGACGCTGGTATCAGCGTCTTCGGCTTTGCCACTGCGTTCAGCGCGGCGAGAGACTTTGGAGGCGCTCGTTCGCATGCGGTCGGCAGCGAGGCGTCGGGCATCCTCGATGAGAAGGCGACCGTGAGCCGGAGCGAGATGGTGGAGCACTGCTTCTACCAGCTCCTAAACCTTGCACAGATAATGTACCTCTACTTGCTCGCGGCGATAGGAGACCGGCCGATGGCGCGCATCGCGCTCGCCGTCTCGATGACGCTGCCCTGGCTCGCACGCTCACGCTTCCCAGTCAACAGCTTCTCGGCCAACTACTCGAAGCCGGGCGTCGGCGGCACGACGCCGCTCATCCGCTTTCTGTACCGGATGAAGAAGTGGCAATACCTACTGTCCCCAACAGCATGGTCAACGTGGCCGTCTTGGTGGCGCCACAGCTGGCCACCACGGGCTCCTCAGACTGCGTTCGAAGGCTTGAGGCTGCTCTATGCACTCGGGAGGAGAGGCATGGCACCTCAGACCACCGCGAGAAGCGATGGCTCTTCAGCCAAGCACCGACCAAGTTGCCTGTTTGCTGCCACCCAGGTACAAGCACGCGCTGCTCCACGGGCTCAACGTGAGCATGGCTCTTGATGATGGGACAGGGGAGCCGCTGGTGGGCACGGCCCACTTCCGGCTCTACTGGCTCTGTCTGAATATTGCCTATGTCATGGAGTTCTTCATGCAGACCCTCGTCAAGCGCCAGTTCATGACTCAAGGATGGATGCTGCTGCTGCAGCAGCTGCTGATGCTAGTCAGCACAGCAGCAGCCGTGCAGGTGCTGCAGGTCGTGCGCGTGCTGCCCGCCACGCTGTCGTTCGTGCTCAACTTTGCGCGGAGAGGGCGAGAGGTGAGCAACGGCTGCGTGGTAATCGCATTGAGCGCGCTCGCACAAGGTATGAGCGGTCGGGCTTGAAGGTGTCTCAAGATAGAACGGTAGTGCTGTATAACCGGCAATGCATGTGCGTGCCTTTGGTGGTGGTGCCTTTGCCTGTGGCGATTTTCGGTACCTGTAGTAATTCCTTTTGATTACTTTAGATCTTAGCTTTGCCTTAGCCGCCGGAGGAGGGCCCACGGGATACACTGATCCCGGGCCAGCCGGACCCGCGGGTTACCCCGCGCCGACAGGTCGGAGATCAGCTTGGCGTCCGTGCGCAGGTTTTAAGGCCCTTCATTTGGTAGTGTTACCTCTCCCCTACCAAAAATGGCAGCGTGAGCCAACCAATGCACGCATTACTGCTCGTCGAGACAGCCCCTCGGCCGGGTGCCTCTGCTTCGAAGCTCGCACCTTCCAGCGGCTCCAGTGCAACGGGGGCGTCTGCACTCCAGTACAGCGGCGTGCAGCCGTACAACGAGTCGCGCGTCCACCAAATCTCACGGTTGACTGGCGTATAGATCTTTGAACATGCGACCATCCAGTGCCCGTCGGGTGAGGAGCTGCTGGGTGCCAAAGGGGCTGAGAGTGGTGTCAGCGTCAGTACACGGCCTCGCAATGGTCAGCCTGTGCTATATCTGCATGTCCACAAGGCGGGCGGTACCTCCATGTGCGATCTGGCCCACTTCAACGCTGAAAGGCTCAGTGGCAACACAGCAAACTGCAATTTGGAATCCGATGACGCACATGTCACCACCAAGGGTGTAGACATCTCCTGCGACGACCGTCTGGCGAAGCAACGGCGAGATGGCTCGACCTGGATGGGGCTGGAGCGATGGATCGACAGCGAGATGTGCAGCAATTTCTACTACGTCACCATGCTGCGCGAGCCGCTCGATCGTATGGTCAGCAACGTGCACCAGATATGGAACACGTATGCTGACCGCAAAACAAACTTCAGTTGGGTGACACCAGAGGATATCATGACGTGGGCCAGTCCGGGGAAGGCGTACTTCGACTACCCCACCGAATTCATGGAAGTCTCTACGGCTGCCTACGACAACTTCTACATCCGCACGCTCTGTGGAGCCGGCGTCTTCTTCCTTCCAGCGGGGTCTGTGACCCGAGAACACCTCGAGACGGCAAAGAATGTACTCAGGTGCGTTTTTCCGGCCCTGCATGTGCCGCGTGCCGCAAGCATGCGACGACCTCACATAGATTATGCATGAGCTGCTGAGCGGTGGGGTTGCGCGCATAGGAAATTCGATGTGGTGCTCGAGCTCGAGCATTTCGACGAGGACAGGCAACAGCTTTCGGAGCTAGTTGGCTGGAAGAAAACATCGCTCCTGAGTGTGGGTGTGGACAACGCGGCGACGGGCAAGACGCGCGCTGGACCTTTTGATACCCAACAACTACAAGTGCTGTTTGATACCAACGCTCTCGACTACGAGTTGTATTGCTTCGCCAACGCATTGCGCAGGCGGCGCTCCAGCCTGCTAGCTGAGCAACTGCAGACGCGTGACGTTGTCGTACCGTCCACCGCGCCAGTTGCCGCGCCGGTGCCCGCGCCAGTGTCCGCACCCGCGCCGCCCGCACCAGTGCCCGCGCCAGCACCCGCGCCAGCACAAGAACGCGAGAAGCCGTTGCCAGCTTGGCCTGTTGTTTCCAGCAAGCGTTCAGAAACAGTGCCTGCGACCCCAGCCCGATGAACGCTTACAGTACTATACCAGCATGTGGCCTGGGGATCCGATTTGCAGGCCGATTTGCCTGACTGCAGGAGGCAGCACTTGCGAAGTGGGAATACTCGATAAAGTATAAAGTGTACTGCGGTCGCCCGTGTGCGGTCGTGTTTGGTTTACTGTGTCTTACAGTCTTATGTTCAAATGGTTGCGCTTTCATGTTTCATGCTGTGAGCGCCTTCACCGCTCGGACCGGTGGGCTACCTCTTGTGTGCCAATGATGTGGTCTCCTTTCTCACCGCCGCCGTACCGCCTCTCTCAGCTCCCATCTCCACTCCGCTCCACACCCACCCTCTCTCCTCCCTCCCACCCGCACCACCCACCCTCTCTCATCCCTCTCCCACCCGACCCGCACCACCCACCTCTGGTTGTTTCTCTTGGCACAGTTGTACCACATGCCGGACCCTGCGCGAGGGCGATGATCTGGCGTCGCGTCCAAAAGCTTCCAGGGATCATCACACCGCCGACGAGGACGCCATGTCGTCGTGCGAACTGCCTGCGCCACTGCTGTTTGGGTCGAGGCCGAGCACGACGGTGTCGCCGACGCTTACCGCCTTCAGAGCCGCCTGCAGTTCAGCCGCGGTGGCAACGACCGCTCCGTCGACAGTCGCGACACGCTTGCCCGGCGCCACGCCGGCGCGCGCCGCCTGCGAGTCGGGCTTGACCGCCTCGACGACTTTGGTGCCGGCGCCAAAGTCGATGCCAAAACCGAGCGGCGTCTTGACGAGCTCGACCGACAACGTGGACGTCTCGCCCATCGGGACCTTCGGGACCTTCGGGACCTTCGGGACCTTCGTGACCTTCGTGACCTTCGTGACCTTGGGGGATCCTCCTGAGCGAGGGCTGGGGGAGGAGGTGTTGCTCGAGCGAGCACGCGCGCTCAGGCGTGGAGACTCCTCGTCTTCCTTCTTGTGCTTGGCGAGGTCCTGCCTCCTGATCGCCTTTGCAAGGTCCTTCTTTGCGCCGAGGTAGCTTCGACCCGTTTCGACGGCGCCGAACGACTTGGCGCACAGTGCGAGGCTCACCTCGCGGTGCGCACCAGGTTGCAGCGCAATGGCGAGCTGCGAGTAGAGCCCCTCCGCCAGCAGGTCGTCCGGCGTGGTGGTGAAGAACTTGGCGAATGTGCAACCCCCACGCGCAGGGTCGCACTCGTGCAGCATCATGATGGGCAGCCCCACAGCGCGCGCCTCGCGCAGCTCGTGCGCGAGGATTGCTCCCGCCTCGCCCGCGAAGGTTTCCTCGTTCAGATAGAGGACCATGTGCGTGGCCTCCGCCGCGGCGGTGGGCGCCATGGGTCGGTGGCCGAAGAACGAGGAGCGCGCTTTCTTCACCAAGCGTACCGGCTGCCCCAACCCCAGGTTTCGGGTCAAGGAGCGAGTCACCATGACGGGTGGTACGGGTGGCTCATCGCCGATCAGCCCCTCCTCCTCGTCGGCGGCGTCGTACTCGCTGAAGCTGCTGGGCCGATTCTCCGTCGCGGCGAAGCCGACGTTGTCCTCTCCTAGCTTGTCTTTGAGCTCGCGCACCGCCGCGGCGGCTCCGGGGTTGGCCACGCTCGTGTATAGCACGACCTGCTGAACGAAGGCGAAGCTCTTGCGCTGGACCTCGCCACGCGCGTAGAGCATGCTGCCCCTGAGGTTCGCCGTGCCGGCGGTGAGGGTGGCGGCCACAATGCGCTCGGCAATGATGCGCAGCGTGAGCAGCTGGAAATCCGCCACGCGGTGCCATGGCACGATCAGCTGCTCCTCGTTGAAGAGCACCTCGGCCATCTCGGGCCGCTTGCTCGCGCACTCCTGTTTAATCATCGGGAGTGGCCCGCCGCCCTTGGCCTCGTCCGCCTCATGCACCAGGAAGTACGGCTTCTCCTGCGCCAAGGTGGCGTCAATCTCACGAAGGCAATTCCGAGAGTGGAAATAGCCGCGCGTGAGCAAGAGGAGCATACACTGCGTCTGTTCGATGTACTGCTCGAGCGAGCCGATGTCCTCCAGGTCGTCAACGTCGAGGAAGACTGAGATGCCGGGCATCAGCAGGTTGAGCTGCCGCTTGATCACGGCGCACTGGTCCTGACCGGTGCTCCAGACGTGTGAGAGGAAGAGGTGGTACATCTTGTCCTCGGTGAGCACCAGGTCGGGGGAGTGGTTGGAGCTGATGAGGCGGAGGAGGCCATTCGACTGCTGAGAGAACAGCTGGTAGACCATCATGAAGACGAAGGCGCCAAACACCAGCAGGTTGGCCACCACCATAATGGCAACCAGAGCGTCGAGCGACTTGAAGCCGAGCACTTTCTCCGTCGCGTCACCGCCGAACGTCTCCTCGAGCGAGTTGAAGAGCTGTACGTTTTGCGCGGCGAGCAACAGCAGCACGAGCGCCACCTGCAGCAGAACTGCTAGAGCGTCAAGGTCGTCGCGCTTGTACGGCTTGGTGGAGAGGACAAGGATCAGGTAGAGCAGCGCCGTGAACAAGCCGGTGAGCAGCCGCAAGTGCTCGTACTCTCGGGGGATGAACTGCACGAAGCCGACGACGACGAGGCGCTGCATGAGGTACACCGCCTCCCAGAAGTAGTACCGCGGTTCGTACTCACGATGCAGGAACGCGGTGGCACGCACGAGCCGCGTCGAGCGCGACTGCTTGAGGACGGCACTGCTTGGCAGCACCGCGCAGAAGAAGAGCAGCGGCATCAGCACGGCCCAGACGACGACCAGCGGAATGGCGGCGGTGACGACTTGCTGATACTCCTCGGTCAGCTCCGTCCCAGTGGCGGTGAAGGTCGCGCACTGCATGCGTATGTCCGACCGAAGGTACGAGCGGCCGGTGCCGGCGAGCGAGTCCTCGGTGTACTCGGCGCAGCTCCACGTGGCGAAGATGGACGATGCGGTGGGCGCGCACAGGCAGAAGCTGACGAACAGGACGATCGGGAGCGTCTGCGTCCCCGCCTCCTTGATGGCGTCCCCCAACGTCGCGCAGATGCTGCGGTGCTGGCGCGCGACGGCCTGGCTGTTGTGCGCGGCGCGGAGCTGGCTGCAAACGATGGCCGGGAAGGCGAAGACGAAGACGAGCGCGAGCAGCACGAGCGGGCCAATGCCGCCTAGCAGCAAGCGCGAATAGTAGCCGCCGGGTAGACACGCACCGGGGATGGCATAGCCGGACCAGTCAATGGACAGGAAGTCCATGAAGGCAGTCCACCTGAAGTACGAGTCGGGCAGGGTCACGTTGTACACGCTCGGCACCGCCATCGCGCACTGGAAGAAGCTGATGAAGAGCTTCAGCTTGGGTATGAGGGCGAGGGCGTACACCTTGGCCAGGAGCTGGCGCAGCAGCAAGCCGACGGCGCGCTGTGCGCGCAGCTGATGGCCTCGCGCGGGCCGGAGGAAGAAGAGGAGGAGAGCGACGACCACGATTAAGAAGGCGACGCCGCTGCCGATGATCGCGGTGATGCGATTGCCCGGTTCTGGGCATTCGAGGCAGCGCTTGTCCTCTTTATTGAAGTAAGTGGACGAGTTGGAGCACAGCTCGCACAGCGGCCCAAAGTAGCCCTCCTGGCAGTACAGCCGCTGCACCGGGCCGTCGCCGACGCCTTGCTGCACGTCGCTCGCGTCGACGCCGCCGAGGCACGGCGACCACTCATCCGCGCCTGTGACGCACTTGTAGACGTCCTGCGAGAGCGGGCCAAGCCGCCAGTGGGCCTCGTCGAGCACAAGCGTGCGGATCGTCACGTTGTCTTCGGGGCACGTCGCGTGCTCGACGCACGCCTCGCACACGATGGTCGCGTTCTCCAACTGCTGCGGCACCTTGTAGTTGTCGCGCGTGCACATGTCGCACGTCGAGGAGCCGGCGGCGCTCGTCGTTCCCGCGGCGCACGGCGTGCAGGCGAGCGGGTCGCCAAGATAGGTGCTCTCTCCGCGGCGGCCAGCGTAGCAGGCCTCCGGCTCGGAGGACCCCTCCGTGCAGAAGAAGCCCAGCGGGCACGGCAAGCACTGGTCGCGGTCCACGAGCCCCTCGTCGCCGTTGTACGTGCCGGCGAGGCACGGCAGTGGCACGGCCGTGCCACTTGCGCAGACAGCCCCCGGGAGGCAAATCTTGCAGGTGTCACTGCCAGGCTCGTCTTGATAGTAGCCCTCGGGGCACGGGTCGCACTTGGGGCTCCTCGGATCGGGAGCGTGCGTGCCGAGCGGGCACGGAATCGGCGTTATGGAACCCTTTGGGCATGCCTGCCCCGCGCTGCACTCGTCGCATTGCTCGGGTTGGAACAGCTCCGTCTTGTCGCTGGCTGTGCCTGCGGGGCAATCGACCTCCCCAGGGCTGCCGAGCCGGCAATACGTGCCCGCCCCGCACGGCGTCGGTACCACGGTTGCTCTCTCGCAATAGTGACCTTCCGGGCACAGTCTAGCGCAGGCCGGGGTTGACTGGAACCGCTTCTCGTAATCGTCGCCGACGATGCCCGCCGCGCACAAGTACGGAAAGTCGTCCTTGAGGTTCCCCTCGACCCTGTCGATGATTCCGCCGTCGGCGATGAAGACGTAGTGGCCGAGCGGCGCGGGGAGTTTGTAACGTACATCGCCACCGTTGGGATCCTTGAAGATCGCTGTTTTTGAGTCGCGCAGCGCCGCCTCGCCGGTCAGCGTCACGTCCGCCGTGCCGCTCACCGCTACTGCCACTCCGCAATCTCGGATGACCGTGCCATCGGTGACGACCACTTCGCCGCCGCTCACCTTGAGGCCGATCGTGTTCGTCGACAGCGAGCTGTTTTTCAGGTTGAGAAAGCCGTCGAGCACTTCGATGCCCACCGTCAGGTTGGCGAAGGTGCTGCCGTGCACTTCCACACGCGCGGTGCCCGCGGAGAGGAGCAGGCCAGGCCGCTCGGCGTCGGCGCCACTGCCAGGCTGGGCGCCCGCGGGCGGCGCGTTATGGCCAGGGTGGTCGAGGCGGCGGACTGACTGGTTAGGGTCAGGGCGAGGCGGAGAAAAAGGCCCCGATTCGCCACTGCCAGCCTCGCCACTGCCAGCCTCGCCGCTCCCTCCGTCTTCGTCTTGGCGGTCTGGAGCTCCCGGCCGTGGCGCTTGCGGCGGTGGTGAATCGGGCGGGGATAGCGGGGGCGCGCCAGGCGACAGCGGGGGCTCGCCAGGCGACGGGGGCGCGCCCGGCGGCGGTGGGCTGGGCGGCGGTGGTGAATCGGGCGGAGGTAGCGGCGGATAAGACGGCGGCGCTGCGGGCGGTGGCGACGGCGGAGGAGGCGACGGGGGCGCGCCCGGCGGCGGTGGGCTCGGTGGCGGCGGCGACTCCGGTGGTGGTGTAGGGAAGCCGACGAATCCGCCTCGCACAAACTCTGTGGTACCGACGAAGTTGCACTCGGCGATCTCGACCGGCCTCTGCGTCGCGATGACCTCGATGTGGCCAGTGATCGTGAAGCCGCTGATGTGCACCGCTGGTGCGCCAGGCTGCAGCGTGAGGTCCGAGGAGAGCACCGCGCCCGGCCCGGCCGCCGTGATCCGGATCTCGCTTGGGGCCGATTCGGCGCCAATAACAGAGGGCAACTCATGCGTGCCCGCAAAGAGTTGGACGTTGAGCACCTTGCCGCGCGGTGCATATGCGATCGCGTCAGCGAGAGACGTTCCGGGCTCGATTTCAACCACGTGGGCCGGCGGCGGCGGCGAGGGTGGCGGCGGCGAGGGGGGCGGGCTTGGCGGCGGCGAGGGAGGCGAGGGCGGCGAGGGCGGCGGCGGCGAGGGCGGCGGCGGCGAGGGCGGCGGCGAGGGCGGCGGCGGCGACGGCGGCGGAG
>Ga0115006_10002543_pt1 | contig 12037 bp, 12 predicted proteins | sample ArcOceMetagenome_3_FD_88943 | JGI IMG/M metagenome (GOLD analysis project Ga0115006, IMG submission 88943) | Marine eukaryotic phytoplankton communities from Arctic Ocean - Arctic Ocean- Svalbard ARC20M Metagenome | ecosystem: Environmental > Aquatic > Marine > Oceanic | place: Arctic Ocean...
GATGATGTAGATGATGATGTAGATGATGATGTAGATGATGATGTAGATGATGATGTAGATGATGATGTAGATGATGATGTAGATGATGATGTAGATGATGATAAAAGTATTTATGTAATTAATGTTGATAACGAACCTAAATTTTATACAAATTCACAAAAAAAGGCCCATAAAATTATGTGGAATATTATTAAAAAAGAGGCTAATAAGCATATGTTAACCGGGTGGGATACAAATTATATTTATTTTAATCATCAACATATTCGATTAGTAGGATCTTATAAATTTTATGTTATTAAATACGATAAAATATTCAAAGATGTATCTTATAATGTTTTAGTAAAATATAAAAATATATTTTAAAAGATTTATATTAAAAATAAAATATAAATTGTATAGTTATTATATAAATATATTTATATAATAAAATGAGAAAGTTAAATAAATAGAATAAATATTATATTTATAATATTTATTCTATTTATAATAATTACATATATATTTAGATACATTGATTACAAGGAAACAAACAAAGACGATTTTAAAAATTATAGTTATATTTACTTTAAGATTTCTATTATGTCAGCAGTAATAACAGGAATTTTTATGTTATGGTTTTTGATAAGAACAGGAATAGATTTATCTAAACCTAGTATATCTGATACAAACATATACGGCATTAAAACAATACAACCAGGTTTTAAACCTTTTTAAATTACTATATTAATATTTGATCAAAACTTAAATAAAATTTTATAGTCTATTGTAAGTAATATATTTATTTTATTTTAAAATATTATTTATTTCAATTAAAATTTTGTTAATCGTTAATTCAGATAATGATACTATTTTTGTAAATTTTTTAAGAGATATATCTTTATTATTTTTAGTTATCCAAAAATATACTAATCCAGAAGCTACAGATTGTGGTCTAGATCTATTTAAACGTGAGGACTTATTTTTTATTTTATTGTATAATTCGATAACTTCATTTATTTGTGTCTTAGTAGCACTAAATTTTTCCATTATTTCTTGAATTATATTAATAGGTGTTATATATGTTGTTCGTATTGGAGAATTCTTTGGTGCATATAAATTTACATGTTTAAGTCCTTTTAAGCCTGTTTTTCTAGTAAGATTAAAAATATTAATTAACTTATCATGACTTTGTGGTTTTCCTGAAATTTTATAGGCGTGAAATATACAAGCAAATACTATAGCTTTACGAGAATTTCCTCTAAATATTTTACCATTTGTTACATCAAAGTATATTTTATTTGCATCACTTATAATTTTATGACTAAATCCCATATTTTCTACATCTTTGTATATGCTTCTTTCATCAGTGTTTTTTCTTATCTGGACTCTATTTGGATCTGAATTATTTTTACCGTTTGAATTCCCATAATATACCCATTCTTTTGAATTTTCTATATTAGTTTTTATTTCTTCTCCACATTCAGTACAAATATCAACACCTTTTTCATTAATACAATTAATATGGGAACATTTACTTATTGACGTTTTATTTTTACTGTTATTTTCTGTGTTAATATAAGTATTCATTGCGTTTTTAAAAAGTTCGAATTCCGACATATTTTTAAATGATAAATATATCATTTAAAAATATCATTTTTATTATTTTTTAAAATGAAAAATTTCAGTTTAACGGGTATACATGTTATCTAGGACAGATATCCAACGATAATTGGGTACTTCTATATGAGTGTAAAGATCATTATCTTTTCTTTCACTTATCATCATTTCCGTCTTGTAAAAAGTATCATAAATTTAAAAGTTTACTACATGAGAAGATAGGAATTGTATAATTCAAGAGTAATAGAAAGGTTAAACATATATACGTTTTTCATTATTTATTAATAATAAAATAAAATGTTAAAGAAATATAATACTTATTAATATAATGGAAACAACAAATGAATTAATTAGTTCTTTAAAATTTTTAGGAAATATTAAAAAGGGTGATAAAATTAATATAAAATATATGTTTATACAACCAGATACCATAATAACAACTATATCAAGATCTTTTATGTATCCTGATAATAGACATAACGCTCTTAGTTTTATAAGGAAAACTATTGAAAAATCTTTTAACATACTATCTGAATATTCATCCTCAGACGAAGAGTATAAAAAAAGTATAAAAAATAATATAATAGTAGATTTAAAAAATATAAAAACTGGGTTAAAGAATTTAAAGTTTGCTTACATTACAGACTCTAAATTTTGTTGTGATATAGAAACTATTATACAGGAAGTTGATGCTAAGTTAATTAATTATATAATATAAATATAAAGTAAAATATACTTATAATAAAATGATAAATGTTCCTACAAAAAAGGAAAATACTGTATGGTTAGCATCATTCGATATAGGAAGTAGAAATTTTGCGTTTTATATTGAAGAAACTAATATAGAAACTTTAAACAGTATCAAAAATATCAAAAAAGACGAAAGATATAATGAGGATGGAACACCCACTAGTAAAATGTGTAATATACTAAATACAATATATAATAACGGTAAAACTATACTACATAAGAATTCTGATTTAACAGATAATAAAAAAAGTAATAATATATTAGATAATGAAATACTTTATAATATGAATGATTTACTTGATAAATATGGATCTTATTGGGATAATTGTGATTATTTTGTCATAGAACAACAGATGCAGTTTGGTAAATTTAAACGTAATCCTAAAGCTCTTAAATTAGGTCATCATTGTCAAAGTTATTTTATGTTTAGATATGGAAGGTTAAAAAATGTAATAGAATTTCCAGCTTATCATAAAACACAAATATTAGGTTGTAAAAAGATAAGGGGTCATAAATATAAGAATGGTAATTATAGATGGAAATCCATAGACAAACCTTCTAGAAAAAAATGGGCTGTGACAAAAGCCACAGAAATTTTAAATAAACGAAAAGAATTACATATAATTAACGATATAAAAAGAGTCGCAAAAAAAGATGATTTGGCAGATACACTAGTACAGCTACAAGCTTTCAAATATTTAACATTTGTAGTACATTAATTTATTGACATAGAATTTAGTTATTTTAAACTTTATATATTTAGTTAAATATATAAAAAGATTTTAATTATTTTTTAGAATGGGCTACATAACCAACAACTAATGTAATTACTGGACCACCCGGTAATATAGGCAATAAACCTATAACACATACGACTCTAGCCCAATCTGGCATGTTATCCCATCTTTTAATTGTTATTATTAGAGCCCATATCCAAATAATAATTGAAACTATTAGTATAATAATGAATACGTTAATATACAAACCCATAATTTTGGATGCAGTGTCACAGTCAGTTTCACACTCTTCGCTAATATCAGTCTTAGAACAGTCACAATCTGTGTACCTTTCGATAGTATTATTCGAAAGGTAATTATCGATAATATCCTTATTATTGTTATATTCTTTAATAAGAGAGAATAGAGAATATTTCATTTTATATAAAGAAATAAAATATATTTTATTACTAAATAATACTAAATAAATATTATGATAATTTATAAAAGTAGTTATTTTAAGAAAATTTTGTATTTATAGATTCAGTTATATCTTTATCTTTCTTTTTCATACGTTTTTTTAATTTATTAAGTTCTGTAACAAGCTGTTTTAAAAAGTTATCTTTTTCGCTATTATCATATGTAAATTCAAAAGGTGGTGCTATAATACAGTTATTAGGTTGACATATATGCACATCTTTTTTATAATCATCTACTATAAATGTATTTTTATTATTATAATTCTTTAGATTATATACATCCCAAAGCATATCTAATTTTTTAGTGTATTTATAATTCTTTCGTGAAAGTTTACAATGATAATTAAAGAATATGTAATCCAACTTTCGCCTTTTATCTTCTAATATAACGTTTTCTATAATAGATAATGCATAATCTTTACTTGCAGCAGTCCAAACACTCACATTAAACTGTTTAAATGCATAATCTAAAAATTCTTGTAAGTTAGGTCTGCTATATACTCTATAAACATTATCCATATCATAATATTTGAATTTTTCAGATTTTTTAGAATATTTTTTTAAGTTCAGTTCTTCTAAAGGCTCAGCCGAAATAATAGTTTGATCTAAATCTAAAATTAAATTTGGTTTATGTTTAGACATTTATATTTATTCAATATAAATTTTAATTATAATAATTATGGATGCCCTGGTGGTTTTTTAGGTTCTGAGCGTCCTTTTTCTAATTCTCTTGCTTTATCCATTAAAGACATATTTTTTGCCTTAACAGAACTTACACGTTTATCTTGTGTTGAATTATTTTTATCATTTAAATCAAGATCTGAAATTAATGTTCTCGTATGATTTGTATTTCTTCTACTATTTTTTAACATTTTATACTCTTCATCCTTTTCTTTAATTTATCTTTGTTTTTGTTCGTCGTCCTTTATTTTTTGTTCTTCTTCACGAATTCTCCTTAATTCTTTTTCTTTTCTAATATTTTCTTTATTTACTATCCCTCTAAAGATTGTTAATAATTTATTACTATCATATTGTTCAATATTTCCGTTATTTGATAAGGTTAACATACAAGGCACTGATTTTATTTGTATGTTAGAACTATTTAATATTTTATTCCTTATAATTTTATTATCAATGCATAGCATTTTAATCCTGAATTGTTCTATCAAATTTGTATCAACCGACTTTATAAGATTGATTAATTGTGTAGAATTATTTGAAAATTTACTGTATAATAATATAGAATACTGTTCCATTTATTTCAAAAAAATTTTTATTTTAAATTACAATAATTTAAAATACAATAATTTAAAATAATAATAATATAGATAAAATGGAATATGCTGACTATATTTGCGGAGATGGATTAAGTAATGTAAATCATCAATTTTTAAGACACGTAGGATATACGGACTTTAACGATAATACTTCTTATTATAAGAATAAGGATAACGTTTATCAACATTTCTTTTCAAAAGAAAATATAGAAAAAATACAAAATGGGATAAGTAAAAATCTTAAAAATTCTAAAGGTGACCCAATTATAGCATCTATAGATGTTATAACAGGTGTTATGTCTAATATTTACGAAAACTTTACCCCTGAAACTGGTGATATATATAATAGATACAATATACCAAATAAAAACACTATTAATTATATTCCACAAATGAATAACCAAGTTATGACAGTTATAATTAATTATATAAATAATGAGAATGAAATTATTAATAACAATAAAAAGTTGACTATATGGACCACAGTATTAGGAGACTTTAATAAAGCGGGTCTTAGAAGTCATCCAAAAATAAAACTACGGGAAAAAAGACCAATGTCTATGCAATTTAATATGAAATATTAATAATCACAACTTTAACTTTTCTTCGAATAAAAACCCTATAGATTTAAAAGATGGTAGATAATATCCATGATTTTTATATTCAATATTATTAAATCCCGATCTAAATTCGCTTATCGTTAACTCTCCTCCATATTTTAGGAGTTTTCTCCAATGAGGGGCTTCATCAATAACATATAAATCATATAAATTATGAAAAATAGATAATAATAAGGTTTTTGACATATCATACATAGAATTATGTGAATTATCATTAATCCACGTCATACAACAATTAAACGAACAAAAAATACCATCTGTTAAATAATAATCATTCTTTTGTATTTTTACATTTTCATCGATGATTTTATCACTTGTTTTTACTGTCGTATTTTGTTTAATTGAATATATATCTTTACTGATTTCAGAATAATATGTTTTGTGACATTTATTTGATACATATTTAATTGGACACCCTATACCAGTTTTGTTTTTTGGTATACTATGTCTACACCAAAAACAGTTTTTATTATCTCTGAAATCATACTCTTGTTGTGTATTAAAATCAATCATAGAAATATTACATTTATGTAATTGTTTAGATTCGTCTGTAAATGACATATTTTTACACGTAGCTAATTCAGAAAGTTTTGTAGAATTTTCGGGTATATAATCTTCTTTATTACCCATATTTGATTCTATAAAGAGACCGAATCTTTTATTAACCTCCTCCATATTAACATTTCTTATAGTAAAAAAATACTGTTTTATTTTTCTGGCCATTTATGTTATATAATTTGTTAATATTTTAATTCGTTTTTAATTTAAATGTTATTTATATTTAAATTATTCTTTATTAAATAAAAAGATACGATGAGTAATTATAGAAAATTTAACGAAAACACAAATGATTTAATGTTATTAGGAGTTATGGATTCTTCTAGTAACGAACTTATATCTGCTAACCAGGAACTTGCTGGTAAAAATGTAAATCCAAATACAAAAATCCCTCCTATTATAGCAAATCCTTTATCTGACTTAAATAGTTGGAGAAGTAATAATTTTGTAAATCATTCTCATATAAATTCTGAATCCGTAGGTGATTTATCTTTATCAGGTTATAAGGTGTCTGACTATTGTAAAAAACGTGGTGAAAGTTCTAATTATACATCTGATAATATAGTTAATGTATCTAATACTGATAACAATACTTTAGAATATCCATACATAAAAGAAAATTATACAAATACTGATCTTATTAATAAAAGTTGTGGGTATAATCCAGAACAAATAACATCATCTAATCTTCCTTGTAATTTAAGTGTTGGTAATTGTGAAAGAAATGTTATGATGAAAGATTATAATCAAAATTTATTTACACAAACAATACAACCAGATGTCTATACAGTGAATGAAGTAATAGAACCGGTTAATTCTAATATTGGAATATCATTTACACCTCAGCTATTGCCTACTAGCATTAATTCTGATAATAAAGATATTACATTTACTGAACATAATCCCTACACTTTTAATAATGTTGTAAATAACACAGAGAATGAGACAAAAAGAGTAGCTGAATATAATGTATACGATCCTCGATTTTCTGGATACGGAACATCTTACAGAGCTTATACACATGATTTAACAGGTCAAACACGGTTTATGTACGATGATGTAAATGCTATTAGAATGCCTAACTACATCACACGAAGTAATATCGATTTTGCTAGTTATTCTGATACGTATGGTCCTATTGATATAGATAAAAGTAGAATGAATAATTCTCAAATTAGACAATTAGCTAACAATTCATTCCTAGAAAATACTTTAAAACATCGTACTGAATTACAACAAAGATTACTTAGAAAACGTAATTCTGAATTATGGCAGGTGCGTAAATATCCTGTTCATACAAATGGTTCTAAAATAAACTTTTAATTTTAAATGTTTGTATAGAATAAATGGGATTAAATAAAACAGAAGCTACTAATTTTTTTAACTTTTTAGAAAAATCTAGTAAACATGATAATAAAATAACTATAGAAGACCTAAAGATTTCTTTAGCTGTAGACACTGATAATGACGGTAAAATAACAGATAAATTACAGTCTCGTACATTACCAAATGGTACTGTAACTACGTGGAGAGAAACTGACTCACTCGAAAAAAATGTTAACGAGTGGGTAAAAAATGCCAAAGAAGCTGGTAAATGGGATGATGATAACGCAATTGACTTATCAGAATTTTTAGAAATGATGAAGATAAATTAAATTTATATTAATATTAATATAAATTTTTTAATAACCTATTACTTTAATTTTTTTCCATAATTTTTAACCACTTTTTATATTCTTTTTCAAACTCATTTAAATCATTAATCCACATATCTTTTTCAGATGTATTTTTATATTTATCTCTAATTTTTATATTTGAATCAATATCATTCTTAAGTTTATCAATATTTTCCTCTGTTATACTTCTAAACTGAAGACGTAATAAGTATTCATACCCGCTTAATTTATTTTCATTTTCGTCATCTTCATCGTTATCTTTATTTTTATTTTTATTTGGTGATTTTTTAATCCTATCGTAACCTCTCTTTTCAAGTTCGTTAATTATATCTACAGTTTTTCTACTCTTTTTTGTCTTTCCTGATTTTTCAAATAATTTAATAATGCCTTTCATAACATCTTCTAAAAATCTTTTTTTGTTTCCTAAAAATTTTATCTCATAATCAAGAGATTCTAATTGATGTTTTTTACGTTTTTTATAAAAGTCAAATCTTACCTCGCAATATTCATTAATAATTTCATCAACATTTGTATATTTCTTTATATTACCATTTTTATCGAATAAAACCATATTAGATGTGTAAATATATTTATACAGTTTAAGATTATTTTTGTTACACAAAATACCATTCTTGTGTTCCTTAATAACAAATTTTATTTTAGTAGGTGTTGAATAATTTTTAACACTCTTTATTTTTTTACTTTCTTGTAAAGAATCTAAAAAGTCTTTGAAATTGTCTATCCATAAACCAATAGGTAATTCATTCACTACTTTAGTATTTTTTTCGGTTGTTACATTACCCCAAGATGTATATTTAGAGTCAGATGTTTGTTCAATTTTACCTGTAAACCCTCTATACCATGGATGAATTTCTGGTAATAAAGATACAGTTGTATTCCCATCATTTAATATAACTTTTCCATCATGTTTTAGCCAATTTTTAACAGAATTTATTAAATCTAGAGGATTATAGCAAGGAACTGAAGATGACCAACCAGTACCGATCCCAATTGTACAACCATTAATTAAAATAGTTGGTAAAATTGGAACATAATAACGAGGTTCCACTGCGTCTCCAGCATCTATAATATTTTCAAGTAAACAATCATCTTCTTGTCTAAATAACAAACGGGTTAAAGCGTCTAATTTAGTAAATATATACCTAGCGTTAGCCGCATCTTTTCCACCGCTTAATCGTGTACCAAACTGACCATCCCTATAAAATAATGGTATATTATTACTGCCTGGATAACAATTTGCCATTCTTGTAATTGTTTCATATAAATTTTGTTCACCGTGATGATAAGATGTTTTCTCTGCTACGTATCCAGCAAGTTGTACTACTTTAAGAGACTTTCCAGTATATTTAAGATTTCTAAGAAAACATGCGTATAACGCTTTTCTATTACTTTCTTTTAAACCATCTAATAAACATGGAATACTTCTTTTACAGTCATCTAAAGAAAATTTAATCATTTCTGTGTTTAAAAAATCAGAAATATTCAATGGGACTACTTCCTTTTTATCTTCATTCCATTTTAATACGATATGTTTATTATCGTAATTTTGTAACCAAACTTTTCTGGCATCCGCGTTTTTTGAACTAAATACTTTATTCATATTAAAATTTGTATATTCATCATTCTTATATTCTATCATTTTATTCCCAAATGTATCCCTGATATCTTTATCCGATGATGATCCCAAACCTTTATAATATTTCTTTACTATTTTTTTATTTGGATTATTTTTACTAAATTCTGTAACATAAGATTTATACTCTCTTTCATCATAAAATAACTTCTGTTTTTTATTCTTTAGAAATACTCTTACTATAGGAGTCTGCATACTTGTTATAAACGATTCATATCTTTCTAATAATGTTGGAAACATTGTATGAATCATATTTTGTAAAAGTCCTGAAATATGAATTCCATCAACATCTGCATCAGTTATGATCATTATTTTACCATATCTTAAGGTTTTAAAAATTTTATCTAAAGTATAGTCAACATTTAATTTAGCACCCAATGCTTTAATAATATCTGAAATAACTTTATTTTTAGAAATAGAAGATGTTTGTGCATTTCTTACGTTTAATACTTTACCTCTCAATGCATAAATTCCAAACCAATCACGACCCCTTTTACCAAAAGCTCCTATATCTATCCCTTTTACAGCATAAGTTTTCGCAGCAAGTCCTTCGACTAATATTAATGTACATTCCGAACCCAATACACCTTCATTATTAGCGGGATCTAGACCTTCAATCTTTATAAAATTCTTTTTATTTCTTTCTAATTTTTTTAGAGAAGACAGTTCTTTTGATCTTTTTATGTCATCAATAACAGACCACTTCATTAAAGAATTAATATAAGTTTTCTTAACATTAGCTGTAACAGGTGATTCTAATTTATGTTTACTTTGTGATTCAAACTCTGGATTTACTATTTTAATATCAACAAATATCATAAAAAATTTTTTAATTTCCTTTACAGTGAATGTATTTCCATTTTTAGAAATTTTTTCACAAATAGGTTTAAATAATGCTTTTACCCATGAATCTATGTGTGTGCCTCCTAAAGATGTGTGTACACCATTAACAAATGATATTTGTTGGAAATGTGAAGATGGCATTACTACAACTTGAGTATTTGGGATTTTAATGTATAGTTTGTTATTTTCCTCTATATTTAAATATAATTGAGAATATTGTAATAAATTCTTTACTGGAATTAGAGTGTCATTAAAATAAACATCCAAATTAGTCAACATAGCAGTATCAACAACATATTTACAATATAAATTAATTATATCATCTGTGTATCCTTTAATCTTAAATAAACTGAAATCCGGAATCCACGAAACTTCTGTATACCCATTCTTTTTTGAATACTTTTTTATTTCAGGTTTTTCTAAAACTTTCATATTATTAGTCCATTTTTGATAAAATGACTTATTATTTTCTGGATCACCGCCACTAACAGAAAACTCTTTAGAAAATACATTTGTTAATTTAACACCAAGACCGTTTCTTCCTGAAATATTAAATCTTTCTTCGTCATCATTGTAATTAGAAGACGTTAGTAAATTACCGAAAATTAAAGTATGATTATAACAATCTTCGTCGTCGTCAAATTCAATAGGAATTATTTCTCCATCATTCCATATAGTAGTACGTCCAGTGTTAATATCTACATTAACTTTTATTTTTGTACATTTAGTTTTTGATTTTCTACTCCTAGAAACATTATCTATAGCATTTGAAAGAGGTTCAATAAAAATTCGTAAAATTGCGGGAGAATACTTTACATTAGATTTTTTAATTTTAAAATTGTTAAACATATGCGAAACAAACTCTTCATTAACTCTTGTTCTAACCGATCCAACATATGTATCGGGTCTATGAATAATATGAGACAGTTGGTCCATTTTATTATACTTTTTCTTAGTATTGGTTGACATTTTTATTATTAATTAGTAAAGTAACTTTAAATTCGTTTTTATTTTATAAAAATAAGGTTAAGATTTTATTATTTTTATTATATATAATTATACTAATAAAGGTTATTATAACTATAAGTATAAAAAAACAAAATATTATATAATGTAATCATTTATTATATAATATTTATTATATAATAAATAATAAATAATGTTAACAATAGTAATAATTATAATTCTAATTATAATTATAATTATAATTAGCTTTTTTGTCTTCATAAGTAAAGGGAAAAAGTCATATAACAATTTGATTACTGATGTCAACGAAACAAATTTTATACGATGATAATGATTGTATCAAATATTTAAAGGATAAAATAGGTGATAATGCAGTGAGTCGATTTAATTCACTTAAACTAGGCGCACACAAAGCCGACTTATTTCGATATGCAGTGTTATATATCGAAGGAGGATTATATATTGATATCAAAACCAAATTGTTAGACAATCAAGTGTTTGTTAGTAATCTCGTGAATAGATGGTCAGAAACTTCAAAAGATCACGTAAAAACATTTTTGACAGTGCTAGCAAATGATAAGAAATCTATTTATCAGGGTATAATTATGACACCACCCGGTAATCCGGTTATTAAAGAACAACTTTTATTTGTATTACTAAATAATCCAAAGTGTTACTTGTATTACGTTAACAATTTTCATAAAACTCTCCAAAGAGAAATAATTGGTAACGTTATATCGAAAACAGGGGGTGTGTATAAGCTATCTAACGGGTGGCGTGTGTATCTTTACAACGAAACATGTGTGAAAGGTAATGATAGGTATGGGTTAAATTGTAAAATATGTGATAATTCTGGGCAGACTATATGCGGGACACGATATCACGATTTTTCTTGGAAAACC
>Ga0115006_10002545_pt1 | contig 12036 bp, 5 predicted proteins | sample ArcOceMetagenome_3_FD_88943 | JGI IMG/M metagenome (GOLD analysis project Ga0115006, IMG submission 88943) | Marine eukaryotic phytoplankton communities from Arctic Ocean - Arctic Ocean- Svalbard ARC20M Metagenome | ecosystem: Environmental > Aquatic > Marine > Oceanic | place: Arctic Ocean...
ATCGACAAAGTGATAACCCACGACGGCACGGACTACAGTTTTGGTGACAATAGCTACAATGTGTTTACCGGGCAGGTCACCGATATGTCTGAGTTATTCAAAGATAACGGCACTTTCGACGGAGCGATCGGTTATTGGGACACCCGTCGCGTGACCAACATGCGTCAAATATTCTACCGGGCCTATGCCTTTAACCAAGACATTGGCAGCTGGGACACCAGTCGTGTGACCGACATGGGCGAGATGTTCGGGGGAGTGGATCCGGATGATCCTATGGACACAACGTATTTTCCCGTCGCCTTCAATCGTGATATTGGTGGTTGGGACACCGGCAGCGTGACCAATATGAGCTTTATGTTCAGTTACGCCCACGCCTTTAATCAAGACATCGGAGATTGGGATACCACTAGCGTAACGGACGTATCTGGAATGTTTTATCACGCCGAGGCTTTTAATCGTGACATCGGTGCTTGGAACACCAGCAGCGTAACGGATATGAGAGGAATGTTTGCTTACGCTGTCGCTTTTAATCAGCATATCGGTGGCTGGGAAACCCGCAAAGTCACTACCATGGAGGGAATGTTCATTTATGCCGCCGCTTTCAATCAAGATATTGGTGATTGGTATACCAGCAATGTGACACTCATGGATGGGATGTTCGTTTTCGCTAACGCCTTTAATCAAAACATTGCCGACTGGGATACCAGTAGCGTCATTGACATGAATGGGATGTTTATTCATGCCAGTGCTTTCAATCAAGACATCGGCAGCTGGGACACAGGACGGGTAACGGACATGAAGTGGATGTTCTATTATGCCAGCGCCTTCAATCAAAATATCGGCGGTTGGGATATCTCGAGCCTGACCGATGCATCCCATATGTTAGACCGCTCGGGCCTAGATAACGCCAATTATGATGCCCTGTTGAGCGGTTGGGCATTGCCCCGTGGCTCCAAAACGGCAATCTCTTCCAACGTGGAGCTAGGTGCGCAGGGGCGCTCCTATAAACAGGTGGCCGCCCGCACGACCCTTGTCGATACCTATGGCTGGACTATTTCTGGGGATAGTCCAGCGCCTTAGGCTCGAGCCTATCTAATGACAAATAACTGGAGAATCATCATGCATAGACTATACAGATCACTGCCGTTAATGTTCGTTTTGTCCCTTGGGCTCGTCCCAGTGGTACAGGCGTCTGAGGACGAAAAAATCATGGACTACATGCCCAGTCTGATCACCGAAACACCGCTTGAAGGGCGTAAGCTCGCCATGAAAATGGTCAGAAAAACCATCGGCGCGATTCAACCCGACCCAGCGATTAAAATGGCGGTTAGGCTGATCTACCAAGATGACCCGCAACTGTTGCTGTATTCGGCAGAACTGGTTGCCTTGGAATTTAAAACCATAGCGATTGCCAACGACTACTGGCGATAAAAAGGGGCTTGGGCTTGCTGGGGGGATTGGTGCTCAAGGTCATGATCCTAGAACGGCGGTACTGACGGCAGACAAGCTCGCGCATGGTTACGGAAAGGCTATATATAGGCTTCGATAAATCCCCAAAAATTTGGTCGCCGCATTACGCTTAGCTGGGTATTCCTTTGAATCTTCAAAGCCCCAATAGCTGCTGGATTCGGGGCTGGTTTTGAGTGCCAGCGCCTCAGTGATTAGGCGACTTGCTGGTCGGAGTATTGCGCAAGTGTTGCAGCGCAGGCCTGTGCAACCTCAATGCCCTTGGTTACAAAATGTTTGGCAAAGAACTCGGGTTGACCCTCGGAAAGAAAATCATGCGGCGTCAATACGGCAGAAAATACCGGGGTTCCGGTATCCAACTGCGCGCGCATAAGCCCATCAATCACCGCCGTTGCAACAAAATCATGGCGATAGATGCCGCCATCAACCACTAAACCCGCGGCCACGACCGCGGCATAACGGCCCGAAGCCGCCAGTAATTTAGCTCGCAAGGGTATTTCAAATGCGCCGGGTACTTCAAATACATCGACCGAGCGGGTGGTCAGGTTCGCGGTTTCTGCCAAAAACGTATCGCGCAGCTGGTCGACGATGTCTCGATGCCAACAGGCCTGCACAAACGCGATACGATCGCATTGAATGGTTTTCGAAAAATCAGAATTGAATGGAACATTCATCTGTTGTTTGCCTCATTAATTTAAGTTAAACAACAGGGCAAACAAGCCAACGTAGCAAGCACGCTAGCGCGCGCCCGTTAAGATCGTCTCATTCTCATAACCAGACTTTAACTGTCGGCTCCGGAATCTAACCGGATCTGCTTGTCCCTCTGACTATTAGCCAAAGGCGCCCGCGGGCTACGTTAGTTCAACGATTACCGCCGGTGGGGACTTTCACCCCGCCCTGAGAATTGTCGCGGGTTAATGCGACCCCCAATTATATAACAAAATCTTTGCCGGCATACAGCCCGTTAAGATGAAATTATTGGGGTGATTGATTGCCTTGGTTACTGCTCGGGTAGTCTAGCGATTCATGCGCTATCAGCGGGTGCTCCATTGCATACGCGGCGGTCAATTTACCTTGGCGACCGCATTCAATACGGTGTGCATTGAGGGATAGATTTTTTATTTCGCCAGGTGGCAGGGTGCGAAGGTCAAGGAGGTAGGGCCTGATGTTAGTTCTGTCTGAGGGTACGCGCACGTTTTTGTTGTGGTTTGTGCGCGGTCGAGATATTCCATTACCCTGAAATAGCCATAGATTATCCTGCTGGTCAGAGACTGAAGTTATTGGTGCACTGCGATGGGTGTTGTTCGCCATGACCGAGCGGCCGCGACTCGTCGAGCCGCGGCGTCAAGGGGGCTTGATCCAGCCCCGCAGCTTGTTCCGATATTGACCGATCTCGAAATGCCCTAGATGAACGGCATTGAGTTGATTGAAAAGCTAGCGAAAAGCCAGCCTAAAATTAACACCATGATCATGACGATCTTGTCAAAATCAGGCTATATTAAAAGAGCGATCAAAGCCGGGGTTGGCGGGTTTGTGCTTAAAGAAGCGCCGTCAGGTGATTTGATCAAGGCGGTGAATCATGTCATGCAAGGAACAAGGGTTATCGACCCAGAACTTGCGATCTGCACGCTGGGGGACTGTGATCCTTTAACAGACAAAGAGCGAAAAGCCTTACTACTCGCCAGTCAAGGTTTTAAAGCCTCTGAAATTGCCACCCAGTTCTTTTTGTCCAAAGGCACCGTTCGGAATTATCTGTCCGAGGCCATGGCCAAACTGAATGCTGCAAATCGCATTGATGCTGCCCGCATTGCTCACCAGAAAGGTTGGCTTTAGGACACTCAAACTGCTGCGTGGCGCCTATTAGACGTTGAACGACGAGGAAAGATACGCAATGGCTTTTTTGCGGAGCCTTTAAATAGTTTTATGACCGGTCTATGAACCTTAAGCGGATGAACTAGGTCGAGCATTGCTCAATGGACAACGTCAGTTGGCTGAGGAAATAACCCTAAACTGCTTCACTTCACTTCTACCTTGGTCATCGACCACCCTGATCTCATACTCACCCGGCGTCGCGTTCCAAGTAACAATGCCCATTGGCGTCGATGAGGCGATATAAGAGGAACCAATAAACCAGTGCAGTTTTTGTGCGCCTGCATCTGCATTAGCGGTTAAAGGTATGGATAAGGTCTGATTGATCCCAAACCTGTAGACATAGTCAATGGATGATTGTGGTGACGTAATCACCGGATTGATGCCCGTTGTGCTGGTGATATCTAGGCTGCAACGCTGTTGATACTCGGGAGGAGATTTTAATGATATTCCGGCCATGGCAAATACCTGGAGAAACTCTGATGGCCAGAATTCATAAAGGTTCAACTCGGTAACGCCAGGTTGATGAACGCAGGTACGAAGCCCGGTGACAGGATTTATCGGCACGTTTCTATATATATTTGATGATTTTATGGGCGATACACCCGGGATAAACCAAGATTCTTCTGTGGCGGGGCAGTGCTTTTCAAAAAGGTCTCCCGTATTTGAACAAACCTCCACCCGCTTCAGGTTCAAATTGTCAGCGTACAATAAGTCTTCGACCTGCCAATCTTGTGGTGGATAGATAGCGTCCATAATCTTAAAAAAGAGTGGGCCTGCGGCCGGCCGTCCTACAAACGAGTCATCGCCACTACCATCAAAGTTTCCGATCCAAACAATCAACACATAAGGCCCGCTTAGACCAACGGCCCAAGCATCCCTGAACGCCCAAGATGTGCCGGTTTTCCATGGAATATCGTTGGTTCTTGCACCCGGAATATCAAAGCTCAGTTCATCGGGTGATGGGTTATTTTTAAGGATATCCAAGGTCATAAAACTCGCCTCTTTACTCAGCAGCCGATGGCTAGCACTCGAATGGCTGTCGACCAAATAATTGATTGGATTCAACACGCCTCCATTGGCTAAAACTGAGTAAAGGCTCGCCAATTCTAGGCCGGTCACTTCACCGCCGCCCAGTGCCAACGCTAATCCATAGTGGTTTTCATCCTTTAAATCAGAGACACCGGCTTCGGTTAAAAATTGATGGAATGACCTTGAGGTGAGCTTTGCTTGGAGATTTACCGCGGGAACATTGCGCGATTCAATTAAAGCGTCTTTTACCGAGAGAGGGCCCAAAAATTGTTTGTCGTAATTTTCAGGGGTAAACCCGCCATACTTGGTTGGAAGATCTCTCATTAACGACAGGGGATGAATCAACCCCTGATCCATGGCTAACGCATAAACAAAAGGCTTTAGTGTCGAACCGGGCGATCTCTTCGCGGTTAAGCCATTAACTTGTCCGGATATTTTAGGATCAAAAAAGTCACTCGACCCCACCATAGCCTCAATGGACATCGATTGGTGGTTGATGAGTAGCGCGGCAGCGTTGGCTATTCCGATGCGTTTGTTGGAGGCTACATAGTTTTTAACAATTTTTTCTAAGCGTTTTTGGCTATTTAACTTGATCGTCGTCTCTACATCACCGCCCTCCCATTCGGACAGTTGCGCATTAACAAAGGTAATGAAATGTGGCGCTTCAAAGGGCAATTGCTCGAGTGGTCTAATCGCCAATTCCAAGTCAAAAAATTTTGCCTTTTTACGGTCTTCGGGGTAGCGCTCTTGCCAGCGCTGAAACAGCAGGGAGCGAGCTGCCAATAGATTGGTATAGCCCTGGCTATGCGTGGGCGTTCTTTTGTTTGGGTTTTGGGGAATGACAGCCAATGTTAACGCTTCGGGCAAGCTTAACTGACTGGGTTGCTTGTTAAAGTAAATTACACTGGCTGCACCGATACCTTCAATGTTATGGCCATAGGGTGTCAGGTTAAGGTAGGCCTCCAATATTTCGTGTTTCGAATAGTGTCGGGACAATTGAATGGCGCGCACTATCTGATACATCTTTCCCTGCAAAGAACTTGAATTAATCTGCCATCTAAGTCGGGCTAATTGCATCGCAAGGGTTGACGCTCCGACCCGTCTCTCTCGAGATATATAGGTCGTCCAAAAAGCTCTCAACAAAGCCAGCGCATCTACACCTGCATGTGAATAGTAATTTTGATCCTCATATAGAATGGTCGCGTTGATCAATGTAGGCGAGATGTCTTGAAGTGGCTTATAGAGTCGATAACGCTGGTCTTTTGCCAAGTTTAGGCGCAGTAATTTGCCATCCACATCATAAAACGCCTTTGAGTAGGGTATGTAGTGTTTGAGCTCTGGCGGGGGACAAAGCAGATAGATTAGCAGGGGCGTAATAATGGCAATACTCAAAAGTACTGCCATGCTCCTTTTAATCATTGGGAGGAAATTACACTAAACTCACCAGATGCTGATATGGCTCTTATACGTCGATCATACATAGATTCTGCATAAGACGGCGGTATAACAAAGTCGCCAGAAGTCGTAAGCTTCACTCTATACGTCAGTTCCCTGAGGGTACTGTCAAAACGACCATAATAGATGATTCGATCTTCTCTAATATCAACATAATCAGCTCGCCAATCGTAAGCTGTAGTTGATACTGAACTTCGCACAATTTCAAATCCGCCGGGCAATAAATCTATAATTGCGACGTTCGATAGAGACTTACCGTTTAGCGCCCGAATTTTTAGTTTGACAGTGAGCTCTTGGCCCTGCTCAAAAGTCGTCACCTCTTCGCCCTGGTCATCGATAAAGGTTCGATAGATTTCAATGCCCTCCCGAACAGGCTTCTCGGGTAAAGCACTGTCGAATCCTGATTGAACATGTAGGTAGAACAATGGCTCCTGAGCCTTTATTTCAACCCCCTTGTAACTCGTATCATACGAGGCTTTCAAAAAAGGCGCCAAAGCCGCGGTCAAAATTGTTTTCTGATCGTTGGCTGACACGCCATTGAAAATTACCTCATCATTAAAGCCGCTGTCGGGGAACAGTTCGCTGTAAGCGCCAAGTGCAAGAATTGCGTAGGCGGAAGAAATGGTATTGTATTCGCCGCGAAATACCTGATCAGTTAATTTGTGAAGCGCTGCACCGTCTATCCTTTTAGCTTCTGGTTGGAAATGCTTTGTCAATAAATACAGGTACTGTGCGTCTATAGCCAAGACCGAGCGGAAGTCGTTTAAGGCTTGATGGGTCGAGTCTAATTTATAGCCTCCAATCAATCGTTTGGCCTCTTGGTCTTTGTGTAACAATTTGTAAGTCGAAGCCATATAGACGGATAGAATATCTGATCGCCATCGGCCCTTATATGATTCAAGTAAATTTTCCTCTAAATCGACTAGGTGGTTGGTTGTCACTTCGCCCATTCGCGTCAACAAGTAAATGGCGTTCGCTCTGTCTCTAGTGGCTGATATTGAACGCCCCTGATTGGCGATATAGGCTTTGAGGTACTCTTTGCCTCTTTGCATCATATCTGCTGGAACAGGGTAGCCTTGCTCATGCGCTTCGATCAAAAAGTGCATCACATAAATAGATGGATAATTCGCTGAGTTGGTATGCCCCGGCCAAAATGCAAAGCCGCCATCGCTTAACTGGCGCTCTCTGAGTTTATCGATCAAATGGTTAAAATGCTGACTAACACCTTTGAGGTGGGCACCGTACGCAGGGTGCGACATCAAGCCGACTAGCGGGAATACCTGACTAACCACTTGTTCTGTGCAACCATGGGGGAACGTCTTTAAATAGTCATGGAGTCCATCGACGATAACCAGTGGCCCCGATGATGCGGCGACCGCCTGTTCGGCAAGGTCGGGATAAAGCGTTCGAAGATCTGTCAATCGGACCGCACCATCGTTTTCAAAACCTGTGACAAAGCTTGTGTAATAAGGCGTCGCTGGCCTCACACTCAAGCCAGCCGTTCGCGTGGCAGAATCCTTTTTATGCTTTGCGGTAAACGTCAATTTTGCAGCGCCTAACTTTTCTTTTGCTTTGACTTTGAACGTAAACTTACCTTCGCTTCCCTCATCAATAATGAGTTGGGTACGACTCGCACCGATAATTTCTAGGTGTTCAGACGACGTAACGTGGACATCAATTTGCGCGCCGTGACCAGAACCCTCGATGATATTGGCAATACCCACGGTGACCATAAATTCGTCGCCGGGGGTCGCTTGAGTGAGTACATTTGGCGAGATAACAAAGGCGCCCCGGACAATGGATGAGGAAGATGTTGCGCCTACAGCGTCTTCGCCGACGGCAACAGCCATAATTCTCAACTCACCAGAAAAAGTATCGGGCACATCAAAGGTCACATTTTGGACTTGCTCATTTGCATCGTAGATACCAGACCAGAACACCGCAGGTCTATCTGTCTGGCGTGCAAACGGGTTGAGATTATGCGCTAAGGCTTTTTTCTTGCTCTTGCCGCCTCCGCTGGCTGACAATTGTCTAACGAGATTGAAGTCGGGGAGTATCAGATCTAATATCTGAAGCGTCTCAACGCTCAACGCTCGCTTCTTTAAGAAATGTGACAGTGGGTCTGGGGTAGCATAGTTGGCAACTTGAAGAATGCCTTCGTCAACCGCAAAAATTGCGATTCTCGAGGGCTTTGAGGTACTGAAAGATATTTCCATGGGCTTACCCGGACGAACAATCTCCTCGGTCAGCAAAGAGACAGCGATTCGACGCTTCGACTTGTCTATGGCAAACGGTTCAACCGCATAACTCAATGGGCTGGTAAACACCTCCTGCGAGCTAATGTCGCGCACAAAAGCGACATTGACGTATCCAGTGCCCTCGAGATCATCAGGAATATTGATGCGTTGAACGGTACTTTCTGCAGTTGTTTTAAACCATTTGTGGTTGTGGACTTTATCCGTCTCAATGGTAATCAAACCCGCGCCATAATAAGGCGCGGTGATATTCATTTCGATGGTTTCGCCGGGCCTGTAGTCTTGCTTATTTAACTTAACCTGCAACTCGGCGCTCTTATCAATTCTACCGGTCAAATTGGCAAAACCAACGACAGAAAATGTGACTCTTGATAACCTGCGCTGTTGGGGGTCATAGACCTCTAGAGCAAAGTCACCCGGTGTTTCAGTATCAATGACATATTGATACCCCGTCTTCGCTAGGGATAATGCTTGGCTTGAGATCTCAGTCTCTCTCTTTATCGTTTGATACTTGTAGGTACCATTTTTTTGCTTGACCAAGGTAGAAATATTTTGTGACTCTTTTAATATCAATTTAAGACCCGCTATCGCGGTCTTGTTGAGCTGTTTATCTATGGCGATAAACTCAATCGTTCTGTCGCTATCAGCGTTTATATAGCTCAATTTTCCATCAGGTTTGTAACCTACCAGGCTGCTTAATGGTGATATTAATGCGCTATTGACCGCTACCACACTGCGACCTCCAGCCGGCTCATAGCCTTCGGCAGTGAAGCGAAGGCTGTACGTACCTTGCCTAAATTTAGATACATCAAGGTCGAATTCGACCAGGCCATCGGCATCGGTTCGTCGATGACCCAACGACGTATTAATACTCAGAGGCTGGCGTTCTTGGTTAAAAAAGGGATCGGTAAATGTGTAGTCTGCGTAAGATTTAAACCGATAATTATGGGGCTGGATACTTAAGTGACCGCTCACTTTCCTGTCCTGGGCAGGGGTGCCGAAGAGGTTACTTAACTCAATTTTGGCCTTGATATTTTCCTCGGTACTCCAGCCTTTATCTGCGTTATGCAATAGCTTGCTTTGAATTTTCATCGTGTCTGGCTGAAACTCTTCAACTCTAAAGTTAACCGAGCCTATCTCTCTACCCCGACGGTGGGTTTTCCTCACCAGATGAAGTGATGCGGTGTATCTCCCCGTGTCTGACGTCGAGGTTGTTGGATATTGGAAGTCGTTGAATCCCATCTTTGAAAGGTCAAATTTAGAAACTTTGATTGCGGTATTTTTAGGACCTGTGATCACTAACTCTAGAGGGATACTCGCAACATTAGAGAAATCATTGTCTTTTACAATGAACCCAAGATTGATGGTTTCACCTGGGCGATAAATACCTCTATCGCTAAACAAAAATGCATTTAACGAATTTTTATCAGACGGACTAGAACGTACGCCACCAATATCAAATTTAGATAAGTTGATCTGTCTGGAGCGCCTATCGAATGGAATAAACGATAAATCATCCGCATGTTTGACAAGATAAACCGTCGGCCTGTGCTCTTCATCCATATCCCCGGTAATCGGAATAGAGAGCCTTCCATACACATTGGTTTTGCCTTGGAAGACTGCAACGCCGTTTTTCCCCAGCAATTCAACTGACGCATCTGAGACTGGCTCCCCCGTAGCGATCGATTGAACAAATACTTCGTGAGAGCTATCAGCATTATTTTTGACGATAACGCCAAGGTCCGTAACAAGAATAAGACGCTTGTCATGAGCCTCATACAATTCCCGTTGCCGCTGATAGTCATAACCCCTTACCTCGACAAAAAACAGACCAAAGCGGTTTTTTTCCTTAGGTAGGTACTGAGTTAGATCGATCGAGGAATAGTTCGCCTGTTTAGGGTGTCCCTCTTCAAGGGGGACCGTGGTGGTTTCAAAATCAGCGATGTTCTGTTCACTAAAGCTCCAATTATTGAAGCTAGGGTGTGAAATATCGCCGCTGGTTTGCGAGATAAGATGATACAGCTGCCCCTTACGAATTCGCCCGATCTTGTATTTAAGCCCTGACACGCCGCGAGTTAATACCGAGAGTTCATGATTTCCCGAATAGGTTAATACCGCGCCCCGGCCGACAATCTCTACTTCTTTGGGGTATTTCGAACTGTTGATAAGATCGTCATGAAAATAGGCGTGTGAGAAGTTATTGACCGATGTTAAGCCTTCATCAATCTTTAAATAAAGATAACGATTCTCAGGGATATCTATCTGAAGGTTGTAAATCTTCGAATAGCTCTTTTCATTGGGGACGAGCCTATATTGTATTTTTTCACTATCAGCTAATACACTGTCATCCACTTCACGCGGACCGCTCCAATAGTTTTTGCCGCTGCGCCGATCTATTTTAGGCAATAGATAGAGGTGTAACTTGCCACGTAATTCCGTCTCATCGATATCGTCGGTAAAGTCTAGCAAAACGATTTGCTCGGGCTCGTTTTGGTCATTGCGAACAATCTGTAGTCGAGAGCTGACTTTTAAGAAACTGTAGACATCGGGGATAAATATCTTAGTTTCAGTGGCTTGTTCAACACCCTGCCCCCCGAGTAGAGTTTTTACGCCCTCGGACAAAGTCACCGTCATATAATTGGACGCCTCCGGTAAGGCTATGGGCTCAGATTGGATATAGGCTTCACGGGAGAATTTGTCATAAGATATCGAGAACTGATAGCGCTCAAGTCGAGCGCTCTTGCCCTCACCCGATGGGCGCATACCCATTACAAGGTTGTCTTTCAGAGATGTTTTATCGACTGGGTGCGAGAACTTAAGCGTGGTAATCACTCGTCTTACAGAGATATCTTGAGGATCTTGGTAAAACGCTGTCTGCGAAAAGCTGGCGGTCATTTCGGGGGAAGTCACCTTGTAGGTGTCTTCAGATAACACGGCTTCTTTTACAAAAATCGTCGGCTCAAAAACCACCGTGTATTGCGTTCCAGCCGGCCAATCTGTCTCAGGGACGAAGCGAAGGCTTCTATCATCGCGCCAACTCCATTGGCCCTTTTTAGCTGGGCTAATGGTTATACCCGTGACTATTTCTTTACCGACCAAATCGATTCGAGCGACAGACGGTGGGCCCTCGGGTTTGATTTGCCCTTCGTTCAATCGAGAAAAATCATACCTAAAGTCAATAGTCATGTTGCTGGGTTTAGCGTTAGAGTGCGCGGGCGTTATCTGGATAGCATCAAACTCAGCCTTAACCATGATCGGTTTAGGTAAAGATTGGTAAAAAAGGTTGCTGCCATAAGCGCCACAGGCCAATACCAGCAAAACTATAGAGGTCTTTATATTGCTGCGCATCAACCGCAGAATTGTCTCTAACCAAGGCGGTGGGGTCCAAGAGAATTTTCCAATAAAAAAGGCTAATACAGTTAACGGAAAAAGTAATATCTTTTTCATATCCTATCCTTGGACAAAAAATTATAGCTGCTGGAACATCGATATTAGCATTTTTTCAGCGGTAGATTGTTTAGCGAGGCGGCAAAAACTAATACCCAGAGGGCGAGAAATGCATAAAGTCTTTCTGGTAACCTAAGATCTGGCCGCCCCATTTGAAGTTAACAGACTGCAAGGCTCGAACAATGACACTTTCTGCGGTCAAACTTTGTGGTTGATCTGGGTGCCACGCGCCACCCCGGACCAATGTGCAATGCTCTGAATATTCGATGCAGTTATCGTATAGGCCGTTATAACCGTCGTTTATGTCGAGTGCGATCCCAAAGGAATGGTTACTAAACTCTGTTCGATGACCTGCATTATCGACAGAGCCTTTCGTCTTTCCCACTCGATACCCTGTCACCGAAATCAAAGGTTCCCCTGCCGCGACCAGTGAGTGCAATATCTTAGCGACTCTGGGAGCCACAATATGGCACATTTTAAACGCCTTTAATGGGGGTATCGCTAAAAGTAC
>Ga0115006_10002546_pt1 | contig 12036 bp, 11 predicted proteins | sample ArcOceMetagenome_3_FD_88943 | JGI IMG/M metagenome (GOLD analysis project Ga0115006, IMG submission 88943) | Marine eukaryotic phytoplankton communities from Arctic Ocean - Arctic Ocean- Svalbard ARC20M Metagenome | ecosystem: Environmental > Aquatic > Marine > Oceanic | place: Arctic Ocean...
CTCCTGCATGGGGTTGAGGCTGTCCCGCGCGTGGGCGAACCGGCGCGCGCTGGCGCTGGCGCTGGCGCTCGCGGCGGCGGCGGCGGCGGCGGCGCTGGCGGCAGCGCTCGGCAATGGCGTGGGTGACGCCGGGTTAGACGTGGAGGACGCCGGTGACAACGACGCGGACGTCAGGCCGGGCGGGCGCACGGTCTGCGGCACCGGCGCTGACGCGCGCACCGCCTGCGCGGGCTGGAAGTGCGCCGGCAGGTTGTTCACAATGAACGGATGACGTAGTAGCTTGGACGCCGTGGGGCGCTCGCGTGGGTTGCGGATGAAGGCCAGCTGCAGGAACGCGTGCGCCTCGGGCGACAGCGACGGCGGCAGCGGCGGACAGCTCGTGGACGACGCGATGTGGAACAGCGCACTGATGGAGGAGGAGAACTCCGCCCACGGCGGTTTGCCCGTGGCCATCTCGATTACCGTGCAGCCGACGGACCACACGTCGGCGGCGCGGCCGTGGCCCGTCTGCTTGATCACCTCGGGTGCCATCCAGTACGGCGTGCCTTTCATGGACTTGTGTCCCGATTGGATGGTGGCCACATCCTCCATGCGCTTGGACGCACCGAAGTCAGCCAGCTTCACCGTGCCGCTGTTGTCCACCAACAGGTTGGCACCCTTGATGTCGCGGTGCATGATCTTGTGCGTGTGCAAAAACTCTAGCCCCTGCACGTCAAAGGCAACTCGCCCATGTTCGTCATACACCGTCACACACACTTCGAGAGACAAGACAGAAACCCAGCCCGGTCTGCAGTACACTTGCCTACAATCCCTGCAGTGCGACACCTCCTGGAACTAGAAACCCTGGGACTCCCAGCACCACCTGCACATAGCTCTGATACGTCTGATACCGGGGGAACTCACTTGGCGTTCGTACGTCCAAACCCACCTTTTTCCACACAGGAAGGTGGAAGGATAGTGTCTACACACGGTGGTGCGCATTTCCTTGACGTCTCTCATACACACACTTCGATGCTTGTCGCACGACGGTGTTTCTCTCTGTCTCTCTCTCTGGCTCTCTCTCACACACCTGCAACACCTGCCGCGTGTAGGAGCGGATGACCCGCTCGTTGAACGGGCCGAACTTCTGCAGCAGCTGCGCGATGGATCCGCCCGGAACGTACTCGAGGAAGATGTGGAGAAACTCCTCATCCCGCGAGGTGCCCAGGTACCTGAAAGCCAAACACATACGCTCACTGGTCTCAGACCTCACAGGGGCCCTCCTTTGCTTCCACGCGCGACGGGCGCGCAATCCGTGAGACAGAAAACTGCAACGTGCTCCCCGGCTGCTGGGGGCGGTAGGGCACTCCCGTGGTTATTCACTCCGAAGAAATCGGCCTGGCGCTGACGCAGAGGCGGGAGCGAGGTCCCTCGCACACCCGCTGTGAGAGAGTGACAGTGAGGCAAGAGGAACACCGCCGCCGCACGTGCAACGTACCGCACGATGTGCGGGTGGTCCAGCCCGCGCAGCAGCTCCACCTCCGCCTCCAGTGCCGCCACCGTCTCCTCCGCCTTCGAATTCGCCCGGTCCTCCGCTCCCGCGATGGCCACCTGCGAGTGCGCAAAACTCAAACCTCCACGCAGCCACCACCACCACCGCTGGCACGGTGCGCCAGGGCAACATCGGAGGCGAGAGAGAGAGAGAGGCAGAGAGAGATCGGTTCGACGCGTGGCTGTTGACAGGCTCCCCGTGCGCGGCTCGACTGCGCTCGTCTACGCGCTGAACACGCGATGTTGCCCCATGAACGTGGCTACGTGTCTCTCACCTGCTTCACGGCCATGAGTTCGCCCGTCTGCTCGTTCATGCCGAGGTACACGCGGCCGAACGCGCCCGCGCCGATGAGCTCGCCGCGCTGCCAGCTCATGGCGCGCGCATCCGCCGCGTCCGCGTGTGCGTCCGCCGCCGCCTTCGCCGCCTTCTCCTTCGCCGCGGTCAGCGACGCGGCGCGCGACGCGGCGTCCGACAGTCGGCGCTCCAGAACCGAGCCACCACTGCCGCCCACGTCGCTCGGCAGTGGTCGAATCAGGTCCTTGCCCTCCACCGTCAGCGTGTTGCTAGCGTCTCCATCCGCCGCAGTCTCCGCCCTGCGCGTGCGTGTGGTGTAGTGCCCCATCTCAGTACATCCGAGCTCCAACGATGACTTCAGCACGGGCCGCTGTTTGTTCGTTCCGCCTCCTGGCATGGGGTGGGACTGGGGTCACACACGCACCTGGCTGACTCTAACCTAGCTCTGGCGCGACGGCCCATGCCAGAGGGGGAGCCCTCGAGCTTCAGGTTGACAGCGGACGGCCCCAGCGGAAGCACGCCTGAGCGCTCTGCAGGCGAGCGCTGTGACTGCCCACCGCCTGGCTGCGGCAGCGGCTGCACGGTGGCGGATGCGGACACGGCCGGGCGCCGCTCCGTGGAGGCGGCTGCCGCACTCGATGATGACTCGTGCGGCTCGACCTGCGCGGGCGCCTCCGCCAACTCCTGTTACCGTCAGTCCGAGCTAACTGCTCTGACTACTACTGCGAGATTCACGTGACTTCCGGCGGAGGATTTCGTTTTGAACTGAACTGATTCTTCTGCGCGTCACTCAAGGACCGGCCACACTGCCGAGGGGGCTTGCCGAGGTGGAAAACGTACCTCCGTCGCCGACTTGCACAAACCCGCCCCCATCTGCTGTCGCGAGATTCGCCGCTGTGTGGGGGCGTTCGGCGGAGGCGGAGCAAGCACCAGGGCGGGAAGGTGGGGGCTAGGAGGCTGCGGGGGGCTGTGTGTGTGGGAATGAAGGTGTCGGTTAGGGTTTTTGCGGCCCGAGGGAGAAAGGCCTTGCTAGAAAAAAAGAACGGATGTGAGCACCGTCCTCCGGCAATGCACAATCGTCTGGACGATTTACGCGCTCTCGTCCGTGGCGATGATCTGCGCAACCGTCGCGAAGACCGTCAGGGCCCATCTTCAGAAACGTTGCGGGAAGTGGGGGTTGCGATTAAAGGGAGGCTTCGGGGTACGAATACGAACCTCGTCGGTGACCGTGGTGTATAGGTCACGCACGCGGCTCAGGGCCTCGTCGGCCAACGTCAGCTCTGCCTCAAGCTCCTTGCCCAGAGCGTCGTTACGCGCCTGCGCCGTGTTCGCACCGCCACGATTTGCTCTCTCATTCTACGAGCCGCAAAAGTTGTACGCCTACTCTCGCGCGGTGGAGCAGTTGCAGCATGCAGCAGCAGTCGGCCCAAGCCGCGTGCCAGCATATAGAAGCGACGCTCATCAGTCATCAGGTCTTCTATGGCCACGGGTTGCCACGGCCCATGCATGTCCACGCAGCATGCGTCGAACGGATAACGGTAAATCCGCTATCCACCGGCGGCCGAGCGGTGCTGAAGTCAAGCCGAACACCAGCTGGTTCGGCTCTGCTCCTTTGGATCCGGTGAAGGGAATCACCAGCCCGAACATCAATGCCGGATGTGAACTAAGTGGCTCGATCCGCCAACACACACCTCCGCACCCCGCTCGTGAGATGGCATGCGCCCCAGGTGGCCCCAGTCCAGAATCTCTCACCGGGAGTGGATCGTGGTGCTTGCACGCCATGGCGACCCCGCGGAATGCCACCCATTCGATCAGACGAACAGACATACGTGCGCCGTGCGTGTTGAGCGCTGGCGGTACCGCTCGCGCCCCCACCTGGCGATAGCCGCGGGCCGCGCCAGAGCCCAAGCGGCTCTCTCCCTCCCGTAACGAGCCGGTTATCACGCCCGCACCTGCAGCGACACCAGGCGCGCCTTCTGCGCAGCCACCACGTCTCCCTGCTCCTGGGGCAGCGCGGAGGCGAGCTGCTCGATGCGGCGTACGCTGTCCACTACCGCCTTTGCCATGCGCTGCGGTTCATTGGCCGGCAGTGCGGTGGTGCCGGACGCCTCCACCGCAACGCCCGTCGCCCCCGTCGCACGCGGCGCCAGCAGCGGCTCAGCGGCGAGCGGCACGGCCGGTGCGTCGCGCTGAAGGATGCCCGTGAAGTTCCAGTAGTGTTGCGACAGTACCGACACCTCCTCCTGCAGTTGCGTAACCACGTCCACTGCACCAGGTGCTCCCCGGGCCATGCGTGAGGACGAGCACTCTGTATCGCGAGAAATGGAGGCTTGTGGACGTGTACAGGTGCTCGCGGTGGGGGTAAGAGCAGCACAGCCACAGCCTTCCCGTCCGGCGGCACGAGCGGTGCTGCGACGACGTTGCTGCACGACATCGCCCGCGACACGATCGCGCGTTGTTGGTAGCGGGCGTCGCGGCTTGTGCGTGCGCGCAGGGGCGAGCGGGGTGCGTATTGTGCTCTGCGTGGCCGCATGCGCTGTGTGCCATCGCGCCCCACTGCCCTTGACCGCCACACACGTACGGTCGCGCAGGGGGAGAGCATAGACGCAGCGGAGGGCTTGCAGGCGGCGTTAGACCAGGCCATCGCCGCCGAGGACTACGCAGAGGCTGCACGTCTGCGCGACATGCTCAAGTGCGTCGTGGTTGTGTTCGCGTCGTGCCCACCTCTCGGACGAAGGGTGGGCACTCAGCCTGCGAAGCAGAGCGTTCCCAGCGTCAGGCGTATCTCCCCGCCCGTATCGGGGAGAGGTAGAGATACCTCTCCCCGATACCGCTCCCTGCCTCGGACCTTGCCTCCCTGGCTTGGTGCAACCCACTCGCCGTGCCCTAACACGTAACGTAGGAGGGCCGTTGAGGTGGAATTCAAGGGTTCACCCACCTGAGCGGAGTAGACCTGGCGGTGGCTGGGGCTTCACCGCAGCGAATCTGGGGAGCGCGCGACGCTGGAAGTGAGGGCCGCCAACACGGCGTTCTACGAGGCGTTCGACACGCAGGACATCGCCGCGATGCGCCGCGTCTGGGGGCGTGGCGATCACGTGCAATGCATGCACCCGGGCTCTGCCAACATCATCGGCTCCGACCCCGTCATGCGCAGCTGGGAAGTTATCATGGAGGCAGCCGGAGGGGGGCAGCGCATGGGCGTACGCTGCACGTCCGTGCGCCTTCACATCTCCCAGGACATGGCGTATGTGACGTGCGAGGAGGCGGTGGGCACCGACGAGCCCGGATTCGGCCTGTACGCCACCAACGTGCGTGCCACCGCGTTTTCAACGCTCCGTTCGCCCTCAACCTTGAATCACTCACTATGCTACCCGCTGGGACCCCAATTTCACGCCGCGCCCACGGATGACTTAACAAGCGACCACCCGTACCTCTTGGGCAGATTTTCGAGAAGCAGCAAGACGAGTGGAAGATGGTGCTTCATCAGGCGGCGGTAGCTCGCGTGTAGTTGCAGCTATCTGTGTGTACAGGACCTACAAAAGGTAGACAAGCACGGGGATTCTACTCTACGCCAGAATCATCACCAGTGCGGCCACCCCTCACTAAAAAACTACAGCCGTCACACGCGCCAGGTCCACACGACGACTGTTAAACGGAAGAACGCCATGCGCGACGCAGTGCGGCGTGCCTCCACCGGCACAGCGCCTCTGGTGCAGCCCTCCCGCCCTTGAAAACGGTTGTGTCGCGCTCGTTGTGTCAAGAAAACTCAGCCCCTTGTGAAGACCGTGCGGGTGAGGGAGCCCACAGCAGAGCACGGCGGCGCTCCTCACACATAGACACGCAATCGGCTGCCTTTGCTGCAGCACGCGTCCCCTTGACGGGTTGGCTTCGAGCCTCCACCCAACGGCCAGGGACGAGGCAAGAACGAGCTTGACCAAGTGCACCAGTGAGAAGAGAAGTAGAACGACTGTCCATGAGGCTCCCCTCTAATGAACCTCATGGACGGGCGGAAGCACGACCCTTTCATCACACATTTATTACAAGATCGAGAACCCAGCAGACGAGTCCGCAGAACCATGGTTCGCCTCACCGTCAAGCCGCGTGTTCAGAAGGACAAGTGGAGCCTCTACTGGAAGACGTCCATGATGACCAAGACAGAGATGCTGGATGAAATTGTGCTGGAAGTGGCGGACCCCTCCGCCATGACGGGCGCGCAGCTCAAGGCGGCGGTGCGCACATCACCGTCTTAGTGATCTCCCTTGCATGCTGTACGCCATGCGGCATCCACGCGAACCCTGCGTTCATCCCGAGGGGGATTGCTGCTCCGCAGTCCCCGAGGGGGCTTGCGACGACGTGGACCCACTCTTTGGTGACCACTGGTTTGTGTTGAGCAATGCGTGTAGATCGGCGGGGTGGCTCCCCGTGGCCGGTAGCTGCTGCTGGTAGGATGGGAAAAGGAGTGCGGGTGTGTGGCGAGGGGTGTTGCGAGGGCACAAGAGGACGAGAGCCGCATACGTGCTGCCACCACAGACGGCGTGCGAGTCTCTGTGCAAGGCGGCCTGGCGTGGTGGTATTTGATGTCCTCTCAGGGTTTGCGATGGCGGTCGCCGTTCATCCCGCGGGCGAGCACGCAGTTCCATGACAGTTCCGCATGATGTTTGTTCAATTGACTGCGTCGTGACGAGCGCGCTGGCTCGCCGGAATGGGATGTGGATGTTGGCGGACTTTCCTGGAGGAGCGAGTGCAACGTCCAGCTGCCGACAACAGCGCAGGGGTCACCCATTGGCCGATGGCTTGCTCGCGTGCTGCTCACGCGTAGGGCGCACCACCCACGCGTGACGGATCTGGGCGGCGGGGATGTCAGCTGAACGCAAGCTGTATTGGGCTGGCTGGGAGCGCAGGTGGCGTCCAAGCTTGGGTGGCAGCCGGTGAACGAGCTGCTGCGCCTGGAGGGGTTTGAGGAGCCTTGGGAGTGCGCCATGCACAAGGGCGTGGAGCTGCCCTCCGACTCCACCCTGGCGGAGTGCGGCATTACCAAGGACGCCATGATTGTTACCGTGCGTAAGGTGCTGGTCGCCGAGGGTGCGTACCTCCCCTCCTTTTCTCAACCCGCGCCAACTCCAGTCCGCCTGGTCTTGTCACACCGCCCGTCAGGAGAGCTCGCTCCCTGCCTCGCACGAGGAAGGTCTCGAGTTCACGAGCAGGGCCAGCCCCGTCGCCCTGCGACCACGATGGTCTGCGGAATGGCGTCCTAACTCCCTCTCACTCCGACACCACTGCGGGTGACGGGTGACGAGCAGGCTGGAAGATGGTGGGCGGTGGTGACGACGACTCCTCCACAGACGAGGAGGACTTTTAAGCTGCTCCACGCCCAGCCCCGCTCTGCCAGGTGCGCCGTCTTGGGGGGCAAGACCCCGTCGACCCAGCACTCCCCAGCACTCCCTCATCGCCACTGGCCCGCTGCTCTGCACCAGACCAGAGGCATGGACACTGACGTACACGCATGTGTGCTACGGTGTTGCAGGGAGGAGCGAACACATGCTGGTTGAAAAATGAACGACGCACAAGACCTTGACGCATCGCGTGGTGGACCTAGCGCACACAAGAAGCCGCCCGCCCGTGCCCATCCATCGTAGCTTAAGCTCACGAGTGCTGCGTTTGCAGCCCATGACCTAGCCAAGCGGTGGAGAGAGCTCGCCAGTAAATAGACGATTGTACTCGACTAGCCCCACACACAGCCCCACTTGCGGTGACCGAGGTTGACGGGGGCGGGGGAGTTGTTCGCCCGTTTGTGGCGGAGGCATGTCTCCCGGAGGCGAGGGCTGCTCCGAGGCAGCTTGAGGCAGCACGGACTTTTGCAAGGCGCATGGCGGGAGGCAGGCGATGCAAGACAGGAGGACGGCATCAAGGTGCAAACCCCGTGTCACCATCCAAAAAGGTAGAATCGGATTACTGGAGCGCTATAGGGTGATTCACCTTGACCGCCTGCTCTGCATCGGCGTCCAGCGGCAGCGCGACGGGGCGTGCTAGCAAGTCGTCCAGCCCGCTCATGAACTTTATGATGTTGGAGCCCTTGAGGCGCGCCACCTCCTCATCGCCGTCGTAGTACAGGAACGAGGGTGTGCCGGCGATGTCCAAGATGCCCGTCAGCCGCTGCGTGGACTCGTTCTGGTCCAGGTTCACGGTGACGAACCGCACCTGCGGATGCTGGATGGCCAGGTCCTCGAACGACTTCTCGAACTTCTTGCACGCCCGGCACGACAGGTTCGCCACCTTGACCACCTTGAGCTGGAAGCGGTCGTCCTGCATCGCGTGGAAGAACTGTGTGCTCGAGTTCACCGCCTGCACGGACGCGTCGCTGTACATGCGGGTACACCACGCGTGCAACTGCGCTTGCGTCAGCTGCGGCGTGAGCGGGTTGGTGTTGTCCGCCGTCAGCCGCGCGAACAGCCCTGCAGTGCAGCGCCCCCGCCCTCAGCGTGAGTGTGCGCGCTTGGGATTTGCTGTATTCTCGCCGCACACCACGCATATACTTCCATCCGCTTAGCTTTCCACTTTCCACTCCGCAGAGGAGTCAGTCTCGCCGCCAAACGCGATCAAAAACGTATTTGATCAGGCATGGATTTCTCCCATCTCTCACATTAAACACGGACACACGGTGAGACCGCTCGTACCGGCAGCCTCCTCGGCGTTGAACTTGAGGTCGAGCGCGCTGCAGCCGGCGGCTAGGTCTGCCAGCGTGACATGGCCGTCCGTGTCCGTGTCCAGGTGCGCGTGCAGGTCGGCGATCTGCCCCTCGTCCATCGTCACCATCGAGTGCCGGTTCACTCCGTAGAACTTGCCGATGGCCGCCATCATGCGCCGCTCCGCACGCATCGCGTAGATTTGCTCCTGAAGCGCCAGTCGCGCCGCGCCCTTGACGCACATGCCGCCCGGGCGGTCGGACACCACCATACGCTCCGCCGTCTCGGAGTTGCAGCGCACGCGGAGAGCCACTTGAAGGTCTGAGGGGTCCACCTCCGCCAGGGGCCCAGTAGGCACCACCAGCAGCAGCCCTGGCTGCAGGCGCTCCACCACCTTGTCAAAGTAAGGCGCCAACAGCGCCAGCCACGCGGCGAACGCGGCGCGCGTTTGGTCTAACTCATCCACCCCCTCCGGCAGCACCTCCGCCATGCCGGCCTGCGCTCGCCGCCCACCGCAAAAAAATTTAGGTCACCGCTTCCCTCCATGGGAGGGCACTCTTGCTCTGGAGACGGATGGTCTTTGCCACGGAGGTTTCCACATACGGCGTGGCTTAGCTCGTTCACGAGTGGGTTGGAATCAAACAGTGGGCTTAAGCACCTCCGGGAACGGCGGGGAGGTGCTGATGAAGCCCCACTTGCGCTGCAGGCGCTTGAGCGCGTTGGGCCATGTCCACGTGAGCTGCGTGAGGTTCTTCTCCACTTGCGCGCCGTCCTGGTACATGGCGATGCCCAGGCTCATCCCCACCGTGCACACCACCACCGGCTGCGGCCACGTTGCCGGGTCGTTGGTCTCCGACTTGAACGACAGCGCCGCCTGCGCCCAGGGCCATCCGCCAGACTTCAGTTTCAGTGCTGCGCAAGCGCTCGCTTCCATGGGGGCACATCGCGCTGGCGGCACGTCGTCGGGGGTTGGAAGGTGAAGCCCACTCACTCCCACACGCACGGAAAGGCAAGGTTACGGCAGACAGCGCACCATGGCAGCGGCTTGCGTATGGTTCATGATGGCCACTTCGCCCTTGCACTCCGGCAGCGCCTCGCGCAGCGCGGCGTCGGCTTGCTTGCTGCCCAGCAGCCGCCACACCGCCTTGGTGATGGAGCAGCCCACGGGCCCCGCCCAGTCCTGATGCTTGCGCACCTTGCTAACCGCCTCCAGCAGCGCCGTGGGCGTGGGCTCATCGATCAGCGCCACCACCCCCGGGCGGATGAACTCGCCGTTGGCCGTGTCCACCAGTGAGCCCTTCACCGAGTGCGACCGTATCTCCATGCCCAGCACCACCTCCCCTTGCGGGTACTCGCGCTCCGACAGTTCCCACTGCGGGTCCTTGCGCTCCTCCTCTGTCAGTGGCTCCTCCGCGCGGCACGCCAGCCGCCCGCGCCCCCAGCGCTGCCCGTGCCGCCGCCGTCTTTCGCTGTCTGCCGCCCTCACGCACACACTTCCGCGGCCGTGCGCCCGCTGCGATAGCAGCTCACTAGCCTTCGCCACTGCTGCCGTCGCCGCGCCCTTGGACTGAGCGCCTAACCCTGAGCCCCGGTGAAAAGCAACGGGCGTCGGTCGGCAGCCGCTGAATCCCGCGCCCGCCGCGGACTGCAGGCGTGCATCCAGCCCTATCCGCAGCGGCGCCGCTGCAGCCATGCTGGTGCCCGTCTCGCACCGAACCGTCTGCTTCCAAAGCCGTCTGCGGCACAGCCCGACACCGCACCGTCCCATGTCAGCACCCACGACAGTGATGTCAGCACCCGCGACAGTGACCAATAGCGACAGCACGTCAGCGTCGTGCCGAAAGCCGTGACCCGACGCTCCCTCAGAACGTGGTTTTGCTTAGAACGCGTCCTTGCTTCTGGTTCTGGGCTCATCAGGCGGCGCATGTGGTATCCTCGTGCGCATGGTGCCCAGCCGCGTTTCCTTGACCGTAACGCCGTGGTGGCCAGCCGGAGAGGATCTCGACGCGCTTTTCGCAACGTGGTGGTTTCACTCGACACGCGCCGGAGATGGGAGCGTCGATGTTGTCGCGCGGACAGTCCGGAGCCGTGTGGCGCATCCATCGCGCCGTCACAGAGGTGTGACCGTACGGATGGATAGGATGTGGCCGCGGTCCTCGCGCTGTGGGTTTGCATCGGGCGCGATGCGGCGGGTGGCAGAACGACTGTTTAGTGCGTGCGATCGTCGTCGTCCGTGTCCGTCAATCTCCCCGCACGCTCGTCTGCGACGAAAGTCGAATCTGATGGTGACCGCACGAGGCGCTGAGCGACGCCAGGCGACAGGGAGGTAGTGTGGAGAGGGAGCGCGACGGTGTGGGTGTGCAGTGTACAGCCCAGCACCCGAGAGAGCAGGGGAGGAGCCTACCTCTGATGTCGGTTGTAAGCGTCAGAGTTGCTCGGAGGCGCTGGAAGCGCCAGCGGTCCGTGCTGCGGAGACTGCGCTCTTCGCCACCCGCACGCACACAGAGCTCTGCCGGCGGCTATACAGGTGCGCCCCTCGTAACGCTTGCGAGCGGCACCCCCACATGTGGAAAACCCATTGTCAAACGCCACCGCCGCGAGAGCTGCTGGACCGATACGACACAACCACCGGCATGCTTTCAGCGGTCATTTAAGGTGGTAGGCTGGGCTCAAGGCTGGGCTTCACACACAGGGTTTGGGGTTTTGGGCAAGGCTGCTTGCACAGACGAACGCCCAACATCCACATCTTGTGCACACTCACCATCTAAAGAGCCCATTTACCAATAGAGAAGGCGGCCGGTGGGTCTCTTTGCTTGCGGTTGAACGGCGTGCTGGGGATGATGGCGACTACAGGCATAGCTTGAAGACGGCCCTCAGCTGGGCTATTCACCGTCCGATCTTCATTGCGGAGGCGGAGAAGATTCGTGCGGCCTTCGAGGCCAACCGTCACTCGGTGCGCTAGCCTCCGCCCTCTCCCATGAAAACCCCAGGGGAAGCAAATCAGCTCTCACCCTTCAGACCGTGTATAGCGCCCCACTGCGCCCCCACAATCAGCACGTACGTGTGGCTCTGACTGGACATGGGGCGGTTTGCCTTGCGCAGCCGGCGGGAGTGACGCTGCTGCAGGAGGGGATTAAGAAGCTCAAGGAGTTCGAGCACCCGGAGAACTACATCCGTACGTGTCCTGCCACCCCCTTACCCTCCCCACACTGCCTTCACACTGGACCACCGCCGCACGCCGCTCCTCGGGTGGATCCCCTCTGAGGCATTCTGCGCCGCACGACAACGACGACCAGTCTGTCAGGGATGTGATGCGTGCTAGGCAGGTACCCGACAGCTTCAAGGGCAATATACGAGACCCTGCTTGCCGTGGGTGTTTGGTATGGCCGTTTGGGTTGGCCACTCAGTGTTCCGCGACACTGAGAGCGGGTGTGTGGGGGGGCTCCGTGCAGTGCCCACGTCGTACGGCGGTTCCAAGTGGCAGCGCAACGTGCCGCTCCCGGACGAGGTGGGCATCTGTTTGGACTA
>Ga0115006_10002547_pt1 | contig 12034 bp, 11 predicted proteins | sample ArcOceMetagenome_3_FD_88943 | JGI IMG/M metagenome (GOLD analysis project Ga0115006, IMG submission 88943) | Marine eukaryotic phytoplankton communities from Arctic Ocean - Arctic Ocean- Svalbard ARC20M Metagenome | ecosystem: Environmental > Aquatic > Marine > Oceanic | place: Arctic Ocean...
ACTCATCGCCGACTTCGTCGCCCTCGAATTCTGGCGGCCTATATGCCTTTGCGTCATCTTTGGCTTGCGTTCTCTCCAACCTTTCCCTCATACCATCAAGTTCTAAAGCACTTCTTTCAGCAAGGGCCGTCCCTGAGTCGTCAGCACAGTCACCAGCGGAACGAGGAGGCAGGGGTGCAGTGCGATCACCCGCAGACGCACCGTCCATCGGCTCTTCGTCAGGAGCCGTGTGGTGCCCAGCGTATGGTGCCAAAATGCCCAGGCCTGCCCTTCGTAACTCCGAGCCGTCGCTGAAGATACCGTCACAGCCCTGGACACGGTCTGCTTGCCCAGAGGAGGAAGAGGGTGGCGAGCGAGCCCGCCGTCCCTCTCGTGCACGCTCCAGTGTCCTGTCACAGGCGTAAGATCCGTGTGAGGGTGAATCCCACAGCGTACAAATCCTCATGCTTGTGTCTGCGCAGACTGCCCCAAGGGATCAAGCGATCAATCAGAGGGCATAGAGGAGAGATATGGGAATGAACGGTGAGAGCGAAAAAGCAGCCTGAACAGCCAGAGTAAAGAGCGGTCAGAGCGAAAAGAGGAGACTGACCGGAGACGCTTCGCACGTCGCCGCTCTCTCCAGAGTTTCTGCTCGCGCAACAGGGCCTGTGCGAAAAAGCTCTTGCACGTCGCCTTGTTCTTTTCGCGCCGTGATGCTTCGAACTCCTTCAATTGCTGCTCCAATCCCACGTCAAGCCAACTTCGTTAGTGAGAAACAACGACTGGCTTATTAGTGTGGAGCCTCCAGGTGGCTCTTTCTCTTGTAAGGGGGAAACGATGAAAGGAGAACGAGAGGAAGAGGTGAAAGGAGAACGAGAGGAAGACAAGCACCGTAGGATCATAGGAGGAAAGAACAGAATCGTAGAACGAGCTGGTACGAGAGACGATGGAGTACAGCTGCTCTCGCGCCTCTTCTTCCAGTGCGCGCACGAGCGCAAGAAGAGACGCAACCAAGGGTAAAGCTTTCCTTAATTGCTCCTGCTCGAATGGCAAACCATGGTCAGTGCACCCCGAGATACTCCAAACCTCCCCTTCCCACCGTCCTGCCGGCGCCTGTGGTGAGAGAGCCCGCGCGCGCGCGCCAGAGAGACCCGAAGATGGAGGGGATAAAGTGAAGCATCAAGAGGCGGCGTGTCACTGTGTTCGCTGGATCCTTTCTCGCTTCCGTCCTCGCATGGTTCTTGCGCGCTTCCATCCTCGAGCGCCGACTCCACCTTGGCAACCTCTTCGCAGTCCATCCACAGCCTGCTGCGCACCGTGTCGTTTGCATTCACCTGCACACAGCACAAGGTGTTAGTGTTGTGCTTTTTTTGTTTGCGCGCTAGCTCAGACTCATGACAAAGCGCACATGCAAAGCACTGTCTTGTTGTAAAACAAGACTGGAGCTGTGTGACCAGGTCAAGCCATGTCCAGGGATGTTGCTCTTGCTGCTCTTGCTGCGCTTGCTGCTCTTGCTGCACTTGCTGCACATGATGCGCTTGCTGTCCGCCCTGCCGTTGAAGAGGGTCGAGAAGACAGGAGCGCAGGACGATGCGGCGCGGAAGAGGCCGCCAACTGCATTCCATCCCCTCTTGTCCGCGTGTTCCAACCTCAGACAGCGCAGAGGATTGCACAGCATGATTTCTTGAGGATACATGCCTTGCGCCGTGCTCGCTTTCCCCCTGTTGGCGTGGCGATTGCTGGTCGAGTCGAGCCAGTGCTCGGCTAAACACCTCCTCAACTCCCGCCAGCCCTGCCCACTCTCGTCTCAAGTCCGGCATTCGCAGCATTCGCAGGCAGCAGCAGTGGGACACCAGGGCAAGAGCAAAGGGAAAGACAGAGCAGGGCAGTGATTCAGGCAGGTGACAGTTACCGAGCATGGGAGCTTCGGCATGCGACAGCAGGATCTCAACGTCACGCAGCACCTGCAATCATGTGTGCCATGGTGCAGTTAGGGCATGCGCGAGGCTGCGCATGGTCTGAGCGACTGCACACGCACAGGACATAGGCGGGGGAATAGCAGGCAACCTGAAGATTCAAGGCATGCAGATCGCTGGGCCACCTCGCCCAATCCTCCCGCGCTCCACCACAAGCAGGGGCATCCTGTTCCTGCTCCGGATTGCCTTGCGCATGCAAGGCAAGATTTGGCTGGGCAGCGGACGAAGGAGGGAGGAGGCCAACGAGCTGGTCACCTCCTTGCGCCGACGCAAAGGCTTTTGGAAAGAAGGCGTGCACGTTGCGCATGCATGCTGCCAATCCCGTCCTGCTCATTTTGCGTGTGTGCGGGCGCGGTGGTGTGAGGGAGCACATGCTTCCTGGCTAGGTGGCGGGTGTAAGGGCGGCCAACTGTCCGAGGACATAGGGCATAGGGTCAGTAGGATGTAGGCGAGGGCGCGTGTGGCAGACAGGAATGGACAAGAACGTTTCTCAACACCAGCATGCTGCGTCGAGGTCGGCGAGGGACTGGCAAGCTGTTTGCTGCGCCCAGGATGTGTGCAGGCCGCTGACGTGCAGCAGCATGTCGGCTGCATACACTGCGTCGTCCAACACGTTGCCATTCACGTGTCGCCACACGGCTGCAGTCCTCCATGCAATGCCAACATGTTAGTCCTCCATCCAGAGGGGTGCCCGCGCCATCAAAAAGAGTGGTCAAAAGAGTGGTCAGGCGCAAGCTGCGCAGTGCATGGCAAGCGCAAATGCGCTCGGGAAACTTGGTCAGAGCTCAATCGTCCGCTAATCATAATGATTAGGTGCACCAACACTGCTGACATAGTACGCTAAGCTGCCCAAGCTGCCCAAGCTGACATGTACCATGGTACGCAAAGCTGCCGCAAACAAGTGCCCTTGACCGCCTGCTCCTCGCCATCGCCCTTCTCGCCATCTCGCTTCTGTGCGCACTATCTCCTCGCGTGTGCGCAAAGGGCGCGCGAACAAAGCAAAGGGCGCGCACATTGCGCGATGAGACACACTTGGACACACCACAGTATGCAAAAAGGAGAGGAACGAGCATGGGGTGCTGCAGCTCAGAGCCTGCCTCCAGGACACTCGGCAGGCAAGGGACAGCATGTTCTGGCACTCGTGGCGTCCCCGCAGCCCTCTGCCAGCGCAAACGCCAGCACGCGCGCATGCAAAGGGGCGGAGCGGCTTGAATACACTGATAAACTCATCGAGACAGAGGCTTGAATAAACAGATAAAGACAGAAGAAACGCATGCAGGACTTGCACACTCTGTGCATGCAAACGCTTGCGCTCATAGGACGCTGCCACGCGATGCGCAAGCCATGTGCGAGCGCAAGCCATGTGGGAGCTTGCTTTCCTGCAGGAAGCAAGCAGCGGGGAAAACAAGGGAGGCAGGGGGCAAGCCAAACCTGGGCGGCAAGGCGAACGTGCTGGAGCGAAAGGCAACATGCGTATCCCGGCGGCATCTGAGCCCTGCACGCGCGCTGGCCGTCCAGACTGCCATGCAGCAGTTGTGGCCAGAGTCCGCTCCCTCGTCCATCACGCTGTGGCGCACGCTTCTTCTCGAGCACAATCTTGAGCACACGCACGCCATCGAGGTAGACGAGCGTCCAAGCGTCCTCGCCTTGTTCTGCGTCTCCTGCAGCAGACACATACATGAAAACGCCTGCCGGCAGGGCACCATAGGGCGGCATAGGGCGGCATAGGGCGGCATAGGGCGGCACACCGCACTCTTGTGGTCCAGGCGCCATGGCTGCAGACATGAGCTGATCAGCGGCATGGCTGGAGACATGAGCTCATGTCAGCCCCGTGCGCACATGAGCTCATGTCTGCCCAGTGCGCACATGAGCTCATGTCAGCCCCGTGCGCACATGAGCTCATGTCTGCCCCGTGCCGTGCGCCTGCCTCGTGTCTGCTGCCCTGCCGCCTGCACCGACGCAAGCAGGCTCCAAGTCTGTCTATAGAAGCGCCCTCCAGTCCCTGCCGCAAGTGGGCTCATGCTCGGCTCTGACGGCGGGCGAGCACGGAGGCGGCGAGGGCTGACCGGTGGAGCGCACAGGGCGAAAGAGATAGTCGTCCAACAGATAGTCATCCCGCATGCGCCCGCAGCCTCCGTCTGCCACCCGCACTGCTGCTCGCAGGCGCTGCCCGCGCTCGAGCAGCTCGACATGTACATCGCCAGCCCTCACGTTGGAGCCCACCGGAAAGCTGACCACCACCTGCCAGCATGTGCGAGTGCTTGACCATGGCGGTGTACACGGACCACAATGCACACCTCGGTGAAAAGCCATGCGCATGCGCACCAGCACACGAGAAACACGCGCGCATGGACGCGCGTGTTGACGGTGCTGATGTGCCGCATCAAACCGAGGCGCACCTGCTCTGCATCTTGCGCCCAGAGAAGACCCCAGGACTCGAGCACACCAGAAGCGCCCACGCTTCGCCCCCGCCAACCGCCACGGGTGGAACGACCACCATTGTGCGTCAGCTCAGCCCGTGTCTCCTGCACCGCTGCCCCGTCCGCCGCCACCCGCACGGGCCTTTCTGGCGGCGTCGGGCTCGATGCGTTGCCGAAGGGATGTGAGAGCCACCAGGGAGGGATGCCGGCGAGCAATTCCGCGACTCTGCCGTCCGACAGAAGCAACGAGAGCTCCCGCGTCACGCCGGGCGAGAGGTCCTGCGTGGCCAGGCGCTCGCCGCGCTCGATCCGACGCACGTACTCCTCCAGCTCCGCGCGCCGCCCGCGAGCCTGCGCCTCCTCCGCCGTCTCCGGAAGCTCTGGCGCATGCGGGCACTCTGCATCGCCGCAGTTGCAGTACTCGCTGCTCTCGGGCCGCTGCAACCCGCTGCCGCTCTCGCCCCCGTCGCTCGTGTCTCCCGCGCCACGGAGGCGCAAAGCCGCAGGGAGAGACTGGGAGCAGCGGGCGGGAGGCGCCGCGGGGCATGTGCGCCCTTGCCTCGCACCCGACACAGAAAGCACCAGGAGCGAGAGGACAGCCCCCCAGCGTCGACGAGACGGGTGATGACGGGGAACGATCATCCCGCATCCAACCCCTGCGGGTTGCTCGCGCCTCCACGGGCGCGGGCCTCAAGCTGTGACAGCCCGGACGCGCCTTCAAGGTGTCCGCCTTCCACACCCCGGGGAAAAAACGAGAAAAAAATCAGCGGTTGCAAATTACTACACCCGGGCATTTGGTACTCCAGTACTATCGGAGTTTCTGGACCCGCGCCGAGGATAAGCAGCAGGGCCGCGGCCGCGGCGTCACTCCCACAGGTGTGCTGCTGCGGGCCCCGCAGGCACGCAGCTGGGCAGCTGGGCGGACACGCGAGTGCCGGGTGTGCGCGCGTGGCAAGGGCCGTTCCGTGGCCGAACTCGTGCCCGGGGTCCTGACGCTGCTCTCTGCCCCGACCGTGCGCGCCCGCGCGCGCCCCCTCTCCTCCTCCCTGCTCTCTTCTCGCCAGCGGAGCCAGCTTGAGGCATCGCGCCGCCCACATGAGCGCCACGGATAGGCTGCGCCGCTCGCCGGACACGGCTGGCCACGGCTCGCCGGTGGAGGAGTGGTTTCGCCTCAGCACCAAGCAGCGGGCCCAGCAGTTCCACCCGCCGCCGGTCGCGCTTGCGCCGGGTTCGCCGGGGGAAATCGACGCTGCGGGCGGTGCGGACCTCTCACCAAGGCGCTCTTCGCCCCCGGAGGAGAGCGATTCGAGCGATGCGCCAAACGACGCGCAGCTCCGTGCAATCGAGAGCTCCCAGTTCCTCGCACACGAGCACATTGCGTCGTCGGACACGCCGACGCATGATCCCAGGCAGGTGCGCGGAGAGCTGCTGTCGCTAATCAACAGTTTCCGCAAGACCGGTCCGCCGGACAGAGCGGGCTGGGACGCCGTCCCGGATCGGGACGCCAGCATGGAGGGGCGGAAGGAGAAGGGCGAGCCAGAGCCAGAAGGCGGGGAGGATGGATCCTCTTCTTCGACGGACGCGCCATTGACCGACACGCGAAAAGAGCTGCTGGTGCTCATCAACAGCTATCGAAAGACTGGCGATGTGTCCATGCCAGTGCAAGGAGATGGGAGCGAGGTGTCTGTTCTGGAGGATGGCAACGTGGCAAGAGGACTCGACTTTGAGCATTTGCTCGACGTCAGCATGCATGCCTCTGCAAACCCTTCAGAGAGCGTTCTGGTCCCTGCTCCCAGTGTCAAAAAGTCGGGGGCTGCAGCATCGGAAGCGCTTTTAGGCCTTTCAGATGTGTTTGCAGACGTTTCGGCTGTGGCGGAGCAACGAATGCAGCGTGGGTCGCCGGGCCGGCCTCTGCGCAGTGATGCCACCCCGCAAGCACCGCGCCCAAGCGCTGAGTCCGAATTCGCGTCAGAGCAAACCGCGGGGGAACAATTTTCAGCAGAAGTGGACGTGGCAGGAATTCTCTTCAAGGAATTGGAGGCGCTCAAGCAGCAGCTGCAGGACGCTAAGGAGGAGATGGATGGCGACAAAACGACAAACGAGCCAATGGTCTCGGCTTCACCCGGTCGAGGCGTGGCACATGATTCTGAAGCGACAATTCAAGTGCCCTCCAACCCCCACACCGCGGCAGAAGATCTGGTAGTCCAAAGCACCACGAGGCGCGATGACAGTTTGGATGTTGCTTCGCTCGAACACTTGTCCAATCGCCTGCACACGGTGATGAACGTGGTGCACAATTGGATTTCGCTTTCTCAACTTCCAGAAACAACGGCAGCTGTAGGAGATAGCGCCAAGCTATTGCAGCAGCAGGAAATTCACGACTACATTCACAGCCTGGCCCGACCAGACCACAGGGATCAAGCGCGAGAAGCTGTTTCGTCAACATCACCGGCTGCGCACCCGTCGTCCCCAGGCAGTGGCAACCCCGACGGCCCTTGGGTCTCACCCATCCTCAAACCAGACAAGCGCATTTTTGCATCTCCAAAGCTGGTATCCGCCTCCTCAAGTGTTTGTTGAATTTGCCTGGAGCCTGTTCGCGCTCACTCTCTTGGTTCATTCGAGTTTTGTCCTCAGTGCAAGAATGCGACCATGTGACCCTTGCTTTTCTGCATTCTTGCTATAGATCAAAACAGGCGTGTCTGATATATGCGATACCTGAATGGTGCAGACGGACTCAAAGTTCTTGAACTACATCTTTTGGCTGCAATCAAAAGCAGCGCGAAGGATTGCCTTGAATGCCTGGCGACAGCAAGCCCTTGCGTCTCGAGGACGTGCCGAGTCCAGTCACTATATTTCAAAGCTGCGGCGCCGTGAGCAGCTGAGTTGTCATTTTTGCAACTGGAGGCGCGGATGTGAAGATACGCCAGTTGCCCCAAAGTGTATCGAATACACTTTGGGGCAAGTTCCAACGAACGAGCTTGCAGGTCCCACAGGTGCCGACGATGAGTGCTCATTCAGCATCAGCTCAGAGACGCGCAGCATCGATGTGGGCCAAGACTCCCAGCTTGACAAGCTTGCCTCGCTCGATACTTCTCACCTGTCTGCTATTGAGGCCTATAGCAAAGTAATGGCTGATGTCTTCTGCGAAGGTCGCCTTGTAGATGCAGGCACAAACGAGGGGAGAGTGCTCGGCGGTGCTGTGAGCAGGCTGGTGCTTCGGAGCCGCGGCTGCGCCATCAGAAGCATTGTCAACAGCCACAAGCACAGCCTCGTGTATCGCATCTGGTGCTGGTGGCGTGCTGTTATTCAGCGCAGTGCAATTGCGGTGGAGAGAGGCATGCGTCGGCGGCAATTTTCCCTGATCAGTTACATTTTCCAGCTCTTCTACGAATATTACAAACGGAAAGTGAAGTTGAGACGCCAGATTGGGGCGATGGAAACGCAGCTGCAATTCCTTTGCTTGCGGGGAACCTTCTTCAAGTGGTGGCAAGTGCTGCCAAGAAATGAAGTGCATGAGTGTGACTGGGACTGCGGCTTCTTCGGAACTCGCGACCAAGTCCTTCAACATGAAGCCGCATGTGAGGCCATGCATGCGGCCACGGCCTGGAAAGCACAAACCTCAATGTCCATGAGATCTGCAATCAAACGGCAAGCCGGCAATGAAACCCAATTCTCTAGTCGTGCGCCCCGCTCGCCCGCGGATGAGCACTCGGAAATACAGATGGAGCTTGAATTTTCGAAGTTCGACAATGAAAGCACGATGCTCACCTTGTATGAAGGCGAGTCAGAGCAACATCAGGTTGACCAGAGCTCGCGGAGTGACATGATTAATGCCTCCTTTTTTGTTTCGCCGCCACAAGCAGCCCTGGCCATTAAGATGTTACTAGTGAAGATAGCGGTCCACGATGAGAAGCTCGCCGGCAAAGTTGCCAAGGATTTGACGGAATCGCCTCTGGAACAACCCCTGAAAGAGGGGCTTGATGCCTTTGTTTCAGCCCTAGCCTGGATCAAGGCTCGGGAAGTGAGAGCTGAGTCCACCGATCGAGAGGCTTCAGCGAGCGAAGTGTTTGCCGACACTGTATTGAGATCCCTTGCCGACAAGTCCGGGGAGCCCTTTACTCACGGTGTCGCCAAAGACAGGGCAAGAGCAAGCGACAGTGAGAAGATACGACATTCTGACGCCAAACACGACGATTATCGCGAGCGCGTCCTTGCAACCTGTCTGTGCGACTGGGTGGGCGATCAGCCAAACAAACTCTCTTTCAAAAAGGGCGACAAAGTCGCCGTGATATTGACCACCGCTAGCGGTTGGGCCTATGGATGTCTCACCGGTACCACCTATCGGAAAGGCTGGTTCCCTGCAACCTTCGTGACAACACCGAAGGTCACCGCGCTCACTCTGCCCCTGGACTCAGACGTCACGACGAATGAGGTTGAAATGATGAAGCAGCAGAGAGAGATGCAAAAATACCTTCGCAGTCTTACGGGTTTCATATCACATGAGATGCATCGCGAAGGTCGGCTCACTAAAGAGGAGTTTGACGTTCAATGTATGCCAGTGGCGCTTGTTGTGACATTTGATGCAGATTTCAGTATCATGTATGATGCTAACGTGAGCATGTTATTTGATTCGCAAGTCCGAAGAGACGTAGCAGAGGCCTTGGGTGTCCAGAACAGTTGTGTCAGCGTCCTCTATTACCGAGACAATGGCATTGTCGTTGGTCTGGCGCTGAGAAGAGATGTGCAAAGTAGTCGAACCGGAATGCAGCTTGCGCAAACCCTCATCCAACACGTGAATTCAAGGCAGGGTTCTTTCTCATTGACAACCACTGGAGGCTTGGCAGTGGCCGCAGCTCTGCAGGGCCCATTGGCTGAATCGGTCGTGACAAGCCTGGAATCTAATCGCCATCCCTGGTCATTCAATCACACCTCGTCAAAATTGCAGGCATATCTACGACGGTTGATAGAGGACAAGACCAGTCGATGCAAATCTGCTCTGCGAGTTCACCTCTTGACCGCATCCTTTGAAGGCTGGCTCTCATGTGCTGATGCCAGATTAACAAGACGACGCAGGATTTGGAATGTAATTGACCGCTGGAGAAACGGGTCCCTCTTCGTTGTCTTCCGACAATGGTCCATTGGTATTAGGACAGCAAAAAGAGGGCGACATGTTCTGGACAAGGCATTGTTGCGCTGGCGGCGTGGCATGCTGGTGCGTGGCTTCTTTAGCTGGCGCGATGCAGCTTGTCAGATGAAGAGGACCAAAAATACAGCCGCTAGGATCCTTGGCCGCATTGCCAATCGAGAATTGGCGACTGCGTTTGATTCATTCTGGCATCATGTCAGAGGCTTGTCTGCCATGCGTCAATCTGCATTGAACGTGATCATGAAATTGAAACACGGTAGTCTTGCGCGAGCTTTCGAAAGCTGGTTGCAGGTCTGGTGCCAGGCCAAGAACGCAGTGCAACGGCGAGCCATCTCAGTGCAAGCCTGGATGCACTTGGGTGAACATCGAGCCTTCCAGATGTGGCAGGAGTACGCAGACATGCACAAGAAGATGCGTGGTACGGCATATCAAGTAGTGGCCCGTTTGAGTTCAAGATCTCTTGCACTGGCCTTTGACGCCTGGATGGATTCTTTGGAGACGTCCAGAGCTGTTAGGGCTACGGCACGTCGCGTCTTGATTCGAATGCAGAATAGAAGTTTAAGTGCAGCTTGGATGAGATGGGAAGATCTTTCAAAGAGAGAGAAGTCTCAGAGAAACAAAAAAGTCAAGATAATAGCAAGGATCATGAATCTACTATTGTCCAAGACGTTTCATTCCTGGAGGAACAAGGTCAAAAATCTTTGCAGACAAAGACGGATCTTGCATAAGTTCGTGAATCAATGGCATATGCGTAATAGCTCTCGTGCGTTTGCCACGTGGGTTGACAGGATTCGAGCAACGAAGAAATTTAGGATCAAATCGTGTATGGTGGTCAAGCGATGGATGAATCGGACCCTCGGCAGCGCTCTTTCCACCTGGGTGTTGAATATCCGTCGAGACAGGTTCTTGAGAGACAAAGCAAGAGCATCCATTGCCAGGTGGGCAAAACAAGAACTCTGGCAGACGTACTCTGCGTGGACAGATCACGTCAGACGGACCAAAAGGCGCAGCACCAAAGGTCTTGAATGTTTGCGACGTTGGCGCAATTCCACGCAGTCCACCTATTTCATCACCTGGGCTCTCCGAACGCAGCAGAAGTTTGAGATTCGGGACATGATTTTACGATCTGGATTCAAGTGTAACGAAGATCGCATTCTGACAACTTTTCAAAGCTGGTCCAACGTTGTGCAAGTGGCCAGAAAGTCCGCGTTGAGATCACTGAACACGGATTTGTCTGCACATCCTACTGCTCTTTCTGTGTCAATGGACCTTGAATTTGATTCGACCTTCGCCTCGTCCAACGAGCGGTCGTCATTTGAAAAGCAGCTACAGACGGACATCTGCAAAGCACTTGACATAGAAATTGAGCGGGTATGCGTTCTGTGCCACCAAAAGGGTAGCATCGTGAGCGAAATTGTGCTGGGAAGTCCCAAAGGCGTTACCACTCACGATTCAGCAGAGCTTGCAGTTGCCCTCGCGGATCTTGTGGGCAAGCCTGGCGGTGCGCTATTCCGAACGCCTCTTGGTAAGCACATGACCAGAGCGACAGTTCACGGTCCCATATGTGAGGAGGCTGTTGCCGCTCTGAGGAGAGCCAAAGAGGCGGAGGAGTCTCGGGCAGAGTTCGCGATTGGTGAGTTTGCATATCGCATGCTGCTGCCACTGCTGACCCATGGGCGAGAGTGTCAAGACGTGCTTGAAGAAGCTACCTGCAAGCTGCAAGCCCAAGTCCGGAAGGTCCAAGAAGACCAGCAGGCAAAACTCAGAAAGATCATCTTTCGCATGCGACACGCCAAAATGGCTACCGCTTTGCACTCTTGGCAAGAGACGGTGGAGATGAAGAAGAGGGCTAGAGATCAGACCCTGCGCTCCTTACAGCGATGGCAGGGTAATAGTCTTCGCATGGCGCTGGATGCCTGGGACAGCGCCATGGGACAGGCTGCACAGCTCAGAGATACAGCCGAGAGGGTCCTTAAGCGTTGGACAAACAGCGCCCTTGCATCTGCTTTTGACCATTGGAGCCAACTATTCTATCGAGCATTGGAGGCAAGGCAGCAGAAGCTGAGGAAAGCTGTGGGCCGGTGGAACCACCTGCACATCACTCTTGTTTCGGCCTTCGACTTCTGGAGGCGCTGGGTCGTATTTAAAATGTCCCTAATGTGTACAGCACGCACCGTCATGATTTGGTGGCTAAATTTGATGTTGACAAGCGCGTGGAGGTCGTGGACCAATCTATTCAAGCGAGGTCGAGTCTTACGAAGATCACTGGAGCGGATGAAGAACGCATGCCGGTACAAGGCGTACGCGACGTGGGAATACAATGCGAAGGAGCTGAGTCGCCAGAGGGGCGTGCTTGAGCGGATGGCTTTGAGGATGAGAAATGCGACCGCATACAAGGCATACGCGACGTGGGCCGACCATGTCAAGGAGCTGCGTCGCCAGAGGGGCGTGCTGGAGCGAATGGCCTTGAGGATGCGAAATGCGACCGCATACAAGGCATACGCGACGTGGGC
>Ga0115006_10002549_pt1 | contig 12033 bp, 5 predicted proteins | sample ArcOceMetagenome_3_FD_88943 | JGI IMG/M metagenome (GOLD analysis project Ga0115006, IMG submission 88943) | Marine eukaryotic phytoplankton communities from Arctic Ocean - Arctic Ocean- Svalbard ARC20M Metagenome | ecosystem: Environmental > Aquatic > Marine > Oceanic | place: Arctic Ocean...
CCGGCCTGAAGAAGCTGGGCATCGAATCCTTTACACAGGCCTATGAGATTCAGCGCAACGAGATCGGTAAGAAAAGGAGGGCGCAGCTCCAGAAAAAGACCGGCCTGCCCTTCTAAGATCGTTTTGCAGAAAGTACGATCATAGATTCAATGTGTGTAATGTTTATGTAGAGAAAGGAGAGAAAGAAAGGTTTTATTAATTTACTACGTAGTATGGATCGCGTGGACATGGACAACGCCCTAGCTAGTAGAGCTATTTGACGTACCTTGATCCTACTACCGTAGTACGTATCGGTACCGATCGGCACTGGCTACGTAGCTGAGTTGACCACAGCTCATCGAAGGCTTTCTTGCAATGACTCGCCCAGCAACTCCTCACCGAGGGCGATGCATTCACGCGCCAGACCCGCGATCATTTCGTCCTCGTCCTCAAGTAGCTCCGACAGAGCCGGTAGGCATTCGGGCAGCAACACCATGTACTCTTCGCCGATGCTCTCCATGACAGACTTGAGACAATGAACTCCTGCCCGACGGACCTCGGGCCGATCATTGTTCTCGCAAGCCTGCAGAAGGGCTTGGTTGATGGGCTTCCACATCCTCTCATCGCCTGCAGCCATCGCTAGGGCTACGATGCACCGGGAAACGCTCCCATAGTCTAATGTACCGATGCCTTGGATAATATTTGCATATGAAGTGATTGCCATAGACTTGCTCTCCCCAACATTGGTGATTACTGGCATGTCCGGGGGTAGCTTGGCATGCAGTAACTTGCCAAGAGGCTCCAAGATGAGCGCGTGCCTTTGACCATCGTCTCCCCTGATCCAATTTCCTCCTTCGTGGGCATCAGCTTTTAATGACGATTCGAGACACAGCAGTATGGGCTGCAAGGACTTGAAGGCACTGGAGTTGCATGTGCCTTCTTCACTTTTTCCGAGACGGTGGCGTTTCTTACCATCTTCTTTCTTGGAGAAAAGATTGGGCTTGCAGAGCGATTTCGCCGCAAACTCAAGTTCCGTGATAGCGTCGGGGAGGACACTGCTCAGGCAAGGCAAGAATATACTTCTCAATTCTTTGCTAAGAAGTGCTGACATGCTCCAGAAAGCATATCGTTTCGTCGCGGCAACAGCGGCATCATCCCCTTCTGTGCTTGTCTCGTCGAGATCGCCCCTCCATTCTCGAATTCTGGCGTAGAGAGGACGGAGTTGAGCCTCGGAAAGTTTCAATACCAAGGTCAGGAGAGTTTCATTAGCCGCCGTTAACAATTCTTGCTGCCCTTCGTCGTCGTCGTCGGCGGCGTCGTATTTGAAAGCGATCAGTATTGCGTTCAGTAGCTTTCCAACAACAGGTGTGAGCTCTGCTCGAGAAGTACAGTCAACAGACGATTTCAGGATTAAGAGCAAGGCCTTGGCTTCTTGCCAACCAGCAGCATCGGCATCAACAACATCTGACTCGCCCTCATAGAGGCACATGGCAACGGCTTTGCTCGCAGCTGGGATAATCTGCCTCGCCGGTGTCCGTTTGGCAAGGGCGCGATCAAGACGTTCCGTCATGTTGGCAACAAGGACGGCGTCTTCACGGACATCGCTCCGCAACATTCTTGATGGAAGGGCGGACGGAGCAAAAAGTGTTCCAAGGTAGGGCACCGCAAATTGTGGGAGTGTCTCTGCAACCGATACCAGGGTGCGTAGCAAGGCTAGTTGTGATAGGTTTGCACTCTTCGTGTGCCTCGTGATATTATCGGTAGAAGAAGAATCGCTGCATTTCTTTAGCCATGAATTAATCGACGTGAGAGATGAGATAACTGGCTTGACGAGCTTGGATAAGAGCGGGAGACATCGCGCCCGAAGGACGGCAACGAGGGTCGATGCACAAAGAGCGGCAGTACTCAGCAGTTGGATTTCACCGTCATTCAGCTCAATGCGAGGTGAAGTTGAGATATCGATTAAGTTGACCAAATTGGTTGCCTGGGAGGTGATGAGCGCTGTCACTTCCCTCATTGCAGGCATAAGTACGGATGAGGCTTTCTTAAAGACCCGCTCGTCCCCGGTAGCAAGACAAAGGGCTTGCGCAAGACGCTCAATTGCCATCAAGGACGCCTGCTTGATTGTCACTTGGTGACGAGAAGCGCGGACTTCTTCGCCACCGGCGGTTCCAGATCGACTCAATAATAATGTCACCAACTCTGGAACAACTTCTAGGAAAAGCGTCGCCTCGTGAGAGTAGGGATCAATTTCAGCCGCGCGCTCGGATAGAAGCTCTGCTGTCCTGACGAACAAAGGAGCCTCGGTGTCGTCGTCTTGCAGTAGATCTGTGACGGAGGCGAGATAGTCGGGAATTGGCAATACCCTCTGCAAAAGATCGAGGCACTCCTCTGCTGCCCCGGGTATGCCCTCCCAGAATTCCTTCTCGTCGCGCAAGAGCTCGGTGTCATTACTTCTCGCTCCAACAAAGACCATCGCTTGGTGTCTCAGTGAGTTGGATTGCAATTGAACAAGCTCCTGCCACAGGGAGAGACACACATTGTTGAGCGATTTTTCCTCGTTGTTCTTGATTACCTTCTTGATGGAAGAAAAGGAAAAGAGGTCCCTGACGACACACAAAAGATTCATAGTTAGTGAGATCAGGGCCTTCTTGTCAGTCTCGCCGCGCTCTCCTCCTGGGGCAGCTCTTTCGCATAGACCGTGCGTAGTGATAGCATAGGAGAGGGCTGGACCACCGTCTTGCTTCGCTGGTGAGGAATTGAGGGACGCTGGAGCAGTTAACTCTGATGTACCCAAAAGATGCTCAATCATCTGGCCAATATATTGCACGATTTGGAGTGAAGCCACAACTTGGTCAGTCGTCGAGGCTCGGCCAAGAACTTCAATGGAGAGGGCCACCGCATCCGCCGAATCTTCCTCCATTGGTGCTTCATTGTTGTCCAAATCCATATCATTCTCATCACTACTTTTTTGCGGAAGATACAGGAGGGCCGCATCGGCCGCTACCAGCGATCCAACGAACGAGGCAATCGCCAGACCATGCCCTCGAGTCATTTCGACGGCCACCAGTGCATCGGCGAATGATGTACATAGCTCCGAGCGCTGTAGGGGCCCTGTATTATTTGTGTAGCAAGATGCGATAAAGGCATCGACCAATTCAGCGAAGGAAACGCCAGCAGCTGCAGCGTGCACGCAATAGGCAGGTACAATGGCTCGCAAGGCTTGGCTTGCTGCCAGGGAATTCATCTCGTTGCCGGTGAACGATGGTGATAAAATGTTCCCGAGGGCAGGAATAAGTGAACCAACGACGGCACCAGGGGCTTGCGAGCAGAGGGTTGTTAAAAGCGATAGGACCAACGCTCTGCCCCTGCTCGAGCGAACATGACGGATTCCAAAGACACCGGTTGTGGCTTCATCGCTGCCGACGAGAGAAACGAGCAACGTGGCTTGCTCTGCAAACTTCTCAACGGCCGCTTCCGACTGCGACCTCGCGCGTCCTCCCTTCTTGCGGCTTGACTTTTTCTTCGGTAGAGATACATGAATATTTTGTTTTGCCATCTCTCCGTGGAGCGATATGAGAGCCTGCAACACCGAGATTCGAACATATTCAGATCCTACGCCGGATGACAATTCTCTTGATAGGTCCGCCAACTTATCGAAAAGAATCGTTGATAAGTTCAATACCGAACTAGAGCTGGCCAAGGTCGCAGCCCTGTTTCGAATAGCATCGGTCACACAGGTGAGAGCAAGAGGATTGCTTGCAGATTCTGTCTCAAAAAGATAAGTCATATCAGAATCAGCGATCTGGAGATCGCCAAGAGCAGAACCTGCCGATTCTATCGCGTGCTCTGAGCGCAGCTTGAGAAGGGCAGACAAAATGGTTCTGCGGGCGTCAACCTTGAGCTTCGGGAATATTCTGACCCCCCAAGTTGGGCTTCGAAGGATACACTGAGCGACGGCATTGTAGGTGAGACGGACGTAGGGATCATCAATTCGCTCCTCTGCGCAAGAAAAAAGACTCGACAATGCCAAGATCATGGTGTTAGGATAAGGGTCGATCATGACTAGCCCCCCATCGTCACCGGTACCGACCGAATAGGACCGTGTCCGCCTGCCGCTCTTTGCGGGTCCCGTGGAGATGACGACACTGGGCCCCGAGTTCCCCGGCGAAACAATTCCCTTTAGCATGACCACAACGGTCACGCATAGAGTCTTTATGGGATGCATCTCTACGTCTGCACATCGATCGCTGAAGGCATCCGCGTCGGGAGAAAGGAACGCGTCGAAAAGAGGCTTGCCGGCTTTGTTCCATTTTTCGGAGAGAGGGAAGGCCGACTCCCCGGCTTCTTCCATTGCCTCGAAGATTTTGTGGGCAGAGAACGACCCACCAAGGTAGTCCCCAAAAGAAAATCCTTCATCGACATTCGACGTCGTCCCAATGGCGGCTACAACACAGTGCTTCAAAAGATCGTCGCGGGCCTCATTGGCATTGGATGCATTGGATTCGGCAACTACCCCGGCGAGAAAGTTCGGAAGGGCGCCGCCATCCATCATTAGGGAAGACTTGAAAGATTCGATAGTGTCGGATAGACGAGCACAAATCGTAGGCAATTTCTTTGATTGAAGAGTAGACAGCTTGCCGATAAATTCAATTGCTGACGCCCTGACCAATTGGGAGGAATGCGACAAAAGCGATAGAGCTTGGACAAGACCATTTGTAATGCCTTCTTGATGCGAGAGAATGTTTTCTTTTGACATGCAAGCGCATGCAATATTGACCAAGCGAGTGACAGCAATTTCCTCGACACCATAGCGTGACGCTGCCTCAAGAAGAATGGCTACCGAGGAGAGATTACTTGTAACACCGGAAACGTCTTCTTCATCGGTGTCAATTCTAGTAGAACCGAACAGGTACAAAATGGCAGGTCTTGACACCTTGTCGTAGGCAATAAGCGATGCCGAAGCGCAAAGATCGATAAGAGCTGCGGGCAACATCGTAGGATTATGACTGATGATCGAAGCAAAGCAAGGAACAAGATGACCAAGGAGAGCTGCGGCCTCACGATCGGTCAAGTCGCCGTTCACTCCGGACCCCCCAAGGATGTGGTGGATGACGGTGAGAACATTCTGCGCCAAGTTGTTGCCAATCACCTGCTGTTCTGAACCAAGAAGTTCCTTGCTCATACAAAAGAGACTGGCCCACATGTAGCGCATTTCCATATTATCATCAACGTCTGCGCGCTCTCCATCGGTACTGCTCGGATCGTACCCCGAACAGGTTCGTAGGAGCACTGCCAGGCAGGTCTCGTTCTCGCAAATAAGCTGCGATGCCTTTTCCTGGATGTCGCAAATACTGTCGCTGTGCTCCTCCTTGTCCTCCGAAATTGCGTGGATGAGCGCGAACGCCGCAGCGTTATGGATGAGCTCGCAGGCATTAATGCACTCTTCTTCGTCCAATCCATCGGATGTAATATCCAAATGGGCACAAATATAGATGAGCAGAACTCTGAGCACTTCTCCTTCGCTCTCGATAGCTAGGCTGTAGACATCCTCGTCATCGATTGCGTTGAGCAATGTCGATGCCGCAAGTCCGGCAAGGGCGAGGGCGCAGCACATCGCCTCGATCGGGTCAGACGGTGGCTGACTTTCTAGCTTGTCTGCAAAGTTATCACATTCGGTAGGCACGTACTCGCCGGCAGACTCATCTAGTAGCAGCGATGACCTAGAAGGGATATCATCCAGCACAGACCATTTCAATAGACCGCCAATGACGCTCTGAATAGACTCAGCATCGCCAAATATATCCTCTTCTCTTACAATGTCTTCGGCGATGAGGCGTCGAATGGTTCCAGCCGCAGCTGCGGCAACTCCAGAGTCATTATCGGCAAGGAATCTTCTGAGAAGCGACCGGCAGACATCGATCGCGTCGCCAGAATCAAAGCTTAGACTATGAACATCGTCAGCTTCGGTCGACGCCGCCATCTCCACGTCATCAAGCAGTCTCTTTACTGCATGCAGACGGACAGAGGCGTCCGGGTGCACGAGAGCGACTCTTGCGGGGAGGAGACATGCAAATTCATCGTCAGCGGCAATTGAATTACGACCGCCATCTTGGTCTAGAGGCACGCTGTTCGAAGATTCGCCTGTTGGGTTGGTACTAGCAGGAGCTTGGCTACCAATAAGGAGTTCAACCCGTCGAGCAATTTCCTTTTTTCGTTTCTTCTTACCACCCTTCAGGAGGGCAACAGCGTGGGCGATCCCCCCGTCGCACCCAACGGCATCGACGGAACGCACTTCACGTAGAAGGAGCCTACAGTTGTCAAGGAAGACGCTGCCTTCTGAATCAGCATCATTCGAATCAAAAGGTGGTGAAGCAAACGACACGACAATGTGCGATGCGACTGACGCCGTGAGCCCGTTCGACCGACTTTTCCACACATCTTTCAGAGAAGGCTCTTTGACCTGACGGTGTAATTGAAAGGCAATTGTATATGTACAGAATGAAAGATTAGAATATGCCAGAAGCGAGAATACAGTATCAGGGAAAAACGAAAGGAAAGAAAGGGAAGTAGATCTGATATACTCTGCAGGACTTCATATATATCTCACCATAGCAAGTATCAGACGAAAGGCTTCTCCCCTCTTTGCATCAACCTTCTTCGCGCCCTTTTTACTGATCTTTTCGGTGCTTGAAGGAATTACATGATCAAAGCTACGGAGAAAGAGAGACGCCAAGGCATCCGTGACATCTATACCCTGGGTATCCATGATTTCTCCAAAGGCTGCTGGAGTCAGATGGAACAACCGTGCCAGGGGACGAAAGGTAGATACCGGCATGTTGAGACCAATCAGATCGCGATTCTTGCTGTTTCCAGCGTTCGAGACACGGGCGAGACTTGCCAACTGCCCCATTTCCTCCGAAGACCTCCCCGAAAGGACCGAAAGCAGTACCAACATCGATGTTGTCATCTCCTCAACGGCCTCCACAGATGCCGTGCCGACACCGACAGGCATTTCTTCCTCAAGGCCAATGCCGCCGATAGACTGCGGACCATGTCCGAGCGACACCGACATTTCCAAAGCACCCTTGGAGATGGTAGTTGCAATGACCTCTCTAACTTCAGGTGCAATCGCCGGACACTTGGCGATCAGGGCCGAAGCCATGACGTACCCCCAAGAGCGGAAGTCGGGACAAATGATGCTTAGCGACGCCTTTCCCTCACTGTTCTTCTTCGCGCCCTTCTCTTTGTCACTGCCACAGCACGCTCCTAGAACATACGGGAGAATGACTCGAAGAGTAGGTTCCTTCGCACTGCCGGCAGAGGTGACAGCCGTCGTCTGAATATCCAACGCCTCGACGAGGACAGCAGCCGCGAACGAGATCACGCGAGATACGCCTTGGCGAGGTTGAACGGGGCCCATCCCAACTTCCGTATTACCAGTACTAGTAACGGACGACGGGACATCAATCGAGTGGATTCGTGCTGCGTCCCTGGCAAGCTTGCAGAGCGACGCCACCAGAGCATCGTCTCCGGCGGCCTTCTTGGCGATGGCACCGCGGGGCAATGTCTCGGCACCGGGGGCGGCGAAAGGACGGAGAAAGACGTAGCTGGGCATTTCGGCCAGGTCGATCAGCTGCAAGACTCGGTTGAAGAGCGGCGTTTCATGCGCGGGCAGCACACACAGGACCACAGCCTGAGGCAAGTGCAGGTGGACAGAATAGAGGCGAAGGAGGTACTCCAAAACGTGCAGCCCAGCGGCGAAGGCGGTAACTCCTCCGGATATGTCCGACACGGTCCGGGCCTGGTTGATCACGGCGCTGTTCTCGTCCTCGCCCCAGACGGTGCGCAGAAGGCCCAGCAGCCGCTCGCAGAGCTTATCCCGCTGCGCCACGTCGGACTTGGACGACACGCGCCGCTCCCAGCCCACCGACGTCTTGCCCGCCAGCAGGCCGACGTAGTCCTTCGACACGAAGGCGTCGCTGCCCGTCACGCGCGTGAGCTGGTTGAGGCTGCTCAGCGCGTTCTCCCTCAAGGTCGTGAGCGGGACGTCGCTGGCAGCCCTGGCGTCGTCGTACAGGACCGACGGCTTGTACTTGGACGACGGGGCGTGGAGGGAGTAGCCAACCTGCGTGGAGTGGGAAATGCCCCGGCCGATGGCATCCTCCCGACGGCGATTGGTCGGCTGATTCTGACCTGAAAGGCCGGCAAGCTGCGCCGAGAGGCTGGACAACATCTTAGACGGGCGTACTTCGTAAGCGTGGCGTAGATTGCTGTTCCAACAGTAGTCAGTAGTACTAGTATGGATGGAGCCAGGGTCTGGGTCGGCCGGAGGCTACTTTCACTTTCTCGGCCACTCAGAAAAATATGAGTGGATAGCGCGCGCGGTCGCGCGCGGAGATAGCTAGCGGGCGGTGGACAGACGTTTGTAGGTTGCATTGTTGCGATTGCATGCATTTCCCCGCCGCGCCCCACCCGCACCTACGAGTACCTCTCAACTCTCGCTCGCCCTGGACGAGCCGTACACGTACCAGGCGCCCTCTTTGTCCTCCTTAAGACGCCTCGTCGTCTCGTCGGCGAAGGGCTTCTCCACGTCGAATCAGGGGCGCGATGTCTCACCCAAACTTTCGCCTCGATCGAAAGCGGTGCGGAGTGAAGGAGCCCGCCACGCCATCTCCATCTCCATCTCCATCGCCATCGCCACCATACGTGTAGAAAGGATGGGCTCCAAGTCCAAATCCAAATCGGCCCCACGATCGGTCCGATGGAGAGTCAAAGGCGTTGTCTTCATCACGCTCGTGGCGATAGTGTTGGCTTCGTCATTCATCATGAAAACGAATCTTGATACCTTTCGCACCACGCTCGGTCTTCGGGCGACGTTCGCGCCCCTCCCAGTGGAGGGTGCGAAGGTGTATCGCTACAAGAACATTCAAGAATATTTGGATGGCCGTGGCGACATATCCGTATCCAAAGGATTTCCCAAGACAAAGAATGCCTTCACGAACAATGCTACCATTCGTCTCATGGCCTTCGACGACGATCGTTTCGGCGCGGCATCTCGTATCCCGAGAAAATGGAATATGTTTCTGGAACAAGAAGGCAATTCCGCCCATTCTCTCAACGCAACGCAAGTTGGATCTGCCGGCGCTGACGCAAATGTCTGCTTTCGAATCGATCGCAACGACAACAATGTCCGTTGCCTCCCGTCTTTCATCATCGTTGGCTTTGAAAAGGCCAGCACGACAGCATTGAGCGTCTGGCTTAGCCACCACCCAAATCTACAATCTCAATGGCTCGAAGGGCGATTCTTTGACCACATTACCAGCAGTGAAGAATTGGATCAAACCTGGTTCGGACAATACGCCCTCAAGAGAATGCCTCGGCTGCCTGGCGGAACGAAGGGAGTTGGTCTCTATTTTACATTTGAGAAGTCTCCCGCATATGCCCCATCGGTCCTCGCCCCAGAAATGATTTCGCGTCTGCTCCCCTCGGCGAAACTGATCTTTATGCTCCGAAATCCAACGATGCGTGCTTATAGCTTCTTCTTGATGCTGACGAATCACTATCCTGGGGCAAATGAGGTGCTATCGCGGAAACCAACAAGTTTCTTCGTTAAAAGCAGAACTACCGGACAAGTGCGATATGTCGGCGACGGAACGATGAATTTTGACATCGGCCCTGGTGAGGGAGGCCAAGCGGTCCCAATGGAGCGAATGCCGAGCGGAAGTTCCGCCGAAGGGGAGGAGTCGTCAGCAGAGTGGCAATTTTTACCTTATCCTCCCGATCCGAAGGATTTTCATTCCTGGATTTTGTACATGTTGGATCAGTTCAAAGGGAAGAAGCCGAATTTCAACGACCAATCTCGTCCACACAGACTGCTGTTTGGAGGATTCTATTCCAGTTATTTGAAGCGATGGCTTGAATACTTTCAGCCGCAGCAGCTTGTATTGATCCCATCAGAATCATTTTATGGAAGCAATGTCTCCAGGTCAATGACTAAGCTCCAAGACACTCTTGGTTTGCCCATTTACGACTTTTCACGCATCGGTCGACAGGAGTCGTCGGGTCGATTCAACATTAAGTCGCCTGCAGCGTATGCCAATGATATCTTGAACAGTGCCGGAACAGTCGCACCGATGCTAGATGAAACGAAGGTATTGCTGGACGACTTCTATTGCCAAGAAAACCGCGAGCTCAAGCGCATCCTCGGAGGTAGATCTCTTTCAGGTTATGCCTGTGCGGACTGATGAGTTCTTCACTCTCGGCTGAAGCCGAAATCAACATTAGATATCCCTCTAGGAATCCATCATATTGCAATATGTCAGTTTTGGCAATTGCAAATTGTTTTGGCGAGATTTTCCATATTTTCCCACCGATGCACATAAAAGCCACTGCGGGTCTCTGGCCTATGTGGGATACACAGATCTTTCCACGCTACGACGTCGTAGCAGGACTATCGTGGAACTTTCAATGTATGTGTATCGACACTGTAAATGTTCCGCGATGAGCGGAGACGGCACAAAACGTGTCGGCTCCTACAATCTCCTTCCGCCACTTACACCTCGAAGCAGAGCTGCAGAGCGTCGATCTCTTCATTGTTCAAGCGAAGATGGGCCCAAGGAATCTCTTCATTTGATTGGCACGAATAGTACAACAATTTGAGGAAAGGTCATTGTGTAAACGCTTTACTGGATCATCTTCAACAAGCAAAGCACTTACATATCTTTCATATTCTTCGCCCGCATTCAAGCAATGCGTTTTTTCCGAGAGAACCGAGTAAAAGAATCGTCAGCTTTTCCAATGCTCAAACAAGAGGGTAAACCAGGTGCTCTATGGAGGCAAGCTGTGGACCCAAACTCTGGCCGCACCTACTACTACGAGATACATTCAAAGCAGTCTACTTGGGAAAAGGTGAGAATTAGCGCATGAAATTGCTTGATATATTTTCATTCAACTTGCTTGGGCGATTTATTCGTAATCTCAACCCACATTTGTTCTCCAAATAATCGATATGAGCACTGTATAGCCGGAGGAACTCATACCGGCTCATGAGCTACACGAACGAAGGAAGAAACGAGAGGATGACTTAAATTTCTTCGAGGAAATGGAGAAAAATGTGCGTACCAGAATGAATGAATCCAATATCCAGGTGCAACACCAGGCGGAACATCCTATCGATGACGAGCTGACTTTGGCTCCCTTCTCCCCAACATCATCTCAATCTCGGCCAAATGTCTCAGATGGTAGCGCTACGACCGTCTCAGCCAAGGAGTTCGTCCCCTCACTTCTTAGCGTCCCCTCATCGGCAAGTGATATCTCTAACTGCTCTACTACTTCCTCAAGTACCAGTACCAGCACTAGTAGTGGACCGTCACATCAGCGCCGAAACACAACAGGCACGATTTCACTGAAACAAACTCCGTTTGCTCTCGATGTAGATGGCACAATTCGATCTATTTGTACCGTCTATCGAATTTTTATAGTCGAATCGATGTCCGAGGTCCTACCTTCAACCTCTCCGGCCTCCGTACACGATATTTTTACGGATCTCGAAGCCAGTGTGTTTGACGACTCTTGTGGCTCTCCCACTTTCCGTTGCAAGGGCAGTGCCGACTTATCGAATGAGTCAGGGTTAATTCCATCGCTTGATGATATCATTTCTCTCTTCACCTATCTTTACGACCAGTGCCAATGCGAATCCGATGTCTTAATTCCCTCCCTGCTTTACTGCGAGAGGCTCATGACAGAAACAAGGGGTGTAGTGCAACCAAACGTCCGCAATTGGCGCTCCATACTGCTATCTTGCCTAACCTTGGCCTCCAAGGTGTGGGACGATTGTTCCATGTGGCCCATTGATTTCAGCTGCGTTTGCCAAAAGGGGCCCAGAGCCCTTCAGCCATTTAGTTTGCGTCGGATCAACCAACTTGAAGTTGCACTCCTCTGTATGATCGGCTTCAACGCTCACATTTATGCCACAGAATACACTCGGTGCTTTTTTTACTTGCAACAACTTCAGTTACCAGCTACGACCAAACACTTACTGGACATGGAGAG
>Ga0115006_10002550_pt1 | contig 12032 bp, 13 predicted proteins | sample ArcOceMetagenome_3_FD_88943 | JGI IMG/M metagenome (GOLD analysis project Ga0115006, IMG submission 88943) | Marine eukaryotic phytoplankton communities from Arctic Ocean - Arctic Ocean- Svalbard ARC20M Metagenome | ecosystem: Environmental > Aquatic > Marine > Oceanic | place: Arctic Ocean...
AACGACGGCGCCGACAGTCCATCGGGACTTTGCGCTGTAAAAAAACAAAAACCGACCACGAACGATTCGAATCACGAGTTGCCGCTCTTGGGCCATTCCATCCAGGGGCAGCGAGGGGAGGCGAGGACGCACGACAGCGCGCGAGCGCGGCCCGGCGTGCGCACGCCATCACAATCACAATGATGGCCACGCCTGTGGTGCTGACGGAGCCGCAGGCCCGCGCGGACGACTCGCTCGGCCACCCCGCGCCTTCCGACTTCCTGGTCCGCTGCAAGCAGGTGCGATTCAGACAGACCCGCGCAGCAGCGCGCGACTATTGTTGCTAGTTGGCTGTGTGTGTGCCGCAGGCGCGCGAGCGCCCCGGCCGACGGCTCTGCTTGCAGCGGGCAGGGTTGCCGCGCGCCGAAATGCGCTGCACGGGCAGGCGCGCGGGGCACTCGCGCGTCGTGTGGGCTCCAGCGGGAGGTGTTGCGCGCGCGCGTCAGTGGCAACGTGCCGTGCATCTGCCTCACTGGTGCGGCGTGTGCTTGGCAGCTGGAGGCGCTGATCGGGACCCTCGAGGACAGCTTCAGCTCGAGCGAGCAGGTGCTGTCCAGCAGCCCTGCGTCGCCCGCCTTCACCGCCACGCTCCGTGCCGAACGGGACCGTCGCCAGCAGCTGCTCCGGCAGTTGACCCAGGTGTGCGTCGCCAACTGGCTGTGCCCGGCTGGCTTGTTCGCGGCGGTGGCATGCGTGGGCCCGCGTCGTGCTGGCTGTGTGCTCACAGCTGCTTGTGTCCTGCAGCTCGTCTCGTCGGTCAACAGCAGCACCACGTCCGACGACGCGCAAAATGCGTCCGGATCCGTCGCGTCAGTTCCGCCCATCGACACAGAGTGCCTGGGAAACAGCATCGCGGGCGCGACGCACGACCCGCAAGGTGGCAGCGCCGAATGGAAGCACACCACTCTGCTGCGGCTGCGCAAGTTTCTGCGCCGGCAGTACCGGGCTCGCAAAAACAAGGTTGTGGACAGCGTGTCTAACACCGGCTCCTCGGGCGAGGACATGGCTGACGAGCGTGCTCAGCTGCAGCAACTCGCTTCAGACATCAAGTCCATCGAGTTTGAGATCCGACTTCTCTCAGACACGCACACTGCTATCAAGCAGCATGCGGAATACGACGAGGGCGAGGCTGGCTCCGCAGAGCCAAAGGACAGAAGCTTGCAGGGCGACAGTGCGCGCAGCACAAGAGACACCGTAAAACGTCTGCTCAAGTCTGCGGGCTCGCTTGGAGGGGCATCTGCTTCGCGCCTGGGTGGCTTGTCGAGTGGGGAGAGGCTGGCAAGATTGCATGAGGGCGACGAAGGCGACACTGCCGGCGAAGAAGAGGCCGAAGGCGACCTGCGTGGCGTCCGCAGAAACCTACTCGAACTGTATGCCGAGCCACAGCAGGATGAGACAGCCCTGGCAGGCTCTGCGCTCAGGGAGGGCCAGGGTGATGCCACGGCACCCCTCTCCGCCAGCCTGCCAGCAACTGGAGACAACAGCCATTTGCAGTCTGTAGACATGTGCATTGAGGCTATTCGATTGCTGGGCTCAAAGGCTCGGGACGCTGACAATCCCACCGTCAGTGTGGCGTTTAAGCCTACTGATGACGCCGTATGTAGGTCAGAAGAGGAAGTGGAGCGAGGAGGAGCAGGCCCCTGCAAGATCGCGCGTCTCGCTCGCCAGCTGCGCATGGACGATTGTGTCGAGAGCGAGAACGATAGCTCCCCATCCAAGATAGAGCGCCTGCGCCGTCAAATGGCCTCGGTAATGAGTGCCCCAAACCCACTCCACCCAAAACTCGCGGGCCCGCTGCGGCCTAGCGCTGGCATCTCTTCTGCCCGTAAATGAAATTCGCTTGCCCTGCTTCTGACCGGGGCGAGGGAATTCTGCATTTGGCAAGCGACAGCAATAAGACGTCAAAATGCCGGATATGTACATGCTGCGGCTTGTTCACTGACTGGCCCGGTTTCTGTGCCGCAGACATCAGAATTCGCGAAGCCTCCAGAACTGTCTGACAGCCCCGGGCCAGTAGCACCTGTGCAATTATTTGCAAGCATCGCAGAGCGCGAAAACAATAGTTCGCCCTCGAAAGTCGACCGCCAGCGCCGTCAGATTGCCTCGGTGATAATTGCGTGCAGCATAGATGCTGAATTTCACTTTGCGCCCAGCTCATCGTTGACTGTGCTTGGGTCGTTAGTTCGGCCCCTGTCAAGTATGTTGCCACTTTCTGCTTCAGTGTTCTTGTCGCGTGTTCGTGTTGCCTCCGCCTGGCTCTCATTCGCATGCCATACAGCAGAACTCAGCAGATGTGGTGGTGAAGCCGCCGGAGACATCCATTGGATCGGAGCCCGCGGTGCCTGTGCGTGTGCTTGGCAGCATCGCAGAGCATACGATCCCCAGTTCAGCGGCATCAACGGATGCATGGCGCGATGTAGACCTGGCAAGGTGGGCTGCGGTGAATCGAGGCACTGCCTGTCCGTCACCAGTGCCTGTTGCACCTGGGGCGCTGCCGAGCCGTCGAGTGCATCCTCAGGCGAGTACTGCCACGTCGAAGCCTGTGCCTGCTCAGCAATCAGTGACTGGGAGGCTTTTGGATCCTCACGCGGACGGGGGTGAGGAAGTGGTCAGAGCCCTGGCTGCGCAAAAGTTTTCGATGCTTGAGGACAAGGAAGCTCTGCGCGAGCGCGCTGCTGCAGGAGGCGATGCAGGTGGTGCTCCTGTTTCTGTCGGTGAGTGTTTGGACACGCGCTGTCTGTTGATGCTCACAAGCGCCCGTTCAATGGTACGAGAACGTGCATGCGTTGGAGTGGGACTAACGTGTCCCCCAAAAAACAGGAACGAGCGATTCGGAGGATAGTTGTCTTGTCGCTGGACAGAGCCGCGTAGAGGAGACGGTTTCGTCTCATGATGTGTCGACGGCTGGTGAAGAGGCGCTGCTGCGTACCATCAAGAAGATCCTGAATGGTCCTGGCTCAACCCCAACAGGAGCACGCCGCATTTGCGCCGATGTTCAGCCTGCCGAAAAGTCGCAGCTGGATAAGGACATTAACGAGCTCTCCCTTGAGTGTCTTGCTGCGCTGCGGTCGTCTGCGTTTCTGGAGGATCCGGACAAGATGGAACTGACGGACAAAATGCTGGGCGATACAAACGGCGGTATGGATTGTGGTGATGACGTCTGCGGTCAAGCCAGGCTTGAGGGCCGCGGAGACTCGGTGGATTTGGGCGCGGGGGACGTTAGTGATTTGCTATTGAAGTCAGTGGACGCAAGCGGCTCTTTTGCGGCTGCCGATTGCGACGATCCGGAAAATCGTTCGCTCATCGAGGGGACGTCTCTGCTCGAGGACTTTGAGGCGCTGCCGGTTGATCGAGCCACCGAGAACGCTCGGCTATTTCCTTATGTGTTCGCCGCCACCCCGTTTGGCGAGCCCTCCGTCCGTGTGCAGAAGGCCCTTGTGAGGGACTTCGATCGGGTTTGCCTCGAAGGGACCTCAAAGATTGTCGCCGCTATGCCAACGGCGCTGGGTAGTACTCCAATGGGCGAGCCCTCCGGGCCTGTTGCGAAAACTTTGGTGGATATGTTCGATCAGTGCTTGTCGCCTCCTGGTGCCCGGGATTGCAAACCGGCCTCGTCGCCCGGGCAAGCTGCAAGGGAAGAGGACCACGGTGTCGCCGAGCTGCGTTCTGTGGTCAAACGCCTTGATTTCCCTTCAGATTCAGAGCTTCCGAGTGCTAAAACGGCGATGGCGTCAGAAGCCACTCTGTCTGCGTATGGATGCGCTGGCAGTGGTTCCACGCTGGAGACCAAACCCGCGCAAAACGCAGCTGACGGACAACACGGCGCTTCACGCCCGATGACAGCAGCAGTGACACGTCCAAGACCTGCTGCATCATCACGGCCCATGTCAGCAGCGGCAAGCCGGGCCCCTGCTGAGAACGCGACTGCAAGCAGGAGCAAGGCGTCAGCGTACACCCCGGCGCTCGCACTGAAAGGTGCTTCTGCTGGCGGGGTGGATGGTGTCGTCGGGGGTATTGCCGGCGCCAAACGTACGGGTCCAGCCTTGGCCTGGTCAGCACCGAGGTGTGACTCGGAGCCAGCAGCCCTCATTCAAAACTCACCCGCCCTTGGCGATGCGGGCACCAACTTCGCCCTTGGTAGTGGCAGCGCGTCTGGAATTAAGGGTGGCGGACTTTTCTCGGCTGCAAGAGCACAGGCTAGGGAAGCGCAGCGAGAGGGTCACGTGGTGGGTGCTCCGAGAGAGGCGCAGCCGAGCGTGCGTCTAGCACCGCCCATCCGATCTCCTGCAGATGCGTGCTCTTCCTCTCCTTTAGCGCTGGTCGGATGCAGCGCAGGCGCGACAAGTCGACAACGCTCATCTTCGCGGCCTCCCTCGGGAACAATGCCACGTTCTGGTAACAACACGGCCACACGCGCTGCCTCGGTATCGCCGAACCGGCAAATGTTTGGAGCCATCGGGCTAGCGGCCGCCAGAGAGGCCCTGCCTTCGCAGCAGCCTCGCGCGGTCGCGGCCGCTGCCGCAGCTGCAGCGTCTGGCTGGCTTCCTCAGCAGAAGCGTCGCTCACCTCCGTCTTCCTCGCCTTCATTGCAGCCCAATGTTCCCACCGTGTCCCACACCAGCATAATGGCAGGCGCTATTCAGGTTGCATCTGTTGGTGCGCGGGGACCGGTTGCCACGGCGACAAGCACGAGCGGGCGAACGCCGCAGGTGACGCTGAACAACAAGATGGATCTGATGTCGTCAGTACGTCTCGCGCGCAGGAACCAGGTGGCTGTCCCTTGTCCGCAGTCAATGCTCTCATATACATGTTTTTTCAGAATGCATTGTCGTACCTCCTCTGCAACGTTCGCGCGATAGCAGAAGTATGGCATGCCCTTACGCTCGGCTGACCTAATTTTCGGCTGTCTTTTGACCTGTAATCTCGCTCTTCACCCCGCCGCGATCTTTCGCAGACTCTTGCCAGTGGTCCGACAGGCCAAGCGTTGATGTCAGCGACGTCGACCGGCCCGCGCAGAGTACCTTCGCCCTACGAGACTGCAGTGCTGCCCACGGTGCTGTACAATCCATGTTGTGACCGTGTGCCAATTTGCCGCATGCACCATTCCCGTCACTTTTCTCATCCCCCCGGCCGCAACTTATCGTGTGTGCTGTCATGTGCATGTGTCCAAACAGCCTGGGACTTCAGGTGCCATGACGCATGAACTCAAGCCCATCAACTGCTTGCCTAACACCCGACCAACCGTGGAGGACGAGCTGTCTGAAACTGGAATGAGCGGGGCTGTCGTGAACAGCGGGCAGCTCGGGCCATTCGGCGGAAAGCGGATGAGCGCGCCGCGGGTCACCGGCTCCGGCGTTGCGTCAAAGCAGCCCACAAGGCTCCCGCCTCGCGCCGGTGGGGTGTGTCTGGAGGACGTGGACGTTACTGAGCCGAGAGAGGCCACTGGTGCCTCGGCCCGCTCTCCCACTGAGAGGTTGCCTCCTTCTCGCATTTGTGCTTTCGAGCTTTGACCTCTCATCTGACTCGGCGTGCGACTAACGTGTGACATGAGCACAGGGAAGGGGAGTTGCCATCACTTCCAGCGACAGATCGTACGTCTGCTGCCGCTGCGGGCGGGCTAAGCTCTGAGCTGATGCTTTTGCTGCGCGAAGCAGCTGCCGAACGCCTGGCCAACTACCGAGTGCAGTAGGCCGTGAACATGGCAGACATGAGCAAGAACGAGAGAGACGGGAGAAAAATGATCTGGGATAACTCCCGAAAGTATGTAGGGGAAGAAGGCGACGGATGTGCGCAAAATGAGGCCATTCATCTTTGGCGAACCATGGAAACGGAAACGCGCCACTGGGCTGTTAGGTAGGAAACACATTTGCTACCTGCGAAAGTGGGGGCAACTTGTTTGTGGAGGGTATCAACGGGACGAGTATTTTTGTATGCGTCTGAGGTGTTATTACTTATGGATATTGAAAGCAGTCAAAGCTACGAACCCCCGCACCACGTCTCCATTCCAGTGTTTTGGTCTTCACACGTAGTAAATGCTGGGGAACCCCGCGACCCGTCTGGGTTCAAAGTGTTGCATCGCGAGTCCTGTTACCCTGTGCTGAAGGGTAAGGAACAACCCCGAGTGCGCATCTCACAGGACTCGGACAGACGAGCGCCAATGATCCTTGATCTGCATGGGCGCATGGTGATCGTGTGCCGTTGTTGGGCCCTGCAAACACAGGCGGGTTGTAGGTCAATCCTCCTGCGTCCAGGCTTCTCGTACGGGGTTTGGGTGCAAGATTCCGCTATGTGATTCAGCACGGTAGTGAGAGCAGGAGCCCTGCCGTGTCAAACCCGCTGAAGACTCACCTGCACGTTTGTTCGGAATGGATTTGCATCCTCAGATGACGCATTGCGCAAGATGCCGCGCGGCGATTTCGGCGCTGTGGGAAGGCTTGTTCTGTTTGGGAAGAGACAGAGGGAAGGATAGATCAAATCAGACTGTCTGGTCGTGGAACTGTGCCGCAGGTTTCTGCATCAGCTTGCGTCTGAGCCTTCGTCTGCACCTGTGGCTGCGGCTGTGTCCGCGTGTGCGCTGTATGAGTGTGCCTACGATAGTTTGTGCGTGCAATCACAAACCTAGGGCTCGGGGTGCCTGCGTTGTAGGGATTCTGTGAGCTGACAAGTCCAAACGGAGGTGAGCCCGATGGGCTGGATCGGTTGCCAGGTAAATAGTGCATAGCTATGTCCCGATTCGCAAGCTCTGAAGTCTTCGCTGCATCCGGATGTGAGGGTTGGAAGTGTGGTGAATTCGCATCTGCCAGCGGTTTAGCGATGCTCAAAACTAGCACACAAGGGACGATTCGACAGGTTCATGCACATGGGCGGGGGCAACAGGAAGCACAGGATAGCAAACAAACAGTCCATGCGCAACAAAAGATATTGGAGAGCTCAAAGAGCCAGGAACTTACAAATGGGTGGCACTGCTGTGGGGCCGAGAATGTTTGGCGGGGCCGCGAATGGATTGAAGTAGGCGGTTTGCTGACCAGGCCCTTGTAACAGCGGAGCTGTTTCAAGGTTTGGAAAAACGGTATTGTGCAGTTGTTGCGCCCAAACATCTGGCACGTCTCGCCGAACGCCGTAGGCTGCTACAACAGTTGGTGGAGGCAAGTCGGGTGCGCGCAGAAATGCCAGTTGCGGTTCGTGCGCCATATTCAGTGCAATTGAAGGATTTTGCGGACTGGAAGAGCGTCGTTGGATGTGCGGGACTGACACCTCAGCTGGAGAAGTTTGCGGGGTGAGGGAGCCTCGCGTGTTCTCGGAAGGAATCTCCACAGCATCTGGGCACTCTTTCGCGTGCTTCGCATTCCAGTGACGTTGTTGACATTCGTCGCTGCAATACTCGGCAATCTTACAGCGCAGGCAGCATCGAAATTGGCGGGCGTTCCCGCGGCGATCAGCAGATCCCCACGCCGCGCCACATTCGAAGCACTGCCCAGGACACGTGGCGAGGGGCGGGGAGCAATATGCCTGCAGGCCCGATGCACCGCTGTGTGTGGACTTGGCAGAGCGCTTGGCAGGGATGGTGTCAGACGACAATGGCGGTGCAGGCTGTTCTGGTGCCTCTCTGCACTTCTGCTTGTGACCTGCTTGCCAGTCCTTGCGCTGGCATTTCTCCGAGCAATAGTCGGCGCTCTTGCAGCGCTTGCAACGACGAAACTGTCGAAATCCACCTTTCTTCCGCAACGAGCCCGGTGCGGCCCCGCAAAAAGTGCACAGACCAGGGGTCAGGCCAGACAGTATGTCGGTACTTGGCATTGAGCAGTCCCGATTGCCAGCCAATCCAGCCATGTCTGCTGGCTCGTGCTCGCGGAGGGGCGTCTGCGACGCATGAAGAACGTGGTCCTGCGTGTGCGCTTGTGTTGGTATTACGGGCGACACGGATTCTGCCAGCACGGAAAGGATCTGAGACGGACTGTAAGCGGTTTTCGATGTGTATATCCAGCCCTGCATTGGCGGCGACGAGTCTGCCGACATATGTTGGAAAGGCGGAGACGGCGAACGCCGATAAACAGGCTGCCCGGATGCTGTGAGCGGAGGGGTGGCATCGCGTCGGAACATGGGTTCTCCAGACTCTGCGAGTGGGTTGTCATCTGTGTCGGCATGGAGCTCGTTCGATAGTCGATCTAGGTTCACAATGCAGTAGCTGCCGCACTTCGGGCTGACAAACCCCAAGCGGACACTTGTCCCAGGTAGCTTTGAGATAAGGCTGTCCACATATTCCAGAGTTTTCCCATATACGTCCTCATCTGCATATTTCCCAACATATCAGGATTTGCATTAACATATCAGGATTTGCATGCGCTAATTGCCAGCAACAACATTGCAAGCTCACCATGCACAACGGCGAGCAAATCTCCTGGTCTGATCCGCCCCGCCTGGGCATTTGGGACACTTGACATCAACTCCCCGACAAAGATTCGTGGATACCCGAGATCGTTGTCTTCGTAACAGGGTATACCTAGCGAACGCTGCATTATTGGGGCAGAGTTATCGCGCCTCCTTGGACCTGCGGCCTCACCTTTGATCGTCATCGAAACTATCTTGCAGGAATATTTGCCTTGCATCAAAAGTGAGTCCGGCTGCCCTATTTGTTCTTGCAGTGCCCGCACACTTTCCAGCGGGCTACAACCATCGGGTGACACGCTTTTGACATTAACATTTGCGATGACCGATCCTGCGCGCAGAGCAGTGACTTCGATTTGGTGCTGCGCATTACCACAGGCATGTGCCAAGTCGCTGATCAGAGACTCCTTGAAAACGTCCTGCTGTCCAATAATCTCTAAAAAATCCATAGCGAGGATGACCTCGCACTCCGCGCATTGCATGCCACTTTCTTCCTGGAACTGAAACGCTTGGAAGGGATTAGAGACTGGGTGCTGCCCGTCCATCCTTGCGAACAATTCTGCGTCTCTGTCCCTCGAAGAGCCGGCGAGAATAGTGTCGTCCATTCTGTGCCCAGGTGCATCGCAGAAACCCGCGTCAGGCCATTGCACGGGAGGGCTGTTTGACCTGTCAATGACTGATGAGGGCTCCGTAAACTCGAGGCTAGGCTGTGGCGGAGGAGACCTTTGATGATACTGTTCGCGCGTTGCCGACTTATCCGTCGGCAATTTGGTAACCGTCTCCTCGACGACGCTGCCATCGGCGAGGTGGTGGCGGTGCCGATGTACATGAACTTTAACCCGGGCACTTTGCGGCTGCCCGTTGCTTGGCGGGTTGCTTGGCGGCTGCCCAGTGTTTGGCTGCCGCCCGATGGTGGGCTGCGCTGTTTTGAGCAACTCTACCGTCTGTTCAGCTTCAAGGCGTGCTTTATGCTCCATTTCAGCCCTGGCCTCCAGTTGCGCAATGTAAGACTCCTTTTCTGCCACAGTGCGCTGTAGATCGTTCATCTTCTCTGCCGCTGCAGAGAGTATTTGGCCTGCTCTGCGTCGTGTTTCAAAACTTTCTCTCTGAAGAGCCTCTACAACAGGAGCGGTTGGCTCCAACTTAGGAGTCGACGGGGCCATCGTGAGCGGAGGAGTATCATCATTAAAATCATGGGCATGACACCTGATCCCCACTTCTAGCGTCTTAGGAAGGGGCGCAAGCGATGCCATTTGCCTCCTCGAAGGGCGTTCACTGCGCTGTGGGCATGCCGCCGGAGCAGCAGCTGGCGGCGGACGATGGAAGTCTGGCAGCGGGTCATGAAAGTGGTAACTGTTGAGGACCGCCCCATCGCGAGCTGCATCGATACCCGAATATTCAGAATAGTGCCTGACTGCCTCGGGCGGACCTGCATCCCCTTCGAGTCCGAACGCCTGCATCGACGAATCATGGCGCCCATCTGCACTAGCAGTGTCGTCGTCCCTTCTTGGCGAAGCACCCTGGGCCAGATCTGACATTGGTACCTCATCGCCGGTCTCAAGGAGCGGCGCGATAGTATCACATCTTTCGGTTGCATGAGCTTCGGGTATCTGCGGTCCCTGATCCTGAAGACTTGACGTTATATCTGCAAAGCTACCCTGCGTGACCGCAAGGCGAACTCTGTGGAACCTGGCAGGCGCTTCAAGATTCTGAACGAGACTCGAGACCTTGTTTGGAGATTGGAACGAGTCTTGAAGGGTGTCCCGTCTCTCGCGCTGTAAAACTTTATCAATCATCCGCTGATCAATTGACCCGCCGCCTGTCCCAGGAGACGCATTCTCCGAATTTTGAGACTTCCTATCCACAATTTGTCGGATCATCGCTCGCTCTTGCTCTTCCTCCTCACAGAAAATGACCCAGCTGTCAAATGCTTTGGAAAGTCTCGAACGCCTCCAGTGAACCCCAAGGCACAGAGATTCGACAAAGTGTTCTTCCATATTCTCAAGCGCTGTAGACACTTTGTGCGTGTTCTCCAATGCGGCTGCTCCCCTCCTCCATGAGGTTAGTGCCGCTGGCGAATCCGCATCCGCAGCCGCACCGCCCTCCAACTTTTGCCTGAAGGTCTCCCGCATTGCAGACACGCTGTTTTTGGTTTCGAGTTCGACCGCTGCCCCATGAGCTGTGCCGCCTCTTTCGTCCTTGTCCTGCACTGCAGACTCTGGCCTCGCGTCCCCTGCAACTGCCTCAGGGGCTTCGCCGCCTTCCACAGCGCCTGCGTTCAACAACGGGTCAGACCGGGACGGCCTGTTGCAGCGCCAGCAAACGACAGAGGAGCGGCATGGGAGCGTAAACGCGCGTGAAACGGGATGAGCTGGCAATTCTGACCATTCTCTAGGCCTGCCGGGCCGCTGTCTTCAGACTTCATCAGGATGCTAGGCTGTTGTGGGCCGTCAGCATGCCTTCGAACAAGCTCAACCTCGAAATCTTTGCCGTCCCTCCGGAACTCCATTTTCAGTAGTGTGCCTTCTGTTCCTTTGATTAGTGACAGAATCTGAAAGAACACAGCAGTCAGACCTTGTCTTCTCGAGCACAACACTTGAACACGAGGTTCGTTGTTAATGGGACCGACGGGGAAACCTGTTCTAAGCCCAGATGTTGGACTGACTGGCCGTCGACGCGCAAAAGTTGATCCTTGAGCGTTAATGTGCCGTCTAATTTGGCCGCGCCCCCGGAAATGATCTTCTTGATCGTGACTTCTCCCGATTTATCGCTCTTCTCAAGCAATAGTCCAACTCCTGTGCGCCACGAGGGAGAAAAGCACTTCAGAAGGAGTACCGGGAATCGCAACGCAGCGGTACAGCACGTTCAAATCGACCATCGACCATATCACAGAGATGAACACCATTTGGCTCGTTGTCACAGCTGCAGCCCGCTGGTCTACACAGCACTTACCAGCCAATTGTGCGGGCTTGGAGGCCTCCTGCGGCCCGGGCGATGGCGAGCGCGCACGGCTGCCGGGTGTGGACGCCGCTGGGAGCGACGGAACGTACTGTTCGGTCTTGATCACCCTGGCTGTGCCGCCTCTTTCGTCCTTGTCCTGCACTGCAGACTCTGGCCTCGCGTCCCCCGAACCTGCAACTGCCTCAGGGGCTTCGCCGCCTTCCACAGCGCCTGTGTTCAACAACGGGTCAGACCGGGACGGCCTGTTGCAGCGCCAGCAAACGACAGAGGAGCGGCATGGAAACGTAAACGCGCGTGAAACGGGATGCGCTTGGCGGCGCGAAGTTCTGACCATTCTCTAGGCCCGACACGCGGTGATGGGACAAGGGGTGGTCCAAGTCCATGAGGATGCTAGGCTGTTGTGGGCCGTCGGTATGGCCGCCTGCGTCATAGGGCGGCGCTGGGGCATCCTTGGAGGCCTCCTGCGGCCCGGGCGATGGCGAACGCGCACGGCTGCCGGGTGTGGACTCGGACGGGGGCGACGGAACGTACTGCCCGGTTTTGATCACCCTGTGCGGGAGGACCTTGACCACTTTGGGCATGCTGCCGCGCGGCGAGTCGTTGCAACCCGTGGACAGGCCCAAGTAGCTAGGCCGCCGTGAAATGAC
>Ga0115006_10002551_pt1 | contig 12029 bp, 9 predicted proteins | sample ArcOceMetagenome_3_FD_88943 | JGI IMG/M metagenome (GOLD analysis project Ga0115006, IMG submission 88943) | Marine eukaryotic phytoplankton communities from Arctic Ocean - Arctic Ocean- Svalbard ARC20M Metagenome | ecosystem: Environmental > Aquatic > Marine > Oceanic | place: Arctic Ocean...
AGAGAGCACCTGTGCCACAGATAGAGAGAGAGAGAGAGTACCTGTGCCACAGATCATGGCACACATACTCGCATCCGCTGATATCAAACCTCCAGCTCCCTCGTCCGCGCGCTCCCCACCGCCCTCCATCGACCCCTTCCCTTCATGTCCACCCGCAAGGGCTTTTGTATTTGTTATATTTTTGGCCATGCTTGGCTGTGTACATTGGGCGCAGGAGCAGGCGAAGAAGTAGGCGTCCCGTAGCTGGAGGTTTAGAGTTTAGGGATTACGATTTAGGATTTGGGGTTTAGGGTCCAGGGCTTGGGAAATAGGGAATAGGGTGTATGGCGATGGATGCGTGTCTCGGCGCAACAGTGCAACAAAGCAAACACACGGCAAAGGCGCTGTCGCGCGGCAGCGGCGGTGCCCACCTGGGCGCGGCGCGTGCGGCGCGCCTGGTATGGGTCAATGTAGCTGTAACACACTTGCTCGCCGGGCTCGATGGCGCGCACGGCGCGCACGTTGAGCACTGCGCCGCCCGGCGCGAACGAGCACACTGCGTTGAAGGCACACGCATGGTTCATGAGCGCGGCGGCGGGGTAGAGCCCGAGGCCGATGCGGGAGGAGCCAGCGGAGTCGTAGATCGGGTGAGAGTTGAACTTGATGCGCAAGAGGAGACGCGTCACGTCCGTCGCCTGCAAGCCCTTGGCCACCGGGGGCGGCAGCATGGAGAGGAGCAGTTGGCCGTCTGCGACCGCGGCTTTGCTGAGCAACGGCGTCGCCCGGTCCACTTGCTCCTTGTGCGCAAGCAGCGTTTCGACGTCCCGGAAGTCCGCCTCGCCGTCTGGCGCCGCTGCCTCCACCGCGCGCCGGGCCAGCACTCGCAAGAGCAGGCGGACGCTTTCCCGGTCGGTGCTCAGACGCTCCCCCGCCGACTGCAGCAGTGCAAGCGACGGGCATTCGGCAGCGTGCTCGGGGCCGGCGTCCTCGAGGCAGCTCGCTGCACAGAAGCACGTGGCGCACCCCCGGCACCGTACGCCGCCGGTGGGCAGGCGCGCCATGCAGCGACTGCAGGCCTCTGCCGCCATGGGCTCGCTCACCACCGACGCGTAGCAGTCGGCTGCCATGAGCAGGGACCCCGCCGGCGCTGGCTGGCTCGCCACAATGCAGCGGCCCGCGCGGGCGGACTCCTCGGCACGCAGCGCGCCGCTGGACGCACTCTGGACGAGCCGCCGGGTCCGCGCGCCCAGCGCGGGGGCGGGCGCCGCGGGCAGCTCGTCGGCGCCCCCGAGTCCGCGCAGCAGGAACCCCCGCCCCTGCGCCTGCGCCGCCCCCTCTGCCGCCTGGTGCGCCCCAGCGGGGGCGTGCGCCGCGCCGAGCGCGCGCGCGAGCTCGTCCCTGAGCCGCCGGCACTCGGCCTTGTGCCCGCCGTTCTGCCAGTGCGCCGCCTGGCACGCCGCGTCGCAGTACGAGGCTGCCTTGCAGCCCGCGCACCGCTTGGGCGCGTGCGCCCCGCCGCACGCCGCGCACGGCATGCTACACGACGTGCATAGCGAGTTCGTGCGACATGTAGTTAGGACGGCCTTCAAACCGCCGAGGCGTGGCGCGCCCCACGCACGGCATCATGATGCCTACCGCCGCGCGCCGCCGCTGACGGGCGCCGGGAGCCGGGGCCGCGCATCATGCCGACCGACGTGCGCCGCGTGCAGCACCCGGTCTTCACGACCCCCGCGCAGCAGGTGGGAAAGTGTGCGTGTGCGTGTGCGTGTACCCTTTCTGCGTGCGAGCTGCGCGCGGCGACCGACTCCGCGTCACCGACGTGCCGGCTGCCGTGCGGGCGGGCGCCCGTGCGGGGTGTGGATGGGCAGGACGGCGCGGGGCGGCCGGCGACCGGCTTTGCCGAGCACACGAGCGAGGAGGGGACGTACCGCGGCGAGTGGCAGGACGGGCAGCCGCACGGGACCGGCACCTTTTTCTACAGCACCGGCGTGCGTTACAGCGGGAGCTGGCGCAATGGGCGGCCCTTTGGGCAGGGGTCGTGGACGCGCGAAAAGCCGCGCGTCGCGCCGCCCAAGCGCGCCCGCGCCGCGCAGTGCAAGTGCAAGGTGCCGACCCAACTCGTGGAGCGCCGCCTGATCGAGCCGATAAGCTACACCGTCTTCCTGAAGCACGAGTGGCCCCGCGGTGCGCGTAGCCGAGTGCCTGCCCCCTGCATCTGCGCGTGTGCACGCCCAGCAGGCTGTTCCCGCCGCCCATGACCCGCCCGCGTCCTGACTGCGCTCCGGCTTTCCTGTGGGCCGGCAGGAGTGAACAAAGTCGACCGAAAGGCGTTTGCGCGCTGCGCAGCGTGCTGGTGGCCGGGCGGGCACTATGACTTGGGGAAACGCATTAAGGAGGCAAATCCAAAGGCCTTTGCGGAGTTTTACAAGCGTGTGCTGTCCGACAAGACGGGCGTCGAGGTCCTTGCTGTCAATGAATTGCCGCTGGGATCTCGGGGGGGGCAGTCGCCAAAGGTGATGTGGGAGATCTGGTGCAGCGACCCTGGCAGAAGAGACCCCGAAAGTGGCCGCGGCACACCCGTGGCCGTACTGTACGTCCGCTTTCGCGAGGACTACTCCCAGGCGCACGAGGCGAGGCACTCGTCCATTCGCTGCATTCACGCCACCTTCTGTTGCATCCAAGAGGACCGCATTCCGGAAGACCTGGCAAACACAGGCGGTGTAGAAAACTGCGCGAATCTCTGGGTCAAGGTGGTCGAGATGGAGGATAATATTAGCAAGTTTCATACCATTGAGGTGCAGGAGATGGGGTGGAGATGGCGCGTCCCGTGGGAGACAACAAGCCACTGTGCTCGGCTGGTCTCGGGAGCTGAATCGGGATGCTGGACGATCAACGAGTCGATGACACCTCTGAAAACCGTAGGTGGTGTCTGTCAGGGCTGTGATCATGTGTGCGAGGAGTGCTTGGCCTTTGCCGCCGTCCGTAAGTTGCTGGAAGATGCGCTTGAGACGCCGTCGGGTGTGACGCCCATAGACGGCTCACCCGACCTCAGAGCGCCTGTGGTATCCAAGGTCAACACGCTGGTAGAGGGTCTGTGTCTGCCAATCGATCTTCAGGAGCATGCGGCCCTTGCGTCTTACGAAAACTATGCCCTGCTCCTTTCTTTTTTGCATGGTCCCGGGGCTGCCAAGAAAAACGGGGTGACTTTGTTTTGCGAGCATCTTGAGGCGCTGCACTGGAGCACGCAATTGATCGAAAACGTGACCACGCTCACCGCAAGACGTGCCATTCAGGCAATGCCGAGACGGCCAAACAGTGCCAACTTATTTCTCTTCGTAGGCAATGTAATCCGGGTGCGTGAGGCCACATACATGCTGCCCGACGATGTCCACATCTTAGCTTCCTTCCGCCACAACCGCGTAGACTGGGAGGAAGAAGTTAAAACCAAAGCATTTTCGCTGGACTGGTTCCAGGAACAGGTAGCTGCAATGCGTGCCTATGGTGCACCCCCGGTGCTGATTATCGTTGAGAGCCATGAAACCATCGGCGATCTTTCCGGACACTACATCCCAACTTGCCAGCGGCGAGCGCACAATTCGATGGTACTCCGCTGTTACCGCAACGGAGGACGACAGCTTTCAGAACATGAAACCCAGGCAGGATCAGCATTTTTGGCCCGTTTGCAGCACTGGATTATACAGCGGGCGATTGACTTCCACGACACACTCATGCGACTAAACTCAGGCTTCGAAAGCGAGTTCTCAGAGTGCGAACTAAAGTTAGACTATGATGGTCTGAGGCAAAATTTCATGTTCCATCCCAGTTTTCAGGTGATTGATGGTTCGAGTGCTAATCGCCGTTTTGTCCCGTTGCCGAGCTATGAGGTAGAGCCGGAGGACCGAATGTCGGTGGTCCAATCCTTTCACTCGCGACTAGTGTGGGGCGTGCCTCCCGACGCTGTGGCGGGCAAACCTGGATTGGTCAATCGCAAGGTGCGCATTCCGTCGCTTGGTGTCGGTGCGCAGGACAGTCTAACCTATCTCGAATCCCGTTGCTTAGAGTGTAAACCGGAGGGTTCATGGATGCGTGGTGTGTGTATGCTGCATGGTGATCATGGGACCGGGAAAACAACCATAGCTGGCGCCCTCGTGCATCGCCTGTATTGGCAAAACTGCTGCCATGCCTTCTTTTGGCTACACGGTACCAACAGCACGCAGCTATACAACGGCTGTTTGACACTCGCTAAGTATCTCGGGCTTGTTGACGACGACGAAGATGCACTAGAGGCTGTGCTCGCCCGCCTTCGACAATGGATGAAACTGCACCCTGGCTGGTTTTTGGTGCTTGAAGACGTGGAAGATGAAGCAGTGATGGATTTGCTGGACTTGCCGCTTTCTCATGGAATGGTCTTGGTCATATCCCGGCCAGCACACTGGAAATCTGTGCCCTGGCAGAATTTGGTGGAGATGCCCCATCTGTCAAACGATGAAGGTCAAGCGTACGCGTTGCGTAGCTTGAGGAATGAGCAGCCCTCCATCGTTGATTCATTGCTGCGTGAACTGCACAATCACCCCCTCTCACTGAGCCTTGCCTTGTGCCTGATGAACCAAGAGAAATTGAAGCTGGTCAAGTTTATGGCTACCAAAAAGCCTGTGGATATGACATTTGAAATGAGGTACTGTGCAGCGGGTATGACCACGAAAGAGCGAGGCTATATGTGTGCCCTAATGTCTGTGCTGGCTTCTACGATGACAGCGTTGCACAAAATTGACCCTGAGCTCCAATTCATGATGTTGTCATGTGCCTGCTGCCACTCCGAGGACATACACCGTAATATTTTCCAGAATATCGACAATTGCGATAGACACTTCGACACCCTCATTTGCTATGGCTGTCTGGATGTGAGTGGTGATGCGACGTTGAAGATGAATCCGCTGCTGCAGCTTGCTATTCGCGAGCACTTCCCTGACCTAAAGGAGGCGGGATTGGATCGCTTCTGCGCTTTGCTGGAAAAAGGTATGTCGTATCACGATAAAGAGAGGATGCTGATACGCGCGGAGCGGAGCGAGTGGCTGGTGCATGTCCTTGAGGCCGAGTCGCTCGGCGGCACTTTCTCCTTTTCTTTTGTCCGTGCGTGCGCGGAATACATTGCGGGAAACCTTCACGATCTTGACGAACCACTCCGTTTGTTCCGAAAACTTCATGAAGAGGCATCTACCCATGATGGAGACTACCCACGGATGTTAGCTGTTGCAATCCACACTGGTGAACTCCACCTGCGCCGCGAAGAATATCATGATGCCCAGTTTCAGCTTGAGCAGTTCCTGAAAATGTTTGCCGACCTCGAGTGTCAGCGCGACGGACTGTTTGTAAAGGCTACGTGTCTCGTTGGTGACTGCCTTCGTGCCCAGGGCAAGCATGCGGAAGCCCTCAACCGGTATGAGCAAGCTCTGTACGCGTGCTCACAATTTCCAGTGGTAGAAGGTGACGAACCAAAAGGCGAGTGGTTCGACTTTTTCCTTCGCTTGCAGCTGGAGCAAGGCGAGGTATCTGATTTCGAAGCGATGTCGCGTCAATTCGTGCTCGATCTCTCGCGCGCCGCTGGTCTCCCAAATGATAGTATCCGCTTGGTCAGGATCGCATTGAATACGATGCAGTCACCTTTCCAGGAACTGACACCGGGATGTACTATGGTGGAAATGCAAGTGCTGTCTGACATACACTCGCTGTTGCCCGAGGACAGCAAACTATACAGAGACCCGATGCACTTCGTGCAGAAATTGCACGAAATGTGTCAAATCGAGGATGCAGAAAAGAACCCGTTGAGCCAGGGCCGGATGACGTCACTCATAAGCCGCGTGTCCTGCACGCATCTGGAAGGCGCAGCCGATCAAGTCAAACTGTGTCGAGCAGATATCCTTTCCAGAATTGGAGACGCTTTGACCGATCTTGACAGCCATGAGCTAGCAGAGTCCAAATATCAAGAGGCATTGCACGTACAGACCGGTGTGCTCCAGAACGCTGCGAAGAAGAAAGTAAGAAAGGTGCAGCAGACCTCCGCGGCAGGAGACCAGCAGGGGGTGAAAGACGGGGCTGAAAATCAAGAGCGTGAAGGATTCAGAATACTGGCAGGTGCGAGAAATGAAGATCTTACGCGTGTCGCTACGACGTTGCTGAAAATCGGGCGGTCTCGCACGCATCAACGCAAGTTCGAGAAAGCAATCGAAGCAATTGATGAATGCCGAGCGGCGCGCAGTCATGTTTTCGGCCACGAGCACCGAGCCATAGCCGAGGTGCATGAGCTATATGGGAGCGTCCTGCACGAGCAGGCACGCTATCGCCAGGCTGTCCAAGTCTTCGATAGGGCTAAACGGATTTATCGCACACGGCTCGGACCAGAAAGCTGGGCCGTGGCGCGTGCTGCTGTCGGTGTCGGTATGGCTCAAGACGAGCTAGGCCAATTGGATTCAGCCGCCGCTGAGTACTCTGCAGCTCTCAAAATTTATGAAACGTGCAAAGACACCTTAAACGCGGCCCGGTGTATGAATAATCTTGCAGTCCTCCACCGCAAACAAGGCAACTATGCGAAGGCGCAGGCATTTCTGGCCAAAGCCAAGACATTTATCTCAAACAAAATAGGCGAAAAAAACATGGAGTTTGCTGGCATCGTTCGCAACATGGGCTCTGTACACTTTGAATTGGAGGCATGGGAGGAAGCTCAAAGGGACTTCGAGTTGTCTCTCAAAATTGTCAGAAGTTGCACGAACGAAAGCATTGACGCTGCTCGAAACATGCTCAATCTAGGCAGCGTTCACCTGAAGATGTCGCGATACAGGAATGCTTACGAGATGTTCGGACAAGCATACGCAATCCTAATCAAATGGTCAGGTCCTCAGCACGTCGACACCGCGAGGGCCCTAGTAGGCTTGGGCACAAGCAACGAGAAGCTCGGTGATTTGGTACAGGCTCGGAGCAGGCTGGAAACAGCACTTCCAGTGTTACGACAAGCTCTGGGGGACTCGCATCTAGAGGTATGCGGGGCTGAAATGAATCTCAGCACGGTGCTCTTGAAAGAGGCAACTGCCAAGACAAAACCGCAAGATGATGGTGCCTTTCCCATGTCCTCCGCCTTTTGTTTGGAGCTCAAGATGAAGAAGGACGTTCTCGAAGACCTGCGGGACAATGTCAAATTCCAAAAACTTGTGGAGTTGGAAATGTCCCAGGTGCTGGGAGTACAGCCTGCACAAATCAAGATGACAACAGTCCTGCCCGAGCGCAATGCAGTTGTGATGCGAGTCTATCGCGGTGCTGCTGGTGCTACAACGCCGGCGGACCTCGTCAAGATCCTGATAGAAGAGTCGCACGATGCCGCTAGCAAATTGTATCAAGGCACGTATGGCAGCAAAGTGAAAAATGTCGAGGGTTTTGATGAGCCCTCCGATAGCTTGCACATGGCATTGTCCATGTACAAGCACGTGGTTCAAATTCGAACAGACAAAATTGGTGGCGACGACTTGGATGTAGCAAATGCGCTACGATGCATCGGGAGTATCTACATGCTATCCCGGGACAGAAACCAGGCTGTTGCTGAGTACTGGAAAGCGACACGCATCTTCGAATCGAGGTTGGGCAAAGACCATGACGACACTTTATCGACCCATAGGTGCATTGAAGCAGCGCTTGAAGAGGAGCTGCTGCTTGCCACCAAGACAAGGGATGCCAAAACGCTTGCGCTGAAAGAAGCCGCCATGGCGCTAGCTGCCACACGCAGCAAAGCTCGCGAAGCTATCAAATTGTCGTGCGAGGATGCAGAGCAAGAAGCGATTGCTTATTTCGAGTCAGTGTCGCGCAGACTAGAGGAGTGCAGAAGATGGCTGGTCCCAAACCCGTTCTCGTATACGCCAGTGCGTCAGAGACTAAAGCGCACGACACGCTTCAAGATAAAAGGCAACGATTTGGGGCCGGAATGCAGAGGCAAATTTGGCACGGTGCAGGAGGCTGTCCATGACGACTCGCACATCTTCTTCAAGCTTGATAATGGCGTTGAGATGCAAGTGTCCGGGATTGATTTTGAAAATAATGCTGACTACGTTATGCCTGATGGGCTTGAGGTCGGCAGAAAGTTGGTCATCACTGGCCTAGCAAAAAACACGAAGTACAATGGACTGCATGGCCGCATCAAGGGCGTGCATAGGACAGATCCTCATCGATGTTATGTTGTCTCTGACATTGAAAATCTGGAGCTAGAGGTCAAGTTCGAGAACTGCGAATTCGCACTGCATCCGAACTACCGGCAAGGACTGCGCGTCAAGCTACAGAATTTGACAGCAAACAATAGCCAATATAATGGAACTGAGGCAACTATAGTCCGGGCATTCGAGCAAGACCCCTCCCGTATCCTCGTCCGCGTCGACAATGGTAATCGCATGTTTGCAATCAAATCAGAACACATGGAATTGGTGCTCCCCAAGGGGTATTCAGTTGGCTGCCGCGTCATGACGGAAGGGCTCAAGAAGAAGTCCCAGAATGGTAGGTTTGGAACGATCGAGCGCCCGGATGAAGAAGATATCGACCGAGCCATTGTATGGATAGAACCGGTTGGCGAGGTGGCTGCTGGCTCTTTCAAGAGTATTCGGTATGAAAATCTTCGGTTTGCGCTTCCTCGTGGCCTCGAAAAGGGCAGACAGGTGGTGTATAATAGTGTCAAGGGTAGGGTGGTGGAAGCCGACCGTCTCGACTCGACCCTCATCGTCGTGAACTTCCCAGGTTGCACACTGGCACACACCTGCAAACGCGTGCCTGCACATGCTGCGTGCAAACGCGTGCCTGCACACAGACGACAGTGACTGACACAAAAATTCTGTCCATATTCTCACCTTTGTTACAGAGAGGGACACATCTGGTCAGCTCGTCGACAAACAGCAAGCCGTGCCTCTCAAGGAGTTAGTTTTGCAACTACCCTCACATCTGAAGGAGAAGGCGTCGGTGCAGCTTAGAGACCTAAAGAGCAAGGCCTACAACGACCTTCACGGATTCATCGAAAGTGCAGCAAGCCAAGATCCAGAACGCATTGTTGTTAGGCTTGAGGATGGTGCCCGTGTACAAGTGCGTATGCAAAACATCTTTGTCATTGGGTGATCCGCAGACGAGCTGGCGCCTTGCCTCGCGATCAAGGAAAGGATTAGGCTTCTTTACTTTCGCTGGAGGAATATGCGACAAAACAGGCTGAAGCCCGGGCCTGGAATAGAAATGGGCAAAAGGAAACATGTACATAGTAAATCTGAGTAACACATTTCCATTTTTTGAGTGGTGTGCATTTGAAATCTACAAAGTTTGGAACTGCTCACTGACAACAGAGCACAATCGAAATCTGCGTAAAATTCTTCTCCCGCTGATGAAATGTTCCCTCATCTCGTCGCCGGGGTTGAAGCTTTTTCGCCAGGGTCTTCAACTGTTACAAAGTCAGATATAAATGTGCTTTGTGCTTGGGGATGTTCGAGGCGACTGATTGGCCTCGGGACGATGACTAGGTATGATAACCTCCTGAACTTCACTCTCCCCGACTCCGCTCAGCGCTCGCTCTGTTCGCGGATTCAGGAGTACTTTTGCCTCCGCCTCGTCTGGCTCAGATGATGTCGCTGGCAAAGCTGGTGATGGGGTGGGCACGGGCTCAGACACAGATGCTTCCTGCGCTGGGCTCAACTCGGAATCTGAAAGACAAGAAGCTAGCACGTCTTTGACCACGCTTGCCACCTGCATGGGCGCATGCTCTTTCTCCATATCGTTTTCAGTATCTTTGGCCGGCCCCTTTTTCATGCCTCCATCGTGTTCTGGTTCGCCACGAGGCAACAGTATGAGCGGTGGGACGGGCGAGCGTAGTATTGGCACGTCAGGGGCGGGAGTGGCAGTGGCTGGAGGATCGTTGGAGAAATTCGGTGGTGACGATGATAGATTGTGCAAAAGTTCAGCCATTTGCTCTTGCTCTTTCAACCTCTTGTTGGGTCGGAGTGTTTTGTATCGTGTTTTTGGCGAGAACACAGACAATGCATGTTGTCAGCTGCTATAGTGACGAGAAGATTGATCAGCATATCAAAATGTTTTGCGCGACCGTGCGCAATCAGGTGCAATCTTCGCAGCAATTCGTAGCGTGCCTCTTTTGCGTTTCAGTGCCTTACCTTTTGCAGCGTCTCTTGCTGTCTGTCGTGCTCTCCCGACGCACCAGTGGGCAGGGCGAGAGGCTTTGAGCTGCTCTGCACTCCGATGTCAGGCACGGGTAACTGCTCTGACTTCTTATGTGCATACCGCTCTTGCGCAGCGCGATGAGAAGCTTGGTGAGCAACTTCGTTATGCTCGGATAGTGTTCCAGACGTGTCGCTGGTGTCGTCGCTCTCCTCCGATGCTGCCTTCTCCGGCTTCTCCGCAGGGTCAATACAGAGGCATTCGAGAGGGCGAATAGCCGCGAGTATTCGCTGTACCCATGCTTGGGCTAGCTCTGCGGCCTCTGCCTGTCCTGCTTCGCTGACAGTCTTTGCGGCATGCGCGTCTTGGGAAGACCTCCCCACCGCGAGCGCTTTGTTTTGGAAATGCATCGTTGCCGCGGCGCGCTGTTTTGCTGCGTGCTGCCTGCAGGCACATTCGCATGTACAAATTAGGCAAAACGTGCCGCAGCATTTCGGCAACGCAAGGCAAGTCAGAATCCAGAGCCGGGCGTGCATGCTGCGTTGACGGCGTTTGCACAGCATTCACAGATGACAAGAACGATGTAGCAGTGGGTTTTGTTCAGCATCTCCTGATCTACACCGCCCGACCACAAGCCTCATGATTGCACTCATATCACCGTTTGAAGACAGCCAGTTGCTCAAGTGCCTCAGACAATTGTTGCTGTCTTGCTCGTTCACTCTTCCCGTCCCTGCGTGGTCGAGCATACGCCGAACAGTGAGTGTCCAGCTGAAGTGATCATTGTCGCACGCACAGCGGTACAGAACATCTGCGCGGCAGACACTTGAGAGTGGGGGAGCAGAAAACTGACGTGGGTGATGCATTCAGGACGAATCGCCTTGAGAAATTGCTGCTAGCGGCGCCTGTCCCAGCCAGAGCGCACGCACACAGTCATCTTTTCATTCACATGCGCAATGGTCACAGACATATCATCTTTGCTCAGGCTGCTGGAACGAATTGACGTTAACACCACACTCAACCTTGTGCTTATCCCGCGTGGATGAGGCTGGGCACGAAAGACATATTCGGAGACGGGATCGAGAAAGAAAAGTACCAGGGGTTTCGCCGCGAGGAGTGGAACCGGGCGACATATTGTGGAGAGCGCCATCAGGCGATCCCGGAGACAGGGACAAGGCATTCAGCGCACTCGCCACTGTTGACAAATCTACACGTCCGGTAATGAAGGCCAAAGCACGGCGCACAATTTGCCGCTCAACGGCCACGGCATGATCTGCATTCCCTGCCGCTTCTTCGCCCTGCAACTCCCCGCCCTGCACCTTCCCACCCTGTACCTCATCGCCCAGCCAATTCGCGCCCTTGTGCAAGCTGCGAGGCAATCCAGAATGAGCAACGGCCTGCAACGGACTGCTGCGAGTCATGGACGCGGCCACGCCATGCCCGGCAAGTATCTGCATGACGCTAGACGCCCTCGCGGTGCCATTGCGCAGCGCTAGTTCCGCGGCTGTGCATTCCCCCATTGCCGCCTTGCTTGCAGGCGCGGCCGCTTGACTGTCGCTGTGTGTGGTCACAGATTAGACAGATGGACTGTGTGAGGTTCGACAGATGCACTGAGGTTAGACAGATGGGCTGAGGTTGACAGATGGGCTGATGTTAGAATGATGGACTGAGGTGAGACAGATGGACTGTGTCTGGTGGTTCCGCACCCGCGACAGAGACTTGCGACCCAGGGTTGCGATGTGTGTGTGTGTGTGGGTGTGTGTGTGTGTGTGGGTGTGTGTGTGTGTGGGTGTGTGTGTGTGTGTGCGTGTGTGTGCGTGTGTGTGTAGGAATGCCATGTGCACCATACAGTAATTTGCATTGTTGGAAAACCG
>Ga0115006_10002553_pt1 | contig 12027 bp, 20 predicted proteins | sample ArcOceMetagenome_3_FD_88943 | JGI IMG/M metagenome (GOLD analysis project Ga0115006, IMG submission 88943) | Marine eukaryotic phytoplankton communities from Arctic Ocean - Arctic Ocean- Svalbard ARC20M Metagenome | ecosystem: Environmental > Aquatic > Marine > Oceanic | place: Arctic Ocean...
AGGGACATATGCGTTTATAAGAAAAGAAAAGATCAAGGGAGGTGGGGGGAGAGGGGGGGGGAGAGGGAGGAGATAGGCATGACCAGTGCCACCTCGTGTAAAATTAGAATATTAGTGCACAGCGGTTTCGCAGAGATTGTCATTGTGGAAAAAAAGAACCCGGAATCACTTAAGACTACAACGGACGCCCCCCCCCCTCGTATCTACGCTCGCTTGCCCACCACTCAGCGCATCCGTTCCCTCATTTCCATCTCCAGTTTAACCTCTGAGAATTTCATAGCGTCCTTGACCTGCTTGTTCTTAGGTTCAATCTCCAGCGCCTTAACAAACTCCCCCAGCGCATCCTTGTAGCACCCCGTGGCGTGGAGCGCCAGCCCCCTCCTGAAGTGTCCCTTGATATACTCCGGTTCCAGCTCTGCGCACTCTGCGCCGTCGGAGAGGGCCTTCTCGTGGTGTCCAAGCTTCAGGAAGCACGCGCTTCTGTTAGCCAAACACGCTGCCTGGAGGGAGGGTTTATACCCCCCCCCCTCCCCCCCGACGTCCTCCTTAGGGGGAAGGTTGGAACCCTTGACCTTGTCTATTGCCATGGTGTAGAAGAGGACCGCCTGAGCGTACTCACCCTGCTTGAAGGCATCGTTGCCCTCGAGTTTATGTTGCTCGGCCTCCTTGATCTTCTCCACTGCTATCGCCTTCTTCGCCTCGTCGTCTAGAGAGCTGTTCTCCACGGTGCTTCCCGTTAAGAACTTGTTACCTATCCTCATGAGGCTGAGATGAGCGAAGAGAATCGCGAAGGAAGTTGGGATGATGAGCGAGGCGAGGAGCGAAGCGACGAGTGGAAGGTTGTTAGTTATAAAGGAAGGCGGTATAATGCTTTTGCTGTCGCTTCGCTCCAGCCGTCGCTCGTCGCTTCACTTCTCGTCCAATCTCACCTGTCCTTCTTGAGGTCGCCCTTATCGTACCAGACAACGAACTGGTACTCCTCCTCAGTGGCCTCGTTGACCTTTGCCGCGCCGTCGGCGATGTAATCGCAGGAGAGGGAGAAACCCTTGTACGCCACAGAGAGGTCCTTAACGCCAGCGTAATAAACCCTGTCGTCGACGCCCTCGAAGGTGCCGTCGCCGTAGTTCACGTTTATCCCGGAGCTCATGTCGAGCTGGACGGTGCTGATGGTTTTATGGACGTCCAAGGTGAAGGAGGACGTCTTATGGATCTCAACGTGACTGGTGAGGACTGGGGGGAGGGTGGGGCGGTTGGATTAGCGAGTGTATGATGTATGTAGCTATTGCTGAAGGAGACCGGTATCATTATGGTAATCTCCTCCTCACCTTGTGAGTCCAATACAAGCCTCACCCCCTCAGTGCAGTCGTCCACGAAAACCTTGATGAGAGGCTTGTTCGTCCTCAGTGTAACCGTCCCGGGGCCCTTGATATCCTTCAAGCAAACGACCTTCTTTCCGTTCAGGTAAGCGTCGTCGACCAGGAGATCTCCCGAGGAAGGCAAGGATGTAATAACAGACTTTGAATTCTCCTCTAGTTCTCTCTGCTTGTCCAACGCGATCTTCGCAAGGCGGGCCTGCTCGGCCTTCATTATCTCCTTTTTGTGGTCCTCACTCAACGCAACCGTGTCCTTACCCAAAGCCTTGTCTGCAGCCTCACGATCTGCCTTGTCCTCAAGGTCTGTCTGGGTTTCTAAATCAGTTGCTAACTTATCCCATTTCTGAAATTCACTTAATGAAGCCTAGGAGTAGAGGTAGGGGTAGGTGTAGAGTTAGTATTAATGAAATGGGACCCAAGTTTGTTTTCGAGAACTCGATATGACAGTCATTTTTATTGATAACAATAGGTAGAGGGGAATTAAATGTCACAGACAGTAGTATAATATATATATAAAATCACGATGGCTATATAGGATTCGTATCTAACAAATGAAGGGCCCCTATAATTACCATATTTTTGTTTGCTTTCCAAGTCTGGCATTTAAACCGCCATGCCGTCGACAATTCAGGAGCAGATCGATACTATCGAGGCCGAAATGGCCCGAACACAAAAGAATAAAGCAACAAACTATCATTTGTAAGTAATTAATTTGCATTTTTCATGGTCTCGTTGAGGCGGCCCATCCACGAATGGAGAATTCTAACCCTATATGACCTCTAACATTACACACCACACTCTTACCTCACTATTGCACTCACAGAGGTACACTAAAGGCAAAGATAGCCAAGCTTAAGTCAGAGTTAGTGAATGGTCCGGGGGGAAAATCAGCGGGGAGTAAGGACGCCGGGAGAGGTGAGGAAAGGATGAGATTGGCGACGAAGCGAACGTAAAAAATGCGAACAATAACGGCGCAGCTCACTTTACCTAACGAAAAAACTCCGCCTTCTCTCCCCTCTCTTCCCCCCTCTTCTCTCTCAGGTTTCGATGTTAGTAAGTCAGGTGACACAAGAATAGGCCTAGTGGGTTTCCCATCCGTCGGCAAGTCCACCCTCCTGACAACCCTGACGGGAACAGCCTCTGAGGCCGCAGCCTACGAGTTCACCACCCTAACCTGCATCCCAGGTACGATGAAGTACAAGGGTGCAAGGATCCAGGTTCTGGACTTACCAGGTATCATCGAGGGTGCGGCGGACGGTAAAGGTAGGGGCAGGCAGGTGATATCCACAGCCCGCACGTGCAACATGATCCTGATAGTTTTGGATTCCGCGAAGCCCGTAACCCACAAGAAGCTCATCGAGCAGGAGCTCTTCAACTTTGGTATCCGCATCAACCAGGATCCCCCGCATGTTAAATTCGTGACCAAGGACGCGGGGGGGGTGAGCTACCAGGAAATCACGCTACAGACGAAGGGGATGAACCCGGAGGTTGCGAGGATGGTACTCAAGGAGTATAAGGTGGCGTGCGCGGAGGTGAGGAAGGAGTGGGGAGGAAAGGAACAAGAGTACAAGGGCACAAGGGTACAACGAAACAAGGGAACAAGGGGATAAGGGAACAAGGGAACAAGGGAACAAGGGAACAAGGGAACAAGGGAACAAGGGAACAAGGGAAGAGAGGAATATCGGCAGCATTTATATTTCGCATCTCTCATCCTAACTCTTTTCGCGCTTCGCTTCGCTCATCTCAGATCATCCTCCGCGAGGACATAACCGTCGACCAGTTCATCGACGTGATTGAGGGCAACAGGAAGTACATGCCAGTGCTCTACGTAATGAACAAGATCGACCAGCTCACGATAGAGGAGCTAGACATCCTCGACGCCCTCCCCAACTACGTCCCCATAAGCAGCTCACACAAGTGGAACCTGGACGAACTTATGGAGGAGATATGGGGACAATGCGAGATGCTCAGAGTGTACACAAAACCAAGAGGCCAAGCCCCGGACTACGACGAGCCCGTGATCCTCCACGCCACCAACCCTACTATCGAACAGTTCTGCAACAGGCTACACAGGAGCTTGATCGACAGCTTTGACTTCGCGTGGGTTTGGGGGAGCAGCGCCAAACACCAACCTCAGAGGTGCGGGAAAACGCACGTCCTGCAGGACGAGGATATCGTGCAAATCGTCAAGAAAAATTAACGCAGAAACACCTTTGAGCATACAAAATGAACCTGTTTCGTTAGTTTGTCGCGGCTTGCGAAGACCTCATCTTGACCGCTGCCAGCCTCTCCTTAAGTGACATGGCGCTCTTAGGTTTTGCTTCTTCTTCTTTCTTCTCAGGTTCTTGGACCTTCGGTGTATCGTCAACAACAGCCTGCTCTTCCACAGTCTCAGCCTCTGTCTTCTTTCGACCCCTCCCCAACTTGGTTCTGAAGTACGCCATCTTATCCCTGACCGACGACCCTCCGTCCCCACCAACATTACCCCCCCCTCCGGCGTTCTCCTTGCTCTCCTCCTCACCCCACAGCTGTTCGAGCAGGTAAACCTTGAAAGGCTCGCTTACTCCGAAGCTCTCAAGAGCCTCCGTGAGCTTCTCCTTGCTCAACTTTGCACCCTCGCAGTGCTTCTTAAGCGCTGCGACCGCAGAGGATTTCTCCGCTGCAAGCGTGGTCGACCCAATCTCTGCTACTAGGTTGGCGAGGATGTTGTCCTTCTCCCCCCCCTCGTCTCCCTCCTTCATAATCTCCCCCGGAGTCATTACGATGGAGGACAGCGCGGGGGTCTTCATGTACCCGCTAGCCCCGGAACCAGTGCCGATAGAATCGACGGGCGTAGAGAATTCATCACCCGAGCTGTCCTTCTTTGCCGACTCCACCTTGCGAGGCGCGGTGGCAATTGTGACCTTCTTGGCAGGGGTAAGGGCGGGGAACACCTGCGACGAGCGAAGCGACGAGTGGAAGGTTGTTAGTTATGTAGGAAGGCGGTATAATTCCTTTGCTGTCGCTTCGCTCCAGCCGTCACTCACTTCAGTAACTACGACATCGCCTCCGTCCTCCTTGGTAACCATGCACTCATTTAATAGTTTCACGGACATGGTGTCTTTGTCGAAGTCCAGATCGCTCAAAATCTCCCTAAGCCTAGCCTCCCTCTCCTTCCTAGCCGCACCATCCCCAACGATGCCGAGGAGCAATCCCTTCCCGAGCTTCTTGCACTCTTCACTTCCTCCGCCGGACGTCATGAAATCCTCAAGGCAGCAGATAACGGCCTCGATGTCGCATGCTGGGGACTTCTCCATAAGACCGAACGAATTCTTCCCCATCGCTGTGCTCTCTGCCTTCATAACCCTCGCAACCAACTTAGCCACAACCTTCTTCAACTTCACGTCCTTCTCTTCGAGGTTGAGATGGAGCTGGAAAAGTGCCTGAATCGAGGTTGTCCTAGACGAAGCTACCGCGCACTGAATTGTCAGCTGCGATGAGCGAAGCGAATCGTAAAAAGGGCTAGGATGAGGGACGAGGATTTTTACGAGCCTGCGCGGATTCGGCCATAATGCTAACGTTTCCAGCTCGTCACTTCGCTCCTCGTACAATCTCACCTTGTTAATAGCCTTGACTAGTTGCTGCTGCTTTTCCTCAGTCAAGCCCACCTTCTCTCCCTCGGTGACGTCGTTCAACCTGCTGTGCAAAAGCGACCTGCAGCAGGTCCCAACTAAGGCCGTCAGGGCGCTGTCCTTGACACTCTTGAAGTGCTTGTTTTTGAACACGTGCATCATGGAAGCCAGGGCGATCGAAACGAACGAGGTGCAGACTTCATCGCACGCAGTAAGACCGACCTCGAACGCCTTTGACAGCAAATCGAGGTTCGTATCAAGGGAGGAGAAGAAGGAGTCGTACACGGCTTTGAAGGCAGGATCCTGAGGCTGGGAGAAGGAGGCATGAATGACCTTCAGGGCATCCTTGGCTGCGATGAAGTTGGGATCACTGTCGTCGAGTTGCGAAGGAGTCTCGAATATCTTCTCGACGTCCCTCCTGCACGCATCCAGGCTGTAGACTTTCATGGCCTCTTCCTCTTCCTCTTCCTCTTCTCCTTCCTCTCCCACCTCCTTCTCTCCAGCAGCAAGCACAATCCCCGCGGACTTCGAAGCCTCAGCGACCGACGCAGTCGCGCTGGCAATGGCGGCGGCCGTCTTGTCTACAGCTTCTGTACTAGCAGAGGAACCCTCGGTTGTCTTGCGACGAATTGCCGCGAGGCGAGCTCTGAGAGAAGCAGCACCACCTACGGAGGCATCCTCATCGGCACCACCAGCAGGGGAGGGGACGAATGGCATTGGAGACTCCGCCTTGTCCTCCACATCATTGCCACTCGTTTCATCAGCACCCATACTACTCCTGCGCCTCCTCTGCGGGGTGAGAGCAACACTCGTCTTGACAACGTTGTTGAACTTGAAAGGTCCACCATCAGCCTCATCAATCGCACCAAAGTCGATAGAGGAGTCCACGAAGGGAGAGGAGAGCATTGACTGTTTCCCAATCTTGAGGTCCAAACTACCCCTCCTAGCAGAAGATGGCGTTGCCACAGTTGTGGTAGACGCTTTTCTCTTCTGGGGTGTAGTTCTGGTAGCGGGAGCGTCAGAAGTTTGGGCAGCCTCCAAAGGCCAGTTCTCCTCGAGCCTCTTGACCCTCTCTAAAATGAGACTTTTCCCACGCGCGGACAAGTTGCTACCAAGAAGCCTGGCTAACTTATTCGCGTCGAAGCCGTGCTTAACCACAATTGCCTCAATGATGGCGAGAGAGGCCGAACGAACGTCGGTTCCACTATCGTCAAGTCCCTTGGCGACAGTGACGAGTCCCTTCTTTCCCACCGTTTGAATGCCCCCCTTATCGACACAACTCTTGAGCTGTACAAGGGCAGCACCACGGGCCTTCTGATTCTTACTGAAATCGACAACGTTGACGCAAATGGTTCCCATCACCTTCGGCTGGACTACAGACTTGAACTTTGAGAGAATGGTCGAGAAGCGCTCAACGAATCGACCCTTCGCAACAGCGGACTTCTCGACCAGGATTGGAATAATGCATCGGGCCTCAACATCGTGCAGTTCGTAGCCATTGTCTATGACGAAGTCGAGGAGCTTACTGAGCGTGGACGTTAGAGAATCAAGACCGGAAGAGTTCTCCTTGGAGCAGAAGGCACTCGCCAAAAACTTTAGGATGAGGTCCAGTTGGTCCTGGATGTGTGATGCGACGAGCGCACTGGATACTTCATAATCAATGGCAGCGGAGATCACTTCGCACCCTGGAATTGAGTTGTCCTGCTTCTTCATCCCGGAGGCAGGGAAGAAGGCCGCGACCGCGGCGGGTGAGAGGAGGGGAGACCAGTTCTTCTTGAACGTCGTCGTAAATAGCAGATTATCCGGAAGCTCAGGGAAATCAGGCCAGTTCTCCTTCTTGCGGTAAAGAGAGGAAACGCGCTGCTCCTTGCCAATGTAGGAGGTAACGTGGGCACCACCGAAGAAGGGATGGGAGGAGCCGGACATAGGGGCGGGATCTACCTCCGATGGGGCAGCGGCTGCAGCGGTAGTTGCAGCGCTGGGCCTCGACTTTTTAATCGGGGAATTCGTAACGGAGGAGGATTTTCTTGTCGCCCTCGTCTTAGGCTCGGAAGGGGCAGGCTTGGCTGAAGCAGACGAAGTTGGATTCTTGGCAAACTTCGACACCAGCGCTCCCACATCTCGCTGCTGCGCAGGTTTCAACTTTCCGACTTCCCTGAACACGGACTCGGAGGTAGTAACCTCACCCTCGACGAAAGCCTGAAGGAGTTTCTCACCAGCGGCACGGACATCGGACTTCGCGGAGCACATGGAAGCGAGGAGCTCGGCCGTAAGGGTCTGCTCCATCTGCTGAGTCTTGGTGTTTGAAGTGGAGGGGTTGAATTTCGCAAAGTGCTCGCATCGCTCGCGGACGAAATTCAATGCTTCGGCAAGGCCAACTCCACCTTTCTTGGCATCGTCCTTCAGCGACGACAGGAGAGGCGGCAGGAGGTTCTGGATAACAGACGTGTTGACGATATCTGGACTGTGGTTCACCTTGGTGCACTTGTCGAGAGCAGCAAACGCCGCCTCTCTCATGGGCTTCTTGTTATCGGTTATGGCCGCAGAGAGCAGAGAGAGAGCCCCGACCTTGAAGTACTTCGCTGCCGAAGATTGGTCGAGGGAAAAGACACAGTCAGCGATGAGGGACGCCGCAATAGGCTTCAGGTTGGACTGGGAGTCAGTCATGCGCTCCCTGAGGGCACGAAGAAGCTCGTGGACGAAGGGACTAGCGTCAATCATGTAATCGGATTTCTTCAGGGCAGTCTGCAAAGAGCGATGTAACGAGCAAGGAGTTAGAATGCTATTCGGAGGACATTTTGCGGCTTGTTTTGCTTCTTGCCTCTTCTCACCTGAATCTCTTCGAGAGCCTCCTTGCGCTGCTTCCAAGAATTTTTGCACTCTGTTGTTGCGAGCTTCGTGAGGATGCTCTTCGGAAGTTTGGAGGAGAGGTCGGCGCGGGGCACTGAAATCGATTCGTCAGCATCGTCAGGGTCGGAGGCGACAGCAGGAGCAGATGATGCATCGTGCGGGAATTTTTCCATGGTTTCGGTGAGCAGCATCTTCAACGTCGGAGTCTTGGCAAGAGGAATGAGCACACTCTTGAAGGCAAGGCCAATCTGCTTGTGGAACTCGCCAGTAAGGGCGCACGCAGCAGCCTTAACCTTGGCGTTCGAAGACGCAACGTAGGTTATGATGGCCTCGCAAACAATCTTGATGCCCTCGGAACCCAGCGACTTTGCGCCGTTGGTTGTTGTGAGTTTAGTCAGGAAAGAGAGAGCGGCATCGTGGACGGTGGGGGACTTGATCGTGGAAAGAGTTGACACAAAGGACCTCACGACTAGCTTCACAGTTTTTCTGTTAGTGGTTTGGAAAGTAGAGGAAAGGAGAGTTGAGCAGGACTGCGATGAGCAAAGGGAATCGCATAAAAGGTTGGGTTGAGGGGTGAGAATTAGAGTGCTGGAAATGGAAGTGGCGCATCTTGTACGGAAGTACGAGCGTGTGCGGTTTTCGTCGCTAGCATTCGCCTTTCCACCACGTAGCTTCGCTCTCTCACCTCGGCGAGCTTCTTGTCAGCGAGCTTCTCTACTGCCAGAGTGGTCGCAATTTTGAGTACCTCGTGCGCAGCTGGAGTGGATGGGGAATGGTGAGACAGGATGGCGGAAAGGAGGGAATGGACAGCTTTCATGACGTTGAAGTTTGAGTCCTTGAAGTTTCTCGTGAAGTTCTTGACAAAGGCAATAAAATGGGGGGCGTGTGAAGGGTCGGCATTGTTCGCGACGTGAGCAGATAGGGCCTCGATTGCCGCCTTTTTTTGCTGCCAGGACGAGGACGAGATGGAGGAGAGGATGGAAAAATCTTTGGCATCGGGAGCGTCAAAGTTGGGGATGGAGAAGGTTGAGAGGGCGGCAGAGGCGTCTTCGAAGGTGATTACCTGCGCAGGAAGCTCAGCCGCTTCCACTGGGAGAGGAGGGGATTTGGCAGCGGCCGAGGCCGCAGGAGCAGCAGCTTTGCTTGTTGTGGCGGCAGCCTTGGAGGGAGGAGGAGGTATGGAGGAGGGCAAGCTCTTCTGCTTAGGGGGCTTGGTCAGGGCCGCGTGCGCGCGAGGGTTGGAAGACTCAAGGGTGGAGACAGCGGACTTGCACTTTTTCACAACGGCTGGGGAGGGGAAGGAGAGGAGGGACTTGAAGGTCGCCAGGACGACCTTCTTGACTTCGGCGTCCGATTCTGAGGATAGAGTAGACACGCAGAGGGAGGAAAGAGAAGCCGCATCTTCAACATTGAGGGTCGACTTGGGAGTGTCGGAATCGGGCTCGTAGGCTGCGATGAGCAAAAGGTTGTTAGTTATTGCGCCATGCAGTATAAGGTTGTCGCTTTGCTCCTCGCTTTGTCTTACCTATCGAGACGGACTTGGCAACCCACTGCCAGCATGTGATGCGCGTAATTGAGTTCTTGCTCGAGTTCGCGTTGGTCGTTTCCTCAACAAGGTCGGAAAATCCAACGCAGTTCCCAAAGATTGAGTCGAGGGAGCGGGCGCAGTAGGATGTGACTTTCTTGTCCTTTGCCTTGTCGAGGATGACTTTGATGAGAGGGCGAGCGTGGGGGTAAAGGGGGGCTTTGACGCCTTCGAAGAGTGCCTCGAGAGCCTTGAGGGCATGGTTGACGACGGAAAAGTGAGAGTGGGAGAGCAGCTTCTTGAGCTCGACAACCAGCTGCGATGAGCGGGTCCAGGAGCGAAGCGACGAGAAGAAGGTTATTAGTTATTGAGCTGTGCCGTATAAGGTCGCCGCCTCGCTCCCCGTCCAAGCTCACCTCCTTGTACTCGGCCTTGACGAGCTTGTAGGGCGAAGGGCCAGCAGCGGCAAGGAGAATGTTGAGCGCCGCGACCTTCTCGCTCCACTTGGGGTGCTTCATCTTCGCCTTGTACTCGGTCGCGGAGAGGGCAGCGAGGAGGTCCGTGGGAGATCGGGAGAGGAGGTCCTCCTTGGCCTTTCCTTCCTTCTGCTTGTTGAGCTCCTCCATGACTGACTCGACGGTGGGAGGGGGGGAAAGGGAGTCGGCGGAAGTGGCCCAGCAAGGGTTGGGACACTTCGGCTTGGAGGCGTTGGGCTTGGACTCGAGCATGGCGTCGAGCTGGTTCGTTTGAGAGGGCTTGAGGGAAGCAATGATATCCGAGGCAATCTCTCTCGAGTTGAAAGAGCGGCAGGTTTCGGCGAGGATTGAAATTCCGAGGTCGCGGATACGGCCGTCCGAGTGCGTCATGACTTTAGGAGCTACCTCTAGGAAGGTGGGAAGGGGCATGTGTTGCGCTCCGAAATTCAGGCAAGCTTCTAGGACAGCCTCGAAGCAATTGATTGAAACCTTGGGCTGTGAGGAGGGGAGGGCGAGGAGCGGAAGAGGCATTGTTAGTCATGGCACTCAACAGCCCTCCGCCCAGCCTCCCTCACCTTCTTGGCCGTAATTCCAGAGGTGAGGAAGGACGCGACGACGGTCTTGAAGTTGGTCGAGTCAGCGCAGTTGGCAATGAGCGCGGTTGGCAGGGACCTCGACTTGGTCGATGTAGTGGGTCTGGAGGAGTTGAAGGGGGCTGAGGCTAGGGCAGCGGCCAGGGAGGTCAGGAGGGAGGAGGAGCTAGATTTTACCGAGGAAGAGGAGCCAGCGTAAGCGATCGCGAGGGCGAGGGCAGCATCGAGAGCGGCGGCGTTGGAATCTTTGAGGAAGGAGGGGAGAGATGTGTCCAGGGAGGGGGGGAGGGAGGCTGCGAGGAGCTGTGGGGGAGGAGGGAGCAGGGGGGAAAAAGAGACGGGGGAGGAGCAAGCGACGAGAGGGTTAATCTTGGGGTGGAGATGCTTGGACGAAAGGCATGGCAGTGCAAATATTACCTCATAAGATTGCTTGCGCTCCTTCCAATTCTTGGATGTAGGTTTGGGCTCGGTGATCTCTGTGGCCGCAGCTGGTGCCGAGGCAGGCGGGCCAGGGGTAGGATCAGCAGAAGGAGTGGGTGCAGTAGGGGTGGGTGCATGAGGGGTGGGCGCAGGAGGGGTGGGTGCGACAGGAGGGGTGACATCGTCTTCAGAGGCACCCTTCGAGGAAGGGGAAGAGGACTTTGCGGTGCCAGAGGAAATTCCCTTCAAGATGGCGAGGAGCTCTGCATCGTTGGCATCACCACCACGATCTCCGTTGAAGCTGCTTTTGTTCTCACCCAGCGGTGGAGATGAAGTCACGGGTGCCATTGGAGGGCGAATTTGGGGAGAATTTGATACTGGTGGTCGAATTGGAGGTGAGCCGTTGCCCTCGGCATCAGATGGATTTGAAATTGGAGATGATTTGGGAGGAGAGAGGGTTGGAGAAGCAGACATAGGGGAATCTTGGGCAGCTTGAAATTGAGATGGGGGGTTGATAGGTGAAGAAGGGGCGTCAGTGGGAAGTTCTGGCATAGCCTCGATGGAAATCGAAGCCTTGGCAGGACTGGGAGACATTATCTTTGAAGCAGGAGAGCTGAATTCTTCAGCATCAACAAAATCATCGGATGCCATCGAGGTGTTCATTGGTGATGTCGGTGGAGTCGTCATGATGGGGTTAGTTTTGGTGTGATGAGCCATGGGGTAAAAAAAGGCTTTTGACGCCCCTTCTACTCAGACACGATCGATAAGGGGGAAGGATTCAGCTAGATACCGTCTTGAAACACTTAGTTTTCAACTTTTAATTGACCAGTTCGTGATATTAAGAAGCAGAACAAAAGGAAGCGCTGAGTCGAAAACAAACCATGGAGGAAATGATGCGAAACATTCACAGCAGACACGAGCGCGGTAATGCCGTCGGTTTCATGAAGCTGCCCCTTATCTTCACTGATCTTAAACTCTGGGCTGGCGCTATTGGACAGTTCTATATGCTGACCAGGAAGATCGAGGGGATTGAGGGTGGAGGTGAGAAGATCGGAGGGGATAGTGGGAGCGGTTAATGGGAGCGGGTAGTGGAATGGTACAAGCGTTACTCTGCTAACCTCCTAGGACGCCCCCCCCCCCCCCCCCCCCCCCCACACCACACTACACCGCCCTCTGACT
>Ga0115006_10002554_pt1 | contig 12025 bp, 9 predicted proteins | sample ArcOceMetagenome_3_FD_88943 | JGI IMG/M metagenome (GOLD analysis project Ga0115006, IMG submission 88943) | Marine eukaryotic phytoplankton communities from Arctic Ocean - Arctic Ocean- Svalbard ARC20M Metagenome | ecosystem: Environmental > Aquatic > Marine > Oceanic | place: Arctic Ocean...
ACATCAATGCATTTTTTGTCACAGTATTTCCTTTTAAAATTAAGTATTATTTATCTATTTATCTGTTTACAAGTCAAAAGTGTTGCATTCACATGAACACTTATTACATTAAGTTGTTTGTTTGCCACGTAAAAAGACTATTTATTAATATTTTAATTAGTGTCTTATTAGTAGTTCTCGTCAAAATCATTATCACCGTAATCATTGTCTTGGTAATTTCCCCAAGGAGACTCGTTATCTTGTTCATCATTTTCTGATTTTAACGGTGTTGCATCATAACCTTGATAATAATAAATTAATAACACAGCTTTATTTAAAGCAATTTCGGCATCGCACATGAGTATAGTTATGGATTCACGCGCATCATTATGAACACCAACAAAAGGCTTTACTAAGGACCAGTCAGGCATTGTTGATAAATTAAGTGAGGCAAGCCCCTTTATGTCTATTCTCACTTTTGTGGTAATAGCCATCGCTAATTGATCAACCATGTCAGTAAACATCATTGGTAACGTTTTAAATTGCTGAAATAAATTATCTAAATAAACTGTCAATAAATCAGGATTTTCAGGATCATTTAGAGAAGACATGTTTTCAAAATACATGGCGAAATCCTCAGTTAAATAATCTGGTATTATTAGTTTAGATTGCACGAGGTTGTCCTAATTGTATTGTCAAATATTAAGAATTGAATATTAAATATTGTATGTAATAAACACAATATAAACTATTTAACTTAGTGCCTGTGACCAAAATGAATCAGCAACTTCTCGTGGATCAGTGATAACGGTATAATTACTTTTTAAATATATAGCACGTTTTTTTGGTTCAACAATGGCATCATAGGCTGTTTTAATTAGCTGGAATTTTTCTTCTACATCGTTATCATTATTCTTATCTGGATGATATTTATTCGCTAATTTTCGATAAGCTTTTTTTATTTCTATCGTGGTTGCATCTCTTGCTAAACCTAGTTGTTCAAAATAATCCATGCTGTTATAACGCCTTTATTAAACATATTTAAATGTGATAAAACTTTGTACGCTTTTAAATATTGATTGACATACTATGAAAAAAACCTCAAATAAGACGTTTAGATAATGAGTGACAATATTAGTAGTTCATTTTAATCTAATAAAAACCGTGTTGCTAACTTTTTTCGATAATTGCTTAAAGACAATCATAGAAAAGCTTAATTGATCTAATCTAAACGATTAAAACGTATAGCTTTAGCTAAACAAAACCGGAAAACAGGAACCTAAATGAAATACCTATACACATTGACCATAATTATGCTAATTACCACTGCTGCTTTTGCTGATGATGGCCGAGGTGAAGCGAGGGAGCGAATAGAGCCTAAAGGTTTTCTTTATGGATTAGGGTTAGGTATCAGTCACGAGATTTACGTGGGTTATGATTACCGTGTTATTCCATTACCCATTATTGGTTATCGAGGTGATAATTTCAGAATATTAGGTCCTTTTGCAAGTTATGATGCGCTATCTTTCTCAGACCTTAACTTAACATTAATGTTAGCTCCACGGTTTCAAGGTTTCGATGACTCTGATAGTGATATATTTGAAAATATGCAAGATCGTAAATTTTCAATGGATGCGGGGATAGGGGTAACTTATGAAAAAAAGGATTGGAAAATATCGGTTTCAAGTATGTTTGATGTGTTAGGAAGATCAGATGGTTTTGAAGCTAAGGTTAATTTAGCAAGAGTATTTCGCCAAGGTCCCTTATTTTTTGAGCCCAGCCTTAGTTTAAGCTACTTAGACAGTAAACATGTAGATTATTACTATGGTGTTAAAGCTGACGAAACTAATTCACTTACCTTTGCTTTCGCTGGAAACTCGGCACTTAATACCAGCTTAGGTTTTTCAATATCTACGCCAATATTTTTAGGTGGATTTACACAGCTAGCACTTAATTATACTTGGTATGATTCAGCAATAACCGATAGCCCCATAGTAGAAGATGAGACTAATCTTAATGTTCGTCTTTTGTTTAGTAAGTTTTTTTAATATAAATACTGTTATTATTAATTAACTATTTATTCCCCACAAAAAATATTCAACTAAGCGATTTAAAACAAACTTTTTATAGTTAGTTTGTTATTCACTATTTTAATAATAACGCTGGTCAAATAATTTTGATAATTAAGACGTTAATTCAAGAATTTTAAGTAATGACAAAGTACTTAATCATATGAATAACATCTTGATAATATTATTAAAACATACTATTTTAATTATCTGTTCATTATACTATTTTAACAATATTGGAACCTCTCTATTATGCTGAAAGTCTACGTCGTAAGTTTACTACTTTTATTTAGTTTATCTGCATGCAGTCAGCAAGATAAAGCCATACAAAAAATCAATAATTTTATTACCCAGCAAGCTATAGATAAAACTTCTACGTCATGGAAAACGTCTTTATCAAAGCCCCCTTTATTAACTTTTAATCAAAATAAAACCTATACCTGGCTACTTGAAACAACGCACGGTAATTTGAGTATTAAATTGTTTGCTGATACTGCACCAATGCATGTAAGCAGTACCATGTATTTAAGCCTGTTAGGATTCTATGATAATTTAACTTTCCACCGTGTTATACCCGGATTTATGGCACAAGGAGGGGATCCTTTGGGTAATGGTAGAGGAAACCCTGGCTATCGTTACGCAGGTGAATTTAATGGTGGTATTAGTCACAACGAAGGGAAGTTACTTAGTATGGCTAATGCTGGTCCAGGTACAGATGGTAGTCAGTTTTTTTTAACCTTTAAGCCCACCCCATTTTTAGATGGTAAACATACCGTATTTGGTAAAATCGTCGATGATGTAGATAACACACTTGAAAAAATTGAATCATTAGGTAGTAGAAGTGGTCGAACCAAAGACACCATAAAAATAATCAAAACCTCTATTGCTGTCACTGACAAGTAATACTACTAATAAGTGATACTCGTTATTACATACTCATAGCTATGAGTAAATTGGGCTATGAGTATATTGGGCTATAAATAATAGAGTCTAACCTTGCGGTGCCAAGGCACAACTCAGCGCTTGATCATCTTTCAGTGCTATAACTTTTCCAATAACAAGGCGATTAGTAGCAAGCTGGTATTTAGTGATTAATAACTGCTGAATATTTCTGCTTCGCTGCTGCGCTAAGCTTACTAACTTATTCTCACTCACTTTAAATTTAGCAATCAATTCAGTGTGAAGTTGTATTTTTTTAATAGTAATAGAGTTAGGCTCAGATATATCGGCTTTTAAGTCATATATATATGACGATCCTGTATTCTTAAAGTATTCTGCTTCAAGCAATAACAAATAATCACTCTCAGTTATCACTATATTTTCGGGATTAATGCGTTGCTGTAATAGTATATTTTTAATTACTCGGCTATCTTCTGGATGATAACAACCGGTAATTGATAATTGTAACTCAGGTCTCTTATTTAGCGCTTGAGTGAGTAACTCTAAACGTTTAACCATAATCTCCTCTACCTTAGCACTACCCGCGCTGAAAGTAATTGCACCAAGATCTTCGTCACTATCAACTAAACCCGCGAGTAAACTAAAGGGCGATGACACCGCTTTAACAATTAAATTACCAAACGTTTGCCAAACTAATTGACCATAACTAAACTCTGGATCATTTAAATTACCGCTAATTGGCATATCAATATGAATTTCCTGATTACTGTCTTTTAACAAGCTCACCGCTAAGCCAATAGGTAAACTTGTCGCTTGTTCACTTTTAACATTATTACCTAACTCAAGTTGATCTATAAACACAGTATTCTCAGCACGTAATTGTTCTTCTTCAATAACATAATTGATATCTAGATTAAGTTTGCCTTGGTCAATTTCGCGGCCTATAAAAGTACCTGAGTAGGGTGTCATATCACTCATTTGAATATCATTTAGACGTAAATTAAAATTGGTATACAGGGTATCTGATAACAAGTTAACACTACCTTTTAGCGTTAATGGTGCGAATCTATTTAACTTCGCCTCTACGTCAATATCTGCTCTACTATTTACTTTAGTGGATAGGCCTTTTATCACAATATCTAATGGCGAGATCTGCATTTTATAACGAGGGGTGACGGCATAGTCGGTATATAAAATATCAGCAGAATTCATCTGAAAATTTTTCAAATTTACCGAGATTAGACCATGCTCACCCTGTTCAGACTTTACCTGTTCAGACTTTACCTGTTCAGACTCAACCTGTTCTGATTTAACTTTATCTCTGGCCCTAGTATTTTTTTGAGGCCTATGTAGGTTAGCAATGTTAATAATACCCTCATCATTACGTAGAGCATTTAGCCACAAGTTATCTACCGTCATTTTTTCAATATCAAGGGTATTTTGTGACTGTGAATAATTGATACCATCAAGGCTTATTTGCTCTATACGTGCATAATCCTTATCTTCATTAGCTAACTTAGTTCGCCAGTTATTAAGGGCTATATTACCAGAAATTATAACTTTATCGCTGTCATTATTAGCTGTCTTTGTTTGATTACTTTGTTGCTGATAATCAAGTTTCATTGCTAAATTAATATCTCCACTTACAATTTCTGAAATAATAAATTGCTGAATATACTGTTCAATACTAAGCACGGGTAAGTTTTTAGCCAAAATATCAAGACGTGAGGATAAAGGTTGAATTGAAAATTCACCTACAGCCTTAACTGTACCGTTTTTCTCAAAAATAGCAGAAAAATCGATAGGAAAACGTGAGTTAGGTTGAAGATTAAACGAAGCAATATTCATATTTATGTGACTTACCTCCAGCTCGGTCACCTTGGTTGTAGAATTATCAATAAAAAACAGATTGTTATCATTAAAAGTAATATTATCTATGGCTAACTTTAGCTGGGTACCTTGTCCTGAGCCCTTTTTACTGAAGCTACTTTGGTTCGAGCTATCTTTACCTAAATTATCTTTGTCTTGATCATTATTGGCCGATTCAGAAGTTCTTTGATTAAAAAATTTACTAAGATTAAGCTCTCCTTGCTTGTCGATTACAATACTTACATTACTCTTGTTTAGCGCTAACTGGTCTAATGATAGCTGATGTGATTTTGAAGAATAATTAACATTTTTCAACAATAGCTCGCCTAGTTTAATAGCTGTAAGGTCTTGATCTTTTCTCTGCAAAGCAACATCTACAAAACTAAAATTGGCGTTATCAACATTAAACAACATCTTTTCTTGTGAGAAGTCTATACGGTAATGAGCATTTAAATTAAGCATACCCGCTGTTAGCAAGGTAGGAAGTTCATCTTTAATGTACCTATAAGCTTTGGGTAAATTTATTTCCTTAATAACAAATTGACCTTCAGAACGAAAAGGTAAAAAACCGATAAAGCCCTGCCACTCAAAACTTGAGCCAATAATACCACTGGCAGAAGTTGCCTTTAGCGAATAAGGGCTATTCAAGTCTTTTTGCGTAGTAAAATTATCAAGTGCTATATTTAAGGGACCTATATGAGTATTAAAAGATGGTTTTTTGGCATCATCAGAAAATTGAATAGCTAAATTATCTATACGCAAGGTTTTAACAAGTAATTCAGGTATTGTATTTCCAGGTACTGATTCTAGTTCATGATTTTCAACAGTGCTGTCATGTAAACTTGCTTTATCTTTGCTTATTAACGAATTCAGTTGCTCAATGTTATTACTAAAATCACTATAAATTTGATAATGCACAGACGGAGATTCTAAAATTAATGCGTCAAAATACCATAATTGACGAAATAACGAAGAAAATTGAAAGTTAATATATAAGCGTTCAAAGGCGGCAAGACTTTGTTTATTTTTATCCTGAAGATTAACATGGTTAATTTCTACAGATAAAGAAAATGGATTAATACGAATTTCATCTATTTGTAAAGATAATGTAGAGCGTTCATTAATAACAGTTGGTAATTTTTGTTGTAAATAATAAGGTGTAAAAATGCCTAACAGTAAAGCATAAATACTAATAAAGCTGACTAACAAAGTAATCAAAAAAAGTAACTTTTTATATCGTTGAATTAAGGGTTTTAACAACATAATACTCCGCTCTTTTATTAAAATACTCTGTTCCATTTTAGTCTAGTTAACGGCTCAATACGAATGTATTTAAAGTATTACTCAACATTATTAAGATTAAAACTAATAGTAGCTACGGCTTAGTTCAATGGGGTATTTATCACTCAGTTAACAAAAATATTTATCATGCCTTTCTTGAAAGAGTGATGGTACTCGATAACGCAATACATTATATTAGAACAACTACTTATGCTTGCTAACTGTTTTAATTGCTAACGCAAGTACCAGCCAAGGAATGCTATATTATGCCAATACTTCATCTATTTAAAATGAGGCTAAGCCAAGTTATTTTTGGGTCACTACTGCTATTTCTATGCTTTTTTTCTCAGCCTGGCTTATCTGCTATTGCTGATAAAAATTTTTCACAATGTATAGATAACCTGAAGAAGCGTTCAAGTTTAGCTGGCTTATCAACAAATATTACGCAACAGGTTATCCCTTCATTGCAACCAATTAAGCGCGTCATCGCCTTAGATAAAAAACAACCTGAATTTACCCAAACATTTGAAAATTATATTAAAAAACGTGTTACTGATTATCATGTTCGTGTCGGTAAAGAAAAATTAAAAACCCATAATAAATTATTTAATCGACTCGAAAATGAGTATGGTATTCCTCGCCAATATTTAGTCGCTTTTTGGGGGTTAGAAACTGTATACGGCAAGCACAAGGGTAAAATGGATGTGTTAAATGCTCTTGTTACACTTGCTTGCGATAAACGCCGTAGTGAATTTTTTACTACAGAGTTATTAAATTTGTTTAGTCTAATTGATACCAATAAAGTAACTATTAATCAATTGCAAGGATCTTGGGCAGGCGCTATGGGTCATATGCAGTTCATGCCAAGTGCTCTATTGACGTATGCCATTGATGCCGATAATGATGGTAAGGTAGATATCTGGCAAAGCGAGGAAGATGCACTAACCACAGCAGCTAATTATTTACAAAAAATTGGTTGGCAAACAAAAGAGCGCTGGGGTAGACAAGTTAAATTACCAAAAGATTTTGTCTTTAGCAAAGTAATGTTTGATCAATACTATCCACTTAGCTTTTTTAATACGTTAGGTATTAAACAAATTAATAATAAATCCCTAGCCTCATACGATATTAAAGCTGAACTCTATCTTCCTTCTGGTCATCTGGGGCCAGCATTTTTATTGTATCCAAATTTTAACGTTATTATGACTTGGAATTTATCACGAAGTTATGCGCTCTCCGTTGGTTTATTAGCCAATAAATTAATTGGCGAGCCAGGTATAGTATTTGAGAAACTATCACAAAAGACCTTCAATCAACACAGTGTTGAAGAAATGAAAGCTCTACAGCAGCATCTCAACCTATTAGGTTTTTTAAGTGGTAAACCTGATGGTATATGGGGGCCAAAAAGCCGGAAAGGAATTAAACAGTTTCAACTCAAAGAAGGCTTGATTGCTGATGGTTACCCAAATAAAGAGGTCTTTTTAGCTCTAAAAAATAGACTAAAAAACACCTCGAATTGATTACTTTTTTCGCTAAAGCTAAGACAGTTGAGTTAAACTATTACCCTTGGTCTTTAAAGGTAGATTTTCAATAGATAATCATATCAATAACAAGTAACAAATTTAAATGCAGCACTCAACAATTAGCAACACGCAACTTAATATTGCGACTTTTAACTTATGTAACTATTTAGAGCCCCCTTATGCTTTTTATGAGTTTGAACGCATTTATAGTACTCAACAATGGCAAAAAAAGCAGCGTTGGATAAGTCAATATATAACGACTAAAAAGCCAGATATTATTGGTTTTCAGGAAGTATTTAGTATCAGTGCATTAAAAACCTTATTGCAAGAGTTAGGTTATAACTACTTTTCAGTAGTCGATACCCCAGAAATTATTGATGATTTTATCTATAAACGACCAGTTGTGGCTCTAGCCTCTAAGTATCCAATAATAAAAAGTTCTTCAATTGAGAACAATAAAGATCATATTAAGGCGTTAGGTTTAACAAGTGATTTTACTTTTAGTAGAAAAATCTTAAACGCGACTATCGATATTCCTCACATTGGCCCTTGTGATTGTTATGTTGTTCACTTTAAGTCTAAACGTTCTATGGTTGAATACGATGATCGTTTACACCAGTATTCAGTAGAAAAAACTATAACAGAGCATTTAAAAGCAAATATTGCTGGTAGTTGGGCTTCCTCTGTTCAACGCGGTAGTGAAGCCGCGCTATTGTTATTAGCAATGATTGCACGCCGAGAAGAAACAGGTCAGCCCATGGTATTAATGGGAGATTTTAATAACAGTTTAGATGATGGCGTACTCAATCACTTAACGACCCACTCACTTCGCTATGTGCCGCAAAAAAATCAAACGCAATTTCTTGCAAAGTACTGCTTATATGATGCGTGGGCGTTATTTATCAAATCAACTCGTAATAATGAAATAAAACACCTTCATCAAAGTAATAACAAAAATAATCGAGGTGATGAAAAAAACACAGTACGAACCGAACAGCAATTGCTTACTTGTACAAGAAAGTCTACCCATTATTTTGGTGGCTCAGGCTCAGTGCTTGACTATATTTTATTGTCTGCAGACTTTGATGCTAGTTACCACAAAAGTTTATTTCAAGTTATTGATTATTCTGTCTTTGATAGGCATTTAATAAATCCACTATTTGATCGAGATGGCGAAAGTACCGATCACGCTATTGTACAAATCACCTTATCATTAAGGTCATGAATTATTTTTATATAATACCTCTAAAAGCAAATTAATAAGCAATATATTTTACTTAGTAAGTAGGCTTTAGTAATTCCGATACAGATATAAAGTGTTACTAAGCTTTTTTAACAAACTTAGCGGTAACCATAATTTCACCAACACCATCGACTTTACAATCTAATTCGTGATCTTTTTTATCAAGTACGCGCCTAATTAATGCCTTAGTACCAATTTTTATTACTTGTGAGCTTGCTTTAATTTTTAAATCTTTAATGACAGTAACTTTGTCACCATCAGATAATAAGGTACCGTTGGCATCGTGTACTTGTATTAAATTATCATCTTGATCATCTGATGGGTCCCACTCATATCCGCATTCAGGACAAATAAATAACGACATATCCTGATATACATATTCTGATTGACATTTAGGACATGCAGGTAATTGAGTATTCATGATTTTGTCTTCTTAAGTAAGATATTTGGAGTATTTAGTTTTGAATCATTTAATAACATTTACATTCTACTTACATACATTACACAGTAACATCTTTGACAATAAGGTCTTGCATTGCCATAGAAGTAATTAAGTTACTAATTCTTAATAATAAGCCTCTAATAGATTGATTTTCCTCATGGAGAACTTCCACGAGTTTAGTACAACTGTCCACCAAAGCATCACTGTAGGCAAAACCGATGAGGGCAACTATTTTCACTAACACTTCTTCATCGAGCATTTTATTAGTTTCACCTTGTTGATCGTATACGATATTGACTAACTCAATAGTACTTACCAATTTCTCCATTCTAGGATTCAGACGAGTTAATGACTGAGCACGATTACTAACACTTTTTTCAATAAGGTCTTTATGAGCGACTAGTTTGGCACGTTCTTGCTTTCGCTTGCTAGCAGATTTTCGTTTAGCAACTTTACGTTCAATAGAGTCGTGATAGGTAAACTCACCGTCTACAAATTGATGTATATTTGTAACGCTAAGCCTTTCTGACATAATAGCAGCAGATTTAGCCGTTTTACGGGTAAAGTCTCGATAATCTTCAGCAAAACCATGTGTCGAAATACATTGCGCTAAATCTAATATTAACGCAGTTTTTTTCCCCTCATGAGCCCTTAAACATCGACCAATAATTTGTAAATAAAGTCTTAATATTTTAGTGGGCCTTGCTAACACGACACAGTCTGTGGCTGGATCATCAAAGCCAATTGTTAACATTGACATATTGATAATAAGCTTGACTTCATTTGATTTATAACGGCGAATACTTTCATCGTTGTCACTACTTGGGCGCTGCGAATGAACAAGTTCATGTTCGATACCAAGTAAAGTGAAAGCCTCTGATAATGATTCAACATGTTTTATTGAGTTAGCAAATAACATCACTTTTCTACCAAGAGATAGCGCATCATCTATGGTCTGTTGAGCGACAATAGAGCAGTGTTCAAGTAAGATACAGTCTAAACCAGACACACTAAAATCACCGCGGTACATTTTTACCGAACTGTAGTCTATTTCTTGAGATAGACTTGGCACTTTGTATACAGGTTTAGCTAACTCACCTAAGTCAATTAAATCTTTGGTAGTTGTTTCTTCAATTAATTGCATCGATTTATCAATATATACACCTAAACGATCAATTGGTGTAGCAGTTAACCCTATAATTAATTCAGGAGCTAACTCTTCACGCATGGTAATGTATACCCCACCCATACAACCAACGTGATATTCATCACGTAAAAGAATATCACACTGAATATTGAGATGTTTTCGACGAGCATACGATTGCTCCATAATTAACGTGACATCTCCACCTGCGAGATATTTATAGCCTGACTTAACAACACTAACAGAGAGACCATTTGAAGAGAGTGTATTAAGCAGTTGTGGAACCAATGCGGCATTACGTAAGCTAACAACAATTTTTTTGTCTGCCATCGCTTGACAGAGTTTTAATATACAAATGCTTTTACCACCACCAGTTGGTAAAGCAATAATTGAATTTTGTTCAGCATTGATTGCTTTATTTACGCTGTTAATTTGATAGTCTTTTTCTAGTATTTGCATATTGTACTACTCAGGAACGTTGCTAATTTCTTATTGAAATCAGTCATTAATAAAGTCATTACTAATGATCACAACAAATTATTTCATTAGTAGAACCAATAAAATAATTTACTAATTTTCAAAACGGAAACCATTATATACCTAAAGCCAATAAAATATGTAGAATATAAGTCTTTTCCTAACAAAAAGGTGAATTTTATGAAATGAGGTATTGTAGAACAGCAGATGAAACATCATGAGCTTAATTTCGATACAAAATTAACGTCATAATTAATAGTAACTTTCGAATAATTACTTGTTTCCATTAAACGTTAATTAAATAATATGATAAGAATTAAATTATTAATAAAAACTACCTCAGAATTTAAATAAAAACAGTAAGAAAACGTTTAATAATAAAATAAATCCTCAAATATATTTTCATATATAAATATTAATGCTAAAAATTAATAAAACCATATATAAACAAAAAATTAACACTAAAGTTAATTTATTCACATAATCTCACAATAAAAAAAACATAAAAAAAACACATAAATTTCAATAAATTAATACTAATTTGTCTTTAAAGACATTTATATTTTAGGTGTGTAAATAGTAAATTTTTTGATTTGACAGCGCTGTCAAACGCATGATAGCTTTTATTGAGCATGAAAAATTACAAAAAATAAAATAAAAACACAAGGATTGTTTAAGAGGCGGTGAAACATAAAACGCTTCACATGCGGCATAAAATAATAATAAATCAACCTGGAGAATTTTGAATGAAACTCGTAGAGACAGTTTTCAAACCAAAAAAAACTTTTATTGCCATATCACTTGCATTAAGTGCTATGGTATCGACCAATGTATTTTCAGCCCAAAGCTGTGAAGATATTAATACTTACCCAGACTTTCCTCAGCTAGATTGGCAAGGTAAGCCAAGTCATGCCAACACTGGTGACCTAGTTCAATTTAATGGTAATGCTTATACTGCCAAATGGTGGACTAAATCAGAACCTGGTAGTGACGGCAGTTGGTCTTTAACTCATCAATGCAGTGGTGGCGCTGTTGACCCAGTCGACCCAGTTGACCCAGTTGACCCAGTCGACCCAGTTGACCCAGTTGACCCAGTCG
>Ga0115006_10002556_pt1 | contig 12018 bp, 14 predicted proteins | sample ArcOceMetagenome_3_FD_88943 | JGI IMG/M metagenome (GOLD analysis project Ga0115006, IMG submission 88943) | Marine eukaryotic phytoplankton communities from Arctic Ocean - Arctic Ocean- Svalbard ARC20M Metagenome | ecosystem: Environmental > Aquatic > Marine > Oceanic | place: Arctic Ocean...
CAGTTACACGATCGATGCATCTTTGGATGTCAATCAACGGAGAGGTTATCATATTGGCATTTCTCCCTGGACTTTTGTTTCTCGACAGCTACAATGTTGACATACACCTGTTTCAGAAGGGATTCGTTCAGCTTGGTGGGCAAATGTTATGAAAACTATGCGCTCGCTTGTTCTTCCAATCTAACAAATTATGACGGCTTAGTCATATTTGCATTCCCAATGATGTTGGCTGGCACGGCGGCAACGGCGCTTGTCGCGTACTTCCTCTTCCCCTACGGCTGGTCATTTGATTTGTGCCTGACATTTGGCTCGATACTGGCAGCGACTGATCCGGTTGCGGTCGCAGTTCTCCTGAATCAGCTCGGCGCCCCTGCTCGGCTCAAGGTGGGCGATTGTTTGAATGTGTAAGATGAACTCGGGAAACCTCGCTCCAACCCTCTGGCCTCTTCACAGACACACATCTCAGGAGAATCGCTGCTCAACGATGGTTCAGCAATTGTCTTTTATCATATCTTCAGCTCCAGGTTTATGTCCGAGCTAGGCATAGAAGGGTTTGGCAAATTAGTCGGTTGGAGTGAAGGGATAAAGATGTTCTTGAGACTCTCGCTCGGTGGAATTAGCATTGGGATTACCTTTGGCATGGTTCTTGTGTGGCTTTTGTTCAACCTGAATCGAGGGCTGTCTCCCGAAGAGAACGTCATTCAAGTGACTTGCAGTATCTGCATTGCGTACCTGACATTTTTCGTCTCAGAAGTGATTTGTCACTGCAGCGGCATCCTGTCGGTGGTGTTCTGTGGACTCACAGCCAAGGCTCTGGGCGAGCACCTCGTCAATGACCACAAGTTAATCCACCATTTCTGGTAGGTGCGGGTGTGAACTTCAACTGCTAAGCAATCCGCTAACTTTCGAATGCCGAAACCCACAACTTCCACAGGCACATAACGGAACACTTACTCAACAGTGTCCTCTTTGCCTTGGGCGGGGCAGTCTGGGGAGGGGTTGTTTCAAAGAAGAATGGCGGCACACATTACTTCACGGGCACAGACTGGTAGGTCTGCTCTCTAATCATCGAAAGTACAACAGAACCTCACACACAAGAACTAACTTTGTTGTGTACGATCCACGAAGGGCGTATCTTGCCGTTCTATTCGTGGCAGTTCTATTCATCCGATTCATTCTGGTGATTGCATTCTTTCCCATAACAAAGAGAATTGGACTTGGTACGGACTGGAGGGAGGCAATGTTCATGTCTTATTCTGGTTTAAGGGGCGCGGTGGGTGTGGCCCTGGCTCTTCTTCTGAGTGCTGAAGTATTCAGTCACACCAATTCTTCGTCGGCACTTCCTGAATCTCGGAGGATGCAATACCAAGTCATGGTCGAGAAACTCTTCGGCTTTACCGGCGGGATATCTTTGCTCACACTCGCCATCAACGGTACATCCTGTGGCTTTGTGTTGAAGATCCTGGGACTTGTCAAGCCGAGCAAGCCAAGACAGCAAATAGTCAGCGGATTCTACGCACACTGTGTGCAACTGACCTTGGTGGAGTATCTGAAACTACTGACCGACAAGAGATTTCGAGATATCGATTTTGGGGTTGTAAAAGAACGCGTCTCCATTGTCCAAAATGTATCGGAGGCTCAGTTTCAAGCCGCACTGGCAGGCTTCAGGAGAGAGTATCCGTATCATCCAGAGCCAGACCTGTCCAACATTGTATCTTACTTGGCATCATCCAATACCAATGTACTTGATGTTCGAAGATCTTTGGCCCGCCCGTCTGCATCATCTTTGACTGCTGGGAGAGAGACGCTGTATGATTACAATTCATTCTTGGACAGTGATGCCGTTCTTGAAGAGCGCAATGTCTTTTCTGAGTTATTGAGAAGGGAGTTTCATCATCAGCTTGAAACTGGGGAGCTTGACTCTAGAAGTTCCATTGCGCTTTCGCTGCTGAGGGGTGTTGACATCGCATCGGGGCTTGGAAGGGACCAGGGAGCGGCGCCGGATTATTGGCAGGGAACCTTGGCTCACCAAAGCAAGCTGACGAGGCATGGGGAGTGGGCGCTGCACTCCTACAGAGTTGGAGGGCTGTTCCGCAGAAAGAGAGGAGACGGAGACTATCACGCAATCAGAACACGTGTGCTTACAGCATTGAGTTTCATCAAGGCCCACTCGGCTGCTCAGGAAACCTTCAAGACTCAGTTTTCACACGCCAACTCGAACACACTGTCGCTTGCAGAGAAGGCAATCATAGATGAAAGTCGAAGACAAGTGGACATGGCTGATGCCGCGATACAGTTGGCCGATGTTGAGGACTTGCAAGCAATCAAGTCTCAGTACTGCTGCCAATTACCGCTTCGGAAATCTGCTCGGTATCTTGAAGACCTGACATCGCAGGGTCTCCTGACACACCGAGAGGCAGGGCAATACCTGGAGAAGATCGATTCGGAGCTCCGTCTTTTGCGCGTATCCAGTGAGCTCAAGACCGAAGTAAAAAGGCGGAGGAGCAAGGTGGCCCCAGAGCTGATGAGCGTTGGAGAGTTGCCTACGATACACGACTAGCTTGAAGCAACGATAGACTCCTTCGCTTGAGTTGTAATGAATGCATGTATGTCAAGTATTACTCCCGGCCTGTGACTTAATCGGTACAATCCCTCCTGAACCTCCAGGTGACTTGTGCCTTTTGTTTTGTCGTGTCGCTTGGGTGAAATGTGGACTCGCACACCAACACGTTTCCATTTTCGGAGAGGTAACGCAGACTTTCAAAGTCTCCCCCCCCGTATTTCTTTCCTCCTATCAACCACGAACGGTGCTTCGTCCGATCGTCTTCCCACCACGCCTCGGCCTCGACATCTTCCGCGTCGGCTGTTTTGATGGGTTGCCTCAAATGCTCATCCTCATTCTCGTGCGGACTGTAGTCGGGGCGCCCGCTTGCGATCAGGACTCGTTCCCAGTTTCCTTTCGGGTTGGTGCCATTCAGATATAGGGTGCGGCCACTGTCAGTCTGCCTCGTAACCTCCGTCGTTCTACTGATAACTGAGCATGCTATTCGTCTAACGAACGCGTTTATGCCAAGAAGCCTCAGATACTCGTCGTATTCTTCTATGAACTCGTCATTCACATTGAGCGTCCAGTCTCCCGAAAGATCTACATGTGGTGCAGATACCGCCCATCGGTTGTGCCGACTTGCCTCATTAGAACTGGAGGAACTCCGCATTGGTTCCGACTGGGTATGGGAAGGGTCTAAGTTTCCAGAGGTCGCGCCAAAAAAGGACGACCGCCGTAGTTCTGTTTCTATACGTGAGCTCGTCACCGACACCAGCGTTCTTCCGTTGGGCGTGATACTCTTACTGACAAGATCAGCGATGCGATCTTTCTCTCCGGGTGCTGCATCCGAATCCGGCTCTTGTCTGTCGGTGTCAGTGGCAATCAACAGTCTCCTTCCTTCAACGAACAGCGAAGTCGGTATTCCTACAGTAAAAATGTACATCAGCATACAGCAGACAGTCTTCCACAGCAGCACCGATGATGATTCGACCAAGCGCTCGTATGCGTACGCCAATGCCAAGACCGTGAAGGCCTGCACTACTTTGTCCATCTCAACACCGTTGACCTTACCTTCACCATTCATAGGGTCCGGTTTGTCGGTATCTGAGTGGCCATCTTCTGGTGCTACCGAGGCGTCTATCTCTAAATCACATGCCAGCGAAGGGTTCTCGTCCGCCCCATGAATCTCCGAAGATTCGTCCCTCTGCTGTGTTTTGACCAAACTGTTGTGTATTGAATCGAACAGTAACTCGCTTCTTTCTTCGAAAAGCCGATGAAAGCCCTCGTGATTCAATTTGTTAATCTCTTCCGACAAGATTTTGGTGTTGTAGTCTTTACAGCTTGCTTCGTTGACGACGTCCGTCAGCGCAACGAGCCACAAGCACAGCGTAGCCCGATCCTCGAAGCATAGCTTCCATTTTGTTGTTTCTGTCTGCGACAGAGAATCTATCGTCCTGATCGATAGACAGTACGGTGTTGGATGGGAGGTGTCCGAATATGTTGACATGACGGTTGCCTTCTCTGACAGAACGTTCAACACCTGCCTGGGCTCAGTGTCATCGAGGGCGGTGTAGTAAAGCTGCGTTTTTGTCAGAACCAAATGACGCTATAGGGGTGGGGAAGGATGTTGGCAACACACACGAACAATACTAAGGCTGAGAGAGCTAGAGCGTCAGTTTTACCTTCTCCCAGCTTTTTCCGCCCAACAATTGATCGTATTTCCCAAGTCCTGTTTTTGATGGTCCCCCGGTTGCCAACGGCGGTGAGCTCCAGATGTCAGGCCAAAGCAGGACCCCGCGAAAGCTCACCTGATCGTCGCTTCCATGCCTCTCCTTCGATGATTATCCTCGTTCCCTCATGGGCGTTTTTGCCACCACCACGCTTGCTGAAGCTCATCTTCGCGGAATGGAAACGCCGGCAGGTCAGTCTATCGCCACCAAACTTGCGCCACGTGCATGCCTCAAAACACCCTGCTCAGTCGAGTGGTGTGGCAAACACTGGGCCAAGACCTTTCTGGGAGCAGAGCCGATGCCCCGTCTGCACTAATCTTGGCGGTTCATTGAGAAACCTTAGTACCCGGCCACATCTTCTTCATCTTCACTTCGTTCTTTCCTCGTGGATCGCGGACCCCCGCCCCCCCCCCCCCCCCACTGAGTTGAAACTCATTTAATCAACTTTAGAATTTCAAGTTACCTTAGATTCAACTCAGGGATCCTCCAAGAGACACAATTCAAGGCCAAGGACGAGGACCATGGACCATATATTATGGAGCGTCGCTCGGCCGGTCCCTCAATCAGCCAACCATCGACAGGACAATCAAACGGCGGCCGATGGATTCAAAAGCAAAAGTTGGCGCGAGCGCATATCCTTACAGTGTTGATTACAACGACCATTTCGAGACACCTCTTCGAGCCTACACAGACATTTTTCCAGTGATCGAAACTTTGATAAAGTGCAAGTCAGGGAAACGAGTGACAATCTATGATCCATTTTACTGTACGGGACGCGCCGAGTAAGTCGACCTCGCCACTCTCCCCCCCCACTGCTTCGACTGCCCCTTCTCATATACTGGCGTCTCGGTTGCCCTGCCTAGGTCGCTGCTCCGCCAGTGCCTTCAGTCACACAACGAGGAGCTTGCGGACAAGGTTGACATACAGCACGAGAAACGCGATTTCTACAGGGATCTGAGGGAGAACAACGTGCCCAAATTCGACATACTTGTGACCAACCCTCCTTATAGCGGCGACCACAAAGAACGGTGCTTGGAGTTCGCCGTGAACCAGCTCTGCAACTCTTCTAGGCCGTTCTTTTTGCTGATGCCGAACTACATCGCTACGAAGGAGTACTTTCGCAAGACCGTCCTCGAAACGAAGAAAGTCCAGGACGTATACATAATTCCCTCCCCCGGCGAGAGCTACGAATATCATCACCCCGAGGGAACTGGGAAGCCTCTCAGTCCGTTTGAAAGCGTCTGGTTCGTTGGGGTCTCTCGAAGAACAAGTCTCAAACCACTCCGAGGAAGCTTTGTTGGGTTCCACTCAAAGCAGTCGACTGATGCAGGTAGTCGTGCTAGAATTGCGACGAGCCTGGACGAGCTAATACGGATAGGGGGCGCATCAGGCGCCAAGCGGAAGAATCCACGGCAAAGGAGGAAAATGAAGCAGGCAGCAAAATCGGCAAATGAAGGAAGGACGTGCGGGTCCGCACAGAAGACAACCTTGAGTTCGACGGCGAGCGGTACAAAGGCGATAGCTGGGGACAAGAAGAGGAAATCGAAGTCATACGGAAATGGTATGGGGAAGAAGAAAAGGGCATGATTTCCCAGAAGAAAGCTTGTTAATGAGAGCTGGAGGTGTGAGGGACAGGGTGTTGCAGCCAGCAGCACAGCAGCCCAAAGGCTGGATTTCGCCGCTTGGACACTTTGCCAAGTGGGCAGCGTGCCAGGTGGGGAGCGGACTTTGTCTTCCTGCCGGTTCATTCTGAAAACAAAAGTGGGAGTTGTTCTCTGGTGTTTTAGTTTTAGTTGTTACCAACAAAATTGGGCATGATAAAGGTTCAAGTGGCTTTGTTTAGGACTTATCTTGTCCCTTTGCCCTGGGCATCGTTGTCCGTTTTCGCTCACATCTTCGAATATATATGTCGTCGAGAATACTGTTTGTCATGTATTCATGCCTGCTACGTTTACGGGATCCAATTCCATCTCTGTATCTGTACTATCCATCTCCTTTTTGTCGTGAAGCTGCTCACAACCGATCGCGCTCGCGTGCGCAGGCAGGAAGATTTCGAATGGAACTGCACACGAACACACAAGAGCTGGTTCGCCGGTTGGGCTTCTCACAGCCTCGAACCGCTTCAGATTGGGTGCATTCCAAGCGCCAAACGCAGCGCAGCCAAACGGCGAAGGCGACGACAGGCGCGACCATCGACACCCGACGGCGACCTTGTCGTCTCAAAATTAAACCACTGAACTCTCCGGCCGGATGAACTGTGAGGTCGAAGAGATGAAGCGTCTCCAGCCTGACCGACCTTTGGTGCAATCAACGGCGGCGAAGGGCGGCAAAGGATCCTTTGAGGCTCGCATTCGTCAATTTTTCTATCAAACAAACTTTGACCTTGTGGCGATCGCGGTCATCTTGGCATGTCATCACCACTGTCGGTCGGTGTCCGCCGGATCCGAGGAGGGCATGTCAGTCTCGGACTCGGTGAACGGGACGGCTGAAGACCAATCGGGCGGTGCTTACCACGACGATGAAGATGGAGAGTCGATCTACGAAGAAGAAGAGGTATCGAGTTACGCGTGAGTTAGAAGATTTAGTGCATCTACAGATGCATGAAAGCGTGGTGACTGTTGTGACTCAACCTCCCAAACTTAACCTTCAATATGAAGTGTCCTATTCCCTTGGTTTGTCGAAATAATGGGTGAGTGTCGAGATCCTTTGCTTTGGACTGGACTGGAGGACTGGTCCTCTTCTTGTATTCATCAAACTAAAATTGTTTAGGGGTTTTCATCTACTTCGTTCTTTCGCGTTATGCACATGCAATTCCGTACACGGCAATTGTGTTTCTATGCGGCATGCTCATTGGATATGCGGCCGGGAATGAGAATGTTCCCATGAATGCCTGTGAGTCTGCAGCACATCGAACCGCGAAAGTGATCACAGATTTTTTGGCCTGACCTTGAACCAAGTGACATACAGCACCGTTACATGGACTGGGATCAATGGGCATGTGATCCTTCTCGTATTTCTTCCCGGTCTTCTGTTCTTGGACTCCTACAATATCGATGTCCGTCTTTTCACGAAGAGTTTTGCGCAGCTACGTGAGTGGGGCTTCAGTTTGCGATCCCTGTAGCTCAGGTCTAACAACTTCGATGGAAGTGGTGTTTGCATTTCCTATGGTCTTGGCGGGGACTAGCCTGACCGCGCTTGTCGCGTACTTCATCTTTCCCTACGGGTGGTCGTTCGACCTTTGCATGACATTCGGATCGATACTGGCAGCGACTGATCCAGTTGCAGTGGCCGTGCTTTTGAATGAATTAGGCGCCCCGCCACGGCTCAAGGTGCGTGCGGTTTGAATCAATCTATCAACCAACAACGTCGTGCTCACATTTGGTCCCACCCTTCGCCAGATTCATATTTCGGGAGAATCTTTGCTCAATGACGGGGCGGCCGTGGTGTTCTTCAACATCTTCAGTATGAGATTTTTCTATGAGATGGGGATCCCAGGGTTCGGCGAGGACATTGGCTGGGGACAAGGTGAGTTGTACACAACATGTCCAACGCCTTTGACCCTCAACCCTTTGTAGGATTCGCGACTTTCTTCAGACTCTCGCTCGGTGGAATGTGCATTGGTCTAGCCTTCGGAGCTGGAACCCTCTTGATCTTATATCAACTCGATCGGCGCCTATCCGGCGAAGATGCAGTCGTGCAGGTCGTGGCTACTTTCACTTCGGCGTATGTTGTCTTCTTCACGTCTGAAATGCTGGCTGGGTGTTCTGGCATCATCGCGGTGTTGTTCTGCGCCCTCACAATCAAGGCGTTCGGGCAGACATACTATAACAACCCCGGTAAGATGCTCTCTTGAAAGCATGCAGGCATGGTTTGGCGTCGACCCACGCTTACGTCGTCAAATCAATGTTGAAGACTTGTCCCATCACTTCTGGCATATCACGGAATATCTATTGAACACGCTATTGTTTGCATTGGGCGGAGCTGTTTGGGGTGACATCATCGCTTTGAGCTACAAAGACAGCACGAGTTACACATGGACTTGGAATGACTGGGTGAGAAACTCCACGCAATGCAAGACACTTTCTTACACGTCTCATCGGCTCAAACGTCAAAAGGGATATTTGGTAATGCTGTACGTTTTCGTAAACCTGATACGGTTCGTACTGGTTTTTGCGTTCTATCCCATTACCGCAAGGCTCGGAGTGGGAACGAACTGGAGAGAGGCAGTCTTCATGGTAAGGAAGAAGGAAGGTTCTTCTCCTTTTCCACAGAAACTCATTTCGCATAGTCGTACGGAGGCCTGAGGGGCGCCGTCGGAATTGCTCTCGCACTCGTTCTTCATGCTGAAACCGACCATATGACATGGGACTTTGCAAGCGACGAAATTCGAGTCGAGTATTTAGCATACAGCTCAAAATTGTTCGGAATGGTCGGGGGCATTGCATTATTAACTTTGATAATAAACGGCACAAGCAGTGGGCCTCTGCTGAAAAAATTGGGTCTGGTGACACCGAGCGAGACGCGCATGAAAGTTTGTGAGTGCAAACTGCTCCAGTGTTCTTTCAAGGCCTCGGGCATCGGGATAGGAACTCAATTCAAACAATATCTCCCACACGCGACAGTAAAAAACTACCGACGCCAAATGGTAAAATTCACCCTCATGTAAGTCTCTTCAGTTTTTCTTGCGCGTCTCTCTCGCACACTGTTCTAAACTATAACTCCTCTTCTGTACTGACACGCATGATCGAAACCATGCAGAGAGTATATAGTCCTTCTCACTCAGGATAGATTCAAGGACGTAGACTTCGGGATTCTTCAGGTGCTCGTGCCTTGCTTCCGTGACATAACATTCAAGCAACTCATGACCGCCGTTGAGAAACACAGGGAAACGTCGCCCACCGTTTCCTACACACCGCCTGATTTGTCGCATGTTCTGCCATACCTATATACTTATACTGAGACCGATGAGATCTCGATCGATGGCACGCTTGAAGAAGAACTTGATAGTAGATCGCGCTTCTTCTCCCAGGATAAGAAACGGCGATCCGTGAATACTAGTAGACAGTCGGTCGTCAATATATACAGCAGGAGAGGGGATAGGAAGACAGTATTTGATCTCCGAAAAAATTACAACGAAGACGACGTTCGCGAGGTAAGTCCAGCCTGCAAAGTGATTGAAATTCATTGACCTGACATCGTTTTAGGAACGTATCATCTTTCTGAATGTGGTGCGGTCATCATACGAGCGACTGATCGGACACGGCGAACTCAAGGCTCGATCTAGTGTGGCTCTTACACTGATGGAAGCTCTCGAGTTCTCAATGGATGCGGCCGCGAAAGGGTTGCCTCTATCGACCTGGAACGGTGAGTTACTCCAAGTTTTCGATTTATCATAACGTAGACTACTTTCGCCTTACAAGAATTCTATGCATCTAGCTGTCGAGGTTGCTTCAAACTCGTGGTTGCGTCCCGCTCAAGCCCTGATAAATTGGCTTTCTAATACGAGAACGCGCCGTCGCCTGGCAAGGGAGCAGAAGACTCAGGGGCTTGTTGATAGGCGAGAGAACTGCGATAACTACATCGTGCAAACGAGGGTGAAGCAAATCTTGGTGTTCATTGAGGCCCACAAAATGGCGCGGAAGAAGTTCAAGGAGGAATTCGCCTGTCAAGATACTGATACGTTGTCGGCGGCAGAGAAGATTGTTCTGAATGAATGTGACAGCCAAGTTCACTTGGCGCAGTTTGAACTTGATACAATCGACAAGGAACATGTCTCGCTGATCAAGACCAATTACCTCGCTCAAATCCTCTTAAACCAGGGAGCGTATTTTGTTAAGAAGCTGCAGAAGGACGGCCTGAGTAAGTGTCTTCGATTATGCGTGTCTCTCTTGCACACTGATCTAACTTCTCTTCTGCACTGACACGCATATCGAAAACATTCAGTGACGGAAAAAGAGGCTGGCGAATTCCTGGAGGAGGTGGAAGAAAATCTACGGCGTCTTCAGGAAAACACGAAACAACAAGTCTTGCGCAAGACCGCGAGGCTCGCGCGTCTGAGCATGTTGCCCAGTGATCTGCAGGAATTCGTTGAAGAGCTTGAAGAGCCCCAAGACGCAGATGAAAAGCCCCAAGACGCAGAGGAATGTAACGGTAATCAAGCCACAAAGGCGGGGGCCGACGACGGCTGGGCGAAGGAATCTATAGAAGGAGGATTGTGACGAGGAAAGAAGAGGAACGACATCAATCTAGACACACTGAAGTGTTTAATCGAATGTTATCTTTTTGCCCTTGAATGCTTGAATAGTTGGTTTGTTCGCATTCGCCGCCGTCCATGATGGATGTGCGTTTCCTTCGTCCTTCCACTCCTTCCTCGGATCATCATCGGCTGGCGTAGACCCTCTTCGATTAGTTCCTGTCGTCTCTGAGCTCCTAGGCGCACCGCCTCGATTGCTATGCCTGCCGCCGGATCCCTCCGAGTTGTCGAGTTTTTCTTGCTTCTTTTCCCTCCAATTTAAGGATGAATCCCACGTTTTCCCTGCCTTCTTAGCCTCAATTGCCAATGCCTTAGCCTTCCTGCTCCTTTGCCCCGGGCGATTCTTTTTCCTCTTCGTCTCAGGTTCAAAGTGCTCATCAAAGTCGCCCTCGGTCCCGCTCCATTCGTAATCATCGTTGGCTGCAACGCCTGAGAGCGACCCGATGAAAATTCCGGACGCCCCTTCATGCCCACCCAGGTCCAGTCCTCTTTTCCTCCCGTGAAATCCTCCGGCTACAATCATCGTATCGTTCGTTGACTTTGTTCCCAGCTTCTTCGCCTTCTTATTTTTGGTGGTGGTTTTCCTATCCTGGTGCTCCAAGTCCTGATCACCCTTCCTCAACAGTAATCCTTCGCGTCGTGTCGACCATTGACGGAAGTCGGCGACCTTACTATTCAACTGATCCATTGCGGACGAGAGACGTTTATGCCTGAGCATCGTCTCCGTCAGCTGCAGGTAAAATTGGTCCTGATCAGAGTGATTCGCAACTGATTCTTCTACGTCCTTTCCACGAATGATAGGGTCTAAGTTTGAGACGCCTAGTCTCTTCAATGCGGTCTGCACCAGGGCATCAAGGTTCATTCTCTTGGTACGTTCGAGTTTGCACTCGAGGCTCTGCAATCGTTCCTCTGCCTTTGTTTTAACCACCCCACCATCGCCGCCAATCGATTCCTTCGCCGACTTGATAGAACGCACTATCTTTTGACACTCGAATGACTTCACAAGCTTGGCCTCTTTATGCAATTGTTTAGAGCACGCATGATGCAGTTTGCGATATTTGTCAACGATTTCGCTATGGTAAACGTCAACGGGAGATAGCTTCTGTCTCTTCCTCTTCTTGTTCTTTGGAGGCTGGCGAGAACGGTATTCCGGGTTTGCTGCAACGTCGTTGCTGCCGCCACCGATGGCATCATCGCTGGACATCTTTGTGCCGGTACATCTCTCTACCGTAACGCTCTCCCGACCTGTCCGTGTCCCGACACACGGACTCTATTGCGGCTTCCGATTCGTAGATGCGTAGACAAGGCGCACGATTCTACTTTCACTGGGCCAGAAGTTCGCAGAAGTTCGAGACAAGTATCGTAGCGGGAAATTCATTAGCGCCTCATAGACTTGCTGGTACCTCGCCGGCGTGTTTATGTTGTCCAATCTCTTCAATGTTGCTCTTGCTCTCTTTTCAGATGATTGTGACAGAGGTCCATTTAAGCAG
>Ga0115006_10002557_pt1 | contig 12017 bp, 12 predicted proteins | sample ArcOceMetagenome_3_FD_88943 | JGI IMG/M metagenome (GOLD analysis project Ga0115006, IMG submission 88943) | Marine eukaryotic phytoplankton communities from Arctic Ocean - Arctic Ocean- Svalbard ARC20M Metagenome | ecosystem: Environmental > Aquatic > Marine > Oceanic | place: Arctic Ocean...
AAAAATTACGCCATTTTCGTCAAGTGGCTTGCCATCCAATACTGCGACACCAGCATCCATAGCTAGTCTGCCCTGACAAAACCACTGAGCTGCCTTGGGATAGATCTGGTGTTCATAACCAAGTACGCGCCCTCCAAACTGTCGGCATTGTCGCCAACTTCTACGGGTACTCTGGCCTGCAAAATAGACGGGCCGCCATCTAATTCTGGGGTGACAAAGTGTACCGTTGCCCCTGCCTCTTTGTCGCCGGCATCGATTGCCCGTTGATGGGTGTGCAGGCCGGGGTAGGCGGGCAGTAGCGAGGGGTGGATGTTAATAAGCTTGCCCAGAAAGCGTGTGACAAAGTCTGGGGTTAGGATGCGCATAAAGCCGGCGAGCACTACAAGATCTGGATTAAAACTCTCGATTAGGTCGGCGAGGTTTTCGTCGAATTCTTCGCGAGAATCAAAGGCGCGGTGATCGATGACTATGCCGGGAATATCGGCCTGAGCAGCACGCTCAAGCCCTTTAACACCGACTTTGTTGCTAATGACTGCGCCAACCTCTGCATTGAGGCTGCCGTTTTCACAGGCATCTATAAATGACTGTAAGTTTGAGCCGCTGCCAGAAATAAGCACGACGAGCCGTGCTTTTTTAGTGGCTGTCAGGCTTTCAGTCATTCAGCGAGTCCGAGTAGTTGCACCTGTTCCTGACCTTCTTTGCTCTCTTCGATAGTGCCTAGAATAAAGGCCGTCTCGCCGTTGGCGGTTAGGAAGTCGATAGCAGACTGCGCGGTTTCGGCGGGTACACAGATCACCATGCCCACACCACAGTTTAGCGTGCGGTGCATTTCATGTTCGTCGATATTGCCGCCACGCTGTATCCAGTCGAAGACGGTTGGACGAGTCCAGGCCTTGGTGTCGATGATGGCGGTGGCGTTGTCTGGCAGTACCCGTGGAATATTTTCTAAGAGTCCACCGCCGGTGATATGGGCGAGGGCATGAACTGGCGACTGGGCAATTAAGCCAAGTAGGGATTTCACGTAGATTTTGGTGGGGGCCATCAGCAGGTCAATCAATGGCTGACCATCGAGCTCTGTGGCAGCGGGATCTGTGCCTGTGACTTCCAATACTTTGCGAATCAGTGAGTAGCCATTGGAATGAGGACCACTTGAGGCCAATCCAATCAATGTGTCGCCAACAGCCACTTTAGTACCGTCGATCAACTCTGATTTTTCGGCAATACCAACGCAGAAGCCGGCCAGATCGTAGTCGTCGCCTTCGTACATGCCTGGCATCTCGGCGGTTTCACCACCAATTAATGAGCAGCCCGACAGCTCGCAGCCATCGGCAATGCCATTAACCACGGCTGCTGCCGTATCAATGTCGAGTTTGCCCGTGGCGTAGTAATCGAGAAAGAACAGAGGCTCTGCACCGCAAACGATAAGATCGTTAACGCACATAGCGACCAGATCGATACCAACCGTGTCGTGCTTGCCGTGATCTAGGGCGAGGCGCAATTTTGTACCTACGCCATCGGTGCCGGAAACCATCACAGGCTCGCGGTAACCTGTGGGTAATTCAAACAGCGCACCAAATCCTCCGAGTCCTGACATTACTTCGGGACGACGGGTTCGTTTGGCTGCACCTTTGATTTTTTCGATCAGGGCATTGCCGGCATCAATATCAACACCAGCATCTTTGTAGCTCAAGGATTGAGTTTTTTCGGTCATGGAGACGCTTCCTCTGTGGAGGGGGTATTTTAGAGACAGTCAGACTAATTTTCATTAAGCACTGGTACAATGAGGCAAATTAAATTGGAGAAAAGACGTTGAAACGGATATTTGCGCTGATTTTGGCCTGTTTTAGCCTGCATTCTCTCGCTGAAGAAGTTTCTGGCCTCTATAGTGGTCTGGTTCCAGTGGTTGATCAATCGTCAGAATCTCAACAGCAGGGTGTTCGCGAAGCGCTAAATCAGGTTCTGGTTAAGCTTACTGGCAACAGCAATATTGTACATTCTTCCAATGTAATCCCTTTTTTAACCAACCCAAATGCATTTGTTGCTGGGGTTGGTTTTCGCAGTTTGCCCGCATCAGATTCAACCGTCGAACCGGAAACTGGTCTTGAAGTCAGTTTTTCGCGGAAGGGAATAGACCAACTTATTCGTCAGGCGAAGCTGCCGGTGCTGCCCTCCAACCGCCCCAAATTATTGGTGTGGATTTTGCGAGATCACCCCAGTGAAGGTCGGGGCTTTATTAATGAATACACGGAAGCAAAAAGCTCACCGTCAATTTTAGAATCTTTTGACCGTGCCATGAAAGAGCGCGGCATGCCCTACATGCTGCCGGCCTTTGATCTTGAAGATCAGCTGTCCCTTTCGGTGAATGAGGCCTGGAGTCTGCGAGGTAATTTAATCGACGCGGCGTCTGAGCGTTATGAGGCCGATGGTTGGATTGCTCTGCGCTTTTACACCACGTCTTCTGGTGAGGTACGTGGCGCCTGGTTGTATCAAGCTTCTGGCCGCCGTCAGCTACAAGATTTCCGTTCCAGTTATGGCGAGCCCTTTATGACTAGTGCCGTCAATGAGTTGGTTGATAGCCTGGCCGAATCATTTACCTATGTTCCGCAAATTAGTACCAATGAGCTGATGGTGCAAATTAATGGCGTGGCCTCATTTAAAGATTATGAATCGGTACTGGCACTGTTTAAAAAACTGGAGCTGGTTGAGTCCCTGGATGTTCATGGCGTCGAGGCAGACCAGTTAACCCTTGCTGTGGATGCGGAGGGCGGTGCGGAACTATTACATTCGGCACTGGTGCGCAGCGGTAAGCTGCAGAGCCAAACCGACCAAGACGCGCTCTTTACAGGGCAATTACAATTTAATTGGATACGCAAGTGAACGGATTTCAACAATTAAGTCTGGCCATCGCGCTGGATGATCAGGCGACCTTCGACAACTTTTATGCGCCGAATGGCACGCCTCAGCATATGGCGACGTTTCTGCTCAAAGATGAAGGTCGTAAGTTTGCCTACCTATTTGGTGCTGAGGGCTCCGGGTTATCCCATCTGTTGCAGGCCGCCTGCCAGCAGTCGGCTCTTGGCCGAAATGCGGGTGCCATTTATTTGCCAATGGCCGAGGTTAAGGACTATCCGCCAGAGCAGGTATTAGAGGGGCTGGAGAATGCGCCGATTGTTTGTCTGGATGATTTAGACCTAGTAGCCTACAAACCAGAATGGCAGGAGCCGCTGTTTCATTTCTTTAATCGCTGTCGCGATGGCGGTACCCGTTTAATTGTGTCGGCACATTTGGCACCGGATGAACTGGATGTGCAGCTGGAAGATTTGTCGTCACGATTAAAGTCTGGCGTTACCCTGCAAATGACAGATTACAAAGACTCAGATCGCCGACGCCTGTTGCAGTATCGCGCCAACAGTCGAGGCCTGTATCTCTCGGATGACGTGGCACTATTTATGTTACATCGCCTGCCGCGGGATATTCGGTTACTGATGGGCGCGCTTGAGAAGTTGGACAGCGCGTCACTTCAGGAACAGCGACGCCTGACCTTACCTTTTGTGAAAACGGTATTGGATATTTAACCGCTCGTTCTTTGTAAGTTTCATTTTAATAACAACGAATGTCTTGCCTAAGAAGGAACGTCATCCCAGTGAAGGCTGGGGCTGAATCGATAAATAATAACTATTGTCTTACCAACGCAGGTTGGTATCCATAGACCCCAGCCTGCGCTGGGGTGACGTGTGGGTAATTTCCAGCCTTGAGCGTCTTACTATTAATAGCCCTGAGCATTTTTTCATTAACGGCCCTGAGCATTTTTTCATTAACGGCCCCGAGCGTCTTCTACATTCAGAGCGGGCAATTATCGCAATACAGATAAATACCGCGCGGGTCGGTCAAGGTATCTAATACCTGCAATGGCTTTAATATCACCTTTGCTTGCTGACGCAAACTATTCGGCAACCAGCTGTTGATACCCAAGCCAGCGAAAGATGCACTAATATTGCTGCTCATTTCCATCAACAGCTGCTCATAAACCGTGAGAGGTTTACGGCGATAATCCACTTCATATTCTGCAAGATTGGCCAGTTCAGCCGCCACTTTAATAGCATCATTTAAGTCGCCCAACTGGTCCACTAAGCCTAACTCTAATGCCTTCTCGCCGGTCCAAACACGACCCTGAGCAATCTCGTGTACAGCGGCGGGGGTTGAGTTACGTCCGTCGGCGACTAAGGTGATAAAGCGGGTATAAATATTGTCCACGCCGGCTTGGAAAATCATTTCGCTCTGCTGGGTCATGGGGCGATCGAGCCGCATCATGCCAGCGATATCGGTGGTACCTACGCCATCGGAATAAATGCCCAGTGCCGCGAGGGAATCCTCAACGGTAGGGACTATGCCAAATACACCAATGGAGCCTGTTAAGGTTGTGGACAGTGCTAGTACACGATCGGCATCTGCTGCTATCCAGTAGCCGCCAGAGGCAGCATAGCTACCCATGGACACTACCACAGGAATACCTTTTTTCTGGGTGGCAGAAATGGCGTCTCGAATAATGTCGGAGGCGAAGGCACTGCCGCCGCCACTGTCGATACGCAATACCACGGCCTTAACTTCATCCTCATCCCGCAGTCTGGCAAAAATGCTGGCGAGAGTATCGCCGCCAATGGTTCCCTCAGGCTGCTCGCCATCAACGATGGAACCCTTGGCAACGACCAGGGCGACTTTGTGGGCCTTAGCGGCGGCGCTGGTTCTTGAGGTGAGGCGGTTGTGATTGAGATAGGCCTTCATGTTAATGCTATCGAATTCGCCATCTGTGCCTGGAAGTACTTCATTGAGATAGGCAAACATCTGGGTTCGCGTGGCAATTTGATCCACTAGGTTCTGTTGCTTGTCCAGTGCTGACGTGTCGCCATTCGCCGCCTGAAGTTTGAGGTGTAGATTGTTGGCAAAATCATCGATTGCGCCATCGGGTAGGCCTCGTAGATGCTCTACCTGAGAGCTATAAAATTGCCATAACGAATCGACGAGTTCACGGCTTTCCTGTTTCACATTTGCCGACATGTTATTACGCAAAAAAGGTTCTACGGCACTTTTGTAATCGCCGACACGAAACACGTGCATATTAATATTGAGCTTATCGAGGGCCTCTTTAAAGTAACTGTTGTAAAGACCAAAGCCGGTAATGCTGACTGAGCCCAGAGGGTTGAGAAGAATCTCATCTGCATGGGCGGCTAAGAAATACTGCTGCTGATTAAAATTGTCACCCACAGCAATAATGGGCTTGCCGCTTTTCTTAAAACGCAAAAGGGCACTACTAATTTCTTCCAGTTTGCTGATACCACCGCCAGCCATATAGTCGGTGTCGAGAAGCAGGTGAGTAATGCGGCTATCTATGCGCGCTGTATCTAGGGCTTCAATAACATCTCTTACTAGGGTCTCGGAATCCGACTGGGAGTTACCCATGAGAATTTGATCGAACGGATCGGTGTAGGTTTTTTGATCAACTAATACGCCACTTGGTGCCAGATAAAGGGCGCCTTTATCGGGGATAGGTTGAATGTCTTCGGCAAACATTCCCACAATTAACATTAAAAATAAACCAACAAAAAGCAGGCTAAATAGGTAGCGGATACCCGTGACTATGCTTCCGATAAATCGAAAGAAACGACGAATAATGCCTGGTTTTTTTTCACTCATGGGAATTCCTTATCTGAAAACGAGTTATAAATTATTAACCTGTCGGATGCGTGCATATACCATTGCTGCGCAGAATAAGACGACGCTCAACACCAGTTCGACAATATCCAATGTCGCTGGTTCGGCTACGCTGAGATTTTGTACGCCGTTATAAAAATAAAGTAGCACCACAAAGCCCATCCAGATAAGTGTGCGAAGTCTATCTGCCAGCATGCCGGGTATAAAAAGTGCCAGAGGCAGCAAGCTAATAACGTAAATAATCCAGGGCGCACTTTGCAGCCACAGATGCACTGCTAATGTGAGCATCAGTAAAGTATAGCTACTGCGGGTTAAAAATCTGCTGATGGAAAGTTTTAGTTCTGTAGTCAACGGAGTCTGCCTTGTTATTAGAGTAGTTTAGTTGCCAGTAGGGCAATACGTTTGCCCTGTGTCTGACAGATTTGAATTTCGTGGTCGCTGAGATTATCCGCTTCAACATGAGACGCACCATAGGGAGTGCCGCCGGTTGTTGTGGCGCTCAGTGCGGGTTCAGAATAAGGCACGCCCGTAAACACCATGCCATGGTGTAACAGCGGCACCATCATGGTGAGCAATGTGGATTCTTGGCCGCCGTGTAGGCTCGAGGTCGAGGTAAATGCGCCTGCCGGCTTGTTAATTAATGCGCCGTTCATCCACAAGCCAGCTGTGCCATCAAGAAAGTATTTTAAGGGTGCGGCCATATTGCCAAATCGGGTGGGGCTGCCAAGCAGAAGGCCTGAGCAGTTGGCTAGGTCATCTTCGCTGCAGTAAATGTCGCCGCTGTCAGGAATGCTTTCTGCCGTGGCTTCGCAGACGGTGGATACCGCTGGCACTGTGCGCAATCGTGCTTCCATACCCGCGCTTTCAATGCCCTGAGCAATTTGATCAGCGAGCATTTTCACATGACCGTGGCGGCTGTAATACAGCACCAAAACATAGGGATTCGACATTAGAGTAGCTCCAATACATTTTCAGGAGGGCGGCCCAAGACAGCTCTGTCGCCCACAACCACAATGGGTCGCTCAATTAATTTCGGGTATTTCAGCATCGCGTCAATAAGCTGCTGCTCAGTCACATCGGACGCGCCCAGATTGTTGTCTTTAAAATCTTGCTCTGAACGACGTACCAGCTGTGCGGCGTTGAGGGCTAGCTTTTTCAGTAAGCCAACCAGAGTCGGCTTATCTAATGGGGTCTCTAAATAGAGCATAATCTCAGGTTCGACGCCCTTTGAACGTAATATCTCTAGGGTTTGTCTGGATTTAGAACAACGGGGATTATGGTAAATAGTGGCCATGGACTATCCTTTTACGAGGCGTGGCAATAAAAAGAGTTATTGTACGTCAAATTAACGTAAACCAAACAGAGAGGGACGACTCAGTGGTTACTGGTTTCACAAATTTAAATAAACAGGCCGCCATTGGCTGGCAGTTTTTAACCTATTTGGTATTTCGCTTCAATCGCGATGGTTGCCGGCAGTCCGCAGCAGCACTGACCTACATGAGCCTGTTTGCCATAGTGCCGATGCTGACGTTGATGTACAGCATGTTCTCACTGATCCCCGCCTTTCAGGATGCTGGATCCCAGGTTGAGGCCTGGATTTTCTCCAAGGTTTTGCCCAGTAGCGGCCAAGAGATTACTAGCTATCTCAGTGAATTCTCCTCTCAGGCCCGCAAGCTCAGCTCTGTGGGTGCGGTTATTCTGATGGTGACCTCTTATTTGATGCTGGCTAATATTGAAAAGACCTTTAACCATATCTGGGGTACCGACGGGGGTCGTCGTGGCCTGAGCGGGTTTTTGCTCTACTGGGCGATCTTAAGCCTGGGGCCCTTATTGCTGGCAGCGGGGGTGGTTATGAAAACCTACCTGCTGTCTTTTCGGTTGATGGTCGATGAGGTAGATGCCCTAGGTATTGCCCAATACCTGTTTGCCTATCTGCCCTGGTTGCTGACCTGGATGGCTCTGACATTACTCTTTGTTGCAGTGCCGAACTGCAAGGTGCGGGGCCAGCATGCGGTTATCGGTGGTCTGGTCACTACCTTATTGTTTGAGAGTGCCAAGGCGCTATTTAGCTCTCTGGTTGCCCATTCCAGCTACACCAGTGTCTATGGCGCCTTTGCCGTTATTCCGCTGTTCTTGATCTGGATTTACTTGCTCTGGGTACTGATACTGATTGGTGCCGAGCTAGTGCGTAGCTTGGAAACCTTTCGTTTGGATGGGCGGGGCAAGAAACTGCCGGATCTACTGGCCACCATGATAGTGCTGTGGCACTGCCGCCAGCGCCAGCAGCAGGGTAATACGCTGTCTGACCAATATATTGTCAAAAAGGGGCTGGATGCGGAGCACTGGAAACGCCTGCGCAATCTATTAGTCCAGCAGCACGTGCTCGAAAAAACCGCCAGTGGTCAGTATGTGCTAATCCGAGATTTGAACGGGATAACACTCGCCGACGTATCTATTTGGCTAGGTGAGAATGTATTGAGTTCAGCACAGTCTGGGTCAGACAGATTACTCTCGGATCATCCCTGGTACCAAAAGTACGATATGCTAGTGGGCCAGACTCGCAGTAGCCTGAAAACGAATTTTTCGGTATCCCTTGAGTCGCTATTTAGCGCCAAAGGTACTTCTTTTAAAAGAACAGGTTTAGACAGAACATGACTAGAGAGCACAGGTAATGATTAGAAAACTAGGTTTAATAGGCCTTATATCCATGGCGTTGATGGGCTGTACCCAAGACTCTGCGGAGTCTAAGTACGAGTTATTGGATGGAGGGTCTATCGATCTTGCTGCTTCTCCCAAGCTAGTATTTATTAATTACTGGGCGGTCTGGTGCGCGCCGTGCCGCAAAGAGATTCCGGAATTTAATGAATTTGCCCATGAACATGCAGAGCAGGTTACCGTACTAGGGGTTAATTTTGATGATTCTCAGGGCGAGCTACTACGCACCGAAATGGCCAAACTGGGCATTGAGTTTCCCGCACTGTTAGCCGATACACGCAGCATGTGGGGCCTTGAGCCTGTTGCTGTATTGCCAGAGACGCTAGTTATTAGTACCGACGGCAAGTTGCTGCATCGCATGATAGGCCCGCAAACCATCGAGGCCTTAGAAGCCTTACTATAAGGTGTTTCAAGGCTAACAATTTAGGGGTATAGGCTAAGTCTGGTAATCAGCATTAGACTTCTCGCCATAATAATTTGAGCCATTAAGCCGATTAAAGAGGAATTGTAATGAAAGATTTACGCCAGTTTTACATCAATGGCCAGTGGGTAGACCCAGTGCAGACCAATGATCTCAATGTAGAAAACCCTGCCACTGAAGAGATGATTGCGACCATTTCTCTGGGTGCCGCCGCCGATGTTGATGCAGCGGTTGCTGCTGCCAAAGCTGCATTCCCTGTTTATTCTAAGTTTAGTGTCGATGAGCGCATCGCGCTGATGGAAAAACTGCTGCAAATCTACATGGACCGCTACGATGAAGTAGCAGTGGCCATTTCTATGGAGATGGGCGCCCCTATTTCTTTTGCTACCGCAGCCCATGCTGATACAGGTCGCGGGCATATATCTGCCGCACTGGAAGCATTAAAAGTATTTGAATTTGAACGCCAGATTGAAAATACCCGCATTGTTAAAGAGCCCATTGGTGTCTGTGGCTTTATTACCCCCTGGAACTGGCCGATCAACCAGATTACTTGCAAGGTTGCGCCCGCACTGGCTACTGGCTGCACCATGGTGCTCAAGCCAAGCGAAATCGCCCCCATCTCTGGCTATCTATTTACCCAGATGATGCATCAGGCCGGTTTTCCTGCCGGTGTTTACAATATGGTTAATGGCGATGGCCCCAATGTTGGTGCGGTTATTTCTAGCCATCCCGATATTGATATGGTGTCGTTCACCGGCTCAACTCGCGCCGGTATTTTGGTGGCTAAAGCCGCTGCTGAAACTGTCAAGAGAGTTACTCAAGAACTTGGCGGTAAGTCACCGAATATTATTTTTGAAGACGCCGACATTGAAACCGCAGTAGGTGCAGGCATTGCCAATATGATGAGTAATACGGGGCAGTCCTGTAATGCGCCATCGCGAATGCTCGTGCAGTCATCCGTTTACGATCAGGCTGTACAGGTTGCTAAGCAGACAGCAGCGCAGATTGCAGTAGATCAGCCGACCAAAGAGGGCGAGCATATTGGCCCGCTGTCGAGTCGGGTTCAGTTTGATAAGGTTCAGGGACTCATTAAAGTAGGAATGGACGAGGGCGCCGATTTGGTCGCCGGCGGTCTGGGTAAGCCAGAGGGTTTTGAAGCTGGCTACTTTGTTAAACCGACTATTTTTGCTGGGGTGAACAATCAGATGGCGATTGCCAAAGAAGAAATTTTTGGCCCAGTCCTGACCATGATTCCTTTTGATACAGAAGAACAAGCCATTGAAATTGCCAACGACACGCCCTACGGATTGGCCGCCTATTTAAGTACTGGTAATGATGAGCGAGCCAAGCGCGTGGCAGGTCAATTACGAGCGGGAATGGTGAGTCTAAATAGTGCGTCTCAAGATTACACAGCGCCTTTCGGCGGCTACAAGCAGTCGGGTAATGGCCGCGAGTGGGGCGAGTTTGGGTTTGATGATTTCTTGGAAATTAAAGGGATTACCTCCTGAGATAGTTGAAGGCTGAGGTGATTTTTGGTGCCGCTGCAGCGCCGCACAGAGCCCTAAGATCGACTCCATGATTTTAGGGTTTTCTGCGCTGCGGAACTTGCTGGCGCTCAAACACGTCCTCGCTCGGTCAGAAAACCCTGAAATAATAAGCGGAGCCTAATTGATCTCAGGGCTCTGTGCGGCGCGGCGTTGATTACTGTGCCAACTGCGGGTTTCTTCTTGCAGTCTCCCAAGCATGCATTGCATGCTTACGCGTTACACCCCAGTGATAGCCGCCAATATGACCACTCTGCTGCAGTACTCTATGGCAGGGAATAAAGAACGCAATAGGGTTTGAGCCAATGGCTGAACCTACTGCACGAGCCGCCTTGGGACGACCCACTGCTTCTGCAATCTGGCTGTAGCTGTTTAATGTGCCTGCGGGTATTTGCATTAGTGCGCGCCACACATTTATTTGGAAATTGGTACCTGAAACATGCAGTGACAGTGGGCGAGTTATCGCATCTGTGGTTGAGAAAATCGAGTCAATAATCTCCACTGTATCCAAGGGATTTTGGCGCAACTCTGCGTTAGGCCATCTTCTTTTTAGATCGGCAATATCAGCATTTATATCATCTTGGCCAATAAAGGAAAGCTTACAGATACCTCTGGGGGTGGCAGCAATAAAAATCTCCCCAAAGGGACTCGGCGCCGTGGCATATTGAATGCAAATACCCTGGCCGCCACTCTTATACTCACCTGGGGTCACTGCTTCCAATTGCACAAAATGATCATGGAGTCGCGAGCTACTACTTAAACCAACGCTGTCAGAAACTTCGAGCAATGGTTTGGATTCAGCCAGTAACGCCTTGGCTCTATCGACAGTAAGAATTTGCAGATACTTCTTAGGCGTGACACCCGCCCAGCGACTAAACAGTCGCTGAAAATGAAAGGGACTCAGATTGATGGCCGCCGCTATCTCATCCAGCGAGGGTTGCTGTTGGATATTGGCATTGATATAACCGATGGCATCGGCGATGCGTTGGTAGTCAGAGTTCATGGATTCAGTATTGCTGACTTAGAGAGATTTATCGACCCGAATCTTGCGCCGTTTTGTCGACAGATAAATAGTAGACGATCGCGCCAGCCCCAATAATCCCCAGACCCAACAACCCTTCCTGTGGTCTTGAAAGCAACACATACACCAGCGTCCAAAGCGTCACACTCAGATAAATCAACGGTGCAAAAGGATAGGCGAAGGTTTTGTAAGCGCCTTTGATATTTAATTTTTTCCAGCGCAGTACAAATACCCCAAGCACAGAGAATAGCGTATTAACGCCCAGTACAAAGCTGGAGAAGATCAGCACCGATTCAAACGTGGCGCTGACAATAAATAGCAGGGCCAACAGGCCCTGAAAGATAATCGCGGTCATGGGTACGCCATGGCGATTACAGCGAGCCAGTTTCGAAAAGAGGCTAAAGTCTTCACCAATAACCTGCAGCACTCTGGGTCCTGCCATGGTCATGGCACTGACGGTGGAGATTAGCAGTAGGGCTAATACTGCCCCCATGGCTTTGCCTGCAGTGTCACCCAAGGCGTGGTCGGCAACAATGACGCCTACTTCTAATTTGCCTTCCAAAATCCCCATAGGTGCTGCGCTTAAAAAGGTAAAGTTAAGCAGCAG
>Ga0115006_10002558_pt1 | contig 12013 bp, 9 predicted proteins | sample ArcOceMetagenome_3_FD_88943 | JGI IMG/M metagenome (GOLD analysis project Ga0115006, IMG submission 88943) | Marine eukaryotic phytoplankton communities from Arctic Ocean - Arctic Ocean- Svalbard ARC20M Metagenome | ecosystem: Environmental > Aquatic > Marine > Oceanic | place: Arctic Ocean...
CTAAAAATCCCGATAATAATAAAACTGCAGAAATCATTTTGCATTTTCGGCCATTTAGCCTGCGCTGCTGCGCTGACTCAGCGGCTCCAGCGGAGAGATAATACATGTAGGGCAATTGGATAGGGTTTCCTTCTTGCTTGCACCGTCGTACAGTAGGCACACCACCATGGCGGGTGAAGGCTCTCGGCGGCGCATCGCCGCTCGTGCGTTCGCGACAGCACCAACATCCCGCTGTCATGGGCTCGTCTTCATGTTGCTTTTCGTCATCACATCCTGCCCGTGCGTCGTCACCGAGGTTGCAGCAGCAGCCTTCACGGCTGGCCCGGCTGTTGCACAAGCGGCGATAGGTGTAGAATCATCACAGGCAGCACGCGATTCTTCGGCGACCTCGGAGGCTCCACAACTGGCGTCCCTGCTGCCCGTCGGCAGCCGGACGATCCGCCTGCCCAATCGGCAGGGGACGCGGCTGCGGGTGTTCTACCCGGCTGACGATGACGAGGACCGCACCGTCGAGGCCGAGGAGAACGATGCGGGGACAAGCGACGACAGATCACGATGTTATGCACCGTATGCGACCGATGGGCGCCGATCGTCATTGCTGGCGCCCAAGATGAGTAGCTGTTGGCTCGACGCTGCTCTGGCCGACGCGAGCAGACATGTCCATGCAGATGTTGCGACAGCCTCGCAGGACGATGTCGCAGCGACCCGCCAGCACTGGCCCATGTTGCTCTATTCCCACGCCATCGGCCACAATATGGACACCTGCGTCCTCCTCTTCGAATCGTTGGCTTCGCGGGGGATTATCGTCGGAGTCCTGGAACATACCGACGGAACAGCGTCGCCCTACACCCTGCTGCGGCCGGATGGGTCCGAGCGCATGAAGTACAGCGAATACGCGATGACAGACAGGCAGAAATTGGCGAGAAGGGCCGGCGAATTGCTGGAGGCGGCCGAACATCTTCCGAAGGAGATGGCATCGTGGATGCCTCCGACCGATCCAGCGAAGGCCGGTGATACACGTTGTTGCTCGTATCCCATCGTCTTGGGAGGGAACGGCTTCGGGGGAGCTGCCGCCGTGATGGCCGCCAATGGCGCATCGGACGGCTGCACCGTCGAGGGATTGCTTCTACAAGATCCCACCTTGGGCCTTGGCTATGGGATGCTCCCGCCGAACGGTGCTGGACAGTCGGGCCACCCGACCGTCACGTACGTTAGCGACCAGGCACGGAGGGCGGGCACTATGTACGGGACACGGACGCTACACATCAAGGGCGCCAAGAGGGGTAGGACCGGCAGCTTTACAGACGCGCCGCTATGGGGTGCGCTCGGTCGACGTGGTCCGTCTAAAATTCATAAGGAGTTGGTGCAGAGTATGACGGCGTTTCTTTGGACCAGAGATGCGATATCGGATGCTGTCGCTACGGGGAGTTTGATTGAGGTCGTTCGATGACATGGCATCGACGATTGATGGAATCGAAATGTCAAGAAATAAATGTATACAAAGAGCTATTTGTAAGTCTGTAAAGTCGCATTCGGCATTCACTTTACGCCAAATGCAAGTAACTCATTTACAGCTGTATTAAAATTAAACGGTCAAAAGTCTCCACCTGAATTGCTCGACAGAATTCCTTACATATGATTCATAATCCGGCACCCCCACTCCACACACTTGCACAATCGGAATTGCCAAACTTCCCTCGCCTGAAGTTTCTTCTACGTGCGGAAGAGGACGCAGAGCTCTCAAATCCTCCAAAGCTGCAAGACCGGTCTCGCTGGGTATACCCAATCTCAACATAATTTCTTCTGCCGGAGCTCGATCGGCAAGTCCATCAGGCAAAAACGGAGCTTGATCGACAAGTCCGGCATTAGTATCACCAACTGTCCTCCGTTTTCTATTCCCACGTTGGCCGAAGCTGCTCCCGCTTGCTACACTTGAAGATGTTTTGGACTTGAAGATGCGAGATTTTCTCTCGTCATTTCCAGTGCCCTTTTCCAAGGCGAGCAATGGAAGAGCTCCCGAAGCTTCAAAAGGCACTGGTGCAAAGTCCACCGATGATGACACACTGACAGAATCATCAGCACCTTTCCTCGCATCCCTGCCCGTCTTCTGTAAGCGTCTGGCACGTTTCTTCCGTATCATGCTCCGCGACGGGGTGATGTGTTCAACCGAGAGGGCCGAGATGATACTGCCAAGCGTCGACCCGTCCTCGTCGCCAGAACTTGCGTCTTCGTCGCCTGACTCGACAGTAGGCAACGTGGTGTTCACCGCCGAATCGCCACGCCTTGCTGGTGAATATGTTTTCATTCCCTTGCTTTTTGCCAGTTTACCTTCCTCGGAATTGTTGGCACGCATGCTCACCGGCGTTGTTGAGTAACTTGCCACCGTCGCTGACGCTACAGAAGATACGTGTACGACCGATCCAGCGGGTGGCTGCTCAACAACGCCGCCAACAACGCCGCTATCTTTACTTACATTCCTCTCTTCATCCTTTCTCTGCTTGCGCTTCCGTATCCTACCAGCAAACGACGACATTCGACTCTTGGCACTGCCAAGGGTCGATAGGCTCATGCGGCTTCTGGTGCTCCGACCGGAAACGGCCGATCCCAAGCTGAAGCCGCTCAAGACACTGGCGTGGGAGTCGTCATCACCATTCTTCTCGCCGATGCTCCGTCCCGTTCGTCGCCGGAAGGGATTCTTGGGCTTCTTCCTCCTCCTCGTATTGCTCTTGCTCTGACTTGTGGTGCCATCGTTGGCAACAGACGCAGCAGCTCCATGCACATGTCGTCGATTCGGCGACTCTCCCCCCGCATCAAACGTAATACCACTGACGAAAGTGGACGTGTCGTCTTCTTCGTGATGCTGCCCCCGTCGAATCGGCTCGACGTGTATGTTGCTGCCATCATGTCGGTCGTGATGCGAAAGGGGCAGCGGTTCGGTCGACGCCGCCTGCGGCGGTGGGAGGGATGCCACCGAATCATGGCCGCTCAGGACGCTGATCGCATCGTCCGGTACAGGATCCAGGGCGAACATGCCGTCGCAGATGTCATCGCAGATGTCATCGCAGATGTCGTCGCCGATGGGATGCCTCGCCTTGTTGTTCGACGGGGGCGTGCGGTCGTTCTCGTTCCCGCCCTCGTCCTGGCCGGTGAGAGCGGCCGCCGCCTCCTCCTCAATGATGAGGGGAAGGAGGGTGCCCACGCCCAGGGACAGGCTGCCAACGCTGCTCACCGACGACGCCGCGCTGGCGGCACTCTGGACACTTTCCACGCTCTGAGCTGACCGTGAATCGTCGTCATCGTCGCCGCAACTGCTGCTTCGGGTGGGGGTCGCATACGAGTACAGGTTGCGATACGTTTCGTTGATGTCCGTTTCTCGGTCTCGTCCACTTTTCGCAGATGATACGCTCGGCGTCGCGCTCTCATGATGATTACTATTGGCGCGATGGGCCACCATCAGATCCAAGGACCCGGCGCCGAGCGAATGCGTTCGGCTGACCGGCGATTGGGCGTCTTCTTCTTCTTCGTGTTCGGCGAGGGGCGGCAGGAGGCCGCCGACCGCGAAGAACGCCCCCGATCCCAAGCTTTTGCCGGCCCGGGGCATGGACGTCATGAATCGTTTTATTGAATTCGAATCAGATCAATGGTTGGTTTGGCTTCCTTCTCTCTCCACACCCATACGGATTGTTCTCGCTACTTTGGCGCTTGGCGCGGGGGGCGGTGCGCCATCGCCAAAGTAAAAAGTGAAAGTGAAGTCGCTTCACATCAAAACCTGCTTCTGTATGACGCAGGGACTTTCTACTTTACGATTATTTATGCCCCGCCACCCGCCACCACCTGCCATCCGATCCTGCCATCCTTGCATCCTGCCGATGCCAGGATATCATGGCGATAGCGATGGCAATGGCGATGATAAATACTCGTGTAGGACGATAAATACTACGCAGTAGCGTCGTTGCATCGGCATATCTTGCTTGGGCGTGTTTGTACTCTACCATTGTAGGAGCAGTTGAAACTAAGTTGAGAGAAGAGAAACCTCGAAACCAAGGCGCTTCGTCGGCTCTCTCGATTTCTTCCGCCCCCACCAAACAGATCAGAACACTCATCGTCATGCCATCGCCATCCCGCAATCAGCAGAGCAGGCCAGTTTCCGGCGGCAAGAAGGGACGGCGAAAGCCCGATGTCGATCAGAAGGACAATGTTCCTTCCATATCGTCCTCTTTGGCCACGCCGGCTTATATTTTTATTTCGTTCGCCATGGCTCTAGCAGGAATCCTTATCGCCCGTTTCCACACCCGTCTCTTACGGCCGCCGATTGATCCCGATCCTGACGTTCGAATCCGCACTCTTTTGGCATGGCTCAAAGACAAGGGTGCCGATATTTCACCCAAGGTCACCCTGGCCGTGTTTCCCGACTTTGGTGGATATGGCATACAGGCCACGAACGCACCGGTACAAAAAACCGACACATTATTTACCATCCCATCCTCCGCCATTATCACCGCAGACTGGGTGTTGCAACGGTATCCCATGTTCGCCATCGACCTTGTAAAGCTTGCCGATGATTCCAATATGTCCCCATCGACACGACAAGATTTAATTATTGCATTGTACCTCATGGTGGAGTGTTCCCACGGAGAAGCGAGCGAGATTTGGCCATATCTGCAAGTGCTGCCTGACCTAGTTCCTCGCCTTACCACGTTTGACAACAGCACGTTGGGAATGCTTCAGGACCAATTCTTGACCGAACTGAAACACCATGATCTGTCGAAACTGACAAAGGTGTGGGACCACGGTCTGTCAAAGATGGTAACGGTAATTGCCGACCAATTTATTGACGACGCCGAAGCGGACAACGGTAGTCGCAATGATACGTATAAGGGCTGCCTCACCTTCGAGTCATTTCATCACTACGTCGCAATATCCAGCTCGAGAGCAATGCTACTTGAGCATGGAATCAAATACCTTACCCCGCTGGCGGATATGATAAACCACATGCCCAACTATGACGAAGCAGGAGAAGCACTGATCGAATCATTCTTAGAACATCACACTCGGAATAAAGACGGCTCGATTACTGTCCGTGCCGACCGGAAGGTGGCCAATGCCGGCGAACAGATATTTGAGGCATATGGGAACCTAGACAATAGCCTCTTTCTTGAATCTTTTGGGTTTGTACCAGATGAGAATCCATTTCACTGCGCTGCAATTCCAAGTTCAACCGACCTGCCAGTCTTGTTTGAAAGAACCGAAGCCGTTTTGAGAAGAAACAAAGGGTTTAGCGATCAAAATCGGGAAGTACTCCAAGCCGTCTTTACCCGTAAAGGGTTTGGCGTCATTCCTGATGTTTGCGTCCTAGCGGATGGTACTCTTAGCAGTGATAAGGCAAAACTGATGCTCGCCTTTGCATTGGCCAGTGAGGGACAGATGGAGCTATGCGTAGATGCCCTCGAATTCAAGAGTAGCGAGGTGTCATATCAAGAATGTTACAATTACACCGGGAGTGACCAAAAAGTTCGCGAGCTGACCTTGAAACTGGCGGGGCAAGCGTATTGCAGTGCCCAAACCACACTGGAAGAAGACGTCGCCCTGTTGCGCAAGCTCCAAGACGATCAATCTCCAGAGAGCGCAAAGAAAGCAGTCGCTGTCAAATTTCGTCTAGTGGAGAAAAGAACATTCCTAAGTGCCGCTTCCCTTGGTGTACATGATGGGGTATTTGCGTGCGAGAAGTAAATTACATAAAAAGTTACAAACTACCGTAATACACATTTTTGTTGTCATGTATTCTATCTATCCTTGGTGGGCATGGCCGCACGGCCGGCCCAAAGCACCGAGCGCATGAGCTGATACACGAGGAAGATACCCCAGACGGAGTCCAGCCCGACCGTCTTGCCTAGATTGAGCGCCCCAAGCTTCACGCGCATCATCCATGCGGGCATGATAAAGAAGAAGGCCCCGTACATCCACCCGAGGTAGTTCACGTCCTCCTTCCCCAGGAGGACGCCCTCGGCGGACATGACGAGGCCGTGCAGAGCAAATATGGCGGCGAGGTGGGGCATGACGACCGCAATCTGCGACACGACGGCTGCGTTGGTCGTCATCAGGCCGGAGAGGAAGGGGGTGGCCGTGGCGAGGAGGGTGGTGAACAGCCCGAACGCGGCACCGGCCTTGAGGAATTGGCGCGAGAACTGGGCCAGGACGTCCGGCGACTTCTCCCGCGGTCGGCCGGTGGCCTCGGCCTCTTGCCCGGCGGCCCGCCGGAGGCGATCCTGTTCCTCGAGGGCACCGGGGACGAAGGCTTGGGCGGCCAGGGTCAGACTCTGGCTGAGGGGGCACAGGGCGTCAAAGATGCCGAGGGCGATGGTCTGAGCGGCCATCCCCACGACGCCCATGCAGCTGCTGACGACGTGGGCCATGGACAGGAAGAGCGATACACGGCCCACCGATGTGGTGGTGACGGGAACGACATAGGGGAGGAACTGCCTCACGGTGCTCTTGGGGGGGAGGCGAAGGATGTGATGCGGCTCAAAGTTATACTCGGCCAGGAAGCCACGGGCCGAGATGGCACCGCCATCATCGCTGCCATCACTATCATCATTGCCGGCAGGCAAATCGACAGCCACATCGCCGACCTCCAAAGATGACCGACGATCCCGAGAGAACAGCCGGGTCAGACTCAGCCTACCACCCCTCCCTCCGACCTTGGTTGCGGCAGCCGCTGCCTCCACGGTATCACCCCCCTTCTTGACCTTCGGCTTGGCCTTGAGCAGCTTGAGAAACAACGCCACGGCCACCGTCTGTCCCACCACCGTGGCCCATGCCGCCCCGGCCGCGCCGAACAGCCACCGGTTGCCGGCCATGCCGACCAAACTCATGTCGCCCACCACGTTGAGGATCGCCGCGGCACCGAGGACCAGCAATGGTGTGGTGGTATCCTTTAGGCCCAGACATGCCGATTGCGCGCTGCCCAGCACGGCCGCGGCGGGGAACCCCAGCGCCCGGATCCGCACGTACTGGACGGCGGGTCCGAACACCTCGGGCGGCAGCGATCCTCTGCCGCCGGTGAGGAGGGTGATGAGGGCCGGCGCCAACGCGAACAGGACGACGCCCAGGAGGGTGCCGGTGTGGAGGGAGATTTGCAGGGTGGACAGCAGGATGCGGGCGAGACTATTGTGCTCACTTTTGTCATCCATGTCGACCAGGCCACCGTGCGGGGTAGAATCACCCCTGGCGGCGGCCTGGGCGACAAAGTTGGTAGCACCAACAAACAGAAATGCCAGCAGCAGGGCGGAATAATTCACCACGGCGATGGCCGGACTGAGAGCGGCCTGGTGGGCCGTCGACTTGGCCAGGAGGCCGACGGCCGCCGTGTCGATGAGGGAAAGGAGGGGATCGCACAGGTAGATGGCCGTGGCCGGGAGGGCGAATCGAACGATCTGAGACAGGGTGGGGATTTGGTACGACGTGCTGCTCGTTGTTGTGCCCGTGCTTGTGCTGGTGCTGGTTTGCTTTGAATGCCCACTCTCCTCGGTCTCGAAGCTCGCGAGAATCAAATCGGAATCGCCCGATCCGGACAATCCAGGGATGCCCTCCACCCGCACAATGTTGTTGTTGCCCTCCTTCACGACGGTCTCGAGGAAGGCCCGCTCGGCCGCCTCCTGCTCGGCCAGCGCCCGGTCGCCGCCGCCATCGTCGAGAATTTCCTCCAGCGCCGCCGGGGCGGCCGAATTCAAAATTTCGCTTTCTGTCGCAATTCCACTGTTCAGGAGCAAGTCGTTGGTAAACTCCTGGTTGAGCCGTTCCCGCTCCTCGGTGTGGAGCAGCAGCGGTCCGGTACTCGTGCCACTGTTGCCGGTAAAGGCCGCCGCCGAATTATCGGGACCAGCAGAATTTGTATTTTCAGCATATGTCGTTTGGTCGACTGTGCCGGCCTGGGTCGGGTCCTTCAGCACCAGCGGCACCACCTTGCGGCGATTCGCGGCGGCCCTTCCACCCACGCGATGATTGGGGGACACCGCGTTGGAGGAGGAAGGGGAGGGGGGGACAAAGGCTGCCACGGTGGGTATTATCCGGGAGGTCATTTCGGAGCAATGCGAACTGCCGCCACCAGCACTGCCCGAATTCGAGCCAGCGGTGGCGGCGCAGAGGGCCAGGGCCAGGCGGCCGGCCAGCTGGCGTGACCTGCGCCGGCCGACGCGGCCTTCTGTTATCGATGAGTTCATCGTCGTTTGGGTTTGCTTGGTTGTGCGTACAATTGATCATTCGTTGGAGATTCGATTCGAACTGGAGGACGAAAAAAACTGATGGCTTGAAAAAGTTCGCACTGCACTCCGCCAGCCAAGTCGGCAGTTTGCGCGCCCCAGAGCTTCCCCTTGATTTTCAGTACTGATTCCTACGTAGACCGCGAACCAACCACAGCGGTGGAACCTTGGCCGAAAAGCGTTGAGGGGAATTCCCGTCACTTTCTCCTCCAAAAAGGGGGTGCGTTGGCTAACAAAACTCTGGGAAAGATACGAGCGGCACATCCCCGGAAATGACACCTGGCTCCCCCTATCTCGGTGATGCCGGGTGTCAAGTCCAATGGGCAACACGCCGAATTCTTGCTCAAAGAGACATCAAATGTCAAATGCTTTCCGAGTGACGCTAAAGGTGCCATCACGCCATCAAAGATTTCTGATTTCTGATGATGATTGCTCTCCTGCCGATGAGCAAGAGAGATCCGAGCGAGAGAAAGATCTTGTTTTGATGGCCGCATGAATTCCAGAAGTTTCTCAACCACATCCTTCTCGACCCACCATAAAAAAATGCAGCCACTCTCTTTGCTAGCACTTCTTGTGCTCGGTGCCTCCACGGACACATCCATTGTCGTGTCGGCCTTTGGTCCTACGCCATCCAACAAGATTGGCATGCGCCGAACTCGGGCGACCAGAACCGGAACCGGAACCTCCACGTACACGTCCAACTCCAACTCCAACTCCATCAAACCATCCTCCACGACTCTCTACCTGGAAGATCACATTGCCGAATTGATCGATGGGGAGCTCATCCGCATTGGCAAGCTGAAGGAGTGGGAGGTCGAATTCACAGGTGAGCGAGGAGCGTTGATTTATTTGGATTGCCAGATCTGTCACAACTGTGTCAGTTAGGAGACATGACTGCTCGGCAGCTCCATTTCTTCTCTTCTCACAAAGCATTGCAAGCATTCCCTTACGCCCCTCACCAAAATTATCCTCCACCTCCGCCCATATGCCACCCCAGCCAAGAACAAGCAGTATCTGGAACCACTCTCGAACCCCGAGGCGACCGATTCTCTCCTCTCCCAGGAGTTGGGCGGCAGCAGCGGCGGTTCGCCGGCCGCCGACGCCATCAACCCCATGCAGCTCCGGCGCGACAAGAAGCTCGCGGCCAAGGATCCGCAGCAGTACTGCGCCGATCGGTGCGTCGCCACCGGCAACTGCGAGGTGTACGAGGACATTTATCACATGAGCCCGTCGCGGGTGATGGAATTCTGCACCGGCTGCGTCCTGGCCGAGGACGACGACGCCGAGTGTCCCGTGGACATGCTGTACGACGACGAGGACGACACCAGCGACTTGAGAGCAAACGGGCAGTTGAGACCGTGAGATCGGCAATATGATATAGCAATAAAGATAAGATAAGAGATACAACAATTCGTAATAAATCGATACTAGTAGGGATCCCTAAATGCTACACTATTTCTTTCCTCCCTTCTAATTCACAGCCCCTCCCCCCCCAAATGCGAATCATTACAGTATGCTGGAAACTTGGATTGTAGATGGTCAATTAGTTGGCTTTCAATAGCAATATCAAACGTTGAAGACCCGTCGCGGTCGCGAGGAGAGCCCCCGGGTCGATAGATTTCGTTTCTCACTTGCCATTCCTCCTGGGCAAGAAGAACTTCTTGAAAAGCTTCACCCCGAATAGCAGGCAGTGCTTGCTCTCGAATTTGTGCTCCTGTGAGAATAGGTTCCATCTTATATTGGCCGTCAAGCAAAATCAGATCAAGATTCAATTCGCCCTTGATAACGTCAATCAAGCGGGAGTATTGGTTTACCGCAACTGACAAAGGAATCGGCAAAGATGACAAGGACAATAGAAGGGCCTCCCTCCAAATGTGCCCAAGTGGACACAGCGCTTGCCAAAATAGCCAGCGAAGACTTTGCCTTTCTTGATCCGTTAAACAGCTGGCGTCCATATTATCAACCGCAACAAGATTTTGCAGATCCAACGAACCTCGCAGAACAACCTCTATTGACTTGATGTCTGACTTTGAAAGCTTGACCCCCTCGGAAAGAAGGCGGCTGAATGGAGTTTTCCTTTTGTTGCTTCTGCTGGGGAGGACGTTGTCTGAAAGCTCATACAGAGGTTTGAGAAATGAAGCGTAGAAAAGATGCCGTCGTCTCGTCTCGTCCCATTCATTCTCGTCAGTGAATATCCGACTCGCAAGCGTTTGTACCCGGCACAATGCATCGAGTCCAGATAGAAATATGGATATTTGCACCTGTGGCGACACTTTGTAGTCGCCAAGTGGAAATGTTACGTCAATAAGATTCGTAGCCAGCAACAATTTGATCGCCCGAGACGGGTCACGGGTTGCAAAGCATGCATCGATTCCTTTTCCGATGGCATCGCGGGACACCTTGGTCTGCAGTGCATATCTCACCCGTAAGTCGCTGGCGGCCCGAAACAACCGAGGGTCGACGGTCCAGCCTAGCTGAGCAGCGAATCGAATGGCACGCAATAATCGGGTCGGATCTTCCAACAATGTCTTCAGAGGCGGCCTCGTTGTGGCAATGTTCCGCAGCTGCAAATCTTGCAGACCCTGTTCGGTCCAATCTTCCACCTGGTTGGTGTTGATGTTGTAATAGAGGGCGTTGATGGTCAGATCACGCCTCCAGGCATCCTCGACGATTGATCCCACGTCCACCTTGTCCGGAATTCGTTCGTCGCCATATCTTTCATTGCGCAATCGAACAAAGTCGAGGTCGAACCCATTGATGCAGAGACTCGCAGTTTGCAAATGGTCGGCTTTCTGACCCTTGCGACTTTTCCCTTGTTGTTTTTGATTCGTCGCATCTTCGCCACCAATATCCCCGTCACCGCCATTTGTTTGCAGCATGTTCAAAAGATTCTCATCGTGCAAATATTGGCGAAGCATGTCTACAAATTGTATCCCCGACACATCCGACAGTACCAAATCGATATCCCTACACGGCGCATTCGATTGCTGCAGCAGCTTGTCCCGGACCCACCCACCGGCAACCCGTATGGTGGTGCTGGGACAGTACCGATTTCGTGCTGCCATCAGCAGGTCAAAAACTTCTTTCTCACTTGCGGACAGTGATATGGTGCGAGATAGTTGTGCCCCGTCGTAATCGTATCGAATCGCATTAGGCGCATCGTTGAGCAGTTCGGGATATTGCAGTTTGCTGTTGCTACGTTTGGAACCCACTCGGCGGGAGGAATCGAGGAGGTTGGCGGCCACGAACAGCATCTCGTCGACGGAGGTCGGGGCGGCCCCGACGGCGGCCGACGCGGCAGTCGTGATGAGGGCGGAGGGGTCCAAGTTGGCACCGCCTGAGGCGACAGATTGGGCGGCTTCTTGGATGGCCCGCGCGAGGAAGTCGGGCTGGAAGGCTGACGCATGGACGACGGCGTACGAGATGATGAAGGCGCGGAAGACATGGCTGGTCGTCATTGTGAACTTGCTGCTTTTATTGTGGCGGCAAGGAGTGGGAGAGCTTGACTGTGATGTGTGATGACGATGAGAATGAGCTAAATCCCCGGTTTTTGCTTCAAAATAATGTGATGAGAAATGGCAGAAAGCTGAGAATCATGAAATGGCATGCGCCATTGGGAGTCGAATGAGTCAGCATTCGCCATCCGCCACCACGATATCAACCGTGTCCCTGTCTTCTTTGGGGACTATTTTTTCTTAGATTTTGTGCCATCGCCAGAGGACACCCCTGTTTATGACCTATGAGGCCGAGCAAGA
>Ga0115006_10002559_pt1 | contig 12013 bp, 13 predicted proteins | sample ArcOceMetagenome_3_FD_88943 | JGI IMG/M metagenome (GOLD analysis project Ga0115006, IMG submission 88943) | Marine eukaryotic phytoplankton communities from Arctic Ocean - Arctic Ocean- Svalbard ARC20M Metagenome | ecosystem: Environmental > Aquatic > Marine > Oceanic | place: Arctic Ocean...
AAGTCGGTCACCCACCAATCTAAGTTGCCCCCAAGGACGGTGAATCCTGAATTGCCGAAAATAATCTATCGCTATAAACCTAAGCCCTGTTATGTAACTTGCGTAGGCTGTGCAGCCTACTCGGCAACTTTCTCTTCCATTTCTCAGATAGTTGCGAGACCAGAGATGCTTGCTCAATAACGCTGATAGCAGTTTCTGACCGATCATTGAAGTACGCATCAAATAGCGATTTAATGCTGACAGCAGATGGCTCTGACCTTATGATCTGCACGGTATCGCCCGCCTTGACAATGCCTTCCTTTATGACTCGAAAATAGACGCCGGTGGCACCATATTTCACGAACAGCCGCGGCAGTTCATTGTTATCCAGCGCTAGGCCAAGCTTAAAGCAGGGCACTCGAGGCTGAGATACTTGAAGTATGCAGTCGCCAACCCTGAGGTCATCACCAATATGTATTCTGCTTTCCTCGAACCCGGAGATTGTGAGGTTTTCACCAAAAGTGCCTGGTTTTATGTCGGGTCTGTTGAGAGTCTTCGACCAGTAGGAATAGTGGTCTGCGGAAAATCCGTAGACGGCTTTACTTTTACGACCATGATTTTTGAGGTCTGCTTGCCTGTCTCCGTCTAGATTATGGCTGCCGACAAACACAGGTCCTGCTACGGATGTTTTAAATATTCCCGTGGAAACTGTGGTCTCACCGTACTTAATATTAAGCAGTACTGAGGTATTCACTGAGACTAATTCCATGTCATTGTTTTCCTGAGCATCAGCCTCTCAACCCCACAAATACACCGCCAAAGATCAATAGGGCACCAGACCCCCTTTTTAAATACTGAGTTTTGGCTGAGGCTGCAAAGGAGGATTTGGTTTTTGCTGCCGCATAAGCATAGCCTGCCATGACCCCACCGACCGAAAAAGTAGCGATAAGAAATATTGAGGCAACGTCGCTCAGTGACAGGTTAGCTAAATCAAAGAATGCGGGAAAGAAACTAAAATAAAAAAGAATGACTTTCGGGTTGCTGATTGAGGTGACTAACCCAATCAGAAAGTTGGTAGCCTGATTGGCGGGTTTTGGATTCAGAGCCTCAGTGGAAGTGGGTTTCGAAACGAAGAGACTGACCCCCAAGAAAATAAGGTAGCCGGCACCCATAACTTTAATCACCACGAAGAGGTTGCCCATTAACTCAGCCAGTGTGGCTAGACCAAACACTGCCAGGCTAATAAACACAAAGTCACCACTGAGGACGCCGATCGCCGTTGCCAGACCCTGGCGAAAACCAGAATCTAACGAACGCGCCACTACCACGATAACCCCTGGCCCGGGTATGAGTGCAAGTATGATCATAGTTGCGTAGAGCATCAATGCTGAAGTAATGGTCATTATTTTAATACCGCTTTAAGTTTTTCCCAAAGTCGCCCGTCTATTGCGGCGAGTCCCAAACCAATCACGGCCATACCGGCAAAATATCTTCCATGTAATTGTTCACCCAGTATAAGCCAACTTAAAAAGCTCGCACTAACAGGCACCAAAAGAGTTACCAGCACAACATTGGTGGCACCGGAAGAAGAAAGTATACGGAAGAACAAACTGTAGCCTAAGGCAGTGCAGAATACCCCAAGACACAGAATGGAGAGCCACACCTGTAAGCTCGGATTGGGTAACTGGTCAGGGCGTTCGAACAGAAACGCCAGGGGTAACAATATAATGGTGGCAGTAGTCACCTGACCCACGGCGGTAGAAAAGGGACTAACTCCCATCAGTTTAAAGCGTCGACCATACACTGAAGCGCACCCATAGGATATCGCGGCACCAATAATGGCCAGCTGTGCCAAGGTGCCTACGCTCATACCAGGTCCCAGATCCTGCAGTGAGGATGGACCAATCAGCACAGTTACGCCTAATAGGCCTATTAATACGCCAACCACCCTCTGTGGCGTCATATGCTCATCAGACAAAAATGCCCCCGCAATCAGAATAGTGAATAGGGGCGTGGTGGCATTGATAATCGCGGCTAGGCCTGCACCTATGTGGTTTTGACCCCAAACAATCAGCGAGAACGGTATGACATTATTGAGCAACCCCAGAATAAAAAAGGTACGCCACAGTTTGAGCGATTTGGGTATCTGATAGCCGCCGATCAGCAGTATTGTCCAAAGAGTGATGGCGGCGATGCCCACTCTTAATAGAACGATTGTTAGGGGTGGTAGCTCCGCTACGGCCAGACTAATAAGAAAGAATGAGCCACCCCAAAGTAGTGATAATGATAGTAACAGTGCCCAGTCTTTAGTCGTCATACTCTGGTTTATCATTGAGTCAGTCCTAATGGATTTTTAGTTGGCGCTTGTGGCCAGTACTTTGAAGCCTAATAGTAGCATCGCGCCACCGGCAATGCGGTCGATCCAGTGGCCCATAGCTTGAAACTTACGGGTGACCGCAGGCCTCGATAATAATATTGTCAGCAGGCTGAACCAGGCTAACTGGAGGGCCATCATCCACAGGCCATAGATCAATATATTCTGAGGCGGCGTATCCTGGGATAAGACGACGGTAAATAGGGACACAAAGTAAAGAGGGGCTTTGGGATTGAGAGCATTGCACAAAAAACCTAAGCCTATAGTTTTTAGTGCTGACCGCTCTTTGACTGTCTCTCCAGACAGCGGTTCTGCGCTGCGGGCTTTGGCTTTAAGGCCTCTAATGCCGAGCATGATCAGATAGCCGCCGCCCAGTATCTTAATGCTCCAAAGGGCTGAGGAGGAGTTGGCGATAATAGCTGCCAATCCGAAGGATGAGTAGAGAATATGGACGGACAGGCCAAGGGCAATCCCCAAACTACATAGCAGGCCAGTGCGCTGACCATTGCATAGAGTTTGCTGTGCCACCAAGACAAAATCTGGGCCAGGTGCCGCCGCCGCCAGAAGGTGTATTGCGGTAATCAAGAGTAAACCTTGATAAAGATCCATAAACTTCTCTGTTAGTTATCACTCGGCTGAATAATGGCATAATACTCAATTCAGCATAATGAAATAATGGGTAACTATAGGCAAATTAATCATGGTCAGTGTATCTCTGCGAGACAAAATCTACCGCGTTATTTTTGGTACTGACACGCCTGCGGGTCAGCGGTTTGATATTGCGTTAATTTACCTAATATTAGTCAGCGTGGTGGCTGTGATTCTCGACTCAATTGAATCGGTAAATCGCGACTATGGGCTCTGGTTGTTTCGCTTGGAATGGCTATTTACCCTGTTGTTCTCACTGGAATATCTGATGCGTATCTACTCGTCGCCGAAACCGCTGCACTATGTATTTAGTTTCTACGGCCTAGTCGACTTACTCTCCATTGTGCCCACTTACCTCGCGTTATTTGTACCGGGCGCAAGCTATTGGTTAGTGGTGCGACTGTTACGTGTGCTGCGTGTGTTTAGAGTCCTCAGGTTGGTGCGCTATCTGTCTGAGGCGAATCTGTTACTGCGCTCGATGTATGCGGCACGACGCAAAGTCCTAGTGTTTTTTACCGTGGTGTTAGTATTGAGTGTGATTTTTGGCAGTCTGATGTTTCTGGTCGAGGGGCCGGAGCATGGCTTTACCAGTATTCCGCGCAGTATCTATTGGACAATCGTGACCATTACGACAGTTGGTTACGGCGATATCACGCCACAAACGCCGGTTGGTCAGGTAATCGCGACGTTAGCGATGCTGACCGGTTATTCGATTATTGCAATTCCTACCGGTATTTTTACCGCGGAGATTGCTCGGGAGATGAATAATGAAAGTAACCATCGCCGCTGTAACGTGTGCGAGCGCACGAGTCATCATCTCGAGGCTGGATATTGTTACCACTGCGGCGTGACGCTGCCGGATCAAGGTCTCTAAACCATCACTTTAAAGTTCACTGACTAAGGTTGCTCTGAGTGAGACTCTATTGCTGCTCGGTAACTAAGCGCTTCTTGGTACTGGGGTAACTCGGGAGTCTCCAATCCGGCCAGATCGGCAATACTTCGCGCCACTCTTAAGACCCGATAAAAGCTTCTCGTTGATAAGGCGAACCGGTCAATCGCCTGATCCATAAGCGCACGCTGGGCATTATTCAGTGGACATACGTTGTGCAGCTCCCTGCTACTAAGATGCCCGTTGATCTTACCCTGCCTCTCTAGTTGCCTATTGCGGGCGCTGCAAACCCGTTGTTGGATCTGTTGATTGCTATCACCGGCAGGGTGTTCATGGATCTGCTGATTGAGTAACTGATGGTTTTCGATGGCAGTCACCTGTACCTGTAAGTCAATTCTATCCATTAATGGTCCTGATATTCTGTGTCGGTAGCGCGCTATCTGGTCTGGCGTGCAGCTACAGCGACGGTTGCCCAAATAGCCGCAGGGGCAGGGATTCATGGCGGCAATTAATTGGAACTTGGCTGGATAGAGAGTCTGGGCTGCGACTCTAGAAATCATGATCTCTCCAGATTCAAGTGGCTCGCGCAAGACTTCTAAGACACTGCGTGAAAACTCGGGTAGTTCGTCGAGGAACAGAACCCCGCAGTGGGCCAGTGAGATTTCCCCTGGCTTGGGGGTGCTGCCACCGCCGACCAGTGCAGCGGCTGAAGAAGTGTGATGGGGAGATCGAAAGGGTCGACTCCAGATTCTGTCGCGCAAACCTTTGCCCGCTACTGAATAAACAGAGGCGACCTGCAGTGCTTCTCGATTGGTCAGCGGAGGCAAAATACCTGAGAGCCGACTGGCCAGCATAGTTTTACCGGTGCCGGGTGGCCCGTAAAAAAGTAGGTGATGGCCACCGGTTGCCGCGATCTCCAATGCCCGCTTGGCATGTTGCTGACCAATTACGTCGCTGAGTTGAGGGCTGTCCTCAGGGATCTCGGCCCTGACCTGATACCAGGGCTGCAACGGGTCTCTTAGGTGCAGATGAGCGGTCACTTCAAGTAGGTGGTTGGCGGGCAGTATGGTCAGTCCCTCGACCATAGAAGCTTCCGTGGCATTCGGTTGGCCAATAATCAGGGCCTTATTATTGGCGGCACAGCTGATGGCGGAGGGCAGGACTGCGGTGACTCCGCGAATTTCACCGGAGAGCGCCAGTTCACCAATAAATTCATATTGGTGCAGGCGATCTAAAGGTATCTGGCCTGAGGCCGCGAGAATACCGATAGCTATGGCCAAGTCAAAACGACTACCCTCTTTGGGCAGTTCTGCTGGGGCGAGGTTAATAGTGATACGACGGGCAGGGAATTCAAAATGCGCGTTGATAATGGCACTGCGGACGCGATCTTTACTTTCTTTAACGGCGGTTTCGGGTAGGCCCACCATATGGAATGCTGGCAGTCCATTTGAGAGGTGGACTTCGACCGAAACTGAAGGCGCTTCCACACCCAGTTTTGCACGTGTTTGTACCACGGCGAGTGACATTGCACAGATCCCTTTATAGTGCGATCAATTCCTTGTCACGAAAGGATTGGTACTCGTGCAGACAGCTGATATTTTCGCGGTGTATTTTTACTTAGACTTGTGGCTTAGTTTTTCGCCATCGCGGCTTCTAACTCGATGAGCTGGCGCTCAAGTGATTCAATTTTCTCTCTCGAGCGCATTAATACGGCACGTTGAGTATCGAACTCATCTCGGGTAACAAGGTCGAGCTTACTAAACGTGGACATCATGGCACTGCGCAACTGCTGTTGCACCTCTGCACCCATGCCCTCAGCGCCAGACATGATCTGATCCAGCTGTTTTGAAAATTGATTGATTAGTTCTTCTGGCTTCATCTGTTTGGCTCTCCTAATGGGCTTACTGTAACAAATTTTAGTCTATCAATCACAGTGGGCCGATAAATGATGGCTGAGGTTTTAAGTCATGGGTCACATTTTTCCAAACTGGTGCGCGTCGGCATACTTGCGGAGCTTTTTACGCACCAATATATGGCAAAAAATCGAAACTAAGTCGAAAACAACCCTATTTTTCGTGCCATCTAATGTTGGCATGCTAGTTGCAAAGACCTAAGTGAAATACAAAAAATGATTCGCGTATTTTTACTTAATAACTTTTACGTCTTGGGAGATGTACTTATGAAAGCTTTAAAAACTGCAATTTTTTCTGCAACAATGATGTCTGGCGCCACTGCAATGGCTGCTGAAGTTTCTGGAAATGTCGCAATTGGATCAGACTACTTTTTTCGTGGATTTGATCAATCATTGGGTGAGGCACTGTCTGGCGGTTTTGATGTTGGATTTGAAAATGGTCTGTATGCCGGTGTCTGGGGTTCATCTGTTGATGCCTTCACTTCTACTGGTGGTTTGGAACTCGATTACTATGCGGGTTACGGCGGCTCATTTTCTGACTCTATCAGCTATGACATCGGCTACATTATGTACGGTTATCCAAATGATACTCAGTGGGACTTTGAAGAAGTTTACGGCAGTATTTCAGTGAGCGATTTCACTGTTGGTTTTGCTACTTCTAGCGACTGGTATGGTTCTTCCGGTGACTATGACTACTTCTATGGTGATTATGGTATGGCTCTGAACGACGACTTTAGCCTTGGCTTTCACTACGGTGCTACTCGTGCAGATGCCGGTGACTATGAAGATTACTCTGTATCTTTGAGTACTGAAGCCGTAGGCCTGGGTTTCGACCTGAGCTGGATTTCAACTTCAGAATCCGGCACTGCTTATTATGCCGATAACGAGTTTGTTCTGACTATTTCTAAGTCTCTGTAATTATTCAAACCCTCTCTTGCTAACAAACCTGGGTGGCTTTGGCCACCCTATGGAGATTAAACATGAAACTGGTAACTGCAATTGTAAAACCGTTCAAGCTGGACGAAGTGCGTGAAGCTCTAGGTGAACTGGGGGTAACCGGTGTCACAGTGACAGAAGTCAAAGGTTTTGGCCGTCAGAAAGGCCATACCGAACTGTATCGTGGTGCTGAATATGTGGTGGATTTTCTGCCTAAAGTAAAGGTTGAAGTCGCGCTATCTGACGAAATGGTTGATGGCGCTGTTGAGGCGATTACTAAGGCTGCTCAAACTGGGAAAATCGGTGATGGCAAAATCTTTATTTCCACCCTCGAACAAGTAATTCGTATTCGCACCGGTGAGACCGGTGTCGAAGCTGTATAACCCTGGAGATCCTCATGGAAAATGATATTGTAGAACTTAAATACGCACTAGATACCTTCTATTTTTTGATGTCCGGTGTGCTTGTGATGTGGATGGCTGCGGGCTTTTCTATGCTTGAAGCCGGTTTAGTCCGGTCCAAAAATACCACTGAAATCTTGACTAAAAACGTGGCGCTGTATGCCATTGCTTGCTGCATGTACATGGTAATGGGTTACTCCATTATGTACGGTGGTACAGCTAATCTGATAATGCCTGATGGATGGTTCGGTAACTCAATTGCTAACGCAACTACAGCTGAAGTTCTGGCTAGTGGCGGCGATACTTACTATGCCGGTGCTTCAGACTTTTTCTTCCAAGTCGTCTTTGTGGCTACCGCTATGTCGATTGTCTCTGGTGCTGTTGCTGAGCGCATGAAGCTTTGGGCCTTCTTAGCTTTCGCGGTTGTGATGACGGGCTTTATTTACCCGGTGCAGGGTGTTTGGTCTTGGGGCGGCGGGTTCTTGAGCGAGACTGTGGGTTACTCTGACTATGCGGGTTCCGGTATTGTGCATCTCTGTGGTGCTACTGCAGCATTGTCTGGCGTTCTGTTCCTTGGCCCACGCAAAGGCAAGTACAACTCAGATGGCAAAGTCAATGCTATCCCGGGCGCCAACATGCCTTTAGCGGCCATTGGTATGTTCATCCTGTGGATGGGATGGTTTGGCTTTAACGGCGGCTCTGAATTGGCCGTGTCTAGCGTTGAATCCTCTAATAACGTTGCTAGCGTGTTTGTTAATACTAACGCAGCTGCTGCAGGTGGTCTTCTGGCTGCCCTGGGTCTCGCGCAACTGCTGTATGGCAAAGCCGATCTGACTATGGCCGTCAACGGCGCACTGGCAGGGCTGGTTGCTATCACCGCAGATCCACTGTCTGCAACTGGTGGCATGGCAACACTGATTGGTGCTGTCGGTGGCATCATCGTTGTCTTGTCGGTCAAGTTCTTTGACTCCATTCAAATTGATGATCCAGTAGGCGCTATCTCCGTTCACGGTGTTGTTGGTCTTTGGGGTCTTGTGGCCGTAACTATTAACTCGGATGTCACCGTGCTGGCTCAGTTAACTGGTGCGGCGGTAATCTTCGTCTGGACCTTCGCTACCAGCAGCATTGTTTGGTACCTTCTGAAACTCAGCATGGGTGTTCGTGTCAGTGACGAACAAGAGTACGAAGGTGTTGATGTCTCTGAGTGTGGGATTGTGGCCTACCCAGAGTTTGACTCAAAGTAATAATCTGTTTTATCTAGATTATGCCGGGGCCTTTTGGCCCCGGTTTTTTTATGCCCGCGATCACACGCCGCCTTTTGTGGCCGCATAGATGCAATTTACTTAAGAAACAGGTATCTTTAACCTGCTAGTTAACTACCACAGACAACAAAGAAGACTGATAACTATGAAATTGATTACCGCTGTTATAAAACCGTTCAAACTCGATGACGTTCGTGAGGCGTTAGCTGATATAGGTGTCCAGGGCATCACCGTGACTGAGGTGAAAGGGTTTGGTCGCCAGAAAGGCCACACAGAACTTTACCGTGGGGCTGAGTACGTAGTTGATTTCCTACCTAAAATTAAGCTCGAGATTGCGGTTGGTCAAGATATGGTTGACTGCATAGTTGAGGCTATTACCAAGTCGGCTGCGACAGGTAAGATTGGCGACGGCAAGATTTTCATCTCCACATTGGAGGAAGTAATCCGTATTCGCACAGGCGAGACGGGCGAGGAGGCGATCTAACGCCTAGCCTAGTAGGACAGTAGTCTCGGTTTCTCTACTGTCTTTTCTGTTCGACAATACGCCGCAGGGAGCCGCGTTATAGTAATCCCCGCAAATCGCCAACTCATTTTAGTTAGGATTATGATGTGCTCAAAATTATCGTAAAGCGGCTTATCGCTCGATGCGTCGCCTGTGTTATTGCTATTTGTGTTGGGTCAATTGCCGCTGCTGATGTCAGTGGCCCCGTGGCTGACAAGATTATTCAAAGCCTGAGTAGTGGCCGATCTGATCTCAATTACAGCGTACTGGGGAAGTCCCCGATTGCTGGTTTTTACGAGGTGCAGGTTGAGGGGGGGCCGCTATTATATGTGTCAGCCGATGGCGAGTATTTTTTTGATGGCAGCCTTTATCAGGTCAAGGCCGGCCGATTTGTCGACGTGCTAGACATACGGCTGAGCAAAGCTCGGCGCGATCTGTTCGCTGATCGAAGCACTAGCGACATGATCATCTTTAAGCCTGTGGGTGAAACTAAAGCCGTCATGAACGTGTTCACTGATGTGGACTGTGGCTACTGTCGCAAGCTCCATGCTGAAATGGGCGAACTGAATTCATATGGTATTGAGGTGCGCTATCTCGCCTTTCCTCGCTCGGGTATTCCCTCTGAGTCCTATGATAAAATTGCTACCGCCTGGTGTGCTCAAAATCAAAGCGACACTTTGACCCGTATTAAAAATGGTGAGGACTTTCCCACGTCGGTCTGTGCGGATAACCCGGTAGCGGATCATATCGCCTTAGGTCGAAAAATAGGCGTATCTGGAACCCCCGCTGTCATATTGATGGACGGCAGTCTGATTCCGGGATACCAGTCTGCCGCTGACTTCGCCAAGCTTTTTTCGCTCAAATAGCCTGACGCTGAAAGCCCGCGGCTGACGCCATCCGATAGTTTAAAATAAGCCTGAATAATTTCTGTAATAGTATAAAATTACATTCTTTTTAACGCTTTTAACGTGGGCTGATTATTGCAGCTTTGTTAATCGTCACGACCTTGGGGAAATTTTAGGTGCGATCGGTAAATATTGGCATCTGTGGCTTAGGCACAGTAGGTGCGGGCGTATTTAACGTCCTAGGACGCAATTCGGATAAGATTAATGCGCGAGCGAACTGTAATATCACAGTGACGCAGGTAGGTGCTCGCCGCGATAACGCCAACTGTGACACCTCAGGCGTGGAGGTTTCGCGAGATATTTTCGATGTCACTCGACATTCTGATGTTGATATTATTGTCGAACTCATCGGTGGTACTACGGTGGCGCTCGATCTTGTCATGTCTGCATTAGAAAATGGCAAGCATGTAGTAACGGCTAACAAGGCCCTAATGGCAGCTCATGGTACTGAGATATTTGCGGTAGCCCAGTCGCGTAATCTTATTGTGGCTTTTGAAGCGGCTGTAGCTGGCGGTATTCCCATTATCAAAGCGTTGCGGGAGGGACTGTCGGCCAATCGGATTAATTGGCTGGCTGGTATTATCAATGGCACAACGAATTTTATCCTTTCCGAGATGGACAGTAAGGGCCGTGACTTTGTTGATGTGCTCGAGGAAGCTCAGCAAAAGGGCTACGCGGAAGCTGATCCCACCTTTGATGTTGAGGGCATAGACGCCGCCCATAAACTAGTGATCATGGCGTCCTTAGCCTTTGGTCTGCCCATTAGTCTTGAAGGGATTTTTACTGATGGCATCACTCGGCTAGAGCCGCAAGATGTCTCTTATGCTCGTCAGTTGGGTTATGCGATTAAACATCTGGGCATCGCGCGCCAGACGGCGGGTGGTATCGAGTTGCGTGTGCATCCGACGTTAGTGCCTGAGACCTGTTTAATAGCGGGCGTCAATGGGGTATCCAACGCGGTGATGGTGAATGCTGATGCCGTGGGGACTACATTATTTTATGGTCCTGGTGCCGGTTCAGAACCCACAGCATCCTCAGTGATTGCCGATATTGTTGACGTCGCTCGGACTATGGGGTCCAGTCCAGAGTCCTGGGTTCCGGCGCTGGGGTGCGAGCCATCGGCATTGCAGAGCCAAAATATCTTGGATATTCAGGATATAGAAACCAGCTTTTATATTCGCTTTTCGGCGCTTGATCAGGCTGGAGTGCTGTCGAGCGTTACTAAGATTATGGGTGATACTGGTATTAGTATCGAGGCGATCATCCAGCGCGAGCAACCGGCGGGTGAAACGTATGTGGACGTGATTATTTTGACCAATGTGACCAAGGAAAAGTTTCTCGATGAGGCCGTTGAGCATATCGAGAAATTGGAAACTGTGCGTGGTCGCGTGAATTTTATCCGCGTCGAGCATTTAGATCAGTAAAGTATAGGAACCCAGTGACATGAAATATATCAGTACGCGTGGAGGCGGTGAACCAAGAAGCTTTGAGGACGTTGTTCTGACGGGTTTGGCACCAGATGGAGGCCTCTATGTGCCTGAGTCTTTGCCTGTCTTTAGTCAAGATGAAATTGCCTCGTGGGCGGGACTGTCTTATGCAGATTTGGCCTTTAAAATTATCAGCCCTTTCGTCGGCGGCGAGATTCCGCAAGCGGATCTTAAAAAGTTAATTGATCAGTCCTATGCCACATTCCGTCACGGCGGCACCGCACCTCTGGTGCAGACGGGTCACAATGAGTGGATCATGGAGCTGTTTCACGGGCCAACACTGGCATTTAAAGATTTTGCGCTACAATTTTTGGGTAACCTGTTGGACTATATTTTGCTCAAGCGAGGTCAAAAGGTAGTCATTCTGGGGGCGACCTCAGGTGATACAGGCTCAGCCGCTATTGAAGGTTGTCGCCGCTGTAAGAATATTGATATGTTTATTTTGCATCCGCACAACCGAGTCTCTGCAGTTCAGCGCCGTCAGATGACTACCGTGGTTGCCGATAATATTCATAACATCGCCATGCATGGCAATTTTGATGACTGCCAAAACATGGTTAAAAACAGTTTCAATGACCAGTCTTTTTTGCCCGAGGGTCGACAGCTGGCCGCGGTAAACTCGATTAACTGGGCGCGCATTATGGCTCAGATTGTCTACTATTTTTGGGCGTCGCTGTCTTTGGGTGGCCCCGCTAGAAAGGTATCATTTTCGGTACCC
>Ga0115006_10002560_pt1 | contig 12006 bp, 16 predicted proteins | sample ArcOceMetagenome_3_FD_88943 | JGI IMG/M metagenome (GOLD analysis project Ga0115006, IMG submission 88943) | Marine eukaryotic phytoplankton communities from Arctic Ocean - Arctic Ocean- Svalbard ARC20M Metagenome | ecosystem: Environmental > Aquatic > Marine > Oceanic | place: Arctic Ocean...
CGCCCCGCTCCGTCGTCTGCCAGGCACAGGGGCAGCGACAAAACCCCCGCGCGCTCGCCAGCGCTCGACAAGCTGCCCCCGCCCTGCCCCGCCCGACAAATATTCGACCAGCTTCGTGGGGGAAAAAAGATTTGGTCACGGTCCGTAGCATTTCCGGCAGTCGAGGCCGGGTATCGCTTCAGGGGTGAAGCGGTGTGGAAGGGTGTGGAGACGCGCGCGGGCCGTGGAGGAGCGGGGGAGCACGGGATAGGGCCTGCCGGCGCATCGGACAGTGCGGAGCGGGCTGTCGCGGCGTGTCGGCCGCGGGGGCGCGCCTGCTGCCGAAAGCAGTCACACTGGGATCCTGGTCAGAATTCTGGCACATCGCGCAACGCCCAGTCCCCGAGATGGCGACCGGCAAAAAGCAGCGGCAATGGCTCAAATTCCAGGTCGGTCGAGTGCCAACCCATCCCTGGCGCGTCTGTGCGCCAACTGCCTGGTCGTGGCACGGCTTGTGGCTGGGTACAGACACTTTGTGCTGCCTATTGTGACCGAGCGGAGCGGAGAAAGTGCGCGCGACGCTGACGCCACGTCCTGTGGGCAGAGAGTGTGGCTGAAAACTCTGCGGCGTGAGATTCTGGGTACCGACGACCTCTACGACCACCCTGTGAGTTGCCCCGCCGCAAGCAATAGCAGAGACCGGAGGGATTCCCCGCGAGCGTGGCAGCTGTTGGTCCGGACAGAGAGTTGGTTTACACGCGTGCACGTATGCACGTATGCACGTAGGGGTGCACAGGCAGAAAAACAGACAGGCAGGTAGGCAGAGACGCGCCGATGGGCACGGGCTGGCCGGCTCTGCGCTCAAGGCGCAATGTTCGCACGCTCGACCGCATCTTTACAGCATCGCACGTCCCCGCTCCCTCCTGACGTGGGCACACCCTTTGGCTGATGCAGGCGTCAGAGCGGAGCGCCGATTTGGAAGAGGTCGACCACCCTCCGCTCTTGCCTGACCGGAGGCCTCTGGACACCCCCGCCTCTCCCCTCCGCTCCTGCTCCTCCTCTCCCGTCGCCGCGGACCAAGATGGCGGAAAAGAAGAAAAGGCGACCTTGGTGCTGGATCTGGACGAAACGCTGATTCACTCGGAAGTGGATCCCGTCAGCAATGAGACGACGACCCATCAACGCCCTGGGCTGTCTCATTTTCTGCAGCAGATTGCGGGCATGTTCGAAGTTGTGGTTTTTACAGCCGGGCTAGAAGAGTATGCGTCCCCAATCATCGACCGGCTCGACCCGCAGGGGCTCATTCAGCACAGGCTGTACCGACAGCACGTCAGGTGCATCCGAGGCAAGCACTTCACCAAGGACCTGGCTCGGCTCAATCGCCCACTGTCGAGAGTGGTGATAGTAGACAACAGTGCCGAAAGCTTCCTGCTCCATCCGCTCAACGCCATCCCCATCGAGCCCTACTTTGGCGAGGCACAAGACACGCGCCTCCTTGAGCTGCTCCCGCTCCTCCAAGCCCTCACCGTGGCCCCCGACGTGCGCGAGGTCTTGGCCGTCTGCCACGCAACCAACGACTTCACGTGCGTCCCAGCTCCTGAGCGCACCCCGCCACTCCGACCCCGATGCCGCAGGCAACGCCATGCGGCCACGGGACAGACAGCGGCTGAATGTGAGAACAGGCAACGCCATGCGGCCACGGGACAGACAGCGGCTGAATGTGAGAAGGACACGCAACAGGGCGACGTGGCGGCCGCGGAGTCACCTTGTCCGTTGGCCACTCCGCCAGCATCTACGGCCACACCCCAGCCGCAGCACCCGCACGACGCTGGAGGTGGACACGGGGCGCACGACGGGGCCCATGCGCACGCGTGCGCGGGAACTCCGCATGCGTGGAGCGACGCGGCGACGCAAATCGCAGGAGCGACGCCCGCGCCTGGCCTGCTCCCGTCTGAGCCGATCGAGACAAAAGAGCAGGCGGACAGACGGGACGACAGCAGCAAGACCACGCCGCCACACGCGGCGCTAGCCGCTGCCGCTTTGTCGCACGCGGTGCGGTCGCGGGGGGATGACGAAGCTGTGCTGGAAGACGCGGAGCGCTTGTGCCAAGATAGAAACGACAAGCGGGCTGCCGGAGCTTCACCGTGGCTGCGCGCCTTGCGCATGCCCCGTGGTGCTGTGGCACCATCGCAGGATGAGGAGAGAGGGCAAGTGCCGCCGCCGCTGTGGCTGCTGGAGCGCGACGCCTCGTCGGCACGGTCCTTGTCCAGTGATGACTGTGCGGATGATTCCACGTGCTCGGGTGCTGTCACGCCTCTTCGTGCGCAGATTGTAAGTTAGATGGTTAGTTGGGCGGGGGCCGTGTAGCTAGTGCCCACCCGCAAATCATGACCCAAGGAGGACGGAGCGCAGCCATCTTTGGATGTGGTTGCACAAGAGCTGCTGTGCGTGCGTCGTCTCTGCAAAGGAAGTTTGGTAGACAGAAGGTAGTGCTGGAATGGGGCGGTGGTTGAGGCAGTAAGTTGCCACAGCTTGTTGCTTTATTGCAGCCTGAGCGTATTGCCAGTATAAAGCGTATCCGACTAAACCCCACGTTCCTCGATTTGTCATGGCATGGCGCCTCTGAAAGTACCTAACTTAGTACCAAGTCTCTTGCAGCTGGCGGGGAGATGAGACATCTCCCCGTCCCATCGCCTCCACGTTGACTCGCTACGCGGACTGTTTGGCCTTAGCAGCTTTGGCGTCGGTTTTGGCTTTGCCCTTCAGCGTCTTGCTCTTGCGCGAGAGCGTTTGCAACTTTTTGCGCATCTGCCTCCCAAGCGTACCACAATGCCTTCAGCCCCGCGCACGCAACCCGCGCGCGGGCACGCGGGCACGCGGGCACGCGGGACCGATGCAAAGGCTTCGTGCACAGGAGGGGAGTGGATGGGAGGTGTGTAAAGAGGGCGGGCGGGAGGACGAGACCGACAGCTTGCGCGCCTTCAACTGATCTGGCAGAAGCGAGGGGGGACGAGACTTGGCAGTCCACGGACCCTACCAGCACGCCCCAGCCCGTCAACGCCCGCACAGTCACTCGCACACGGCAAACACGCAAGCCGCGGGCGAACAGACTGCCACACGCCATCGCCACGCGCAGAGCAAGGAGGTACCGCGGGCGGCAGGTCTATCTTGCGCTGGCGGCCGAGGTGGAGGACACGCATGAGCTCGAACTGCGTCCCATGTTTCAGCCGTGTTTCAGCCGTGTCAATACCTCGCCTTTGCGTTGGCAGTTTGTTGTTGTTGTTGTTGTTGTTGTTGTTGTTGTTGTTGTTGTTGTTGTTGTTGTTGTTCTCCTTCTTGTTGTTGTTGCGGGCTTGCGACGGGCAGAACAGGTGTTGGCGCAAGAGTGCACGTGCGCGCGTGCACTGACAGAGAGGAGGCAGAGGGAGCAAGACGCAGGACGGAGAGGAGGGAGTTAGTGACGAGAAGGGGAAGGAGCCCGAGGACCTTTGAGCGCGAGGGGTCTTCTACGTAGGCCATCAGCTTGGCCTTGTTTGTTTGCGCCAGTGTCGAGGGCTCCTTGTGCGACTTGGTCCTGCGAATGTGTGTGTGTGTGTGTGTGTGTGTGTGTGTGTGTGTGTGTGTGTGTCACACACACACAAACGCACACACACACACACACACACATGCTTTCAGTGATTGCTAGAACAGACGGACCTAGTCACGGAAGATGCGACGGATGACGACCTGGCGCGTACGGATGAGGAGCGCGCCACTGACTGGGCACGCTTTGCTGTTTAGGGTTTAGGATTGACGGTTTAGTTTAGGGTTTACGATTGACGGATTAATTTAGGATTCAGGATGAACGATTCAGTTTAGGATTCAGAATTGACGGTTTAGTTTAGGATTTAGGATTGACGGTTTAGCTTAGGATTTAGGATTGACGGTTGACGGGTCGACCGACTGGGCTTTAGGTTTGTGCTCAAGTTTTACATCAGGGTGCACAGATCTGCTTCGCGCGCCAGCCTCACGCGTGCGCGCACAAAGACGGGGGAGGGAGAGAGAAGCAGGGAGAGGGGGACGGGCGAGAGAGAGGAGCAAAGCGCACCGCGCTTGGCGAGCTTGATGGCCTTGAGGCTCACGTCTGACCTGTGTCACGGCCCCGAGGCTCAGCGTGACACGTGCGCGCTCGCATGCAGCACATAGATTGAAGCTCACGCGCACGGGCTTCTTCCTTGTGTTTGAGGGGGGGGGGCAGGCGGGGGGGGAGGAGCGGAGCGGGCGGTTACTCGTGGAGCTTCATGGCCTCACGGGTGCCCGGCGCAACATAAATGATTTTGAGTTTGTCCAGCTCCTCTTTGCCTGCCACCACATGCGTGGCGGGAGTGAGTCGAACGTGCTCAGGAGCACGGGGGCGAGCAGCGTGCGCGTTTGCGAGTGCACAGATGTGTTGGGACATGTGCGTGTAGCTACGGGGCCCTGCTGGCAGGGCACGAAGCGCAGGCCCGAGGCGTGCTGGCACGGACGCCACAGTGACGGGGCGGGTCGATACTTTTGCGGTACTTGTCTGGCCACATGCTCGGGTCGTTGGAGTACTTTTTGCCGTGGTGCCCGTAGTTCGAGAAGGCACTATCGCGCATCTGGGTCCGCAAACGCACACGCGCAATCGCGCACACGCGCGCACACGCGCGCGCCCACCCACACTCCAACACTCAGACGCCGTGTGATGTTGGGCGCACGTGACCCAGTCGGCGCAGCACACCACGCACGGGGGGCAGAGGCGGGCCAGCGGCACGTGCACTGGGTGTGACGGGCAGACGCGCCTGTCCAGGGCGGTCGCCGTACTTTGCGCTTGCACAGCGGAAAGCGAGCGCGAAGAGTGCGGTCGTTAGCAGGACCGGAGGCGGCGAACGCCGACGCTGCAGGCACAGCCACACGTCACCCCGCCGCAGATGGCGGCGCCCACGGCCGCGCCGGGCAGCAACGCGCGCACGCCAACAGTGGTCCAAACCCCGCTCGCCGCACGCCTGGGCACCTTGCGCGAGCTGCATGTGGCCCGAGGCGGTGCCCGGCAGCCGCAGGGCGCCATGCGCAGGGGCCGCCCCTCGCGCGTCGGCGCTCCCTTGATCCACTGCCTCGGCCCCTCCTCCCTGTGCCCACTTCCACACGAACCACGGGCACATATTTTCCCCCGCAGAAAACATTTTTTCCCGTGCACGAACGCCTAGAGCAAGGGCGAGCACGGCGCGAGACAGTGGCCAGGAGCGAGCGGGCGGGCAGCATGCGGCGCGGGGCAGACGCCTGCGGCGTCTCGTCTGCCCGGATGCATCCCAGCCTGCCGCGCGCCGCCGCCTGTCACCGTGTCCGCCCTCTCTGCGCACTCTCGGTGTGCGTGTGCGTGTGCGCGCTGCAGCTCCTCTGGCTGCCGCATGCATCGGGCGCGAGCAATCGCAGGTGATGCCGCCCCGCGCCCCGCGCGCCGCGCGTGGTGGGCAGACAGGCGTCTTGTACTGCGTCGTCATGCGGGTCGGGTGCTGGGCGGGTCCGCGCGACGGTTGCGCGGGCGCGACGCTGAGCTGCACGTGCGCGCGCAGGTTCCCGGAGGGCCTCAACTTGTACTGCAAGCAGGAGTCGTGCTACGATGTGCTGGAGCTCGAGGAGACGGCAACGAGTGCCGAGATCAAAAAAGCCTACAGGCGCATGTCGCTCAAGTACCACCCCGACAAGTCGGACGCGGACGACGCGCAGGCCGTGTTCATGCGCATCGCCACCGCGTATGAAGTGCTCAGCGTTGACAAGATGCGCAAGGCGTACGATGATTTCCTCGCGCACCCCGAGCGCCATGTGTGGGAGCACTATGGGCACTACTATGGCGCCGTTTACGCCCCCAAGTCTGACCTGCGGCTGGTCATCGGGGGCATCCTGGCAGCGCTGTCGGCGCTGCAGTACACCATCTTCACGACGCGCAGGGCGCGCCTGATTGAGGTCATTCTCGCGCAGAACAAGTCGCAGATGTACATCAAGAAGCGGGTGGTTGAGATGGGGGGGGACAAGCTGAACCTGAAAAAGGAGGCGCAGTTTGCCGAATGGAAGCAGCTCGAGAAGGCTGCCACGCAAGAGGTCCTGAGCAAGGCGGTGGTCGACGGCAAACGGCTCAGCGACACCATGGGTATTCTGGATGTGCTGGCGATGCGCATCATATTGCTGCCGCTGGACTTGGTCAAGGGGGCCTACTTTCACGTGCGGTGGTTCCTGCTGTTCACGCTCCTCAAGAAGCCTCTCGGAGAGCAGGAGCAGGTGTACGTGACGTGCCGCGTCATCAAGTGCCTGGAGATCGAATGGCGGGAAAAGGACGAAGAGGAGCAAGCCGAGCTACTGGGCATGGAGCTGTGGCTGCCAGAGAACAAACTCGCTTGGGAGGAAGAGCGTCGGCAGGAGCAGGAGGAGCAACGCCGCGAATTCGTCCAGGTCCCTTTCCCTCCCGTCCCCTTCCCCCGCACGCTGTTAATGTCACTCCCTCAGTCCCTCCCCAGCTTGAACCCTGCTCCCCTTCGCTGAACGCGCGCGCTCTCTTCCTCTTTGCTCTCAATGTTTCGTTGATAAGACAGTTTTTTGTGTAACCTGACGAGGTCTGCTGGGTGCTGTGTGTGCATGATTGTTTTGTGTGTGCATTCCGTCGATACTCGCGAGCATGTGTGTGTGGGTGCGACGTGTGCTCGCGGTGCGTGAATGCATGCATGTGCACGGGGGTGTACAGTCGGCACAGTATAAGCGCTACAAGCGATTCATGAAGAAGCAGTCGTGATCCGTTGTCCACCGCCGGGGATTTTTGGACGCGCTGCGCCCGTTGGCGCACGAGAGCAAGTGGATGATATAATGAAACTGGTCTACAACATACTCCACAGTCCACTGCAATGCTTCTGCTCTAGAACATGTTCCACTACATACTCCACAGCTGAGGGGGAGGACCCTCGAATACCGGTAGACATGGCCTCCTCTTGCGTGCCTCCACATCCATGCGTGCACACAGTGACACGCACGGCAGTCGAGGCTAGGCACGGAGCTAGGCGCCTCAGGTCAGTATGGCGAGAGATAATGGCACCAAGCGCGTGCCTAGACCCGAACACGACTTGCAACACGCCCACGGCCCGTGCTCCCCACGGCCTTTGGTAAGCTTGAGAGCATGCAAGTCGAGGCCCTCCAGCCGCCCTTGGTCCAGGTTGTTCACCAGCCCTTTCCCCTGTTGACGCACCACCAAAGGCCTCATTGTGTGCGCTGCACGCGCGGGCACGCGGGCACGACACGTGCTGTACGCACGCACTGCACGCACGCGCTGCACGCACGCGCTGCATGCACGCGCTAGCACGCGTTCCGCACGCGTTCGGCGGCTGCGCATCGCATACGAGGGGGCAACGGACCTGGCAAATGCGGCAGGAGAAAGCAGCACCCCAGCACATTGTGGCCATCTGGCTGCTGCCGTCTGCCTCCATCAGCTCCTGGCACAGCTCTGGGCTGTCGAGCCAGTCGGCCAATCCTCGCAGCCTGTTGCCCCGCACATCCACTGTCTGCACCGCACTCATTTCCCCGATACACCTGTGCGCGTGCGTGCGCATGTGAGCAATGGGTGTGCTCGCGAGCGGCTACTTACATGGCGACGCACAGCATGGCAGCATGCAGACCATGCCACACATACACGCACACGCACACGCGCACACACAGCTGTGTGTGCGTGCGTGCGAGAGAGAGCCATAGAAACGAAAGTGTGTGTGTGTAAGAGAGAGAGAGAGCCATAGAAACACCACGCCTCAGCTTTGGGGCCACAGGTGCGCGGTGGGGGGTGTTGGCACGTACAAAGGCAAGACGTCGAGGCGGTTGTGCGCAAGATTCAGCGACAGCAAGCGCGTCAGGGCGCGGAGGTCGAGCGGCAGGTCGAGCAGGAGATTGCCCTCGAAATTGAGCGTCTTGATGGCCTCCAGAGAACTCACCCATGGCGGCACCTCGGCAATGTAGTTGTTGGCCAGAGACAACAGCTGAAGGCGGCGCATGCTGTCGCTGGCCACCACCGTCGGCACCTCGGTCAGGCGGTTCTTGTCGCACGAGAGCTCGCGCAGATTTGGTAGCCCCGGGTCTGCCAGAAAGCCCGGGAGCGCGCTGCACATGACGCCTCGCTCTCAGTGCCCCACTTCTCTTTGCGTGCCCGCGCACACACGTTAGCACACTTACGACGCGCGAGGGGCAAGGGTGTGTCAAGGAAAGGGAACAGGGAACGGGCAGAAACGGACCGGAGCAGGTTGTCGTCGAGCGTCAGCTTGCGCAGGGCTGTGAGGTGGCAGATGGAACTTGGGAGCGTCTCGAGCATCTGGCGAGTCAAGTCGAGGTGCGTTGCCTGGCGGTGCATGGTAATCACCCACACCTGCCGCACTTCTTTGACAACCGCCACACCCGGCTGCTCCCCTCCGCCGCCTCTGGCACCGCTGCTTTTTTCAGCAGTCGACGCACTGGGGGCAGCAGCGAGCGTGGCGGAGTTGGCGACATGAACGGCGCAGGCACTCCCCGACTCTGCAGCGGCAGCGGAGCAAGGATTCTCCGCACACTGCCGGCTTTGCCTGCTGTCCTCGGGCCAGAAATCGCTGGCGGCAGGGTACAGCAGCGCGCCGCACGCCTCAGCACCAGGTGGGGCAGCGGCGGCAGCTTCGCTGGCGCGACGCCAGGGCTTCATTCTTCGGCTCGCAAAAATGTGCGCCCACATGCCGCCTCCTGCCGCTGCCTCCTCGGGTGCACCCATTTGCGCGGCGAGGGCGCGAAGGATAGGGTGCTTGCGCTGGACATGTGGGCATGCGTGTCAATCGCCTCGCCTCCCTTGCATTGTACCTTTCAACCCCTCCGCTCCCGCGCGTTCCTCTGTCCTTGATATCTCCTTAATCTCAAGACGGTCTCTATTTGATATTTGAGCATCTACGTACTCTCGAGAAAGCAGCGGCAGCGTCCGGTGGGCAATCGAGTGAGGGCAAAGGAATATGGACGCACAGCGCAGCACCACCTACCGGAGGTCCATGGAGGCCGCCAATAGACAGCATGGTCTGCAGGTGCCGAGCACGCCCTGCTTGCAGCCACTCTGGCAGGTCGTTCTGCAGCGGGTTGCCAACAAGATCAAGCTTTGTGAGGTTGCCCAGTCCTGCCGCATACCGCAGAACACCACAACACAAATGTGTGACGACGTCAGAACACAAATGTGTGACGACGTCTCGTCCTCAGTCCACGTGTCGCATGAACACGCGCAGGCAGAGAGCGAATGCACACACGCAGAGAGAGCGAGAGAGCGCGCGCGGTGGGGGGGCTCGTGCACGCTACTGCGTCGACACCTGCGATGCAGTGAGGTATGCTTTCAAGATAGTTGTCGTGCAGATCGAGGGCGGTGACACAGGTGCACATGGCTAGATGATCTGGCAGATGCATGAGGCGGTTGCGGGAAAGGTCCAAGGTCTTGAGCAACGTGAGCACCGGCAGCCACGCTGGCACTTGGGTTACGGCGTTGTCGGCCGCCTCGAGCTTGGTCAAGCTGGTCATACGGCTCAGCACCTGCTCATCCCCGCCCGTTACTATCTCACATCGCCCTCTGTCGCTATCGCGGCGCGCGTATGCGTGCGGGCCTTTTTAGCAAAGACGTTGGCTTGAGCTTGCGTGTTTGAGCGGTGTGCACTTATACGTGCGGCAGGACCTGCGGAATTTCTGAGAACAAATTCGAGCAAAGCGAAAGCTGGCGCAGGGAGGTGAGGTGCTTGAGCCAGACAGGCAGGCCGCTGAGAGCATTGTCGTCCAGCTTGAGCGTGGTCAGGCCCACCATAAACTGCAGCGACCCCGGCAAGACCTGCAGTCCTCTGCTCGAGAGGTCGAGCTGGACCGCAGCAGGGTGCAGAGGAAACCACCCGTACCCGTCCCCAACTCCCTCGGCCTTCACCTCCGACTCTGCGCTATGCATATCAGCGTGCGCGGCTTTCAGCACACCCAGCTTCGCGTCAGAACCTGCAGGGCTGTAGGCGGAGCGCGTGCTGGCCCAGGCCTCGGCGTTGCGTAGCCCTCGCTCCTGCCGGCTTGCCTGCGACTCCCGGCACGCTCGCCACTCGTTTGTCGACGTCGGCGATGTGACAAACCGGTGTCGGTGCTGTCAGTGTTCGTGTATTCGTGTGAGTGTCATGCGCCCAATCCTCCTCAGCGCCTCCCGTGCAAGGGCAGCGCGTTTGCGCGAGTGTCGGCAGGCCACACGCAAGAACAGGGGCAGGGAAACGCGAGGTAAACACACACCTCGGACACCGGGGAGCCCTCATCCCCTGACATCCAGCCGCTGACGGCAGGGGACAAGAGCTCATCACCATAGGCTGCGTCTGCAATGTTGAAGCCCTTGGCCCGCCTCTTTGATTCTTGGTTCGGGGCACTGAAGGCGGAGGCATCTCGGTGAGCTGCGAAAACGGTTGTCGCCGTTGTGGGGTTGGGCGTCTCGTCCGAGTCCGGCGTGCTGTCCCCTCCCCTCTCCACCTGCCTCCCCCCCGTATCCCCTCCTTTCTCACCCGGATACCAATCGCGCTTTTTCTTGGACGGTTTGCGAGGCGTGACAGGGCTGTTGGCGTCGACGCTGCGAGCATCAGGGTTCTGGCCGCACTCCGAAGATTCGCAGGATAACCTGCGCTCCGTCTGCCTGACATCCTTGTCTGGCGCTTGCTGCCTCACCATGAGGGCCGCAACATGCGAGCCATCAGAACAGACGTCTCTGCTGTTGCCGACGCGTGCCTCACACTCCTGGAGCGCAGGACGCGCATGGTCCGCCGCCGCGAGCGCCTGCACTTCTTGATCCCTGCCGTGGCTTTCGTGCAAGTCTTCCAGCGGCACGGACAAGAACGCGGAGTGGTCCGTTCCCGCGCAAGTCGATGGTGCGTGGGGCACGAGCGCGGTAGGCGGAGGCGGCGACGCGCAGCCGGGAGAGGTAGAGGGAGGTGTAGAAGCAGCGGCCTTCCACGTCATGGTGACAAAGGGAGGCGGGTACCAGTGCACGTTGTCGCCGAACGCTGCAACAACGCGCCGTTGCCGCACCTCGGCAACACCGCTCATCAGCACGGCCAGCCCTGGGTTCACCTGCAGCCCGTCTGTGAAAGCCAACTCTGCTGCATTCAGCATCCCGCTGCCCATGAGCGCCTCCCCTTTGCGAGCAAACCCGACGCCAGCGAGCGGATTCAGGCGGATGCACACGAGCGCATCTTCGAGCGCCTCCTCATACTCCTCGAGAGCGCCGTAGCACGCCGACCGCTCTGCCCATATGGCGTGGCCAGGGTAGCCGAGCTCGATCGCGTTGGTGAGATAGCGGATCGCCCATGCCGGCTCCTTGGCGCGCCGCGCCTGCCCCCGCGCCACCACAGGGCACCCCAGCAGCAAGCAGGGCGCTACAGAGCATCAGGGGCTGCCGCAAGCGCTGGCGCGCGTGCTCCGCGCACTGCGCCGCGGGCGGTGTGCAGCACGTATTCGTGGCACGCGCGGAACATCGGGCGCGCGGGCACACTCACCGCCGACCCCAGCGCCGCCATGTCGCTGGCGTGGTCGTCGGCCGACATGTCGTCGTCGTCGAGCTGGCATTCGTAGTTCAGGAACATGTTCAACGTGGCGTTCGTCTCCCCCGGCAGCGCCACCTCGCTGACCTGCCGCTCCGGCTGCCTCGCACGCAGCTCCCGCGCGCGGGATACCGTCCCGCGCTTGAACCAGCCCGCCTCCCCGAGCCCGCACCATGCAAGGAGGCTCATCCCCCCCGTGCCCCGCGACGGGGCCGCGCGAGGAGGGGGCGCGACGTACTCCCCAGGCAGGCTCTGGCAGAGAGCGACCTTGCCGAAATTGCTGGAAACGTAGGTCATAGCGCAGGAGGTGGGACGTAGTGAGACGTGAGTCAGGCAACGTGGTACAAAGGCCAAAATGAATGTTAGTACGGAAAACATTCATTTTGTTGACTAACACAGTCATCCGGTTTAAAAATGGCAAATGAATGCGCGGTACTAAATTGAACCTAAA
>Ga0115006_10002561_pt1 | contig 12003 bp, 6 predicted proteins | sample ArcOceMetagenome_3_FD_88943 | JGI IMG/M metagenome (GOLD analysis project Ga0115006, IMG submission 88943) | Marine eukaryotic phytoplankton communities from Arctic Ocean - Arctic Ocean- Svalbard ARC20M Metagenome | ecosystem: Environmental > Aquatic > Marine > Oceanic | place: Arctic Ocean...
ATGATTTGATCTTTGATTCGCTCTTCAGTGCACGTTGCTCGGGTGGTTTGGACCTAAGAGGACGTTATTTTCACTCAGGCGGTTTGGACCTAAGAGGACGTTGTTGATACAAATGATGCATTGGTGGATTGAATAAATGCGGATTGAATGATATGTACCTAGAGGGATTTGTGTTTTTGACTACTGTTTCTTTGGTGTAATAACCTGCACTAGTCTAGTAGGTCTCGTGAAATAATTGTTATCTCACGTAGTATACAATCTCCGACGATTACTCCTAGCCGACGACTGTTTTCGCCCACCTCCAGCTATACTTCCACCTCCAAGAAGGAAATCCTCACGGGCAGCTTCAAACGAGCCCGCGCGAGCTGCAGCGGCTGCGCCCGATGCTGTCCTGGCCCTCCGCGAGGTTTGGTCGTCCGCGCTGCTTCGGCTCCTGCCATGCAGACGAAATTTTCTTTTCATTTTTTGCATACCGCTACTTGCGGCACTTCGAACAATCTCATGGACCAAGTGAGAGATGTATTTTCTACCCAAATAGTTGTTTCGCCCGCATTTATATGCCTTGGAATACGAGGGGATGAGGATGCCCAAATCAGTTGTGTCGACAGCAAAGCCAGAGACGGATAACGAGGCGTCGATATTGCCGATTCGCCAGAATTTGATAAAGGCAATCTCTTGTGGGGGGTGTGATACAGACCCATCAATCTCGGGAGGCTCAACAGCCGAAACCACACCTTCCTGATGTCGAGATGATCGCCTTTTCCTGCCGCCGCTGCCTCGATCGCTACCTCGGCGCCCACCGAAAAGAGCAGATCTCTTACTCCTTCTGGACCTTGAGCTTGAGGCTGCGTTGTGACTCTGTGTCATCGGCAAGGCCGCAGAAGATGTTTGGCTTACACTAGAAGCATCGTCCATGAGATCATCGCTGCCAAGTTCGCTGCGTGCGCTGCGTACTTGATGTGTTGACTCCTCATCGTCGTCGGAGTCGCCAACGTAATTATCATCGCCATCTAGTTGATCATCGGCTCCTAAGAAATATGCCATGAAAAGATTGGAGAGGTCCTTGGTTATCTGGACGACAATCGTATGCTGCACGTTGGGGTAGAAGTTGATCTCCAAATGCTTGTACAGGCGTAGACCGTTTGTAGGACTAGGAAGCGTCTCGATTCTAACAACAGCAGCCTTTTCTCTGCCGCTGTGAGGCCGGGCGACGCAACCAGGAGCATCCCGTAATCTCGAGCCACAACAGGTCCAGTACTTGATATCATCCCATCCAGCGGTAAAGCTGCCGGCGTGATGGACGCAAGATCTGGCAGAATTGGTGGCCCTATTGAAGACTTTTCCACATCGAGTACAAGGATTCTCACCCTGGACCTCGCAAGCAAGGATAACAAACGGGTCGTAAAACGCCAATGCATCGGGTCCAGGAGACGCAGTAGTGACTTGAAAGTCCTCAAGTGAAATGTTGGAAAGGACGGCTCCATCAGCAATGAACTCGTGCTGCCCTCTGAATCCAGTAAAGTCAATGGTTACCTCATCGAGATAATCCGGGCTCCGAATCTGCCACTTGAGTTTGCCAAGAGTGTACTTGATCTTTCGGTTTGACGTATTTCGGCTGAGGAGATGCTGCTGCTCAAGCGGTACCATGAGCTTTTGACTGGCATTCCGAAGCTGTTGACGAATCCGTTTCCGTTGCCGATGCACACCATCTTTCAGCCTGGGAAACCTTTCATTCCAATCATCAAGAATTGCTTCAACTCTGGCCGTTGCTTCGTCCTTTTCGGCTTCATCCTGTAGTTCGTCCTTCTGGTCCGATGGCTCCTCCGTTGCTTCCACAAACAACTGCCGTTCTCTTCTGTTAGAAACCTTTGGGGGCTCGAGAAGGACATTTCGTATCAAATCGAAAGTGGTGATGTACTGATGAGAATCTAACATGAACGACATCTCATCGATATGAAGGTCAACCTGGTCTAGCGCTGACTCCAACAAAGGCTCCAAGTGCCCTCTCCTGACATATGCGGCAATTTCATCACTTGATAGATGGTGTGGATTGCGGTGGAAGACTTGACGAGAGTCGAAAGTGCACCTATTCATGATGAGCTGCATGAGTGGAGGTTTATGAAATGTCTTGGGATCATAATGGCCGAATCGAGGCTGAAAATGTCTACGCGACGATAGCTTTGTATCCGGTAATTCCGGTATGCCCCCCCCCTGGACTGACAATGAGGGCAAAATACTCGGAAGTTCGTCTTCATCACTGCGGTGGCCGTTTGCGTCTTGTGAGTCATCGGTCCCGAAACCGTCACCATCACCGCCACCGGCGTCGTCAGTATAATCGAGCCACTGAAGGCCTGCATCTACTTCGACCCCCGGCGTGATTGCGTAGATTTCCATCCTGTCAAGTGTGTATTGCAATTCAGTCTTTTGTAGCAGGCTATCAATAGACGTAGATGCCGCATTCAGCAAGTTATCTGGGTCGATGAGGTTGAGGTATCTCTGTCCATCGATATAGGCACCCCTCATGGCTAGGATTACGCTCCCACCCGTTTGGTCACTGTGAAGCTGGAATTGTGGATTGGATAAGTGGACGTCAAGAGTAGGGATAGTCGCGTTCTTGGCCACATTTGCGTCGGCCCCAGACTTGTTGACAGCACCACTACCAATGGATCTATTTGAATAGTCACACGCCGCCTTGCGGGCCTCTTGAACAGATATATTTCGACTTAGGCTTGGCTTCTGAAGACTCGAGCTTTTGTCCTTCTCTTCCTCAATGAGGTGGGCGAGCGAGGAATCGCCCAGGAGATAATCCAGGTCTAGCTCGTCGCTCGATTGAGATGCATTATCCTCGTCGCCATTCTGCTCAGCGCTTTGAGATTGAACGCCACTACTTAATGCTGCCCCATTCATTGACATACTAGTATCATGATTCACATTACCCCGGTCGTCTTCATGTGCATCCTTTTTTTTCGACGGCATGGTTCTCAATGCAAGTTTCATGTAGTCCAGAGTAAATCTGAGGTCCTGTGAAAGTGACAGAAGAGCATCTCTGATCTCCAACGTCCAGAGAATTTTGAGCCCGCCAACGAGAACGGTCCAGGGAGTCTGCGTCTCATGCCAAAGGGGCTTTCGGCTAATGCTGGAAAGAGAGTGATGAGAAGAGCTGTGATTTCGAGCCGCGAGGATCTGCCTGTCGCTTGTCTCGCGGGCATTCGCCATAAGCTTGTGGAGAGGCGTGCTCAAGATATCGATCCTATCGACTACGAACACGGAATCAAGTGCCGAAATGTTTCTAGCCCATTGCTGGAGGCGATGAAAGATGACGTGCGCAGCTTCGTCTTCTCGTGAAGGAGAGTAAAAATCAGCTCCCAAGTCAGGCGCCAGCTCCAATCCTTCCGAGGCATCACCGATACCTCTCGCGGCAGCAAAGGAACCAACGGCATGATCGCAAGCATTTATTGCTTCCCCAATATTATCAATCATGTGCCCTGATGAAGAGAGTTGCGCACCATAGAAAGAGTCATAGTCGATATCAAGAAGTGCCGCCTGAATCAATCCCTCCATTTGGACATGCGTATCACCTGTATTTACGAAATCAGCTGTAAGGGTTGGAATCATCAGACAAACCCCATCGCTATTGCGATTGGTTTGAGCGCCCCGTCCTTTGTTTCTTCCTCGTCGTCGTCGTCAAACCAACACGCGAGATGAATGTCAGCTGCTTTGGCGTTGATGGAAAGGCGCTCGATCTTCGGGATGGGACCAGGACCATCTTCCTCCCTTTCTGATGGCGGAGGAATAGCACTCAGAACCTTGTGAGTAAGCCAGGGAAGGACATCCACGCGCAAGGCCAACCAATTGTTCAGACGGTCATTGGCTTCGAGCTCGAGAGACACATCAAGGTTGACACCGTGGCTTCTGAATCTGTGGAACTTGTCAGCGGCAAGTAATGCGAAGCTATCATCGGAAAGGAATGTTGATAGGGAGTCCTCCATCAAATACGGGGCATGATGCTCGATACTCTTTGATTTTTCGGGGCACTTTACAATCCAATGCAGGCCGAATTTCGCCGCAAGTCGGGGGATAAGGAGCAACGAGTGTCTACCACCTTTGCTGTCAAGCCCGAGAGCGGCAGACAAGTCAACGATGCTGGGAGTGTCATTATTCGCGGACGACTCATTGACAGTTGCATGATATGCCAGGCCCGGGACAGTGAGTGTTCCATGGTTCATTGAAGTCGCCACGACACTCGTTTTATAGTCGAGAACGTAATTCCGACACTGCAGCATGATCGCCCAATCATAACGAGCTGGTGTATCCAATAGAAATCGAGTGCACAGCCTATTTGCCGATATACGGATGTTGCCATGAATGAGAAAACGGAGATTATCCCACCAGCCAATTGGTCCGGCCGGAGGCGAGTTCGGCGATGGCGGAGGTTGAACTCTTTTTATGATGTCCATTAGAGCAGGTATGCTGGACAACACGCACATGCCGTATGAAAAATCCAAGCCAGACAAGGCAATGGTGCCATCGAGGAACATTTTCGGTGGAGCATTGCTCGATGAAACCGAGACTCCGTACCGGCAGCCACATGCCGACGGACGGCAAAGCAAGGCTTCTGCTGGGAGGGCTAGATCTTTGATTGACCGATGATGACAGTTGAAAAGGTACCCACACGGGGCCCGTCCCACAAGTCCTTCGGTATTTGGATCAAGGCTGGCCATCAGGTACAGGCCATTATACTGGAAATCATCCAAACGTACTAGCGGGGTCGCAATGGTCAGGGGGTGGATCAAGCAAACGGCGTGGCGAACGCTAAATTTCGTTTCTCCTCCTTGGATGGAAGGACCGTAACGATATCGATGCTTCTTATCCTCGTCAAGATGGCAGAGGCGGGCCTGTGTGCAAGAAGGAGGAGTCAGGCGCTCTACAGACAAGACAAGCTCCTCGAAAGTCAACCGCATCATGTCAAAGCATGGTACAATATCAGCACCGACGCACGTGGGGCTCTCCTTTCCCTTCTCCGTTGGTTCCAATAGGGAAGCGTCGAGGAATGGGATACTTGCCGATATTTTCATTAGCTGGTAAATCTGCTTGCCCTTCGGCCTCTGCAACCGGGCTTGTCGGAGGGCCATAAACATCGTCTTGGCATTGTTAGAAAAATCGTCGATGACTTCACCAAGATGAAGTACCGGAGGAACATTGACACACAAGGTACCCCCTATATGCACCCCGAATTCTTCCATTATTGGCTGCCCGTTGATATCGGAAACTACTGCATTGACGTCGTCGTTCATATCGGTTGCATTGCTGGCATCGATCTTTCGGTTGTAGCTTTCAACCTCATCTATGGTTGCATGACGCATGACATCCTCAAAGCGAAGCTCATCGACAGAGAACACTTCTTTCGCAAACTCGTTGATATGTCCCGTCAGCCCCCTGCCCCGAACTCGGATGGACTGCTTTTTCCAAAGTCCCTTCGGATTATTCGTCACATCAACCTTCAGAGACTGCGCGGTCAGGCCAAGGACCGATTTGTGACCCATGTGAAGACGGACGTCCAACAAAGACTTTGTGATGTCGATCGACACATTCACAATGTCAACTGCAGGGCTGGATGGGGGCTTGGTCTTGAACATATTTTGATATCTCTTGATGGTTGCCTTGGTAGTTTGCTCAATTAAGCCGATGTATTGCTGCAAGATAGGCGACCAAGTTCCTCGAAACGATGGTCCGGCCGTATCGATGCGAATGTTACGTACCAAACAGCGAGGGTAGTTGGTGCCGGCATCGAATCTAGTAGCATCGATCAAAATCGAGGCCTTTGACGTGTCAACGAGGCGAGTAGATACATCCCCGCCCAACGACAAGGCTTTGTTCGTCGCCATGCAATCTCTACAATGATCAAACGACTCATCTAAAACCAACGTTTCCGCGTAGATTTCGATCTCTTCATGAGGAGATGGAGGCCCCGCCTTTATTCTATCGAGCACTTTCCTGTGAGATGTTGAACCAAGGGATGCCTTCATTGTTGCCTTCGTAGTAAACAGAGTGAACGTTACCGGCCGCTCAGACTGGTCGTGGTGATTGGCATCTTTCACCGTTTGTAGTGCATCGGGATGTAATGGTAGCACCCCGTGAGGGTGAATTGTCACCGCAGCATGGAATGCTTCGGACTTGGCATCGATAACATCATGACCATCATCAGGAGACTTGGGAGTGATATCAAGACATGTGTTGTTAGAACATATCGCATACGTAGCAGGCCAAATAGGAAGACCATCCATTTGAGCATATCCTTCAACCAAGATTTGAGCTTGCCGACAAGAAACTTTGATTCGCGGTGGAGCTTTACCCTTGCTCCGACCCGAAGGAGGTTTCTTGCTCAATGACACCAGCTGCTGAATAAATTCCGGCGTTCCCTCCGGCTTTGACTTGGCGAGGCGATTGATGCGCGCTAGAAGCTTCGTCCTTTCTTCGTTGGCATCCACCGCCAATGAATCCAGTGATATCTCCATTGCACTGCTATCATCAAGGACATACTGGGTGCGTGCATCGCAAATACGCAAAATGGCCTCCTGATACCTTCCATCTGACACGCTTTCGCCTGAAGAGTAAGCCACCACAATATTTTTGCTCCGAGCTCCAATGCAATGAAAAAGCTTCTTATCGCTAACATCCATTGTACCGATGTTTTGTGCTTCCGAAACAGAGCACCTGACGTTAGCGTCGGCCGAAAAGGTCAACGTCTGGCTCACCGCATCATCCTCTGGAAATGCTGAAATGACGCGAACGTCCATGCCCAAGTCCACATCCATCGTTTCTCCCAGAACGAATTTCTGCTGGCGGTCTTTCACTCCCTGTGATGACTGAGTAGTTGAAAATGCTGTCCTTTGCTTTGCGCTTCCTCTCTTACGGGTTTGATAGAGAGCTTGTGCCGCCAGAAGCAATACCTTCGCCTCAATGGAGGACGCCACGACGGCTTCGAGCGAGCGCAAATCAACTGCCGCCTCGAGCATCACCCCACAATTACGTTGTCTGACTATCACAGCACCGCCACCGCATGTAGGATTGTCGTCTCTACACACCGCAAACTCAATCGATCGAATGACTGCTGACGTATCTTGAGCTTCACCATACCCTTTTCCACCGACTCGGATGCCCATATTTTGTAGACCCAAGTTCACAGTAGGATGGTTGTCAGTGTTCCCCCAAATCGAAATCGCCTCCAACGACATGCGGACGGCGAACGGAGAGCGAGTAGGTATTTGGACGTTTGACGTGACGCACAATCCAGACAGAGAGAAGCCGGGCGATACCCTGGATAATATTGATGTTGCGGACGCAAATGGATCCGGTTGACTTTCAGCTGCCCCAGCAGCAAAGTTCTTGGTTTTCTCCCCGCCAGATGCCCCAAAGAACAAACCTTTCATAAACTTCAGAGGAATGAGCCCAATTTGCACACACCCCAACTGCATGGCAACATCGATGGCAATATCTCGGCGTTGTCCGTCGGAATCGAGACCAACGCAAATGCGAGTGTCCACCCTGATCCCACCAATGGACAGCGCAAAGAGTGCCCGGCCGACCGGGGCATCGGCGCCGCTACAATCCCTAGTCCGAACAATGCGCTTATTAGAGGGGAATACGGACAAGCCGATAGACCCAACTCTGCATCGACGGATTTGCACAGAGGTAATTGATTTGACACGGCAGCTTCCATCGGAGTGGCCATTCGAAGCCACCTCTGCACCGGCGATGCGACCGGCCACTTCATGCTGTATGCTGTGAAGCGCTCCACTAGATCCAAGGGCCGTCCCAAGTACCACACCCAGCAGAGATATTTGCACGTCCAAATCGGCACTGTCAATCTCGGCGCGGCATCCTGAAGCAGAAGCAGCAGCAGCTGTATCCTGGTCGTCACCGTTTGTGCTAACCCATTGTGAATCAATTCGCTTTGCCTTGGCTTGGAATCTGATCAGACCGATCGACAATCCAATCCGCAAGAGAAGGGAGACGATGCACCCCAGCACATATCGGTGGCCGATCACGAGGATGGCAACGAGGATGTAGGGTGCGTGCTCGTACATGTAGCGCAAGTCTAACATCATCATCGTATCTTGTGCTGATGGCATGGTGATACGTGATATGTACGTTGAAGCCAATCCGTTTGATGAAAAATCACCGCCTAACCAATTCACTCTCTCTTAGCTTGAATCAAGCATTACAGGTGCATGTGTGGCTCGTCTGGCCAATCAATAATGGACGTGCGTTCAGGGATGTTGCCGAATTCAAATAAATCACCGTGGGAGGTGGTCCGGTGTGGCGTGAACCTAAACTTTTAGTACGAGCGTGGCCGAAAATGGAAGATCAGAGGCCGATGGCGAGGAATTCCTACTCTGCTCCTCTTCAACGCGATGCTTGAGTTACTACTTGAGACCGTGAGAGGAGGTGCTCGTCCTTGATCTTGCTCGTTGTTGTTCGTCCTTGTTGCTTGTCCGCCGCCTTCAGTCCCTTGCTCACTTTTTCTCATGCTCGAGCGGTTGATTACGTACGTACGTACGTCGATGTCATGAGATCATGAGATGTCGGTCTCCCATCGCATCGATCCCCCACTAGCCCATGCCATCCCACCACTTCCTGGACTTCCCGAGCAGAGATAGATTTATAAAGCAAGATGTCGAGTACTCGTAGTCCTGCGCCCAATGTAGAAAGAGTTCGGCTGGCAGGCGTCAAGACGACAATAACTTGGCCGCCAGAAGTAAAGGACATCAACAATGGGGTCGTGTTCCTTCTCCCAGGAGCAATGGTCAGCATCTCCGAATACGACACCTTGCGAGATGTCACCCTGCAGCATAATCACGTGGTGGTTAGCTTCTTTGTCAACGTGCTATATCCATTCCGAAACAACCATCGATGCCATGCGCAGAACGTAGCAAAGATCTTCGATGCTTTTCTCGTTCGCTACTCGGATCGAGGTCTGCCGGGCAGCAGCAGCAGCTCATCGTCGTATGGGATCGTCGGTCATTCGTGCGGGGCCAAGGTCGGTCTGCTGGTGGCATCGATTGTAGATCCCAGCCGAGTTTCGTTCGTAGTGGCGCTGGATCCGGTGGATATAAACCCCATAGAGTTTACAAACGCCAAAGGATCGAATCTACCGCTGGACGATGACAAAGATGATAAAAAACCATGTGCTGATTGTCAAGAAGATGAAAGTTGCGATGATAGCTTTGTTCGTGTAAAGAGGCAGCACCAAGCTGGATCAGATGATAGGCCTACGAGTAGAGACACACACGTTCACATTCCGCTGGCTATAACCTGTACCGATGGCGGCCTTGGCATTTCGAAAGATCATGATGGTGAGGCGATCCACAAACTCCATCCCGCAACAATGTGCTACCGTCATAAGGACGCTGGGCATATGGCATATTGTGACAATGGAGGAGGCTGGGCAGGCATGCTGATGCCCGACGTTGGGACCAAGGAGGGGAACGAGAAGGCAAAGGTCGCTGCCCAAGAGATCATACGCGAGCTTCTTTCCAGTAGTAAATAGGCAGTAACATATTTCTACAGAAGAAAAAGTTGTTTTACGTTAGAAGAGACGGGTCTCTCACCGCCTTTTCATTCAACCCTTGATGTAAAATGAAGTAGGGACAGGAAGGATCATCGTCGCCGCCGAATGACTTAATGCTTGCATCCGATGACGACCACCAATCCTTCCCACCCCTCGTGTGTGCTTGACCTTGGTCAAGCACGAAACTCTGAGGAAGACCCCAAAGGACAATCCAAGACCGACAAAGCAGTAGTATGTATCCACTCATCGGTAAAGTTCCGCCCTGGATCTCCACCAAAACTTTAACAAACAGCGTGCCCTCCACAACAGCACGCCACATACTCTCTCCACCAACCACTCCAATCTTGAAGGGGACCGACCAGGCCCGTAACCTGCGCACCCTCCCAAAATCAGTAAGAATCCATCCAACCCCACCGAATCGCCTCGCATCCCCCTACGTAGGTAGCATCCCACAATATATGCCCAACCTCTCAATTAAAAGCCGGCGGGAAGGCCGGGGACGGAGCCGGGGATGAAGTGGGCCGACAGGAAGGAGGCGATGCCGATCATGGCGAGGCGGCCGTTCTTGAGCTCCTTCATCTCCATCTTCCGGCGCTCGTCCTCTTCGGCGGGGTAGCCCTTGAGGTAGTCGACGACGGGCTCCCCCTTGCCGGTGTAGGACTTGCCCTCCAGGGCCTTCTTGTACTTGTAGGCCTCGAAGGTGCCGCACAGGACGACGAACTGGGCCCACCACTGCGGGTCGGCCTCGAGGATGGCGGCCATGGGATCGGTGGACGTGACGTCCTGCGAGTCGAAGGTGCCGAGGGTGTAGGGGAAGAACCAGCCGACGGTGGCGAGCATGGCCGAGCGGCCGTTGGCCAGTTCGGTCTCGCGGGCCCACTTGGCCGGGATCCACTGGGCCAGGTTGAGCGGGTCGAAGAACTTGCCGCCGGACTCGAGGTCGATGCCGACGAGGTCGTCGTATCCCTCGGGGACGGCCGAGTTGAGGGCGGTGGTGGCCGGCACGGAGGCCTGCGGGGCAAAGGCGGCGGCCGAGCCGGCCAGGGCGAGAGTACAGGCGATGGCGCTCTTCATCTTGCTAATACCAAGGGTGTCTGGGGTACTGGGGTAGAATGGACGGGCTCGCGGGGGAACGATACCGCGATGACGTGCCGTTTACGAGGTCCGACCTCGCCGCGATCTTCGGCCTTCGCCGGTTCAAGTCACCGAGTCGAGCGAGTCCTAGCTACGCTCGTAGCAACAATAAGGCCCTTGACATCGACACCGACCATACATCTTCCGAGAACAAACTGACAGCCACAATGCAATAGCAATGCCGACCAATGCCGACGCTAGTAGGTCCTGGCTCTAGCTAGCTAGAGTAGCAAGTAGTAGAGATACGCGCAGACAGCAAGGCCTAGCTAGACTTCGATCGCCCAGGCCTTTTGGCTGCCGAGTCCTCCATCACAAAACCGGCACAACACGTGTTGGCCACTCATTTTAGAGCTACGTACTACGTAGTAGCCGCCATCACCATGGTGATCAACGCCACGGCCGCCCTCGTGTCGCAGGTGGCCGGATTCGTCCAAGAGCTGGCCGACAGAGTGACCGGCATCGGCCCGCCCCCCACCACCGCCACGTCGGCGGTCGTCCGGCTCCAAACCCAGCTGCACCTGCTGGCCGACACCGTCTTCTACCATCCCCTTTCCGCCGCCGCCGCCTCGCTCCATCTCGACGCGGCCGCCGTCCAAATAACCGACTTCCTCCACCACCAGCGGACCGAGCTGACCGAGAACTTCTCCAATTGGCTCGTCGTGTACGGCTGGACCCTGCCGATCATCTTCTTCCTATGGCCCCTCCTGTTGTCCGTCGTGCTGACGGTCCTGAGCGCGTCGACGTGGACCTTCTGGCTCCTCACGTCGGTCTTCGTCGGGATCGTCCAGACCGTCTACGTCACGTACACGTTCGGGGTCATCTTCGTCGATCTGGCCATGCTGAGCGGCCTCAAGACGTTTGCCATGATCCGCAGTCAGATCCGGTACTTCACGGTCAAGTCCGGGTTGCAGACAAAGGGCAGCCGGCGGAGGGCGCGGCGGAGGGGCCGACGGAGGGAGTGGCGGACCAAGGTGGACGGCGCGCGGAGCTATGCCGAATATGGGGATATTGACATCGACGAGCCGGCGAAGCAGCAGGACGGGGCGGTGGTGCCGGAGGAGGCCTCGTCTCGCGGCAGCAGAGTTGCGGCAGATGCGAGCAATGCCAATGCCAATGCCAATGCCAATGCCAATGCCAATGGCAATGGCAATGGCAATGGCAATGGCAATGACCAAATAAGGAAGAATGGAACCGGCGGCAGACCTCCCAAGGTCCCCGCCATGAGCGCGAGGGAGAGGATGCGAAAGTCGCAGAGCTGCGTCAACTTGGAATCTAGCGAGAGGGACCAAAAGACCGAC
>Ga0115006_10002563_pt1 | contig 12003 bp, 23 predicted proteins | sample ArcOceMetagenome_3_FD_88943 | JGI IMG/M metagenome (GOLD analysis project Ga0115006, IMG submission 88943) | Marine eukaryotic phytoplankton communities from Arctic Ocean - Arctic Ocean- Svalbard ARC20M Metagenome | ecosystem: Environmental > Aquatic > Marine > Oceanic | place: Arctic Ocean...
AGCCCACGAGCAAGTGGAGGATCACACCATCACAAGAGATGCCAAGCACCTCCTGCGCGCTGGGCGTGCTTCTCTTACTGGCTGTAGGAGGGGCGGAGGCGGCCACGAAGCCAATGAGTGGGACGGAGCGGAGAGCCTGGCGACCCATCCAGAAAGCGATGGAGCACAAGGCGGCGGTGGAGGCGATTTCGCAGGACGTGTACGACCACTTCACGGGCGAGTCGACCGGAGGGCGCGCCTTCTACTCGGGCGTTAGTCTGATCGCCCCTCCTCCGCAGCGGCGGTCCAGGAACAGAGAGGCAGCTCGGCAACAGGACCTCAAGACGTTTATGGACGGCGCGGTGGAGCGAGATGCGTGGAGGGAGAGCGGCTACGCATTGCCAGACGAGCAGACAGGCGCCGCTCCACTGCCCGGGCAGACGGCGTCAGCGAACACCCTCGAGCTGGTCACACAGGTGGTGCCAGCGACGTACGTGGCGTCGGCACCGGTGGTAGCGAGGACGCCGGCACCGCAGCCGCTTGCGCAGGCACCACTCCCTGTCCAGCAGCTGGGACAGGCTCCTCTCCCTTTCGACCCGGACGTCGGCTTACGACCGGCCTTCGGCGGCTCCACACTGGGTGGTGGCGCACCCGAAGCACAAGCCCGCGTAGCACAAGCACCGGCTGAGGAGCCGGTGATCCATGGCGCAGATGAAGCACGAGCGAGGATGATGCACGAGAGTTTCCTCATCCGCAAGAAGGACGTCGGGAGAAAGCAGGCGGCCAGCGAAGAGCTTGCCCAAGGCAGCCTGGAGACCTGGCGAAAGCAGAACGGCTTCTCCAACGGGCGCCGGCTGCTAGTGAACATGTAGCTTTGGACGAATAGCCCCCTATCTCCTCATGAACCGTCCTGCCACCTTGGTGTGTGTGTGAACGCGAAGCCATCTCTTCGGGCCCGGCGCCGATGCGAGGGGCTCCTAGCTTAGACCAGGCCCTTCATTCTTCACTCAATCAACAAGCACCCCGCCGTCTCGTCTTCGTCCCCGCGAGGTGCGCACATCAGCGCGACAGCCTCGTCCGTGATCCCCCGTCCCGACCAACGGGCAGTCGATTGATGCGGGGTGCTGAGAGAGCGCGCGTATATGAGCGTGCACGTTTCGACTGTATGCTGATCGATACGTGTGTGCTGGTCGATTGCGCAACCCCGGAGCGAGCGGCTAGCCGCCTGGCCTGCACACAGACGCATGCCTGCCCCATCTGCGAACGTGAGCACGGCGGAAACAGACGGATGCTCGATTGTGTGTCAATAAGCGCGCGCTCCACAGTGGGGTTGCTCGCGGAAGTGTCTTCCAAAGACACCAAGCTTGCCCTTTAGGGTTTCGCGCTGATGCAGATTGCAGCGGTGGGCGTGGCTGCGCTGTGTGGTCACAGACGGGCGAATGATCACAAGCCGGTGTTGCCTCCAGACATCCTACTGCTTCAGCCCAACGCATCCCACGAGGCACGCGACGACGCGGCCATGGCGGGCGCGAAGCTCTCTCGCGATGGGGCCAAGCCGCCGGGCCACGAGCCCAAGGTGCGCGTGCGCCCAGCGTCGCACGTTTCCACCCCAACGCACGCATGTCAATGTTCGTTAGGCCGTCCGCTTGATAGCTTCGGTGCGGCACATGTGGCTGAGGCGCCGAACTCGCACAGGAAACGGCCGTGAAGCCACTGTACACGGGTCCCGTGCTGCTGGTGTGGCCCAAGATGTTCAAGATTGGCGCCGGGCTCAACAATCTCGGCAACACTTGCTTCCTCAACAGCGTGGTGCAGTGCCTCACCTACACGGCGCCTTTGGCCAACTTCGCTAGGGAAAACGGCCACCGCCGCGAGGACTGCCGCGCCTCCGGCTTTTGTGCGCTGTGTGCCATGCAGGGCCACATCCAGCGCGCGCTGAACGCCCCGGGACGCATCATCGCCCCCAACTCCCTGTGTTCCAACCTCAAGCAGATCTCCTCCAGCTTCCGTCGCGGCCGCCAGGTGCGCTCGCACTCTATCCTCCCCTCCTCCTCGCCTCCCCGCGCTCCCTCAACCCACGCCGCCCCACCTCTCTTCCTGCACTGTCGGGCGGACGACGGACAGACACCGCGGAAAATTCCCCACTGCCTCCCGCACGGCAGGAGTCTGGGCCGAATCGCAGTCCCAATGTAGCTGATCATCCTCTCAAACCAGCTACTGATGGTCACCCTGGCTCTCTCAACCCATCAGCAAGCTGCTCAGACTCATCGCCCCCTCAACGCCCCTCTACCCACCAACGCGCTGACCATGCACAACGACACGGGGCATGGATTGGCAGGAGGACGCGCACGAGTTCGCGCGGTACCTGATCGAGGCGATGCACCAGAGTTGCCTCAAGGCGGAGCGGCGCAAAGTCGTGGGGCCGCAGCAGGAGACCACGTTCGTGTACCAGGCGTTCGGCGGCCGCTTGCGCTCGCAGGTGACGTGTCTGAGCTGCAAGTACGCCTCCAACACGTACGACCCGTTTCTGGACCTCAGCCTGGAGATCGCCAAGGCGCCCTCCGTGCACAAGGCGCTCGCGCACTTCACGCAGGTGGAGGTGCTGGACGGCGCCAACAAGTACCAGTGCTCCAAGTGCAAAAAGAAGGTACGCATCCATGTCCGGTCGTGTTGAGCTTTCAGCCGCGCGCCGCTCCGCATGGCGTGCGCAGTCGGGGCTCGGCGGCAGCCAGACTTTGTTCGGTCTGAGAGGCCATTGAGCCAGTCAGAGGGCGGCACCAGACGTACGACGCGTGCTGTTCCGTCTGGACATGTCCGTTCACCCTGCAGCATTCCGTTCCTCCGGCGATGCGGCAAAAAACTCATTTCTGAGGGCCTCGCCGGCAACTCACCCCAAGACCGCAAAAATGGTTGAAAAAACGAGGGCCACGGTGCACCCCTGCCGCCGCGTGAGACGCGTTTCAGACGGGTGGTCTTGCCCGGGCGACATGCCGGCCGGGGATTAATCGTTCTTCGTTACCCACGCTGAAAAGGCCACAACACGGTTATTACGCACACGGAGATGGACAGAGTGTATTGACTGACCAGCGGACAGTCGCTCGGATTTGAACCCGGTATCAGGTGGCGGCGCACAAGCGCTTCTCAATCGAAAAGGCGCCCAACGTGCTCACCATCCAGCTGAAGCGCTTCGAGTTTGGCACGTTCGGGGGCAAGATCGACCGCCACGTCAGGTTTGAGACCGAGCTTGACCTGTCCGACTACCTCTCCTCCTCTAGCAAGGGCAAGCACGCACCCAAGCAGCGCACCAAGTAAGAAGAGCGCCCTCCCCGGCTGGCCCACCGACCCTCTCGCCGAATCAGAAAGAAAGGTATTCTCAGCTGAACCGCGACGGACGGACGTCGCCGGTAGCTGGCTATGAACGTGAAGGCTGAGGTGCGGGCTGACGGGGAAATCACGCCGCACACTGGTGTGTCGATGGTTCGGCAGGTACAACCTGTACGGTGTGCTGGTGCACGCGGGCCGGTCTACGCATAGCGGCCACTACTACTGCTTCGTGCGGTCGCCGGCGGGCATGTGGTACGAGCTGGACGACAGCTCCGTGCACCAGGTGGGTGGACGATGACGGGCGAGGGAGGCGTTGGATTCACCAGTTGGATTCTCGGGTCGATTCGCAAGGGAACGAACAACGTGGCGAAGAAATGGTGACGTGGCGTCGATTGATCACACGCAGGTGAAGGAGAGCTCCGTGCTTTCGCAGAAGGCGTACATGCTCTTCTACCTGCGCACGCCCGGCAGCGGCGGCGGGGCGGCAGACGCTGGGGGTTCTCCGAAACCCGCGTCGCCCCTGTCGCGTGCGGCGCAGGTGCAGGTTTTGTCGCCATCGCCTCGGGCGGCGTCCACTCCGGCGTCCACGTCGGCGTCTGTCGAATCCACACCAAGCAGATCTTCGCCAGGCAGCAGCATCGCCACGCCGCGCACACGCGCGGCAGCGACGCCCGAGGTCGGACCTTTCGGCAAGGCGCACGGCAAGAAGGCCAAGGCGGCGGCGGCGGCGGCGGCGCTAGAGGCGGCGGCGGCGGCGGCGGCGAGTGCGAGCGCGTCCAATGGACGCAAGCGCCGCCAGAGCGACGCGGACGGCAAGTTGGAGGCGGCGCCGCACGGCAAGGCGGCCAAGACGGCCAAGGCGGCGGCCAAGGCCAAAGCGGACGAGCCCGCGCCGCCGTCGCCGAAGAAGTCTCCGGCGCTGAGCGTGCGCGTGCTCAGCGACGACGACAAGACGGATAGCCCGCGGAGCCGCAAGGGGCGCCTCGCCGGGCAGATGCTGCTGCGCTCGCAAAAGCTCCTTCGGTTTGTGCCCTCGCCCCCACATATACCCATACACCGAGTGAAAGTTTGAGTGCTCAACGCTCCATGTTTTTGCGACGCCTCGAGAACCGAACGCTGTAGGTTGCGCGCCGCAGGTCCTGAGAACGCTCGCCCGTCGACGCCTTCACGCTTTTTAAAAGGGTTGAAAAGATGGTGAGGGAGTCAAATGAGCGTAGTCAACGGATGGATTGCGTGCTGACACCCCCACGCGGTCGCGGTGGGTGCGTGCAGTATGCCGTTCACGGCGTGGCAGATGTCGCCCAAGCTGAAGCGCTACTTGCTGCCCGGCGTCTTCAAGTCGAGCAAGCGCAAGCGCGACCGTGAGAAGGCGGAGCGCGCGGCGGCGGCAGCAGCGCTAGGGAGCAAGGTGGTGGGAAGCCCCGCGAGCAGCCCTAGCCGCAGCCCCACGCGTGCGCCCAAGCGCACGCGCGCACTGGCGCAGATGGAGGTGGCGGCAGAGGCGGCAGAGGCGGCGGAGCGCACGACGCGCGCGGCGGCGGCGGCGGCGGCGGCGGCGGGCTGTCGCGACGGCAGTGGCGGTGGTAGTGGCGGCGGTGAGCACGTCAGCGCCAAGGAGTGGCTGAAGGGCGCCGGGGGGGTGAGCATGGCCAAGAGCCAATTCGGCCAGAAAGGTGCGGGGCGCTGTAACCCGACGTCTGGAGCACAGCCAAGGGAGTCGTTCGCGTAAGTGGGCGTGACTCGGCGACGCGCCGTCGCTGGCATGTGGGCACACCATCCGTGTCGCGGGCTCATATCGGTGGCGTGGTGGTGTGTTGGGGTGATGGAAACATACAGTGGACCGCTGGGACGAGAGCGGAGCGTCGGAGTCGGAGCGGAAGCGGGCAGACACTCTGCTGGCTGCGGAGGCGCGCAATCAAAAGCCGTTCAAGCGTCGGCCGGACAAGTACGATGAGGAGTACGACATGGGCAGGCTGAAGAAGGTCAAGGCCAAGGCGGCGGACGCCGGCGCGGACGGGACGCCTCGTGCCAACCCCTTCCAAGGCGGCGCGGCGGGCGGCGGTGGCGGCGGCGGCAGCGGCGGCAAGGGGAGCAAGTGGAGCAAAGGAGGGTCAGGGGGCACGGGGGACCGAGGAAGGAGTCTTCGGAAGCGTTTAGAGTGAGGACCTTCTAACATCGCTGTCTCCCCAGAGGGTGCGACGACGGAGAGTCAGGTGTTTCGGCGAGAGGCACCCTCGTACACACTCTCTATCTCCGCACGACCACGCTGCACAGCTGCACGCACAGCCTCTCCATTGCGCGTCCCTCTGCTGCCTCCTCCCAGCACGGGAACAACCCTCCGGCGGAGTGCAGTGGTGCCTCTAAGCCTCGTCTGAGTCGTCAGAGTCATACATGTGTTAACAACATGAACGGGTTGGGCTCGCTGTCGTCGCTGTGCTCTGACGTCGCGTCAGTGGACACCGAGTCCGCGTCACTGCCCTCGTGGCCGTTGCTCTCGTCGGCTCCGGTGGACGGCTCGCTGTCGGGCGCTGGGCCAGCAAGCAGGCCGCGGCGGGTGAGCATCGCTGCGAACGCGTTCAGCACCGCTTCCCCGTGCTGCTGCATGAACAGTGGTGGCGGGGTTGCTGCACGAATCGCTCGGAGATACCATTAATTGGTAAGCCTCCCGAGCCCACAGGCACGACCCAGTCTAGAGGATTCACTACACTGTACTGTGAGCAGGCGCAGAGCAGCTCCCCCCACCGCCGCCTCGTCGTGGGCCTAGGCGCCTACGACGAGGCCGGCGGGGCCCGGCGTGGTGTTGGTGATGAGCGGGCGGAAGCCCAGCTCCTCCACGGGAACGCCGAACTCCGCGAGCTTGGCCTCGTAGACGCGGATGAGGTCGTTGTGCGCCTTGGAAACCTTGGCAATGTCGTACTGCAGCGCCTTGATCAGCTGGTTTTTGGAGTCCAGCACCTCGTCCAGCTTCTTCGTCACCTGTTCGATTCCAGCCCACGTCCATCTGAGATGTCAGCCGCCGCCACCCCCAAAGCGTACGCGTACCAAACCCTGACGCCGCACGCCGCCTCGCAGGCGAGCTCGAAATGCAGCAGCATCTTACGCTGCTGCATTTCCGCCCCCGCCCCCGCCGCCATCGACACAGAGGAGCGATTCGGCTTGATCCTCCCGTACGTGTGTGGGTTTTGGTGAGAGGGTTGTGGTGCTCCTTCTGGGCGCAGGGATGGGGACGGACCTGCGAGAGCGTGCCCGGGTCCAGGTTGGACGCGGCCAGCACCTCCCCCAACTGCGCCTCCTTCTTCTCCAGCTGCTCGCCCAGCGTGGTGAGCTTGCGCTCCAGCAGTAGGTTCTTCAACCCGCTCTTCTGCTGCACGTCGTAGATGGACGCCTCGAACTTGGAATAAAGCTCGTCGCGCTCCTTCTGCACCTGTACAAAGCGCTGCTCCATCACCTCATGGTCCCTGTGCACGCCGTGCCATCCCCAGGTGCCCGCGTCAGCCCTCCCGGCCCACTCGGCACCTACATCGCCTGGCGCCCAAGAGGCATCAGCCGAGAGTTGCTGGGCCGCCGACGCTGACGAGGCTGTGGAGGCTGTACGCCCTTCCCTTGTACGGCACGCGTGGACGCGGGCGAGAACCAGCCACGCGACGAGTGGCATCGCGGTGGGGTGGCTGGCACGCACCATTGCAGGTTGCGCAGGCGCTTGTCCGTCTGCGTGAGGCGCATTTTGGTCTGGGAGAGCGACGTCTTGTCTTTGTCGTAGTTGGCCAGCTGGTGCCTCTGCAGCTCCACCTCCTTGAGCGCGCGCTGCAGCGGCTCGCTCAACCGCTTGTTCTCCTGCGCAATCTCCGTCATCAGCTTTTCGTTCTGCGCCTCCTTGCGCTTCATGTCCGCCACGTCCTCCTGCGGGGGCACAGCGCGAGAGAGCCGGTGTGGGGGGGAAGGTGAGCACCGCGGGTGAGCTACGAGCGCGAGAGACGACTGACACTGGCGTCGGAAACGGAAACGGACGAAACGCGTAACATATACGAGCGGGTGTGTGAACCGTCGTGAGGGAGGTGGAGGGACGCACCTTGAGCGTTTTGATGAGGTCCAGGTTGTTGTGCGTGATGTCGTTGTAGTAGTTCTTGATCTCAGCGAACGCCTTCTCGTGCTTCTTCATGAGCTCGTTGATGTGCGTGTTCTTGCGCTCCTCAATCTCGTGGATCTCCTGCTTGCGCCGCAGCTCCAGGTTCTTCTCCAGAATCCTCATCTGTGTGCAGTGGCACGTCCCCCCGCCCCCCGGTCGTCGGTCAGCGAATTGTCGTCGCGCCGCCCACACGCCCGCCCCATGCATATAACACCGCGAGAGACGGCCGTCGAACACCCAAACCCTCCACACTGCATTCGCGCGTTCTTTCCACGACCCCGCTCAACGAACAACAGCTGTTGTTTGTGCCGAGCGCACCTTCTTCTCGTATTTGTTCTGCAGCTCCTTGGCGTTAAGCTGGAACTCCTGCCGCAACTTGGTGATCTCCTTGGCTTGGTCGAGCTTCAGCGATCGCACCACGTCCTCGTGCGCCAGCTCCATCTCCTTCAGGTCCAGCTTGAGAGACCGCTTGTCTTGCCTGCGTTCGTCCCGCCGCCGCTCTCAGCTAGCCAGAACCACAACACGCGCGCCCACAACAGCGCAGTGCGTGTTAAGGTACCGTCACCATCACCACGCCCACGGCTATGTGCGATCGTGAGCGCGAAACGCGAGCGCGGTGTGTATGAGAGACGGTCAAGAAATATCACCACCGTATAGATGCTTTCGGCCTTCCTGTGTGGAGTGTGTGTGGCGTCGACCTAACGGGAAGGGGAGGGGGTGCGTACTGCAGCTCCTCTTCGCGCGCGGCAAACTCGTCCTGCTGCAGCTTGAGCGCCATCTCGCCGTCCGCTTTGAGCGTGGTGACGTTGTTCTGGTGCTCGTACAGCAGGTGCTTCACCTTCTGCTTGTACACCTTGATCTCCACCTGATGCCGCTCCTCCATCTCCTCCATCTCGCGGTCCTTGTTGCGCAGCTCCGCCTTCTTATCCTCCAGGTCCTTCTTGGTGATCTCCCAGAAGGAGTTCACCTTGTCCTGTACCCATGCCCAGCCGCCGCGATCCATTCGTCAGACGTCTCTCCCTCAGACGTCGGCTCCCTCCGGCCTCCTAGACGCGCGCAGGTGAGCTCAGCGCTCCCGTCCGAGTCCTGAGTTGGCAGCGGAGTTCGTGGTGTCGTGCTGCTGGACGCGGTGCGCTCCATCGCCGGATACCCCGCCACACTGCGCCCGAGAGACAATCCCCCAGAGGCGTCCCGCAGAGCCCGCCGGAGGAGTGTGGCTGATCTCGGCGGGAACCATGTGGATGTGGCGGGAGCGGCATAAGCTAGCAGGTTCGGCGACGCGATCGGAGGAGGGGAGGGCGTGCGGAGCGAACCCTCTCGAGCTGCATGTAGTTGCGGTACTCCTCCTCTTTGTTCTTCTCCTTCTCCAATGTGGTGATCTTGGAGTTGAGCTCCTCCGTGGAGGCCGCCTCCACATCCCCGCCCGCCCCTCCATCCCCGCCCTTCTCCTTCTGCTCCACACGCAGCGCGCACATCCCCAATCAGGTCTCAGGTTTTTTAGGGAGCACCAGCTGGGGGACCAGCCACCGTGTCGCTGAGACTGCGTGGGTCGGCGAGTTGCCGTGGTTCACTGCCGTGTGCGGGCTGCAAGCATCCGCTGACAGCCTGCTGCGGCCGGGGCAGATGCCCCAACGGCAACCCCAACTTAGCGGGCTGCGCGAAACCGGCAAGCGGCGGCGTGAAGCCGTCGGCGAACAGCCGGTGTACACAAACATGTCGCACACGCCTCCGTTCTTGCCGTGATCCGCAGCCGCCCGCTCGCAATCGCACGGTGCCCATCAGCGTGAAGAGGAAGGCAGGGTCGCACCTTCCCCTTCCCTTTGTCCTTGCCCTTGCCCTTGCCCTTCGCCATGGTGTGTGTGCCGCGCGCTACGCGCCCCCCTTCAGCACCACCCGGCGACTATGGCCGCCGGTGAGAAGCACCCGCCCCCGCTGCTCCGGAGTCGACGAGTGCGCGTTCCACGGAGGGAGTACCGCTTTCGGTAGAAGTCGGATTCGCACTCCGCTGACCGCCGTCGTCGCTGCGCGGCCGTTGCTTAAAGTGGCCTTCGCATGCGTACAAACCGAAACCCCAAGGCGGGAGAGGTGCCTCTCCGTCGTTCGGGCAGGTGCTCCACACGAACGCGCTGGAGAAGCCCGAGAAACCGGCCATGAGCTCGCCGAGCCACGGTGGCGGCGAGTGGGGTCGCGGACAACGGAGCTTTGACGGCGCCAAGGAGCAGGAGCGCGAGCGGGAGCACGACTCCAACCCGCTGTATGGGGTGGAGGATCAGCGCAGCAGCTCCCACTTCTTCGAGGACGAACTGCAGGACGCGGGCACCAGCTCGCACTACCCCAACTCATCCTCCGCCCGCTTCGAGGCGATGACGGAGGAGCTCTCGCCACCGGTGGGTGCCCACGCCGCGGCAGACGGACTGCACCCAAGCCAGGGAGCCCCCCGCGAGCGGAGGGGAGCCAGCGTGCGTCTCCATGGCGAGGGCACGTGCTCCCGCGTCAGCTTTCGCGCCGGGCGCGCGCGTGGGTCGTGTGCGTCGTGCACAGTGGCGGCTGAGGCATCGCGGCGCAGTGTGCGAAGACACTGACACCACTACGGTCACTCGCACGGGACGGGCGCTCTCAATGCCTTGCCGATATCTTGACTGACGGCGCGGGTCAGTGCACCCAGCGCGTGCGTGCACGATCATACGAAGAGAACGCCTAGGCTTCGTCGCGGCTCAAAGGCAGAATCTTGCACCACCGAGGGCGGTCGCGATGGGTCCGAGAAGAGCTGGGTTTCGGGTGCCGCGGGATGCGGTGGGAATGAACCCTGGCTGGCACCATACCCACAGCTCGCGAACAAGCACGCCACCCGGCCTCTGCACCCGGCTAGTCACTCGACGTCACGACCCTCCAACTGAACCTAACCAACTGCATGCTGGCGCCCAACAGGTGCACCCGGAGGAGTACTGGTTCAGGGCCAGGCTACCGGTGAAGCTGCGCACATGCTGGGACCGCACCCGGCTGCTGGTGCACGAGAAATTCCCCTGCCGTTCGGAGTACCTCGCTGTACGTCTCCGGATCTCCCACTCGCGCGGGGACAGCCGCTGCCACCTTTACACGCCTGTCCGTCACAACAACCACCACCCTATTCTTGTACGAGGATTGACGCTGCGACCACGCGCGCACAACAGGCGGAGCTCTCGCAAGAGCACATTTTCGTGTCGCCCAGCGACCTCATCGTACTTTTACTCTCCTTGTTCATCGTGCCAATGTACCTCATCTTCGCGAACGTGGAGGACGAGGAGCTCGCTGCCAGGTGCGCTCCGTCCCCTTCATCCCGCCTCGGCATCAGGGGGTTGCTCGGTCCCCCTTCGCAGCTTTCGCTCTCTGAGCGAGCGGCAAAGCTTGTGTGTGTGTATGTGTGTGTGTGTACTTCTCTGAGATGACAAAACCCTCCCCTCTCCCCCACACACAGCGCGGCGGGCACATTCCTGCTGCACCGCGTGTTGCTGCCCGGCGCGCTGCTGATGGTGCGCTGGTATCGCCCGTGGCGCGGCAACCGCATCGGGCTGTTCATCATCGACCTGGTGGTGGCGGCGCACATCTGGGCGGGGCTGTACACGGAGGTGGGTGTGGTGATTGCGCTGCAAAACTTCCCGATGTACGACAACCAACTGCACAAGTACGAGCTCGAGATGTTCGGATGCCAGCCCTCCAACAAGCTCTGGCAGGTCATCGACAACAAGGTCCGCCCCCTCCATCTGCACTGACGATCGCGCGTGTCGCCTCCCCGGAGAGTCCCTTTTGATTTCTCGAGCGGGAAATACGGCTCAGGGTGTGGGAAGCAACCCCAGGCGCATGAGCTCGTATGCGCCGGTCGCAGCGCACGGTCTTCGTGCAGCGGTGTGCGAACGGAAACCCTCCCTACTAAGGCTTGTCGCGGGCTGCGCTGACGGAAGAAAACGTACGGTGCGCGCAGTCGTTTGGCGAGTACATGCACTGGTGCTACGGAATCTTCTACCTGGAGACGGTGTTGCCTGTGCTGTTGATGTGGTGGCGCTACCCGCGAAGCCGCTTTCATGCCATGGTGGCGTCGCAGTTCCTCGCGCTGGCCATCTGCGCCATCATGTGGCTGGTGTACCCGGCGGAGGTAGGTTTCAATGCTGCGCCACATTTCGAGCGAGGCGTTGGAAACCACACAGCTGGATGCATGGGTGTTTGTTGCAAGGGAACGAACACCCACTTGGCGCGGGAACGATGACGCGGCGGCGGGGCCATACTTTTCCGGCGCAGGGGCCATACTGGACGCTGGATCCGCCTGAGGCTGGGCAGGTGGGTTACTTCGCGTCGTACATCGTGCACCACTTGGTGGAGGGCGGTTCCTCGATTGGCACCGCGTGCCCCTCCTCGCACTGTGCCACCGGCGCCGCCATCTGGTGCGCGCCCACGCCGACTCACAACATCCCACCGCCCTCCGCGATGCTCGACAAGTGTTACCCATGCTCCAGCCTTCCCCCCACCACCCAGGGGAGGACGGACGTAAGGCTGAGACGAGCATCGCGATGCGGCGGACGCAGGTTCTCGTTCGTGATGGA